>ERZ836829.638-NODE-638-length-37109-cov-3.188617_pt1 | contig 37109 bp, 27 predicted proteins | sample MGYA00519574_ERZ836829 | MGnify/ENA primary metagenome ERZ836829 (study PRJEB31850, sample SAMEA3708808) | human gut metagenome | biome: human gut; feature: human-associated habitat; material: faeces | place: China | collected 2014 ...
ATACACTAGAGTCTACAAATAAAAAAACTGTTGCAGATGAAAACTAAGAATTTCTTAATAAAAAGACAGCGAGATACAGGTCTTTTCCATATCTCGCTGTCTTTGGATGATTATTCACTCCTAAAGTGTTAACATATTTTTACTTCATCAATAAGGCTTTTCCTATTAATTCTGCACACTTTTTCAGTTCTGCTTCTGTATGGCTGGACATAAGCGCGACTCTAAGCCTTGCTGCTCCTTTAGCAACAGTTGGATAACGTATCGCTGATATAAAATATCCATTCTCATGAAGATAGTTGGAAACTGTCAGTGCATTTTCCTCATCACCAATAATAACAGGAATTATGGCAGTTTCAGCTTTTACATTGATACCATATTTCCCAAGTTGTGTACAAAAATATTTTACATTGTACTGCAATTTTGTTACTCTTGAGATTTCCTTTTCAAGAACTTCGATTCCAGCCAGATTCGCAGCCATGGTTACTGGCGAAAGTGAAGTAGAAAATATGAATCCTCTTGCCACATTTCTCAGATAGTTTATCAGTCTTGTCTCTCCGGCCACATAACCACCTTCGCCACCTATCGACTTACTAAATGTTCCCATTAAAATATCTACCTGTCTTTTTTCCTGCCAGTATTCCCGGATTCCATGACCGGTTTTGCCGATCACTCCTGTGGAATGTGCTTCATCTACCATGGAAAACAATTGATTCTCTTCACAGATATCAAGAAATTCCGGAAGCTTTAATATATCTCCATCCATAGAAAAAACTGCATCACTGACAACAATGCCTGTCTCACATGGATTCTCCTGTATTTTTTTTCGCAGATCATCCATATCATTATGAGCATATGTTACAATTTTGGCTTTTGAAAGACGGCATCCATCAATAATACTTGCATGATTTAATTCATCACTAAAAACAGTATCTCCTTTTTTCACCATTGCGGATATTGTTGCTACATTTGCAACATATCCTGTGTTAAACACGATCGCCGCTTCTGTTTCCTTGTAGGAAGCAATCTTATTCTCCAGTGCATTATGTATCACTGTATTTCCGGTTGTAAGTCTGGAGCCACCGGAGCCAAATCCATACATAGCTGTCGATTCTACGACTGCTGATTTTATGGAAGGATGACTGGCAATATCCAGGTAGTTATTGGATGCCATTAATACATAATCTTTTCCATCTATAGTTACATGTGAACTCTGTGCTGATTCTATTGTCTTCATTGTGCGAAAAAGATGGTTTTCTTTTAAAGATACCAGTGCTTTATCAATTTTATCCCACTTCTGTGGTCTTTTCATATCTGATTTTTTGCAAATCTTTTTGGGTACATTTCTGACGATCACATGCTGATTCTGAAGAAAATCAATTGCTTTTTGTTCTTCTGCATCTGTTCCTCGAAACAGAAATATTCTTCCTCCTTTTTCGCTCCCCATTCTCTTCATCTTCGTGATTCTTCTATAACCGATTTCTTTTGAGCTCACATAACCGGTCACGTACTCGGGATCATCTGAAATACATATCTCACCAATAATACCAGGACAATTTGCCACTTTTGTCGCAAGTACAATTGCTTCTTCATAATGATTCTTCTCGTTTCCGATTCTGTCCCCTTTCATTCTCTCCTGATCCATATTGGTAGCACGAATCCCACGTTTTTTATCCGGTTCTAAACGAATGAGCCTGTCAACATCAAGAAGCATAGCTCCTCTCATGGCATAAGTTTCATCTAAGAATTGCATGACATCTTGCGGATTGTCTATTCCAGTTTCTTTTAAATATTTTTTTATCTCTTCCTGCCCTTTTTCCCATGTTTCGACCTCAATTGTCTCTACTGAAAGTGCATCAAGATAAATAATGTTCTCCTTGCAGACTTTATTTATCTTCAAGTTCAACGCATCTGCTTCACCCTTGGAATGATGCATTCCTCTCTCTATCAGCGCATTGGCAAATATATCAACATCCGGTGCCTCAACGATTTTCTCTGCTCCGGATATGTGTACATCCGTACCGTTTTCCTTTTTGCTTGCACGCATCTTAATACTGTACAATTCCTCCGCACTCATAGATTAAATTCCTTTCTGTTCAGTGAACCAGTCTTTCATGACATCAACAATCTGCCTGATCTCATTATCCTGTATGATATACGGAAACATGGCATACATAATATCGAGAAATGGTCTTGAAAATACTCCTCGTTGATATGCATACTCCTGAAATCCGATAAGACATGATGGGTCATGTACCTGGAAACAAAGACAACCACCCATATATCTGATTTCTTTGATAAGCGGATGAGTGAATCCGGAGACCAGATTTCTAACCATATCCTCTATATGCTTGATTTTTTCCATATAATTTTCACGCTCAAATATTTCTATAGATTTTAATGCTGCACTGCATGCGACCGGATTTCCCATAAATGTAGGACCATGCATAAGTGCATCTGTATCCTTATCAGAATAGAATCCATTATATATTTTATGATTTGCTACTGTCACTGCATGTCCTATATACCCGGCAGTCAATGCTTTTCCAAGCACGATAATATCCGGAAGTACAAGATCAGACACAAAACGATTTCCAGTACGTCCGAAACCAGTTGCAACTTCATCAAATATAAAAACAACATCATATTCATTGCAAAGTTCTCTTGCCCTTCTCAGAAAATCAATACTATACATTTTCATCCCGCCGGCTCCCTGAAGAAGTGGCTCTACAATAAATGCATAAAATTCATTTCCGTGTGTCCGGAATACTTTTTCCAATGCATCCATTTCCGTTGGAATGTGAATTACATCCTTCTTATCATCTTCTGATAATATAAAATGATAATCCTCATCATCTCCGGCCTTCATACACATAAATGTATCTCCATGATACGAGCTGGTAAGCGAAAGGAGTTTTTTTCTTCCGCTGCCACGATTAATATTAAATTGCAATGCCATTTTCAAGGCAACCTCTACAGCAACCGAACCCGAATCTGAAAAAAAACAGTAATCAAGATCTCCCGGGAGAAAATCTTTTAGTTTTTCTGATAATTTCAAGACTGGTTCATGAGTAAGCCCACCCAGCATGACATGACTGAATTGATCAATCTGATTCTTCATTGCTTCGTTAATTTCTTTATTTTTATAGCCATGTATCATACACCACCAGGAAGATACGGAATCTATCATTTTATTATCCTGCGTATACAAATAAACTCCTTCTGCATCTACAATTTTATATGGTGTCTTCATTTTCTTCATCTGTACATATGGATACCAGATCATAAGTTTATCTCCTAAAATTATTCTTATTTTTGCTTTCCTCATTCCGTTATATTGTTATCTGTATAATGAAATTAATTCTGCTATATCAATATTCAAGTCCACGTCTCCCATGGAAACTTTCGCCAGAGTTGGAAGCCCCGTCATATATTCGCACATGCGTATATTATCTTCATGCATGATATTATCCGCTATATAATGATTAAAAATCATTCCTTTTATATTCATATTTCTGTTTTTCATATATTCATAAGTTAGTACAACACTATTGATTGTTCCAAGTCCTGCATCTGCAACCAGAATGCAGTCAAGTTCCATCTCATCTATTATATCTGTCAACCCAATACGTGCCTCATCAAAACAGATCGGACATAAAATACCGCCACTTCCCTCAACTGTTATATAGTCGTATTTCTCTTTTACTTTTCTATAATTATCCAAAACAACTGCCATCTCAACATGATTTCCTTCCAGACGTGAAGCCAGATGCGGAGAATAAGCATGCTCATAGACATACGGGCACATTTCCTCTACTGACTGGGAAATTCCTGATACATTCTTAACCCACAAAGCGTCACCAGGAATCAGCGTTCCATCTTCCTCTCTTTCATTTCCACTCATAGCAGCTTTAAAATAGCCTGGAGTCATCCCGTTCTCTTTTATCTTTTTTATAATCAATCCTGTAACGTATGTTTTACCAACATCCGTACCTGTACCGGTTACAAATATCCCTTTTCCCATTGCATTCTCCTTTTTTCTTGCATACTTTAGGCAAAGTATATACTTACTCGCAACTAATTGTCAACCTTTTTTATTTAATGGTTGACAATTAGTTGCTTATTGTATACAATAACTTTGCTTTTAATCTCTCTCAATGGGAAATGGCAGAAATATTTTAAACAAAAGGATGGGAAAACTATGAATACTACAGAAGAATCAAAAGAAAGAACTTTATCCAATCATTTTTTTAGCGTCAAAAATCTGACTATGGACGGCATGTGGGTTGTTCTGCTGTTCATCTCGGGCTTATTTAAAATCCCATCACCCATTCCAGGAACTGAATTTCAATTATCAGCCCCATTAGCCATAAGCATCGGAAGAATCAGAGGATTTCTACATTATCTTACCATCGGCATCATTGCCAGCATTATTGGGATGATATTAGGTCTTCAGACTATATACAATGTCATTATCGCAATGGTGTACCGTATTGTAGCCGGTCTTATCTTAACAGTATTAAAAAAGGACCCACTGGCCCTCATTATTGCTGGTCCTGCCGGAACGTTTGCAGCCAGACTGGTATTGGCAACAATCTTGGGTGTTGCCTGGCAGCCTTTAGTAGTAAGCGCAGCTCCTGGAATGATCTTTACTGCAATAACTGCCCCTGTTCTGACTTCAATTCTAAAAAGAGTCCTTAAGACAATTTCCTAAAACACCAACTCAGGAGCATCTATTTTAACAGCGAGATACAGGTCTTTCCCATATCTCGCTGTCTTTAGACGATTCTTTGCTTTAGCCTGATCCTCATAGTTCCAGCAAATCTTCATTCTTGCATCCAAGCGCCCTGCTCAATCGCAACACATCAATTGCTCTGGTCTGATTGATATCTCTCTGTCTTTGCTCAAAGAGTTGTATCTGCCGCACAGATACTCCTGACAGTTCTGCCAGTTCTCGCTGTGATAGTCCCGCCAAATCACGAATTCGTTTCAGATTTGTCTCCGGATAATGTTGATTCCATAATTCGTCCAACCGCTCCACGAAATGTGCCAGATCCATCTCATGATATACTTCATACATATTTCGAATTTCCGTCATTGATACCGCCCTGTAGATACGTGAAAATGTTCTTCCTCGATACCACTGATAATAGGCCAATGCCCAGCCACTCCAATATTCTGGCGATTTATCCAAATACATCTCATCTGGGTACTCTTCCATTACTAACCCAGAATCCCGAATCACTTCTTTGACTAACTCACACCCTGTTTTTCCGGCTACATAAGTAGGATTTCCAATTTCAAATTGCCGTGACACATTTGAAACCAGAAACATTTCAAAAAATTTATCAATATCCATATCATATGTGTTCACCGCAAAATCCAACATATCTCCCAATATTCGTTGGGCTGACGTAAGATAATCATCTGAATAAGCGTGTATCACCATTTTCCATCCCCTCCCTCATGATGTCCAGCATGAATAACTCATGAATATCTGCACTTTCTTTTTTACGTTTTCTATATTCTCGTCTTGCTTCACGCTCGCGCTCCGCTTTCTTGATATAATATATTTCCGCATCTACATTTTCATAATTCTGAAAATAAATCGTCTCAAAAGCTTTCGGACTTTTTAATACAATCTGCTCGCCCAATTTACCTAACCGCATCGCCTCAGATAATTTTTCCAACGAAGTTACTCCCGAAACAAAATCCTGGGCAAACGAAAAATATGAATCATCTGCACGATATCCTACAATAATATCATATGGAGTAATATCTATCAGAAAATGCTCTTTTATGTATTTTTTTGCCTCTTCTGCAATACTTCCATTCTGCCAATACGTTCTATTATCTGCAAGAATAGCAAGCCAATTCAATATGTGGTATTTTGAATCATTCAGATTCAATACTTTTAATCCTTCCATGTCCAATTCATAAATATTCACATATCCATTTTTTTGCTTCGCACATGCCCACTCTCTTGCTAATTCTATATTTTCTGTACAATAAAAACCTCTTCCGTAGTCATTATGTCTGGCACCCTTCCCAAACTCTGGTTTTTCAATTAAGACTTCTGATCCATGATATAATATTTTTTTCATACCAGCTCCTCCTTATGTGTTAAGTATATCGCTACAGCGATATACTTGCAAGAGATTTTGAGTCAGTGTACTCCTTACAGGAAACTCGCAAAATATTTATGATATCGTTTTTTCAGGAGATAATGCTTTTACATCTATCCGGTTTATTTTGTGTGTAACGCACAAAGTGAATTGACTTTTTTTGTACGCAAGAATAAAATAAAAGCGTTGATTTTGCATTTTATTGACTGTATTCTGACCGGATGCTATGATTTGTGCGTAAAGAACAAATAGCAACATAACAATAATGATGTTATTTCAAATCATTACTGTTAATAAGAAAAGAGAAATACGGTATGAAGGGTTCAAAATTATTTAAGAATGTAAGGCTAAAAGGTCAAAAAGAACTTGTTTCTATATTAGTTGAAGATGGAATTTTCAAAAAAATCGCAGCAGATATACCACAGGAAAAAACTGTGGGATGTGAAGAAGTTGATTTAAATGGACAATTGGTAGTTCCTCCATATGTAGATCCGCATTTGCATCTTGATTATGTATTTACAGCAAGCCTTGGTGAGGAAAACGGATCGGGAACTCTTTTTGAAGGAATCCAGCGTTGGAGTGAATCAAAAGGAAATATGACTGTTGAACAGATGAAGGAGCGTATTTACAGTGGAATAAGAAAAGAGATGCTGCATGGTGTTCAGGCTATCCGAACACATATTGATGTGACAGATCCAACATTTACAGGTCTTAAAGCTGCACTTGAAGTAAGAGATGAAGTAAAAGATATTCTTGATCTGCAGATTGTTGCATTTCCTCAGGAAGGAATGTACGCATACAAGGACGGTGACAAGCTGGTAGAGGAAGGGCTTAAGATGGGGGCTGACTGTGTTGGTGCGATACCTCATTTTGAGCTAGCTCGAGAGTTCGGTGAAAAATCGATCCACAAGACAATCGAACTGGCTGTCAAATATAATAAGCTTATTGATGTACATTGTGATGAGACAGACGATACGCAGAGCCGCTTTTTGGAGCTGTTGAATGCATTGGCACTTATGGAAGGTATAGGCACAAGAACTACAGCCAGCCACACATGTTCCTTCGGTTCAGCGGATAATAGTTATGCATTCAGAATGATGAAACTTTTCAAAAAATCAGGCATCAATTTCATCTCATGTCCTACTGAGAATGTATATCTTGAAGGACGTCAGGATACCTATCCGAAGAGACGAGGAATCACAAGAGTAAAAGAACTTTACGACAACGGAATCAATGTATGTTTTGCACAGGATTCCATGTCTGATCCATGGTATCCGCTTGGGAATGGAAACATGATGATGATTCTCGACCATGGAATCCATCTGGCACAAATGATGTCACCTGAGGAGATTACGAATGTTCTCGATCTTGTGACAACTAACGGAGCTGTGACCATGAATATTACAGATCACTACGGAATCGAGGAAAATAAGCCTGCAAACTTTATCGTGCTTGATGCAAAATCAGAATTTGAAGCAATCTGTGAGAGAGCAGGAATCACTGCTTCTGTCAGACACGGTGAATTTTTGTTTAAAAAAATTCCTGCAAAGGTAACAGGAGCTATTGACCTGCTGAAATAAAAGGTGGGAAAACAATGTTTCAGTGCAAGGATCTTCTATCACTTACGACAATGTCACAGGCAAGTGTAATAGCTGGATCGGGTGGCATGGAAAAGGGCATACGCTGGTCTTATAAGGCAGAGAATATTAATTTTGAGAAATGGGTACGTGGAAACGAACTTTTAATAGTAAGTGCTCCGGTAACACAGCGAAAAAATTTTGATCTGTATCAAACAATAAAAAAGGCAATTGAACTTAACATGTCGTGTGCTCTTTTATTGATGGGCGAGAATTATGTAACACAGATTGACGAAAAGGTAATAGATTTAGCAGAAAATAACGATTTTCCACTTTTCACCATGCCTTGGAATGTGCCACTTTTAGACTTTTTCGAGGAACTTGGACACGCTATATCATATCTGGATGACAGAAAAGATATAGAAGACAGTCTGCTTGCAGAGATTATTTTTGGAAACTGTATCAATACATCCAGTATCGAGCAGAAATGCAGGCAAACGGGAAATGATCCGAGAATGTTAGAACAGGTCTTCGTGTTACATCTATGCAAAAAAAGTTCGGAAGAGACATGCAATGACTTGAATCAAGGGATTACAAATGACAAGATAAGAAACTTTGCACAAACTCTAAAAGAATATTTTGCCGAATGTAATTATCCTGCAATCATTTCCTATGACGAGATGGGATTTTACCGTATGCTGATGTCGTATGAAAATACTGCGCCCATGCAGCGATTTGCGGATGAAGTGCTTGATCCTATCATACAGTATGAGAAGAAAGCTCATACGCAGTTAATGGAGACGATGTGGACCTATTTCGAGTGTGACTGCAATCTGCAGAGGACAGCTGATAAGCTGTTTTTGCATAAGAACACTGTAAAGTACAGATTACAGAGAGTAGAACAGCTTACAGGAAAGAGTTTTGCGAACAGATTCCAGAGTCAGGAGCTTTACAATGCACTGATGATATATTATTTTCTTGAGTGAAGAGATCTTCCGTGGAGAGTCTCTTTCAGTAAATAATACATGGAGATTGGATAAGCAAATATCCATTTGGTATGATGAAATAAATCTACTCCGGATCTATATTTATGCTCTATATGAAGAACGCGTGAAAAACTGCTCAAATGGTTATCGCAGACGAACAAGGTTTTCTTTTGCCTGCGATAACCCTTTAATGATTTTAAAATTTTGTTTTATAATATTTCCCATACTACCGTTACTGTATCAGTAACATTAATATCGTCTGCCTCAATATCTATGTCATAAAATCTAGGTGCACTCATATCGCAGTCTGGGCACTCCATCAATTTCATTTCATTCAACGGTCTTGTTACAAAATCTATTTCACCCCAAGAATAATCTATCGACTGTATCTGACCCAATTTTACATTTGCTGAGGTTATAAGCACTTGTGCTTTTTGAATGGAATCCTCGATTGCTTTACATAACAGCTTATTCTTACATTTTTCTACATCCGCTACGGTGTATTCTATAGAAAACTCTGGTTTTAATGAACTATGGGCCAAAGCATAAAGAACTTGTCCTAATCTTTTATTATTAGATTCAAACTCTATTTTCATGCGGTGATTGTACTTATAACCTTTAAATCTTCGCTTCCAGCTCTTATCTCTACCCTGATAGCTTTCATAATCCGTATCGACATTAAAATAAACTGTTTTGAGGTCTTTTCTCTGAAAGCCAAGTTTTTCAAACAAATCCTTCAGCAGCTCTGTATCTTTTGTTGACTTGCGGAGGGTATCTTCGTATTCTTGGGAAAGCCATAACTCTCATCCGATTTACAATAACATTAGTTGCATTTTGTTTCATCGCTTTCAATATCTTATGGACTTGAAAACAAAACCTCCTCCTGTAAAATACCCTCTACAATAATTGCTTTTCAATCCATTCGTTAATCTGTTTTTCTAGCCTTGTAAGATAATCTTGCAACCTGCTATCCTCTTCACTGGCATACCAGACATTCGCTCGTCCAAAACCATAAGCCCAACCACTTGATTTTCTTGGAACTTCCCATTGGACTTTTCTTGATCTGATTCCTGTAGGAAGCAAAACACAATCCGACGATTTGGCTATTGCATTATAATATTGTATATCTTCAGGAGCAAACACCGCCTCTTGATAATGTCTATAAACGGTAGCATGCTTGTACCAGCCAACAACTGTTGTAAACTTATGTGCCGGATGTTTTGCGCAGTATACAACAAGTACATCATCTACTGATTCTTCTTTTTTACACAGCTCACAACCTGCAATATTCTCTATCCGCATTTGATTGACATCTTTCCCATTATGTGATTTTGTCTCGAAAAATCCCAAACAATATAAACCTTCCCAGCCCTCCATATTCACCGGTGTGAAATTATACTTTTCATGTGCATCTCCGGTCTCATTGACAAAACTTCCGCCATTTACTGGAATATCTCTTCCATCTTCGTTTCCCCGGTATTCTTTCATCCATGCTATATTGCAAAAAAGTATTCTCATATCATCAGCCCTCTTTTCCTTTTGAAAACGGACTCAAATCAATAAATAATTCCTTCAATCCGCTTGTATCTTTAAATTCCCTGAACAAATATTCCAGAAGCTCTTCCTGCCTTGCCTGACCTAATGTAAGCCGGTAAAGAGATAAAATCTTTATCAGCCTTTCATAATTCACCTCGTCCTTACTCATCGGATACATTGGCACGAGTCTCTCTATCTTTACACTCTGATCTTTCCCAAAACACCAGAATGGTACAAGTTCTGATTGATCATCCTGCTTTTCCGCTTTTGCTGCTTCAAACATTTCTTTCCAAATGTCACGCTTATACTCCATTCCGACTGCCTTACCATATTTATCGGCAACATTCTGTCTGATTGCCAGACACTTAAATCTGTTAATTCTGCCTTCTCTCTGCTCAAGATCAATCGGATTTCCAGGAAGATTCCAGTGCATAATCACACGACAGTAATTATGAAAATCAAGCCCTTCCTGCCCGATAGATGTTGTAGCAAGCACGAACGGACGCATTGGTGAATTAAATGCATTTCTAATGTTTTCTTTACGCATGACTACCTTGGAATTATCTCCCGCATCCTTTGTAAATCCTACCGCATAACTTGACCTGATTCGACACCCGTCACTTTTCTTGTCAGCTCCGTTAATACGCTTTTTGAAATCAGGATAAGTATCAGCGATATAGGTAGCGGTATGTATTTTCAATGAATCCATCATCATACCATGAACGATTTGATACTGATTACCCTCTGACTGAAACCCCGCCGTTTCCTTCAACATATGGATATACTCGTCAATCATTGCCTGAAAACAGCCATCCTTACAGTATTTAAGTACATTCTGCCAATGAGAATTATCATCCCTGCATCTGCCGTAGGCAAGGTCAATGATAGCTGTTGACTCCGGTAAATTAAAATTATTCACAAACACTTTTGCCAGTGATGTTGCTCTGGCTGTGCTTCTTCCATTTGAACGAAAAATGCATATTGCCGGCGATCCTAATACCATATTTACCAATGTTTCCAGAAGATCATCCGGCTTTCTTCCAAGATAAATTTCTTCCGGTGCATCAAGATAACTTCTCAGCTTATCAATATGGGCAATAAATCCTTTATTTCTTTTATCCTTCGAACTGCTTCTAACCTCAGATGTTGTATCTTCTTCATCAACATTCATTTCCCACACAATATCGTCTATCCAATTTTTTGCATAAATGACTCCATCCATGAGCATCGGTGCGAGATAATACCATCTGGCATCCTCCTTATTGCTAGACAAATCACCATACTTTTCATTGATTACTGCAAGCTTCTTTTTCAATTTCAGCCGTACCGATTTTTCTATAACTTCCAATGATTCATGATTATTCAATGACTCAATTGGTAAATACATATCCGAAAGTGTCTTAGATGGATAAAGCAGTGCAAATAGGCTCATGCCTCTTACTTCTCCATTTGAGACATTAAACCTCAGTCTTGCCACTGGGTATCTTCTCGAACCTTCCGCAAAATAACCTGTATTCTTCTTATCCTGGTTCTTTATCTGATGTACCAATTTTCCAACTGTAAGTCTTTCCGCCTCATAGGAAACCATAGCACCAATCATTCGTGGAACCATCTCCCATGCAGAAAAAACAAGTATTTTTGAAAACCCTTTGCTGTTTTTATATGCTCCCTGCATCTCATAATATGGCATTGATGGTGGAATCCACAGGTATTTTTCCGCCCCACCAATAAATGCCTTTTCTTTCAGTGCCTCAAGTCTTGCATTGGTTTTCGGCAGTTCTTCATATTTATTGATTCTATTGCGATTCAGCCACAAAAGGCTCTGTTCTCTTTCATTTCCAAATTCATCAGGATGTTTCGTATAATATTTTTCTATCTGCTCTTTTATTTTGTATTTTTTCATAAAAGACATAAGATAAGGACAACTCTTTGCATAATCTATTGGCAACGTATGTTTTGAATCTGTTTTTGACAATAATCGTGACATCTGTATGTAAGAATTAATATCGTTCCCGTCTATCCGCAGATGGTGTTTCACACTGCTGTCATCTGTATAATCCCCAGAATCCATGACAGATATTCGTTCTGTCCTGCTGACTCCTTGATACATGGCATTTTCCGCAAGTTCCTTCATACGGATAATTGCACTGTCTCCAGCTTTTAATTCACTTAAAGCAACTGAATAGTTTTTCCAGATTTCCTTAAAATTTGTATCTTTGACCTCATCGTCAAAAAGAAAGTTCATAACCTGAAAGAATTCTGCATAATGTTCGTCCAGCTGATTTTCATCAATCTCTTCAAGCGTAGAATATAATTTATATGGTGTTGCTGACAGCAGAAGCACTCTTGTATCATGTCCGCTAAGAAAACTATGTGCAAGGATGCCAAGTTCACTGTCATCAGATGACAGAAGAAATTTAAATCTCTGAAATTCATCCATGATTACAAGATCCGGTTCGAGCATGGATACACTGATTCTCGCAAACATTACACGTAATTTATTCATTACATAATAATTGGAATACGTGAGTTGTTTATTATATTTTCTCTCCTTCAGATGATTAAGCAGCATATCCCTAATTGCATTATATTCTGGATAATTAACAATCTTTTCAATTACATTTTTAGGATAACTGCCATCGGACACCTTTTCGCATTCTTTTACACGCTTTTCAAAGTTACATTTTGCCCATCCGTCCCATGCTTTTACAGCATCCAGTATCATAAATTTTTTGAGAGAAATCACATGCCCTTTAAAGTCAGGTATTCTCTTTAAGATTGCAAACATTAATGCTCTTTCCTGTACACTTCCTCCACCGGAAGTCATACGGAAAGATGTTTCTGGTGTAAGCGGAATAAGCTGTATGTAACCTTCCTTTATTCGGGGATCATTCTCCTGCTCAGTAATCTTCAAATGCTGCATAGATAATCTTGTATCAGCTACCGAACCAATACTATTTTTCCCTGTCACATCAAGTTTTCTAATGTTCTGATTTGCTATGTTCTGATTAGAGCAAATATATATCACTTTAAACAGCTCATCATTTTCTTCAATTCTAAGTCTCGCCGTCTTCACAATTGCCCCTCTGGCAATAAGTGTTTTTCCCATACCGACCTCATCAGCAACAAGCACACGGTTCTGATTATGTCTGAAAAGATAATCCACTCTTTCTACAGTAGCTCTTTGAAAATCTTTCAGACCGGCAAGGGTACGCTTTTCGATTTCATCTATATTAAATTGTGACATAACATCACCTCGTTATCTTCTGATTTTCAAAGTATTACAAAACGTTTCATAAAGTTCACGAAATTCATCCGGTATAATCTCATTATCAGTGACCATTTTAAGTATATACCCGATGTCTTTTATTCTTTCCGGTTCTTCTACAGAAGTCTTAAGCATCTTCTCATAAAGTGCCGGCATTGCATCGCTTGAATTACAGAAAAAGCCGGATTCTCCCATCTGTTTTCCTTCAAGCATGGATGCAATATAATCATCCCCCAATACAAAAGCAATATATTCCACAAATGAAGCTCTGTCCTTTACAACACTGTTTACTGCAGCACTTTCTCTGTCATCTGGAAAATCGCTTGTCGGAATCATAATAATTCTACGAATAATATCTTCTCCCGCTTTTGCTGTAATCTCATAGAATTCCGATAACTGCAATATCTCAAGTTCTGAAAACTCTATGTGTTCTGACAATGTCTGCTCCTGCTTTGAATTAAATGGTGATACTGTAATTGCACTATCAGATTGAATACCGCTAAATTCAACTGTTATCTTATACTTTCCGGCATTCTCATTATCCTCTGAAATTACAGCCTGCCTTTTCACACGGCACAATTTCTTGATCTTCTGCTCCAGCAGATTTCTGTTGTCACTTTCTGTTTCCAAAACTGCATCCGCAACTGTAACCTGTTCAAATGGATTTTTCACATCTCCTGCCGGGCCACAGAATATATCCTCTAAGAATTTATCCCCATTCAGATACATATTCTTTGTACCAAGCCACAGCATCATTTCAACATTTTTATTAATTGCAGAATAGGAAGCATTCATGGAACCAAGATACAGATCAACATCTGAATATTTCCTTCTCAGATAAATTTTTGCATGAATATCCTGTTTCTTTTTATCCGCCAGTTCATCTGAAATTTCATCCTCACCATCTATGATCTCATCCTTTAACGCATAGATGGTAAAATTATCTACATCTGACGCTTTGAGTTTTCCAAGCTCAGAACGTCTCGTAATAAGTGTTCTCTTACAGTCTGACAATGCCCTGTCTGTAAGGTTAAAATCAGCAATCACACTTTCTGACAAAAACGGAGACATCACTACAAGCTCATTAAATGTCGAATTGGCATTTCCTTTTTCCTTGCAGAACAGAATATCATCCTGCATTTGGTAAGCATTTTTTCCAATGCCAAGCGGAAGCACTTCAAAATTCTCGCCAAATATTTTACTTTCAAGCGAAAAGGATACATCCTTAATATCTGCACATAATCCACGAATCAGATTTCTCTTCTTTCCGGCATTATTGCTGGTATTGTGCACATTCGTTACAAGATAATCCAGGAAATCACAGATAGGCTGTGTCTTTTTCTTCTGTCTGACATTTTTACTGCTATCCATTGCAAAGCTGATATCCCAGCTCCTGTCAAAAGTCAGATTTCTGCTCATTACCACAAAGCGATATTTTTTATCTCCCTCAGCGTTTACATATGCTAATACCCATGCTTTCGGATGAAATGACGGGTATCGACCAAGCTGTTTATCCTTTGGCAATGCAACTTCTACTACCATTTTTTCTAATAATATAGATAGTGCAGTCGGTTTTGTTGGCACTTTAATCTGTCCTGCTTCACAAAACAACACGATTTTATCTGACACCTTCTGCAATGTATTCAACACACCAATTGGGTTCTGCATCAGTTTACTATCTGATTCTTCAGATAAACCAAGGCATATTGCTACGGCTGTGAGTGTTTCCAGATCAAGTGAATATGTAGCGCCTACTGCTCTATCCAGTCTATATCCGTCCGGAGGCATCAAGATACTGCTGTAATCTGTTCTATCACAGTTCGAATCCGGTCTAAACATCAGCACTCACCTCCCCGTCATAGATGTCATTCACAATTCTTCTGGTATTTGAGAATCTGTAATCAAGCTTTCCTCCGCCTACCCATTTTGAATGATCAAATTCCTTTGTTCTGCTTAACTTCGCTCTGGCTGCTCCTTTCAGGCTCCGTTCCCTCTTACGAATCAGTTCATCAGCCATATCAATATCCGATGCCATAAATGCTGCTTGTATCCCACACAGAAAGCTCTTTGCCCTTGGATTTATCAACTGCAATTCTCCAAATACTGCATCCAGATCAACTGTCGCATTATGCCTGATATCCGGAAGCAATCTGCTCCATTCATCATTTGCGTATGTATTCTCGCCTTCTGAAAGCATGACATTGTATCTTACTCTTGCCATATACACCAGTTTATTAAAATCGCAGGCAAGCTTCATCATATATGCCAGCTTTTCACTTACTTTTTCCGATAGTTCAGCCGTCAAAGAAGCAAAATCATCATATTCATTCAAATCAATGTGATTTTTCAGCACATATTCAAAAAGAGAACCCTTCGTTGACTTCTGAATCTGTTTATCCAGATAGAAAGCTTCCTCCTGCGTCAGCTCTATTGTAAGGTTGTCTCTCCAATCATCATTATAAATCGGAAGATTCCAGAATCTAATATTGGCAATATCTCCTGCATCAGAATCATCCTTATCATTTTCCTCTGCATCATCATTTCTGTTTCCAAGTCTGCTGCTAACTGATTTCTGTTCTCTTAGTTTTACTGCCAATGAAACATATTCAGAAATAGATATACCATAATCACAAAATATTCCATAGGTGCGAATACCATTCCAGTAAATGTCGGAGGGCTTTCTAGCCACCCAGCCTTTTGGCAATACACGCGTTCCGATAACTCCCTCTGCCTTTGGATCTGCATTCAACAATCTAATACCACAATCTTTTTCAGCAGAATCAATTGCTCTAAGAATCCTATTCACATCTTTGCCGTATCTTCCATCAACAGCCTCTCTCAAGACATATGGAACAATAAGGAAATACTTTGCCCTGGTCTGGATGGTAGAGGTCCCTGGAAAGAAATAATTAGCAAAAGCATCACGAACTATACCGATTCCAAGTTCATCGACTGCTCCCTGTTCACTCAAAAGGTTAATCACATCCAATGCCTTCTGCCGGTCTTCCTTTGAAAAATCTATCCATCCCAATTGCATATTGTCACTCTCCTCCCTGTCAATAACAGCATAAGCAGCCTTTCACGAACTAATTAATTTATAATCCAGATAATGTCCTCATAACCAGATCAACATCTTTATTCTCCAACTCTTGAATAATGTGCAAGTATGTTTTCTGTGTAGTTGTCATACTAGCATGCCCTAACCTTCTTGCTACACTGGCAATTGAAACACCTGCAAAAAGTAATAAAGAAGCATGCGTATGTCTAAGACCATGAATCGAAATCTCAGATATTCCACATGCTTTACAATGTCTGGTAAGGACGTCATTCACAGTTGAATTATAAATCTTTGAATCACCTACAAAAATTGGTTGATCTTCCGGAAGATTTTTTGTAAGCTCCGAAAATTTAACCACAATCTGCCAGTCAATCTGAATTTTTCTCACAGAAGATTTATTCTTTGTTGGAAGGAAGCCTCCATCCCCTTTGTAATCCCATGTCTTGCTAATTGATAGAGTCTGTCTTGCAAAATCGAAATCTGCTGGTGTGATTGCAAGAGCTTCTGAAAATCTCATTCCTGTTTTTGCAACTAATAAAATAAACCAATCCCAATTTACAGTTTCCTTGATATCTAAATCTGCAATCAATGTATGAAGTTCAAATTGATTGAGGTATTTAATCTTTTTTACTCTTGGTGACTTCCCTTTAATAATCGCTTTTCTGGTTGGATCTCTTTCAATCAGACCATCATCAACAGCATCCAGAATGGCTCCTTTCAGCTGATGATGAAAGTCTAATGTCGTCTGTCTTTCATGATCTTTAGCATAATCATTTAACAGTTTTTGATACGCAGTTCTCGTAAGTTCTGACACCTTTAATCGTGGAGCAAGCTTTTCAACCCATTTATGTGTCATTAAATACTTTGCCATTGTTGCTTCTCTGATTGCGCCTCTCTTATAAACCTCAATCCACTGCTGATAATATTCACAAAATAATTGTTCCTTGTTTACACTGTTCTGCATAAGTTATCTCCTCTCTAGAAACTGCTTATGCTGATATAAACAATTAACATGTTTCAGTACAAATTATGAAACTGTAATTAATGGTTTAATTTCCTCATCCAATATTTTTCTCAACTCTGCCATACACTGAGAATAATATTTAAACTTCGGCAATGCCTTTTCCTGTGATTCTTTATATCGCGTATAATCAATTGTTGACTTAATTACACTTTCGTTTGGAATTTCTCCATTTCTATAATGCAATGCAGCATACATTACATCATCTTTTGATGCATACCAGGTAACGCAAAAATCAGTAACCACTTGATTGATACAATCATGTTTCATGTTCTCAACAATGTTCATAATTGACTGACCTTTATATTTATTCTCATCCTGCTCAATTTCATTTACCAAAGTAGTCATAATATCTGCCACTTTCGGATTATCTTTACGCATCTCCTCAATATACTGCTTCACTTCATCAATCTGTTTCTGACGTTCTTCCGGTGTAACCGCCTCTGTATCTTCATCTGGTGTAACAATGTTCTGAATTAGATTAATGATATACTCGTAATCAATCTTTGTGCTGCTATATGCCATTAACTCATAATCTGTATCAACTGTTTCTTCTGCTTCCGGTGGTGTCTGTGTGTCGTCCGGCTCAGCAAGTTTGATTTTCGTCATAGCATTTTGGTAATGTCCCACATAATCTTCATATTCTTCTTCCGTAATACCATAATCTTCAAGCATGCTTTCATCGTACTGTGTAAATGATTTGATCTGCGCAAATAATCTGTCAAATGTCTGAAATGCTTTCGCAAATACCTTCAGTTCTTTCAACGACATATCCGTTTCTTCATCTGGTGTCTCTGCAACAGCTTTTAATGCAGAAAGTGCTCTCTTAAATGCTGGCTCTACTTTATCCCATTCAGCCAGCAATGCAACTTCTGTACTTCCTGCAGAATATAATTTCACCGCATTATCAACACATTCTTTAAACAATACCGGAGCCTGGAATGTTACAATCTGTCCATAAGCCTTATTCGGATCAAAAATACGATTTGTTCTTGAAAATGCCTGAATCAGATCATGTGGTCCCATTGGCTGTCGATCTATAAATATCGTAGATAAACATGGAGCATCAAATCCTGTCAACAAACGGTCTACCACAATTACTAAATCCAGTTGTGTATTTCTGCTCTTATACTTTTTGTCTTTTCGTGCCAATCGTTTGTTCAAATTTTCATTGTAACTCTGGATTTGAGAAAGATCGAATTTTGTACCAAACATTTCATTATAATCATTTAATGACTTCTGCATCTTTTCCTGATTTACATGCGATCCTTCTTCATTTTCTGTTACAGAATATGTAATAGCAAATTTAGGGTAATCAGGAAGAACCTGTTTCATTCTCTCATCGATTTCCAAATCTGTTTCACCATTTTTCACTTTGCTCAACAACTCATAGTACTTCTGTGCCAGTTGAATCGAACTTGTTGTAAGAATTGCCTCATATGTCTGTCCCTTACCATTTTGAAGACCAAATTTCTGGTAAGATTTATTTAGAATAATATCTAACACTCGTAGCATATGTGTCTCATTGTCATAGAGACTCGGATCTGTCTCATCTTCCATATTCTTTGGACCATTATGCTCAACTTGGAATCCAAGAACTGCATTGTCTTTAATTGCATTCTGTATCGTATACTTATGAAGACATTTTCCATATAGTTCTTCTGTTGTTCTTGGCAAATCTCCCATCTGTGCATATGGATTCTCGGCAAATCTAGGAGTTCCTGTAAAACCAAACCATAACGATCTTCCAAAAAATCGTTCTAATTCTCGCTTTGTTTTCGGTGTAACTGCACGATGACATTCATCCACTACAAATGCAATTCTCAGATTTTTGATTTTATTGTATTCTGGTGTATCCTCTTGCAGTCTTTTAGTAACCAGTATCTGCATCTTTTGGATTGTTGTAACAATCACCTTTCGGTCGCCGGATTTCAATTTTTTCTTCAAATCATTAACATTGTCCGTCTTGTCAACAGCAATCACGTCATTGTTTGCGTATGCCTGAAATGCGCTTGATGTCTGTGTATCAAGATCCTTCCGGTCAATCAAAAAGATGGTTTTATCAAGTGAAGGGATGTCCATCAGCAGATTTCGGGTTGCCTTATAGGAGGTCAACGTCTTTCCAGATCCAGTAGTATGCCACACAAAACCGGATTTTCCTGTTTTGGATGCTTCACGTATTGATTCGATTGCATGAATCTGATACGGTCGTAAAATAATCAATCTCTTTGCATCTCTATCCAAAACTGTATATCTCGCAATCATTTCATGTGCTTCCGGAATACGGAGTACACTCTTTGCAAAGTCAAGATAATCCGACACCGGATTATTCTTCTCGTCAACCCATCCACTCATAAATTTAGCATTCAGGTCGGTATCACTTGCTGCAGCAAAATATTTCGTATCAACACCATTACTAACAACAAACATTTGAACCGCTGAAAAGATACCTGTAAATTTCCCTTCACTAATATATTTCTTTATCTGGTTAAATCCATCCATATATGAATGCTGTCTATTCTTCAACTCTATATGAATCATCGGAAGTCCATTTATCATCAATGTAACATCGAATCTTCTATTTCGTGAAACTGTATAGTAATCATCTTCATCTTTCAAAGCACTATACTGGTTTATTACTTCATAAACACTGCTCCCTCCTGCAATATGTTCATGGTTCATAACAACTAAATGAAGTTTCTCTGTATCACGCTGAACGTGCACCATTACCTTTCCATTTTCCCCTACTAACCATTCGCCAGCTTTATAGAAAGACGAAAACTGTAACTGGTTCTTCACCTGCTCAAATTCTGCATCTGATAAAGATTCTCCATTCAACCGATCCTTATTGTTCTGTTCGAGAATATATTTAAAGTTTCTCCATAGATCCTCCTCTGTCTTCAAATCTTCTCGATATGTCCATTGAGAATCTCCATAAACCAATTGATCAATCAATTTTTCTTCAATTACTCTCTCTAATTCTGGCATTAACTTAGCCTCCTTCGTATTTTTGTTTTTAATCAATATATTTAATAATGAATAGTACTTACACTGTATTACTGTGAAGAGCTTCAATCCATTGATGATAAATAACTTATGATGGTGAAGAGTGATGAGGTTGTCGAGATTGGAAAAATACAAACCAATTTTCTCTTGTTCAGCCTCAGATGGTATTTCTATTTCAAGGTTTGAAACCTGTTCCAGTGACAAATTTGGCTGTGCCCCTATTGTAGGATTTCTTCTAATAAAGTCAGCCACAACATTTCCTTTAAGACATGTTTTAACATATTCAAGATTTCCCTCTTTTAATCGAATGATAGAAAGAGCTTGATTTGTATTAGCCGGTAAAATTGCTTTATTTACTGATGTTACACGCCCTAGCGTACCTGCAATTGAAAATAATATATCTCCTTCTTGTAGCTGAGAACGTTTCAAATACCCTTGATGCTCTTCAAGAGAAATTTTAGACATACTAACAATATCCCCTGAAAAATCATTTATATTTTCAACTTTGATAAAATTAACCTTTCCTGTTCCTGATTTATCCTTTGGAGTGCTTCCTTTTGTGATTAATGACGATATATCCCCCAACTTACGCTGTTCCCAATCGATGACTATAAATTTATTCCAAAAATAAGGCTTACGTTGGTGAAGAGTGATGAGGTGGTCAATGTTACAGAAATAGCCCGCAATCACTTTCTGTTCTTCATATTTTGGAACATCAACTACAAATTCCTGCATATCTGACGCAAGGATATGTTTTATGGTATTACCAGTCGTAATGTTTTCTATTTTCTTCTTAGCTTTATCAGTCTGATATTCATAATTCAAAAAATAAGGCTCAATTTTTTCTTTTGGATTTCTGAACATGATTAAGGCATGAGCCGCTGTATTGTCCAATTCTTCAGGGATTACAGCTGCATGTCCAACATGACCAGACTGAACCATAACCATATCTCCAGTATGTAACCATTTATCTTTTTGCTTTTCATAAAATTCGTCATTTATGAAAATCTCAGAGTTATGATTTATCTGTCCATCTTTTACATTATTAGATTCCAGATAAAAATGTCCTTGTTCTGCATAGTATGGAGTAGCTGTTCCTACAAATGCATTTCCAATCGAACCATATATATCACCCAACTTACGCTGTTCCCAAACAAATGTATTTATTTTAAAAAAATAGAGTGAAATACGCTGGTGAAGAGTGATGAGGTTGTCGAGGGAGTCAAAATACTCTCCGATTTTTTGCTGCTCCTCTAACGTCGGATATGGAATTGGCATTTCCATAAACTGTGTAGACGAAATCGTAAATCTGTCAAATCGAGCACCTGAATCTCCGTTTAGTTTCATGAAGCGATGCCACTTCGTAGTTTTGAAATAAAATTCCAAATACAAATTATCTATATCATGTGTTCTAAATACCGTATAAAGTGGCGACATTACGCCATTTCTACCAAGTCTGTTACGATTTATCGGTCCAACAGGAGCCGTTACAGAAATTCTTGGATTATAAATAAAGTCATCATTCCTGACAATATAATAACCATTCAGATTTTCATTATTTACAATCTCTCTATCAAAATAATCCTTCTGGCTGATAATTCCCTGTTCTGCTGAGTTTGTAAACGGCTCTGAAAATTCATTATTTTTATTCTTCTCTGATACTTTATCGGCAATCTCATTTAGCTTACGCTGTTCCCAAACAGCTTCTTCGTCTCTAATAATCTCCTCTATTTTGTTGTTCAAATGGAACTATTAAAATACAATATAAGCTTTTAAATTATGAACAATATGAATTTGCACTTACGATAAATATAATCATAAGTGCTTTCATATTGCCTTTATCAATTTTCTTGAATTCAATTGATATGTTTACCTGATCTATATCCAATTTCCCCAAAAATTTATTATACAAACATATTCTGAAGCATAAATTTCTTTATATTCTTTAATTCTTCATACTTGCGTTGGTGAAGAGTGATGAGATGGTCGAGTGTGCGAAAAAAATCTCCTATTTTCTTCTTTTCTTCTTTTTCGGCTGGTGCAAAATAAGTAAAATTTTTCAATTCTGTTTCTGTCATTGTCGGAACAGCTCCGCCAATTTTTACGGCAGCCACCTGTTTCATAACTCCATTCGTAATAAGAATATTTGACATGAAAGTTTCTGTATTTTTTTCTACACGCATTACAACAATCTGCGGATTAATTGATGCATCTTCTTTAAGTCCAGTAACTAATGCACTTTTCCCAAGTGTTGATCCTGTTTTCACGAAAAGAATATCCCCATTAGATATTTTTATTTCAGGTGATTCATCGTATTTCTCACGAGTAATATATGTATTCTTACATTCCATAGTTAATTTGTTATCTACGATGTTAGTAGGACTAAAAGTTAAAACTCCACCTGCCTCTTTTGTGACGATGTCTTTTTCTGTATATCCTCTGAATCCAATTCTTCCATTAATCTTGCAAGAATCCCCCAACTTACGCTGTTCCCAATCTTCAGTAAAACCCTTAAATCTGATTTCTGGAACTTTCTGACCATTTTGCGGAAACATTTTTTGAAGCATATATTTCTTCAAAATTTTTGTTTCTTCGCACTTTCGCTGGTGAAGAGTGATGAGGTGGTCAAGATTAGTAAAGTATTCTGAAATCTTCTTTTGTTCCTCAATAGCAGTAGGAACCGTAAGATACAAATTCCTCAATTTATTCAAGTACATATATGTACGAGAACCACCTTGCTTCTGTAAAATTGCATATCTAGAAAATTCTCTTCCATAGTTCAGCTGGTATTGCAAATATCTTGAATCTAAATTCTCATCTGTCGTAAAAACAGGATAAAGTGTACTAACTATGCCGTTTTCAGCAATATCATTGATGTTAAAATGGAATATTTCATCATCTGACATATGGCGATAAGTAAAGTATCCATAAGGTACTATGTTATATCCTGTGTTATCTGCGGATGCTATTTGATTTCCATCATAATAATCTGTTTGAAAAAAAATCCCCTTCCTTGAAGATGTTAAAACTGGATATTGATTGTTTTCTGTTGTTTTTTCTGTATACTCAACAATATTATCCCCCAACTTACGCTGTTCCCAATCTTCTGTATATCCTTTAAATCTAATCGTAGGTTTTTCCATATCTTTATCCCTCCATCTTTCCGATCAGATCATTTAATGAAGCCATTACTGAAGCATCTGATGATGTTAAATCTTTCAAAAGTGATAAAAATTCCCCTTGTACCTGTCCTAATTCTTCATCTGTCTTCTTCATATCCACTAGAAGCGCATTGAGATCAACTTCTTCCTCTTTTTCAAAGTTATCTACATAACGAGGAATATTAAGATTAAAATCATTTTTTTCAATATCTTCGAAAGTTGCAAGATAAGATTCTTTCTCAACAGTTTCTCTCTTTGTATACAGATCCAATACTTCTTCAATATGCTCATCTGTCATTTCATTCTGCTTCTTGCCCTTGTTGAATTTTTTAGATGCATCAATAAATAAAACATCTCTTCCATCTCTATGCTTCTTTAATACAATAATACATGTTGGGATTGATGTATTGTAAAATAAGTTGGCCGGAAGTCCAATTACTGCATAGATATTACCAGAGCGAAGTAACTTTTCTCTGATTTTCCCCTCGGCAGCTCCACGGAATAATACTCCATGCGGCAATACAATTGCCATTGTTCCGTTATTTTTCAAATGATATAATCCATGAAGAAGAAACGCATAATCAGCCTTTGATTTTGGTGCAAGTACTCCATAATCACTGAATCTTTCATCCTGCAAAAATCCAGATGATGCACTCCATTTCGCTGAATATGGTGGATTCATAAGTACCATGTTAAAATCTGTGTCTTCATCTGTTGGCCAATCCGCATCTAATGTATCACCATTTCGAAGATTCTGATTTTCTGCCTTAACTCCATGAAGAAACATATTCATTCTGGCAAGATTATACGTAGATGTATTCTGTTCCTGACCATAATATTTTATATACTCTGGATCTCCTGAATATTTCTTTGCATTCAAAAGAAGAGAGCCTGATCCCATACATGGATCATATACAGATAATCCCTTCTTATCTTCCTGACCTGCAATAGCTATCTTAGTTAAAATCTTTGAAACAGCCTGCGGTGTATAGAATTCTCCTGCTTTTTTTCCTGTTTCAGAAGCAAACCAGCCAATCATAGCTTCATAAGCATTTCCTAATATTTCAGCATCTGAATTCAAAAGATCAGCAGTATCGATCACTTTAATCAAACTCGCAACAGTATCACTCTGTTTCTGATCACCCGTACCCAGTCTATTGGAATATAAATCTAAATCTGCAAACAAATCTGCAAAGATAGGATTACTCTGCTCAATATTATTAAATGCTTTCTGCAACTGCTCACGATTGAAAGAATTGTTCTTTGCTGCTTCTGCAAAATATGTATATGTCAACTCAGGTTCAATCACATAATGACATTCTTCTTCAAGCTGTTCCTTTAACTCCTCTGCACTTTCATCTTCTAACGCTTCTCTATATGCATCTAAAGCAGCTCTAAGTGTCTCTGGTTTTTCATCATAAAGTAAGTCATATACCTTAATCAGAAATGAATCTGATAAGTATTTATAAAAAACAATCCCTAACAGATAGTTCTTATATTCATTTGCATCCATTTTTGAACGAAGAACATCTGCACCACTCCATAATACACTTGTCAAATCTTTGCTGTTTTCAATATCTGCCATATCATTTTTCCTCCGTCTTTGATACTTGTATTCCAAGCATTCATACAAAATATCAATATTAATTTAAATTATATCATTCTTTTCTTATTAATACCAACTAAATCACTACATTATTTATCATCCTTTTCTAGAGAATAATTCCCCCAACCTCCATGAACCAGACGATAGTTCTTGAGTCAAAGAAAGCACCAAATGATTCATAGGTCATTCTGTGCTTTCTTTACAGATTCCGTCCCTGATACTGTATAGTTACCACATAAACGGTTTTGTGTGGCTCATCAATGCGAAAAATAGCGATATAGTTATCAATCAGTAACTGTCTATAATCTCTTCCTGCATATCTGCCTTCGCTTCGCTCTTGGTGGGATTAATGTTTTTTCTCCAATTCTGCAAAAACAATTTCTGCGTCAACTGCTTCTGCTCCATTAGCAATTTCCTGCTCGGACTCGAAGATTGCTTGATCGATGCGATTTATTCTTGCGAATTTATCATATAGTTCACTGCTCATTACAACCAAGTCGCTATATCCGTTTTTGGTAATAAAAATAGGCTCCTGTTCCTTGTGTGCAATATTTGAAATCTCGGTTGTATTACGTAAATCCTTAATAGGCATAATAAGTGGCATGATAACTCACTCCTTTCTTTGACATAATTATGTTTCTTGAGCAATAGGAATATACCCTTCTTATGTTCTTATGTTAACTTCCAGTATTTTTACGACTCGTTTTAAGCAGATTATTTTTTCTTTCACTCAGTAAACACCCCGGTAAAACTCCAGTTCTCACCCTGATCTTCAGATGTGAACACAAGGCCTTCCGTCTCGCCACTTTGCGTCTTCACATGGATCGTATAATTTGACCCATCCTGCTGTGGCATTTCCAGATACTGATAATCTTCAAGCGCAAGACCATATTCCTGCATATGCGCTGGATATTCCGTCACTGTATCCATCGGAAGCTCTATTTCCTTCAGTGTCTTTCCACCGTCTTTTGTAACATAAATAGATGAATGTGTCTGAGATGCGCCACTCAGACCGATGAATCCAAACTGTTCGTTGAAGAATTGTATGCCTTCTCCTGCTCCGCCATTTCCATCAAATGGATCTTCATTTACTGTTGTCCAGTTATATCCACCATCTGACGTAGTTTCCAGTTTGTAATAACGTGTTCCAAGAGCCGCATCAACAACTGAAAGTTTCCAGCCTTTCTGTTCATTTAAGAAGAATCGGACAACTCCGCTTCCGTCCGTATCTACCGTCCAGGTATTATTCTCTTTTCCCTGTTCTTTTGCCTGCGAATCTTTCTCTGCCTGCTCATTCTGACTAATTGTATCAGGACTGATATATTCCGGTTCCATCATGTAACGCACCGGAGTCACAGATTCATCCTGCGGAAGATACAGAGACACTTCATATCCAAGTGCTTCTCCACCGCGGTCGAGAGCTGTAAAATCAGTCACACCACTGACTGCTCCGTCACCATCAACATCTCCCGGAAGATAAACAAGACCTTCCGAAGAAGCGAAGGAGCGTTTTCCATAATACAGAATCTCATATTCCGGCGGATTATCTGCAAATGCGTAATTCAGATTCCATTGTGTCACCTGCATCTTACAATCTGATTTTTCCAGAATAATAAACATAGGATCTAATTTCTTGTCATCATCATAATCTGCATTTGCGTAACCTGCGATCTGCACAACAATCTTATCACTTTTATCTATATCATAATCAATCAGATAGGTCTTATCTTTTCCCTTTTCATTCTGTCCGTAGAGATAGGCCGACACGCGGGTTATCGTTCCGTCTTTATCAAAGGACATCTCAAAACTATCTGTGATATATAACTCGTCCGGAAGTTTCAATTTCTTATTGACATCTTTTATCAGCCCTTCTGCGCCATCACGAAAGAAGTTGTTATGTTCATACTCTATTTTCTTCGTCTTAAACAGGCTGTCTACCTTCCAGGACAATGCTCCATTATAAGGAATCGCTGTATATACGATATACGAAATCCCTCCGACTGTAACTGCAAGCAAAATCAGAAGCTCTGTACCAAACACTGTTTTCCCGAGTGCGCCTTTCATTTTTAAAGGATTTTCCTTTTCTGCTATCAGGCAGCCGATCCAGATACAAAGACTGAGTACCAGAAGGATACCTAAAGCCAAGAATGCAAACTTCAGCTGTCTGATGCTTCCGTACTTGCAAAGTACACAGGTCACGAGCAAAAACAATATATAATAGAGGATACTAAGTTTGCCAAATATAAATTTCAGTTTTTTCATTCAACCACATCCTAATAATACTTCCAGGTCTACTATTTCTGAGTATTCTACTCAAAAAAATTTTATATCGCTCATTTATTTTTACACTTTTTCTTGATCAAAATGTAAAAATTTCATGATCTTTTCTATACTCTCCTTTGTCCAGGCCGTAATCTCGAGCACTGCATCCGGTATCTCCTGGTCTCCGGAATCCGGATTATGCATCCAGATACATGGCATCTTAGCCGCCTTAGCAGCCTTTCCTCCATTCGTTGAATCTTCGATTACAATACACTCGTCTACCGGTACGCCCAGCTGTTTCGCTGCAAAGAGAAATGTATCCGGTGCCGGCTTTGGATTCTTCACTTCATCTCCACTTGTCACAACATCGAAATATTTCATCAGATCCAGCGTTTCCAGCGTCTCTGTGATTACAGGTTTCGGAGAAGAAGATGCCACAGCTAGATGATATCCCGCATCTTTCAGACAGCAAAGCATCTGCCCTACTCCCGGCATCTCAGGGAATCCGTCTCTTGCAATAATTTCATCTTTCTTTTCTTTCATGATCTGATTCATTACTTCAAGACTTTCAAATATGATTCCGTAATTTTCTTTGATCAGATTCATGAAATGAAGTCTTGTAGATCCGATGCATGGCTTATATACCTCATAATCCAAATCAATTCCATATCGCTCTTTAAAAATTTCAACCCAGCATTGGTAATGAAGCGGTTCTGTATTGATCAAAACCCCATCCATATCAAAAATTACTGCTTTTATCATTCTTATATCCCAACTTTCTATAAAAGATCAATGTTAATGTAGTCGCTACGATCCAACCAAATGGCCATGCCATCCAGATTCCGGTGCTTCCAAAGCTTTTTGTCAAAACCAACGCAAATCCGATTCTCAAAATAAGATCCGGAACTGTTGCAACCACAAAATAGATCATCGCTCCGGAGCCTCGGATAATTCCATCTGTCATCAGCTTGATCGCAATCATAAAATACCACGGCGATACAATTTTCAAAAATGCCATTCCTGCGCTGATCGCCTCTGCACTCTCTGCACCTAAGAACAGTCCCATCATCTGACGGCTGAAAACGAAATACAAAATGACAAACGGAAGTGCCGTAAACTCTGATAATTTTAATCCGGTACGGAATCCCAACGGAATTCGTTCTTTCTTTCCCGCGCCGATATTCTGTGCCGTATAACTGGATAGACAGGAACCAAGTGTCATAAAGATATTAATGGCAAATGTATTCAGCTTGATCGCTCCCGAATATCCCGCAACAACTGCTGAACCGAATTGATTTACAATTCCCTGCACGAAAAGATTTCCTACACTCAATACGCTCTGCTGAAGAATGCTTGGAATTGCAATCGCCATAATCTGTGCAAATAATTTCTTATCAAACCACGGCTGCTTTTCTTTCCCGGCAAATTTCTGCAATCTTCCGAGAAGTGTTACTAATGCAAGCACGGCTGACACACCTTGCGCGATAAATGTTGCCCAGGCAACACCGCTCACACCCCACTGGAATTTTGCTACGAAGATGTAATCAAGAATAATGTTTCCGGCTGAGGAACCAAGCAGAAAATATAACGGTGTCTTAGAATCCCCGAGTGCTGTAAATACTCCGGTACACACATTATAAAGCATCAGGAAGATAATTCCGAAAATGTAAATTTTCAAATATAAAACTCCGTCAGCCATAATATTCTGTGGTGTGCGGATCCATCTCATCATCTGATGATTAAAGAAATACCCGAATAATGTCAGCATGATTCCCAGCACCATAGAACTAAGAAATGCTGTTGTAACCGCACGCTTCACACCGCCCCGGTCTTCCGCTCCGAACAGTCTTGATACGACTACGGATGCCCCCAGATTCATTCCCACGGCAAATGCCATGAAAATAATTGTGATCGGATAAGATGCGCCGACTGCTGCCAACGCATTTTCTCCTGCAAATCTTCCCGCGATCATACTGTCTGCGATATTGTAAATCTGCTGGAACATCACACTGAACAACATCGGCAGAAGAAAACGCCACAATGTCTTGTTCGGATGTTCTTTCGTTAAATCTGTAATCATTCCACACCTTCTCTCATCACAACTTTTTCAATAAAATTTGTTTCAGTAAAAAATCTGTTTCAATAAATAATTCTGCTAACTCTATAAGCCAATGATCTTATAAATTTCTTCCATATCCAGACTAGCACGAACGATATCTGCAAGCTTATCATACTGTTCTTCCTTATAAGACTTCCAGTCTACTGCCTGTACCGTCTCCGGATCATAGCCTTTCTCTTTCAATAAAGCAGAGAGAAACCCACCTGACATTTCCGGAGAATCAAAGATTCCATGCACATAACAGCCATAGACATTTTCCTTCTGTGAACCATCCAGATGTCCTTGTTGTACCGCATCAGAATCATTTTCTAATGTTATAAGCCCGGATGCGTGCTCATCAAGAATCGTCTCTCCCATATGGATCTCGTATCCTTCGAAAGGAAGTCCCTCCATCTCTTTCAGGATTCCTTTCATCTCGCCAAATGTTCCATGTACTCTGGTTCTGTGTTTTTCCGGACGGAACACGGTCTTTGTATCCAAAAGTCCCATTCCCTGTACAGTTCCTCCGTCCTCTTCTCCTGTTGGATCTGAGATTTCCATTCCAAGCATCTGATACCCGCCGCAGATTCCAAAGACCGGTTTGTTCTGTGCGCTGTGTTTCAGAATTCTTGCTTCTAATCCATTCTGACGCATCCACAGAAGATCGCTGATCGTATTCTTTGTTCCCGGAAGGATCACCGCATCCGGATTACCAAACTCAGCCGGAGATGAAACATAACGCACGCTCACCTCTTCCAATGCTTCTAAAGGTGCTAAGTCAGTAAAATTAGAGATCCTTGGGAATCGGATCACTGCCAGATCGATCAGTCCCGGCTTCTCTTTTTTCTGAAATCGTTCCGTCAGACTGTCTTCCTCATCCAGATCTAAATAAAAATACGGAACTACTCCCGTTACAGGGATATCCGTCTTTTCTTCCAGCATCCGAAGCCCCGGTTCCAGAATGGATACATCTCCACGGAATTTATTAATGATCGTTCCTTTGATCCGCGCTTTTTCATCCTCTTCAAGAAGCATTACAGTTCCGGCGATCTGGGCAAATACTCCGCCTCGATCAATGTCTCCGACAAGAAGCACCGGTGCATCTGCAAGCTTCGCCATTCCCATATTTACAATATCATCTTTTTTCAGGTTGATTTCTGCCGGACTTCCGGCCCCTTCAATTACAATGATATCATACTTTTTTTCTAACTCATGATATGCATCCATAATTGCCGGAATATATTCCTTCTTATGACGGTAATACTCTCTTGCAGCCATCACTCCGATTGGTTTACCATTGATGATCACCTGAGAGCCTGTATCGTTCGTCGGCTTAAGTAAAATTGGATTCATTATTGCTTCTGGTTCAATCCCTGCAGCTTCTGCCTGCATCACCTGGGCTCTTCCCATCTCCAATCCTTCTTTTGTGATAAAAGAATTGAGTGCCATATTTTGGGATTTGAAAGGTGCAACTTTGTATCCATCCTGTTTCAGGACACGGCAAAGACCTGCTGCCAGTGCACTCTTTCCGACATTTGACATCGTTCCCTGTATCATAATTGATTTCGCCATATTTTCCGCCTCCTTCACTGCTTTGACAGGATTGTTTCAAGTGCCCGTAAAAGAACATCATTTTCCTCTTTTGTCCGCACCGCAATCCGATACCAGCCTTTCTTCAACCCTCTATAGTTCTCACAATTTCGAATCAAAATCCCCTGCTCTAACAATCGTTCAAACAACGGGATTTCACTATATAATAAGAAGAAATTTGCCTTTGTTGGAATAAATCTAATCCCAAACTCACGCATTTTCTTTTCCATGCGCATTTTTTCTTCCACGATTTTGTTTCGTATTTTCTGAACTCTCTGTTCTTCTCTTTCTGTCAGCGCTTCTATCCCTGCTGCCTGTGCCGGAACCGACACACTCCACGGCTGACGGATCTGCTGCATCCGCTCTCTAAGTTCTCCGTCCGATGTCATTGCATATCCCAGTCTCAATCCCGGGATTCCATACATCTTCGTAAATGCCTGTACAAGAAAAAGGCACGCATGATCTGTCACCTTTTTCACCATGGTATACTTCTGCGCTTCTTCCAGAAATTCAATAAAACACTCGTCTAAAACAAGACGTATCTTCTTCTCTTCACATCGAGTAAGGATCTGTTCCATCAGCTTTGGTTCGATCACCTGGCCTGACGGATTCGATGGGGAGCATAAAAATACAAGGTCAATATCCTCTGTCAGTTCTTCCAAAAAACTTTCTGTCAATGCAAAGTTATTCTCTCTTTTCAACTCATGATAAATGCTCTCGCACTCTACCGTCCGAAGTGCCTGTTCATATTCTGCGAAAGCCGGAATTGGAAGCAATGCTTTCTTTGGTTTTTCTGCAAGAACGACAGAAAAGAACAGCTCCGCTGCTCCATTTCCGAAAAGGAAATATTCTTCCGGCAGACTTTTTTTCTCTGCCAGTCTCTTTCTGAGCCGTCTGCATTGACTGTCCGGATAAAGACTCACTTCATCCATCGATCTTTTTGCCGCTTCAAGAACTTCTTCTGAAGGACCGTAAGGATTTACATTGACTGAAAAATCCAGCACGTCACCATATGTATAAATATCTCCTCCATGTACATATTCCATGAATCCTTCTCCTGCTCTATCGATCTGTTTTATTTCTCCTCTAATAGTACCAGTTCTAACTCTGCCCGATTCTCTTCCATCCATTTGATTGGCTTTGGATGTTTAATCTCTGGATCCAGAAGCTTTTCCATCCAGACCATATTATACCAGCGATCAAATTTGTATCCGCAATGATAGAATTCTCCCACCATGCGGTACCCAAGATGTGCATGGAACTGTGCGCTGTTCTTTGTCAGATATTCATCTTCAACCTCTGGATATCCAATGCATGCATATAGATTGCAAATGTTCTGAGCGTGCAGTACTTTCTCCAGTGCCTCATACAGCTTTTTACCAACTCCGGTTTTCTGCCGGTCTTTTCTTATATAAATTGTTGTTTCCACTGCCCAGTCATATGCTGCACGACCTTTAAATGCCCCTGCACAGCTATATCCAAGAATCTCGCCATTCTGTTCTGCGACCAGATACGGGTACTTTTTCATCGTCTGACGCATTCGATCTTTGAATTCTTCCAGTGACGGAACTTCATATTCGAATGTAATCACTGTATCCGTTACATATGGTGTATAGAGTGCAAGAAGTTCTTCTGCATCCTCCATTTTTGCAAATCGAATCAATAAATCCATAACAATAAACCTCCAAAAACAACCATCATCAATATCGTTGTCATATACATTAACTTCCCGGCACGAAGAATATCCTCCGGTTCAATCTTGCGGATTGCATTGCCGATATAATCCTTTTTATAGACTTTCCCGAAATAAACCGCATCCCCGGCTAACTGTACATCAAGCGCTCCGGCGCAGACTGCCTCTGACTGGGCGGAATTCGGACTTGCATGTTTTCTCTTATCACGCAGATAAATCTTCCACGCATTCTTTCCATCCATCCCCGTCAAAAATGCTGCCACGATCATAAACCACGCCGTCAACCTGGCTGGAATGTAATTAAATACATCATCCATCTTTGCCGGAATTCTTCCGAAATACAGATATTTTTCATTTTTGTATCCAAGCATGGAATCCATCGTATTCACTGCCTTGTATAAGAATCCAAGCGGCGCGCCGCCAATTAAAAGAAAGAATAACGGGGCTGTCACTCCATCAGAAGTATTCTCTGCCACCGTCTCTACTGCTGCCTTTGTCACACCCTCTGCAGTAAGGTTCTCTGTGTCTCTTCCGACGATCATGGACACTGCTTTTCTTGCTCCGGGCAGGTCATCTTCTTTTAATTTCTGATAAACCTTCTTGCTTTCTCCTACAAGACACCGTGCCGCAAATATCTGGTAACACCAAAAGGTTTCCAAAAGAAACCGTACTGCCGGATGAATCTTTCCTGCAGCAAATAAGAGTACCGCCGGTACAAGAAATGATAATGAAACTGTCAGAATCCATAAAATCCCACCTGCCAGAACTTCTCTTCTGTTTTTCTTCTCTTGTTCCGACGCAGGAATCCGACTGCACAACAGTTTCCGCAATCCCTTTTCCAACACACTGATCAGGTTTCCGATCATGCGTATCGGATGATACATCCAGACCGGATCTCCAAACATGCAATCTAACAGAAACCCTGTGATGCATGCCAGAATCGTCATCTTTCCGTTCATTCTGTCGTTCCTCCCAGTTTTTGAATTTCACGAAATCTATGAATCCCTGACTTCCACTCATCTTCATCAACAAGCATTCTATATCCTCCGCCATTTTCCACCTGCCAGTGATAAAAATCTTTTTGGTCTTCCGCTAGTTGTTCCAGCGCCGCCATAATCGTTCCTCCGTGAACGACAAAAGCTGCACTTTCTACATTTTCTTCACATAATCTATCAACCTGGCAGAGCATGCCTCTCACACAACGAGAACGGAATTCCTTCTGCTCCTCCCCTTCCGGAAATGCAATCGTTCCACCGGAATCCAGCCATGCCTGATATTCTGCTCTGTCTTTCAGCTCTTCATATGTCTTTCCTTCAAAAATACCAAAATCACATTCTTTCAGCAGCGGTTCCAACTGCATCTGCATGTTCAGATAGATCAGCTCCGCCGTCTGAACACATCGCTTCATTGGACTGACAATCACCTGTTGTACTTGCGGATAACTAGCCTGTTTGCATTTCTTTTTAAAGTTCAGTACTTCCTGTTCTGACAAATCTTCATCTGTACTTCCGATATATTGTCTCTTTTCATTGCCCGGCGTCTTCAAATGCCGAATCAAAATAAGTTCCATAATCACTCCAAAAATCCAATTTATTTTATTTCCGTTGCTATTTTAACCATCTATCATAAAAATCCATACTTTATGACAGCTCTAAAACAAGGCAAGCACTGCAATCATAAACAATTCGCATAACTGCAGAAAATATCCGGCAAGGTCACCTGTAATTCCACCGAACTGTTTCCTGCTAAAACGATCATAATAGAGGAAAACTGCCAGTCCGACAACTGCTGCTGCCACTCCGCATAATCCCGCTGTCAGATATAATCCGATTCCCGCTGCCAATAGCCAGAAGATCAGTACAATCCTTACATTTCTCTTCTGTGCACCGTCTTGAAATGTTCGAAGCAGCCCACTGTTCTTCGCCGCCGGAAATGTCACAACAGAAATCCCACTCAATGAACGGGAAAATACAAACACGAGTGCTGCTGCAAATAAACGTTCTGTTCGCATTTCACTAAAGATTCCAACACACAGAAGGAAATAACAGCAAAGACTGATGATCGCAAATGCTCCCGTATGAGGATCCTTCAGTATCTCCAGCTTCTTCTCTCGATCTCCATAAGAACTTTTTGCGTCCATTGTATCTGCGAATCCATCCAGATGAATTCCCCCTGTTATGAAAACCGGAATCAGAGTCAGTACAACTGCGTAAAGGAACGTTCCTTTTCCCTTCCATACGGTGATCAGATTCCCTGCAACTATTTCCCATACTCCGATTATAACTCCGACCAACGGGAAAAAGCACATCGCATATCTCATATTTTTTTCATTCCAGTCAACCCGCGGCATCGGGATCTTAGAATACATTGCGATTGCAATGATCATTGCGTTCAATAACCACATTTTTCTGCTCCTTATTTTCACTTAAGCTCTTCATACTGCTCTACTTTAATCTCTTCAAAGGTGCTCATCTTCCGATAAACATTCACACCCATCTCAAGAAGCGGAACCGCTGCAACTGCGCCACTGCCTTCTCCAAGAGACATATTTGCATCAATCAGATATGGAAGTTTCAGCTCTTCTAAGACCATTCGCCCAGCCGGTTCTCCAGAGCAATGTGATGCCAGGATATAATCCGCCGTCTCATGAACCATACGCACTGCGCACAATGCTGCTGCAGAAGAGATGAACCCATCAATCAGAACCGGAATATGATAGATCGCACCTCCGAGAAATGCACCTGTCATTCCGGCAATATCAAGCCCTCCGACTTTGGACAAGACATCTAAAATATCTTCTCTGTCCGGCTGATTTTTCTCAATTGCCGTCTGGATTGCCTGAATCTTTCTATTCAGCCCTTCTGTGCTAAGTCCTGCGCCTCTCCCTGTCACATTTTCTACACTTTCATCAAGCAGAACGGACACAACAGCACTGCTGGTCGTTGTATTTCCAATTCCCATCTCACCGGTTGCGATCAGATCGTACCCTTGTTCTGCAAGCTCCTTGACCTTTCGTATACCGACAAGAATAGCTTGCGCCGCCTGTTCTCTTGACATTGCAGGTTCTTCCACCATATTCTTCGTTCCATACATCACTTTGTCTTTTGGTTTTGTGACAGATGGAACATCTTTCACCATTCCAACATCGATTGGAAATACGTCCACTCCGGCTGTCTCTGCCATAATACATACGCTCGTCGCACATTTTGTAAAATTGTCTGCAACGATTGCTGTCACTTCCTGCCCGGTCTGAGTCACTCCTTCTGAGACAACCCCGTTATCCGCACAAAAGATCAGTAATCCTTTCTTTTTAATCTCAAAATCTGCTTCTCTTCGGATTCCTGCCATTCGGATCACAGCATCTTCCAGTTTTCCTAAGCTGAACAGTGGTTTTGCAACTGTTTTCCATCGTCTTTTTGCCTGTTCTTCATAGGATTTCTCCGCCGGTTTTATCATTTTGAATTTTTCAATCAATAATCTTTCATTTTCTTTCATCGACATCTTTTCATTTTTTGTCGTTTTTCTTCCATCATCTACCATTGTTATGTCTGCTTTTCTTATTATTTTCTTCTGATCTATAGTTTGTCTTTCTAACTTCACAAGCCAGTTTTTTCGCATTTTCTGGCACTATTCTCCTATTTTATCATAATTTTTTGCATTCTGATATATAAAAAAGCAACGGAATCTGTCATATTTTCCTTGCATTTTTTTATTTTTTGACATTTTACTTTTTTCTTCCTGCATTTTTAATATGAAATCTTTCATTTTCCCCACTTCTTTGTTAAAAAATTTACAGGATTTTTATTGATTTTCTTCACATAATATGTATAATTAAAAAAGGATATGAAAAGCTTGCATAAGCAGCATTTTATTCTATCATTAGAAAAGAAAGAGGTATATGTAAGATGGCAAAAATTGATTTAAGTAAGTATGGCATTACTGGAACAACAGAAGTCGTATACAATCCTTCCTACGAAGTATTATTCGAAGAAGAGACAAAACCGGAACTTGAAGGTTTTGAAAAGGGACAGGAAAGTGAACTCGGTGCTGTCAACGTTATGACAGGTGTTTACACAGGACGTTCTCCTAAAGATAAATTCATCGTTATGGATGAGAACTCCAAAG
>ERZ836829.640-NODE-640-length-36652-cov-6.972539_pt1 | contig 36652 bp, 39 predicted proteins | sample MGYA00519574_ERZ836829 | MGnify/ENA primary metagenome ERZ836829 (study PRJEB31850, sample SAMEA3708808) | human gut metagenome | biome: human gut; feature: human-associated habitat; material: faeces | place: China | collected 2014 ...
CAAAGAATGAACAAGAATTCTTTGATGTTGTAACGCAATTCTACAAAGATTATGGAGTAGGTATGTTTGGTTTAAATAAAGCCTTTAGAATTGCGACAAGTCATGAAAACTATGTAGAATTAAAACCAATTAATAATATGGATGAAGTTGTTTTAGATGATTTAGTTGGTTATGAAATTCAAAAGAAAAAGTTATTAGATAATACTGTAGCTTTTGTTGAAGGAAGAAAAGCAAATAATGTTTTACTTTATGGGGATAGTGGAACAGGTAAATCAACAAGTATTAAAGCAATTGTAAATGAATTTTATGATCAAGGTTTAAGAATGATTGAAATCTACAAACATCAGTTTAAAGATTTATCAAATATTATTGCGATGATTAAAAATAGAAATTATCGTTTCATTATCTATATGGATGATTTATCATTTGAAGAATTTGAAATTGAATATAAATTCTTAAAAGCTGTTATTGAAGGTGGCGTGGAAACAAAACCTGAAAATATTTTAATATATGCTACATCAAACAGACGTCATTTAATAAAAGAAACATGGAACGACAGAAGCGATGTTCAGGTTGATAATGGTATACACAAATCAGATACAATGGAAGAAAAATTATCATTGGTTAACAGATTTGGTGTGACAATTAATTATTCTAAACCAAGTCAAAAAGAATATTTTGAAATTGCAATTCAGTTGTGTAGACGTTTAGGTGTTGAACTTTCTGATGACGAAATCAAGGCAGAAGCAAACAAGTGGGAACTTAGCCATGGTGGAATTTCAGGTAGAACAGCACAGCAATTTGCAAATTATTTAGCAGGACAAGAAAAAAAATAAAAAAAGTGCTTGCATTGTTTCCGACATTGTGATAATATACTCTCTGTCGCGAGACATTGGCCCATCGCCAAATGGTAAGGCACTGGACTCTGACTCCAGCATTTTCAAGGTTCGAATCCTTGTGGGCCAGTTTTAAACCACATGATTAAGTTCATGTGGTTTTTTGCAATAAAAAAAGGCTCTAAGCTTTACTGAAACGCAAAACTTAGAACCGTTATAGTTCATATAATATGAACTTAAACTAGATTATACCATTATATTTATACATCTTATGACTTTGAAAGTTAATTTACTACTTATCTTTTTATGCAGTTTATAGTTTGAAAATTAATTTATAGCTTATCTTTTTATACAACTGCTAGGATTAACTGCGTAGAAATTCTTTTTATCCATTTCTTCAGTAACCATTCTGAGAGCTTCACCAAATCTTTGGAAATGAACGATTTCTCTTTTTCTTAAAAATTTAATTGGATCAGCAACTTCGCAATCTTTTACCAAAGATAAAATGTTATCGTATGTTTTTCTTGCTTTCTGTTCGGCAGCCATATCCTCTACTAAGTCAGCAATAGGATCTCCTGATGACTGAAATTCAGTAGCTGTGAAAGGCACACCACCGGCAGATTGAGGCCATACGCCAAGAGTATGATCCACGTAGTATTTTTCAAATCCGGCTGTGTCAACTTCATCGCAAGGTAAGTCCTTAACAAGCTGGTGAACGATAGTTCCCACTATTTCAAGGTGTGAAAGTTCTTCACATGCTATATCATTTAAAAGTCCTGCAACTCTAGGATTTTTAAAAGTGAATTTCTGAGACATATATCTGAACGCTGCGCTAGCCTCACCGTCAGGACCACCATACATCAACAACGTATAATACACCCCGCAACCCACGATAAATAAAGGGATTGCGGGTGCTTTTTTGCTTAGTCATTTATGTAGAAAAACATGGAAATTGAATCTTCTTTCTTGTTGTAGACGATTTTTTCCACCACACTGGCAAGAGCATTATGCTTTTGAACGTCTGTTGATTTGTCACATTCAATAATCTCTTTTGCCGAGCGTATCTTTTCTATCAGTTTGTTTTGAATATCGTCAGGTGTAGCAGCAGAACATTGTTCAAGCATAGCGTTTAAATTTGTACGTTCATTTGCAAGTATTTCTTTATTGGCTTTGTATTCCTCTAATGTGTCTATTCCGTCTCTATATGCCTCTTTTATTCGTTCCTCTTTCATAACAAGTCTGCTTAGTTTATCTTCAATAAGTTTTTTCTCGTTATTATCGTCATTATTTGAAGAGTGAATTTCATAAGTTACTTCACCGGTGGCAATAACTTTATCCAGTGCTTCAAAAATAGCAGGCTTAAGAGCAAACTCATTAGTTGCATGTGATACTGTGCAGGCTGCATGATTGTATCCTGTACACTGAAAATAAGTGTTGCCCTTTTTGCTGGTGGAACATCTAACAAGACGTTGCCCGCACGCAGAACACACAAGAATACCTGAAAGCCAATGCTTATATGTACTTGTTGGTCGTTTACCTTTAGCATGATAGGTTGATTTGTCACGTTCCTGCGCTGCATTAAACAATTCTTCAGAAATAAATGTTTCGTGTGTGCCTTCAGTAATCACCCACTCGGATTTATCTTTAATCCTGCGTGTTGCATGATCCATTTTATTCCAAATTATTTTACCGTTGTAAAAATCATTCCTGATAATGTAAGCCACTGTTCTATTCTGAAATTTGCCACCACGTTTGGTTTTATAGCCAAGAAGATTCAACGCATTTGCTATCTCCCAAAAAGACATTTGTTTATTGACGTACCAGTCGAATATCTTTTCCACTATTGGAGCAGTGTCCGGATTAATTACCGGGACACCATCCTGCATTTTGTAACCAATTGGTGGGTCAGAATTGTAACCGCCCCTTGAGGCACGTTCAGTCATTCCACGCATTACTTCTCCAGATAGATTAATTGAATAATATTCATCCATCCATTCAAAGATACGTTGCACAAGCTCACCAATAAATCCATCAGGAATAGGTTCTGACACTGAAACAACGTCCACACCAGCTTTTTTGAGCAAGTTTTTATAAACTATTGCTTCTTCCTGATTTCGGGCAAAACGGCTGAATTTCCAAACCAAAATAACATCAAAAGGATGTTCTTCACTTTTGGCGGTCGCTATAAGTTCCTGAAAGGCAGGTCGGTTTTTTGCTTTTCGTCCGGAAATACCATCATCCTGATATATAAACTTCTTAGGAATAACTATTCCGTTCTTTTTGGCATAGTCAAGCCCAAGACGTATTTGTGCATCAGGAGAGTATTCTGTCTGATCATCTGTGGATACTCGTATATATAGTGCTCCTGTTTTCATAGATTGTACCACTCCCTTAAAATCTTATGTATTTTAGTGTATAAAAATAACACCTAGCCATACTTGACCAGATGCTATTTTTAATGGTACAATCTAGTTGCGATTTGGATGATTGTATCATCTTTGGGCTGGTCTTGTATGGGCTGGCTCTTTTTTAATTTACATTATTTTTATTCTTGCGATGTAACAAGTAAATTATTGTTGGATAAATAACTATATAAACTAATCCTATAATAGTATCTATGCTTAGTTTCAGAGTAAAAACTATTATCAAAAAGCATAGGCACCATATACAATTTAAAATAGAATAAAGTGCCAGATTTAAGGTGGACATATCAGCAGTTTCTTCAAAAGATTGTCCAGTAGCAAATCCATAAACGTAACGCCCGGATATGAATAATAATCCTTTTATCATAATAAACCTCCCAATAAAACAAAAAGAGCCTCGGTATACAATACCAAGACTCTAATGTGACTGGACACCAGCCATTTGCTAATTGAGTATATGATAACATATCCCTAAAACTCTGTAAAGTATACCTTGAAAATCTTATTGTTATTTTATAAAGTGTAAAGTCTTTCCAAATATTTCCAGTAAAATTTCCCAAAAAATCAGTTATAATAGAACTAAACATTATATTACAAATGATAAAGGGAACGAATATGGAAATACTTATATGGCAGGTGCGTACCAAACGTGGATTGAGCTGTAGGCAACTTGCACATTTTACAGGCTTATCTAAATCCACTATTAATAACTTGGAAAATCGAAAAACTTCTCCAACACTAGAAGAACTTTATACTATATCAAAAGCACTTCACTGCCACATATCCGACTTGTATTCAGAATAGCATAAAACTAAACTGAAATGTTAATAGTTACATAAATGTCCAAATATATGGACAAATGACTTAAACCTATTGCTTAATCCCAAATATTGGATAAAATGAAAGAAAAACTAGACAAGGGGACAAGCAAATGGAGAAAGAAAAAATTAAGAAACAAATCATTCAAATGCTCAACAAAATGAATAAGCAACAGTTGAATGAAATTTTCAAAATCACACATCATTTTTTTGTAAAGGAGCGTTAATGCTCCTTTTTTATATTTGAAATGTATTTTTTTATAACAGATCTTTCGTCTTTGGATAACTTCAAATATTCAAAGATGATGGATTTCTCATACTCATCTAATTCATATTCAACACACAGCTCATCAAGTGTTGTTTCCGGTAAATCCACAAAAGGCTCACCGTCACCTTCAGTAAGCCAGAAGTAGTTGACACGATATTCACGACAGATAGATTTAGCCATTTGTTCGGTTAGATTTCTATTTCCGTTTTCTATGTTGGATATTGCGGCTTTTTTAACACCTAATTTTTCTCCAAAGGCTTCCATTGAAAGACCTAATATATTTTTTCTTAATTCCTTAACTCTTTCACCTACAGTCATATATTTTACCCTCCTTCCTTTAATTCTTAATTCTATTTTACCATAGTAATTTATAAAATCAACAAAAAAAGTTTGCAAAGAATACAAAAAACTGTTGACAAAGTACAATACGAATACTATTATGTATACATAGCAAACAAAAGGCAACAGAAAGGAGAGAGAAAATTGAAAAAGATTGAAATAACAGAAAAGTTAGAAGCAATTTTTAAAGAAGTGAGCAACAAAACAATAAAAGCCTTAGAAAAAGAAAAAGGCAATCATATCAGTAAGAAAACAGAGAAAATGATTGCCTTATGCCTAACACTAAGCAATTATGTAGAGAATTTTTAAAGAAATTGTTTAGAATGCTCAGCATCTTTTGATGAAGAATTTTCGGCAATAACAGTAAAGGCACATTTGTTATTGATGTTTAAAGCACAAGTTGTAGTACATGCGTTATCCGAAATCTGTGAAGTTTGATTTTTTCAAGGGCATGTTTTCATCATTGTTTGTCACCTCCTATAAAGTTATTCGGTGCTGGAACACCTGTAAGTAAATTATACAAAGGAGAAAAGTAACAGGCAATATGAACATCTGATGACGCCAGATGATTATATAAGGGGGAATGGGAAACTGTTCCCCAAAAAAAGGAAGGAGGCATCAAATGGAAATATCTGAAATAAGAAAGAAAGCCGGATTAACACAAAAGTCTTTAGCAGAGAAAATGCATGTAACTAAAAAGACAATTAATAATTGGGAATCCGGAAGAGTAAAGATACCATTTGCACAGTTAAATCTGCTGTGTCAAATATGTGGAACTGATTTTGAAGAAATAAAATAAGGTCGTATATGCGGGAACATATACAACCTTACTCAAATTAGTTGATGTCAAATGTAAAAGGCTTAATAAGCCCTTCACCTGAACGTTTATTGATATAGTAGTCAATTTCAGTGATTCTTGCATTTAAATCCAATAGCATAAGAAACAAATCATATGGAATTTGGTTCTTGCAGCAAGGACACACCGGATGGTGGGGCAAAGAAAAAGAATTGCCACAACTACATTTGATGTTCATAGCAAAGCCTCCTTTCTGTAAATTTATACAGAAAAGGTTATCAAAAAGTAGAAATTAATTACACCCCCCCTTGAATTAGAAAGGAGAAAAGCCAATGAGTGAAAGCAAATTCAACGAAGAAAAGCAGGACGTAAGGGAAATGATAGAAAACATTAAACAAATGTCTGACATTGATAAGGCAAAAGTACAGGGAGTAATGCTTGGAATGAAGATGGCAAAAGAAACTCCGGGAAAAACAGCATAGCAAGAGACAGGCAGAAGAAAACATAAGATTAAACAAGAGATAAGGAGAGTGATGGAATATGAAAGTAATAATCTATGTTAATCACAAAGGTCAGAGATATAACTGGGATGAATTAACAAAAGAGAAACAGAGAGAATTTACAGCAAAGTTAAATAAGCAGACAGCCAATGCACTTGGCTACAAAGAAAAGAAATAGAGCAACAAGTCTAAGGACATAAGGAAAATATTTTTATTCACGAAAAAAAGCCAAAAGGCAGAAAGGAGAAAGCAAGTGCGTTCCTGAAGGGGCAGCTACATAACCAAAACCCAATTGTTAAGTGTTTTTCATAATAAGATCCTTTTTAGTTTTTTAATATTTTGTTTAGTTAAGTAGTAACCGTAGCTGCTCCGTCAGGAGCGCATTTGTAGAGAGTACCAATGTCAAAGATGAAAAGTAATTTAGTAGATTCAATGGAATACTGCATTGAGTGTGGAAGTCCATACGCAGAGTGTCACCATGTATTCTTTGGTTCATTCCAAAAGAAGTATTCAGACATATTCAAATTTTATCTGCCATTGTGTGCAGAGCATCACAGAGGAAAAAACAGCCCACACAAGAACAGAGAAAAGGACTTGGAATATAAAAAGATGGCGCAGAGATACTTTGAGGAGAACATTGGAGACAGAAAAGACTTTATGCTGAATTTTGGTAAGAACTATTTATGGGAGGAAGAAGAATGATATTTGTAGATGGAGAAGTAATCAAAATTAATGGAAAGGAAGAAGATTTTTTAGCTGAAGGATGTGCAATGATAGGTACCATATTGACAATGGTAGAAGTGAAATATGGAGAAGAGGAAAGGGAAGAATTTTTAAATATAGCTATGGAAACGGGACGCAAAGAAATAGAACAAATAATGAAGGAAATTTCAGAAGAACCAAAGGAAGATAAATTAAAGAACAGGAGAGATTTTATAAATGGAGAAAGAAGCTAAATACATAGGACACGTAAAAAGAGAAAGAGAGATTGACAGCATCAACCTACGAAGCCGTCAACCTCAAAAAGCAAATACAGTATACCACGATACAGACATGGAAATCAAGATAGTGTGTGCGTTTAAAAATGTAATATTAGCAGCAGTTATCTTGTATCTGATGTATTTAAAAGGATTAGTTCTAATTAAAGGAACATCAGATTTGATTGGCGCAATTCTTAGCTTTTGTACAGCCTTTTGTATTGGCATGCAGTGGTTAGACAACAGAGTGGTTAAGTTTTTAAGATGATTTAGGAGGAATTGAAATGGAACATCAGGGAGCATCAAGCACCAGAACATATTATAGAACTTTTGAAGTGAGCTGTATCTATAGTGGAAACACAAGAAAGTACAGTGTGACTTTTGAACCGAATGGGAAAACAATCGAACAGTACAGAAGTAAATTTATGCGTGAAGAGTGTGATTGCCCTAGCTGTTCCCAGAAACGAAAAGACAGAGAAAAGATGATCAACGCACTAAAGAGAGACAGAGCATACAAGGAGTTAAGCTTGCTAGGAGAATAAAATGGGAAAGACAGCACAAATAATGGAATGGAACAACGAATATGAACAATATTCAGAAGAGAAAATAATGATCATTGAGCAACTTCCAATGAAACCCAAAGAGATAGTTGCAAGATATAAGATAAGTGCAGCAGGACCAAGAGAAAGACTGAAACTGCTGGCAGAACTTAACGGATGCAGTGAAAACGAAATAATAATGATTTTGGAAATGGAAGGGCTTAAGCTGGAAAACAAAAAAGTAAAAGAAAAAGTAAAGAAAAAAAGAAAGGAAAGAGCAATGACAGAAACAGCTACGCAAAGAAAGATTACAGAAAAAGAACAGAAAAGAAAAAAGGAGATTAAAGAAAAGGTACCCGCAATCGTATACAACACAATAGATATTGAATATAAGCGAGTTAATGAAAGAATTGAAGTATTAAAGAAAGAGCTGGATATTGCAGAAAAAACACTTGTGCAGTTTGCAGATTTTTTAGGAACACATGTAAGTGAGTAAAGGAGAGAAACATGAAAATAAAAAACATAGAAATCAGAAAAATACATAGCCACCCGGACAATCCACGTAAGGATTTAGGAGACATTACGGAATTGTCACAGAGCATTGCCGAAAATGGAATAATGCAGAATCTGACTGTAGTTGAAAGAGAAGACGGAGAATATACGGCAATCATTGGTCACAGACGATTGGCGGCAGCACTTAAAGCGGGACTTGATACAGTACCTTGTGCAGTTGTAAAGATGGACGAAAAGGAGCAGCAGAGCACAATGCTTTGTGAAAACATGCAAAGAAGTGACCTGACGGTGTATGAGCAGGCACAGGGATTTCAGATGATGCTTGACCTTGGCTCGACAGAAGATGAAATTGCAGAAAAAACAGGATTCTCAAAGCAGACGGTTAAGCACAGAATTAATTTGGCAAAACTAGATCAGAAACTTTTGAAAGAAAAGAATGCAGATGAAAACTTCCAAATGACACTAAAAGACATGTATGAGCTGGAAAGGGTAGATGATATTGACAAAAGAAATGAAATTCTTTCAAATGCAAATGATTCTTTAAATTTAAAATATTTAACTAATGATTATTTAAGGCGTAAGGAAAGAATAGTAATAAACAAAAAAGTCATTGAATTGCTGAAAGAGTTGATTCCTGAAATTGAAATTATTAATGCAAAAGAAGGTAGCAATTACCAATGGGAAAGTGCAATTTTTGTTGAAACACGAAATGCAACTGATGAGGAAATGAGGAAAATTGTAGAAACAAAGATAAATAAAATAGATCAAAGTAAATGTGAAGAAATAGTTGCATATGAACAGTATGACCAGATATACATAAAATCAAAAAAAGTTGAACAGGAAAAAACAGCTGAAGAAACCCGAAAAGATGAATTACGCAAAAAAAGAGAAAATATCATTAACGAATTGAAAGATTGTTCAGAGGCAGTAGTTAGTAAATCGTCCGATTTTATTGAAGACATTATTCTTGGAAAATATGAACTGAACCTTAAAGAAATAGGAATAACAGAAGAAATTTATATTTCAAAAATGTGGAAAATGCTGACAATGTATGGTCCGGACATATCAGAGGATAATTTAGCGACAAATCTTGAAGATATATACGATTACCGAAATATGGAAATTCCTGAAGATGATGAATTCTTTTATGAGAAAGTTGGCAATATGCCTTTAATTCAGCAGATGTGGTTGGCAATTAGTGAGTGTACTTTACAAATGGCAATGTATGATTCATGGAGTGGAAAGTATAGGGAAAGACGGGCAGAGAAATATTTATATGTATGTGACATGTTGACAGCATATGGTTTTTCCCTAGATGAAGATGAAGAAAATATTGTTAAGGGTAACTGTAATTTAATAGAAGAGCTTAAACAGATAGATAAGGAACTAAATGGATAAATTTAAAATGATTTATAACATTCTCACCGATATTTGCAAAGTGGCATTGAAACATAAAGATGCCACTTTAAATGACGATACGGGAGGGAAGATGATGGAAGAATTTAAAACAGCATTTGTAAAATACCCGGAGCAAGAGCATAAGCTGGCTGTGGCTATTGCAGATGCAGTAATGAAATACTTATTTGATTAAACAATATTAAGAAAGGAACAGAACTCTGGCCAGGGTGACGATATATCAGTTCCTTTAGAAAAATGAATTATTTAGAATTTTTAAAAAGCAAAATAGACATAGCAAAAGATAGTGGATTTGAAGTAAAAAAAGAAGACATTAACCCAATATTAAAACCACATCAGAGAGATGCGGTAATGTGGGCAATCAGAGGTGGCAGAAGAGCATTGTTTGAATCTTTTGGACTGGGAAAAACAGTTCAGGAAATAGAGTTTTGTCACCAGATTATAAAAAACAAAGGTGGTAAAGCATTGATAGTTTTACCACTTGGAGTAAAGCAGGAATTTACACATGATGCTGTAGAGGTATTAGGGTATCAAAAACCCGAGTATGTGAGAAATATGGAAGAGGTAAAAAAAGCACAAAGCAATATTCTTATAACTAATTATGAAAGAGTTAGAGATGGGAACATTGAGCCTACATATTTTAAAGCCACATCCTTGGATGAAGCATCAGTATTAAGAAGTTTTGGAAGTAAAACATATCAGGAGTTTTTAGATAAATTCAAAGGTGTTGAATATAAACTTGTAGCCACAGCCACACCGTCACCAAACAAATATAAAGAGTTAATTCATTATGCAGGATATTTAGAAATAATGGACACGGGACAGGCTTTAACAAGATTCTTTCAAAGAGATAGCACAAAGGCAAACAACCTGACATTATATCCAAATCAGGAAGATGAGTTTTGGTTATGGATAAGTAGCTGGGCTTTGTTTTGCACCAAACCATCAGACTTAAACAGTGAATATTCTGATGAAGGATATGAGCTACCCGAGTTAAAAGTTAACTGGCATGAATTACCGATTGATTATGGAGAAGAATCAGATAAAGACGGACAGATGGTAATCTTTAATGAAGCTGCAGCAGGACTAAAAGAAGCATCTAAAATAAAGAGAGAAAGCATAGATGCACGAGTTAAAAAGATGAAAGAAATCATTGAAGAAAGTCCGGATGATCATTTTCTTTTGTGGCATGATTTGGAAAATGAAAGAAAAGCCATAAAAAAAGCAATACCGGAAGCAGTAGATATATACGGGTCACAGGATTATGACATAAGAGAGCAGAGAGTAATTGACTTTTCAGAAGGCAGGATAAAGATATTTGCAACAAAAAAATCAATATCAGGGTCAGGATGTAACTTTCAAAAGCACTGTCATAGAGAAATCTTTTTAGGTATTGATTATGAATTTAATGATTTCATTCAGGCAATTCACAGATGTTACAGATTCTTACAAAAAGAACAGGTAGTCATTGACATTATATATATGGAAAATGAAAGTGGCATAAAGGAAGCACTTGAAGAAAAATGGAAAAATCACAATCATATGGTTGCAAAGATGATTGAAATTGTAAAGAAATATGGACTAAATCAGGAAACAAAAGCTCACGGATTAAATAGAAAGATTGGAGTAAAGGCAGTGAAAGTTGAAGGTAATTATTATACAGCAGTTCATAATGACTGCGTTGAAGAAGTTAGAAACATGCAGGACAACTCAGTTGACTTAATACATACATCAATTCCCTTTGGAAATCATTATGAATATTCGGCAAATTATAATGATTTTGGACATAATCAAAATACAGAAAGATTTTTTGAACAGATGGATTTTTTGACACCTGAACTTTTACGTGTGTTAAGACCGGGAAGAGTTGCAGCAATTCACGTAAAGGACAGAGTGTTGTTTGGAAATGCAACAGGCACGGGAATGCCAACAATAGAACCTTTTCATGCAGATTGTATATCCCACTATAAAAAACACGGATTTCAATACTTTGGAATGATAACTGTAGTAACAGATGTTGTAAGAGAAAATAATCAGACATATAGATTAGGCTGGACAGAACAATGTAAAGACGGCTCAAAAATGGGAGTAGGCTGTCCTGAATATATTTTATTGTTCAGAAAATTACCAACAGATAAATCAACAGCATACGCAGATGTACCGGTAGCAAAGACAAAAGAAGAATATACAAGGGCGCAGTGGCAGATAGATGCACATGGATATTGGAGAAGCTCAGGTGACAGACTTGTAACCAAAAAAGAAATAGAAGAAGCGAATATCAAGGATTTACAAAAGATATATCGTGAATATTCAAGAGAAAATATCTACAATTATGATGAACATGTAAGACTTGCTGAACAGTTGGATAAAGAAGGAAGACTTCCGGCTGTGTTTATGGTAGTAGCTCCCGGATCATGGAACAACCTTGAAGTATGGGATGATATTAACAGAATGAGAACGTTAAACACTCAACAGTCAAGACGTAGAAAACAAATGCACGTATGCCCTTTGCAGTTGGATATTGTTGAAAGAATTATAAACAGATATTCAAATGAAGGTGACCTTGTGCTTGACCCTTTTGGAGGTCTAATGACTGTACCAATGACAGCCGTAAAAATGAACAGACGTGGTTATGGCATTGAACTAAATGAAGATTATTTTAGAGATGGTGTTGGATATTTGCAGCAGGCAGAACAGGAAAGAGATTCACCGACATTATTTGATTTTTTCGGAATAGACAACAAATAAAGAAGCGAGGGAATAAATATGAAGTTATCAAAAGAAGAAATGGCAAGAAGAGAGGGAATGGCTTATGCGTTAAAAGTTGCAAAAGAAAAAGGAATATCAGGACTTGAATCTGAACTAATAATGAGAAATGCATTAAATCTTCCACTTAGAATTTCTCAAAAGGATATGAAAACATTTAGCAATAATGTAAAGATGAACACTATAGATACAGTCATGGTGTTAATGGCGGTTACATTACATGATGAGTTTGGTTTTGGTCCCAAAAGAGTTCAAAGAGCAATAAATAGATTGCAATTCAAAGCAGATTGTGTAACAGAGAATTATTCAACAATGCAGGAGCAGATAAACATTATAAAAGAAGAACTCAACATAAATCTTGGAATACGAAAGAATGATAAGGATGTGAAGATATAAGTGGAAGAAATCAAGTACGTTGTATGGAAATATGGAGTATATTTTGAAACTTTGACTAAACGTGAGATTTTAAGAAAGTATGAGCTAACGGAAAGCGAATTTGCCAAAAGATACCCAAAGAATAGAAATTATAAATATTCTTTCAGTAAAACAAAGGATAAGTACGCAGGAAGAAATCTAAAACCGGAATTAATTAAATGGATGAAGGAATGGGATAATACTTGCGAAGCAATTAAGGATAGAAAAACAAACCCGAAGAAAAGAAGAGGTGTGACAGTGAGAGTAATCAGCAGAGATGATGTAAAGGGAGGCAGAAGAATGTGGAATTGATATGGAGACTGAAAGAAGAGACTTGAGGACAGTGATTAAATAAAAAATGTTAAGAAATGTTAAGGAGTGAGAGGAATGTTAAATATTGAGAAATACAAAAAAATACTGATAGATACAGAAGTGATAAACACAACAAAACTAGCTGTCCTAAATGATAAGCCTGTAGAGTGTAGAGAATGTCATTGTGGCAAATGTGATTTTGGAGAAAAGGGAGATTGTAAACCATATATAGAGGAATGGTTGTTCTCCAAATACGAAGAACCAGAAGTTGATTGGAGCAAGGTTAAGGTTGATACACCGATTCTGGTTAGAGATTATGAAAGCAGTGAATGGACTAAAAGATATTTTGCTAAATTTGTAGATGGAATAGTTTGTGCGTGGGTGGATGGAGCTACATCTTGGACGGCGAGTGGTGAATATGATGTGAATTCTTGGAATTATGCAAAGCTAGCAGAAAGTGAGGAGTAGATTATGAGCAGAGAAATAGAACAAATTTGTGAAATAGACAAACTGTACCAGGAGCAGGCAGCAGAACTAATGAAATTAAAAAAAGATAATTAGATAAAAAAAGAGTTTTCTTCCTATTAGAAGGAAACTGTAAAGCATAGATATAAGCGAGGTGAGAGTCCTCGTTTATATCTTGATATTTATATTAACTTTATGACCATTAAGGAGAAAAAACATATGCACATGATAGAGAAAATATTCAGATTCGGACATTCAGTTGAAATAGACAGATGCCTTGCTCCGAACTTTGGAAAAAAAGGAGAAAAGAGACAAAGACGTAAAAAGCCAACAGCCGAACAGATGAAGGAGCATAATAGAAAAATTGCAGAGAAGAAATTAAGAAGACTGATTAAATGTAACTTCACAGAAGATGATTGGCATTTGACATTGACATACGATAAAGATAACAGACCTACAGCAGAGCAGGCGCATAAGTTTTTGCTCAACTTCATCAAGTGCATTAGAAGATATTGCAAGAAGCATAATTATGTTTTTAAGTATGTTCACATTACTGAATATGAGGGTGTTGCAATACATCACCACATCATCATCAACAATTTTCCTGATGTGCAAAGAGTTGTAATCAAGAAATGGAAATATAACACTAACTGGTCACCACTGTATGCGAATGACAGAGTAGAAGAATTAGCAAGCTATCTCATTAAGGAAACCGACAAGACATTTAGAACAGCCAAGGCAGGAAAACAGAGATATTCGTGTTCAAGAAATCTTGAAAGACCTGAACCTGATGAAATCAGACCTTGCAATCTAAAGAAATTATCACCTAATCCAAGAGTACCAAAGGAGTATAGGGATAAATACATAATTGACGTTGACTATTGCTACTATGGAATCAGCAACAAGACCGGTTATCCGTCACAAACAATAGTGCTTAGAAGAATATCGTAAGGGGTGTAAATGAAACAGGAAAGTAAGGCATTGCAGGTCAAGTGTCCTTTTTTCAAGAACCTACAGAAACAGAAAATCTACTGTGAAGGTGTTTGTGATGACTGTACCAGCACTATACAGACATACAGAAATAACAAAGACAGAGACAAGCAGTTGGATATATTCTGTTGTAAGCATTTTGAAAAATGTGAGATTTATCGTGCAATAGAGGAAGCAAAATATTGAATACATTCACATAGAACAGACAGGTTTAACCCTGAAATGGGGTAATAGTAGAAACACTGTCTTTTTGTCGTACCAAAAACAAGCCAAAAAACAGTAAAAATTTTTCCCGGATTCAAGGGGGGTGTTATTGCCCCTCTTTTTGTGTGTAAAATTTTAGCAAAAAGAAAGGGGAAGCACATGGCAAAGAAAAAAGAGATAAGAGACGAAGACATATTAAGTCTTATAAAGACTGAATATGTATCTGATCCGAAAATGTCGTATCGGAAGTTGGCGGATAAGTATAATTTTCCCCTGAAAAAGATAGCTGCAGCAGGCAAGGAAGAAAACTGGAAACAGAAGAGGGTACAACTTGGGGACAAAATTTTCAAAAAAACCATGAATAGAATTTCGACGAAAAAAGCAGATGAATTTTCACGTGTTATAAACAGTGCCGGAAGGATGCTCGGAGTGATTGAAAAGGCAATGGATGATGAAAAACAGTTCAACCGCTATGTACTGTCGGATGGAATTGAAAGCACAGAGCAAATTTACGACAAAGTAGACACCAGAGCAGTGAAAGACATGACAACAAGCCTTAAGGAACTTGCAAACCTTGTGGCATTTGTCAAAAACGAACAGAAGAACGCAGCAGATACGGATAATGACGTAAAAGTAGTATTCGAACAGGAGGAAGAGAACAAAAATGGCTAATGTAACACTTAAATTACCCAAACCACAACCAAAACAGGTGGAATTCTTGAATTGTACGAAGAAATATGTGGGATATGGTGGCTCACGAGGCGGAGGAAAGAGCTTTGCAGTCAGAATCAAGGCTATAATAATGGCTCTTAACTACAGAGACATAAAGCAACTGATAATCAGGCGAACATTTCCAGAGTTGAAGAAAAATCACATTGATAATTTTAACAAATTATTACAACCACTCATTCAGGCAAAATTATGTAAATATAACTCAACAAATAAAGAGTTTAAGTTTTGGAATGGTGCAACAATATCATTTATGTACTGTGACAAGGAAAAGGACACAGATAAGCTCCAGGGGGCAGAATATGACATCATATACATTGACGAGGCAACGCAGTTGACCGAAAAAATGATGAAGGACATTACAGCCTGCTGTAGAGGTGTTAATGATTACCCAAAGAGAGTGTACTTTACCTGTAACCCGGGAGGAAGAGGACATGCATACATCAAGAGAATTTTTATTGATAAAAGATATGTTGATGGGGAAAACCCGGATGATTATGAGTTCATACAATCAGGTGTAAAAGATAATCAGGCATTAATGAAACACAACCCTGAATACATAGCACAGCTTAAAGCATTACCACCGGCAAGACGTAAGGCTTGGCTTGATGGCTCGTGGGATGTATACGAAGGACAGGTGTTTGAAGAATTCAGGGATTCACCTAAACATTACAAGGACAGACAGTGGACCCACGTTATCAATCCGTTCGAGATTCCGAAAGGCTGGAAGATATACAGAAGCTATGACTTTGGTTATGCAAAACCATTTAGTTGTGCGTGGTGGGCTGTGGACTATGACGGCTGTATGTACAGAATAATGGAATATTATGGCTGTAAGGCAGAAGAGGAGAACGTGGGCCTTAAAATAACGGCAGACAAGCAGTTTGAAGAAATAGCAAGAATTGAAAATGAACACCCTTGGCTTAAGGGAAAGAAGATAGAAGGTGTAGCAGACCCTGCAATATGGGACACATCAAGGGGAGAGAGTGTTGCGGAAACAGCAATGCGTTATGGAATCTATTTTGAACCTGGAGACCATAAGAGAATAGCAGGCTGGATGCAGTTACATTATCGATTACAGTTTGACGACAATGGCTACCCAATGATGTACATCTTCAAGAACTGCAAGGGATTTATCAGAACAATTCCTGCACTTGAATATTCAGAAACCAATCCGGAAGACGTTAATTCAGATCAGGAAGACCACATTGCAGACGAAACAAGATATTTTTGTATGATGCGACCAATAAGTCCGACAATAACAGTTAAAAAGCAGGTACATTTAGAAGACCCATTAAACATGTTTAACAAGGAGTAACAGATGAATTATTTTGAGAAAAAGAAAGCGAGAAAGAAAGTGAAGAAAGCAGAAAAGGAATTAAGAGACCAGACTTACACAGATACAATGACACCATCAAGTGACATGGTAATGTCTGACAGGGAAAGAATGGTAAGTGAAGCAGCAGTTCAGCCGATAGGCAGAAAAGAGATTATGGAAGCAACCGCCATAATGCTTAAATACAAGAATGGTAAGGCAAACACTGAAAGAAGAATCATTGAGAACGAACAGTGGTGGAAGAGAAGACACTGGAAAGAAATCAGAAGGCAGGACAACAAGACAGATGAAGCAGAACCAACATCAGCGTGGCTGTTTAACTGCATAATGTCAAAGTATGCTGACTATATGGATGCTTATCCTGAACCGAACATACTACCAAGGGAAGAAGGAGACAAACAGGAAGCAAAGAAACTGTCGTCAATAGTACCGGTAGTGTTGGAGCAGAACGGATTCAAAAAGGTATACTCAACAAAAAACTGGAAGATACTAAAAGATGGTGCGGCAATCTATGGTGTATTTTGGGATGGAAGCAAGTTAAACGGACTTGGAGACATTACAATCAAGAACATAGATGGTTTAAATCTCTTTTGGGAGCCGGGGATAACGGACATTCAGGACAGTGAGAACGTATTTCACGTCAATTTGGTTTCAAACTCCAAACTGGAGCAGATGTACCCACAGCTTAAAGGCAAGTTAGGTGGAAGAGCAATAACAAAGGCAGAATACATCTATGATGACAACATTGACACAACAGACAAGACACCGGTTATTGAATGGTATTACAAGAAATGGCAGAACGGAAGAAACGTTGTACACTACGTTAAGTACGTGGGTGAGGAAGTTATATATGCATCAGAAAATGACACAGAAAGACCAACAGAAACAGCAGAGCAGCAGTTGACAGATCCTGAAACAGGTGAACCAATGGTAAATCCTGAAACAGGTGAAGCACTAACGGAAGTAACAGAGCAGGAAACAGGAGAAGAAAGTATTGCGGAACGTGGTTGGTATGATCATGGTAAATATCCTTTTGTGGTTGAAGTAATGTTCCCAATCGAAGGCAGCCTTTATGGCTTCTCGTACATAGACATATGCAAAGAACCACAGAAGTACATAGACCTTTTAGATCAGGCTGTATTGAAAAATGCGTTAATGAACGCAACACCAAGATGGTTTGTAGGACAAAACGCAGAAGTAAACGAAAAAGAGTTTCTTAACTGGAGAAAAAGCCTTGTACACGTAACAGGTAATCTTGATGAATTAAAACTAAGACAAATACCGGGACCAGAAATGAATGGTTCAGCAATTCAGAAGATTAATGACAAGATTAACGAGATGAAGGAAACAACAGGGAATACAGATGTGGCAAGAGGAAATGTTGGTGGTGGGATAACATCAGGAAGTGCCATATCAGCATTACAGGAAAGTGCAGGCAAGACATCAAGAAGTCAGAACCTTATGGCTTATGAAGCCTACAGTGACTTAATAACAATGGTTATTGAATTAATAAGACAGTTCTATGACGTTCCAAGACAGTTTAGAATCCTGGGCAAGAAAGGATATGAGTATGTTTCATACAGCAATGAAAACATTAAGGAACAACAGCAGGAAAGCGACTTTGACGTTGAAGCAGGCTATAGAGTGCCAACATTCGACATTGAAGTGACAGCACAGAAAGCTAATCCATACTCAAAGAACAGTCAGAATGAGTTAGCATTACAACTTTACAATATGGGATTTTTTGCTCCACAAAATGGAGATGTTGCGCTTACGTGTCTTGATGCAATGGATTTTGCACACAAGGAAGATATTACATCCAAAATACAGCAGAATGCCACATTGTATCAGGAAAATGTTCAGTTAAAGCAACAAATGATACAGTTAGCAGCAGTTGTAGACCAGATAAAGGGAACAACAATGTCACAGGACCTTGCACAATCATTTAATGAGCAGGGAGATGTGGGAACAGGACAGACGGCACAGGAAGTATCACTTGAAGAGGACAGTGAGCATCCTTTTAGTGAGAGAGCAAGGGAACAGGCACAGGCAGCAACACAGGTAAATGAATAGGAGAACAAATGATTAAAGCGAAATTAACAGAGAATATGTTGCAGGTTAAGGGACATGCAGGATATGACAAGCCAGGAAAAGACATAGTGTGTGCAGCAGTCAGTATATTAATATTCACCTTTTGTGAGGTTAATAAGACAGACATAGAAGTAAAGACGTATACGGATGATGAGATAACTGTAGAATTTGATTCAGAAGTGAATACAGACTATGTAAGAACAGGTTTGGGATTTCTTGAAAATGAATATCCAAACAACGTAAATGTAAGCATAGAACCATAAAGAGTTCAGGGGGGGTGTAATTGCCCTCCCGTTTTTGTATATAATCGAGAACAGAAAGAGGTCGTACCTCTCAAAAAACACAGAAAAGGAGGCATTTTATATGTCATTATTCAAATTTAATCTTCAATTTTTTGCAGAAGGCGCAACTGCAGGAGGAGAAGGAGCGGGCGAAGGAACTGTGGACGCCGCACAGGAGCCGGAAATCAAGTACGGCAAACAGGTAACAGATGGAACAGAGGAAGAAGAGGTCGAAGAGCCGGAAGAATCAGAAGAACCAAAAGAGCATAAGCCAACCTTTGATGAATTAATCAAGGGAGAGTATAAAGAGGACTTTTCGAACAAGATGCAGGAAATCGTGCAGAGACGGATCCGTAACAGCAAGGATGTGGAAGAAAAGTTTACAACACTTGCTCCGGCATTGTCGGTTTTGGCTGAAAAGTACGGAGTGGAAGATGCAACAGACATTAGCGCATTAACAGACGCTATCGTAAATGATGATGCATTGTATGAAGCAGAAGCAGTTGAAAGAGGTGTGGATATTCCAACACTTAAACATATCAAGTCAATTGAAAGCCAGAATAAGGTATTGGCTGAAACAATGCAACAGAGAGAAAAGGACATGCAGAATGCAGAAGCATGGCAGAACATATTGGCACAGGCAGAGGAAGTAAAGGAAACATATCCCGAATTTGACATTGACAGTGAAATGGCAAACGAAAACTTCGGACACCTGATTGCAGTTGGTATTCCTGTTAAGGATGCATACGAGGTGGTGCATCTTAATGAAATACAGGCTAGAGCAGGAAGCATTATTGCACAGAAGACAGCCAATAAGGTTGCAAATTCCGTTAAGGCTAATAAGAAGAGGACTGTTGAAGGAACAACAACCGGTCAGGCAGTTCAGGTTAAGCAGGACCCCGAATCCTGGACAGAGGAAGAAAGAGACAAGATTTACCAAAGGGTAATGAATGGAGAAAAGATATATTTGTAGTATCGGAAAGGAAAAAGAAATGAACAGAAACACAAAATTAGCATTTAACTTACAGCACTTTGCTTTGGACCCTGCACTAACATCTGATAGTGAAATGTCCAAGGATATGAAAAAGAATTATGACATGGAGTTATTAAGACGTTCAACTCCAAACTTAATTCACGCACAGTTTGCAAAACACGCACCTTTACCTAAAGGACAGGGTCAGAACCCACGCTGGAGACAGTTTAAGAGTTATGCACCTGCACTTACTCCATTACAGGAAGGTGTAACACCTGTAGGCAAGAAGCCTAAATTAGAAATCATTGAGGCACATACAGAGCAGTATGGTGACTATACAGCCATCAGTGACAGAGTAACAATGGAAACTATCGACCCTATCGTATTAGAGCTTATAAAGTTACATGGCGAACAGGGTTCGAATACATTAGACATTGTAGCGAGAAACGAAATGATTACAGGAACAAACGTATTATTTGCTCCAAAATCAGACGGAACAAAGGTAACAACAAGAGCAGAGCTTGATGCAACATGTACAATGACACCTAAGGTTATTTCAATTGCAAAGACAATCTTAAAGAGAAACAACATCAGACCAATTGATGGCTCATACGTTGCAATCATTCATCCGGACATTGAAAATGATGTGACAACACATCCATTATTCATTGACATTAACCGTTACGGAGATAACGTTAAGAAGATTTTTGAAGGAGAAATCGGAAAACTTTACGGTGTAAGATTCGTCGTATCAACAAACGCAAAGATTTGGAATAATTCATCAGCATCAACAGGTGCCACACCTGCGGGACTTGCAGTATATGGCTGTTTATTCTTCGGTGAAGATGCATACGGTGATGTACAGCTTGAAGGTGGCAATATGGAAACTATTGTTAAACAGTTAGGTTCAGGTGGAACAGAAGACCCATTAAACCAGAGAGGAACAGTAGGCTGGAAAGTTACCGGTTATGTTACAAAAATCCTTAATCAGTTAGGAATTTTAAGAGTAGAGTGTTGTTCAGCAGAGTTTAGCTCAATTGCAGAAGCAAACTAGGAGGATAGAAGATGGCAAAGACAAAGGAACAGTTAGAACAGGAATTAGCTGATGCTTTAGCTGCAAGGGATGCAGCAGAGCAGAAAGCACAGCAGGCAGAAATTGAAAAGGCGGAAGCCTTAAAGGAAAAGGAAGCTGCAAAGCAGGAAGCAGAAGACTCTAAGTTAAAGACAGAAGAACTTTTGAAAGCAGCAGCAGAAGCGGAAAAGGCATCAGAAAAGGAAGCAGAAGCTTTCTTAAAAGATGATGATAATGATGTTGAAATGATAAGTGTCCGTTTCCCGGCCCTTAGAGGAAAGGATGCAGACAAGGACATTGTACTCATAGTAAACGGTAAGGCTTGGCAGATTCAGAGAGGAGTTGAAGTTGAAATTCCTAAATATCTGTATGAAGTATATCTTTGCAGTGAACTTGCAAAGGATGAAGCAGCAGAGTTTATTGAAGAGAACACATCAAACTAAAATCAGCTTTGAATAAATCATAAGAAGGAGGCGGATGGCTTAATGTCATTCGCCTTTTGTAGTTAAGGAGAAAGATATGAGGAAGATAACAATAGAAGAGGTGATAGCACAGGTAGATTCAATGTACCAGAACACCTTTGACAGACAGGACAAGGTTAAGTGGATTGATGAAGTGGAAGAAATGATAAAGCAGGACATCATAGACACACACGAAGACCCTGACGAAAAGGAAGAAAACAAACTGTACGCATATGGCCCATACACTGATGTGTACTTGTATTACATAGAAGCACAGATAGACAAGAGTAATGGAGAGTATGACAGATACAGTAATCACATGGCATTGTTTAACGCAAGCTATCAGGAATTTGAAAACCATTATCACAGAACACACATGCCAATATGGCATGGAAATTTTGAAGTGTAGGAGGAAAGAATGAAATTACCTGAATTACAGCCAATAAAGGCAGGAACAGTTAATCTTGATGCATTTAATGGAATCAATGACAATGTGTATATCCCGGAAGGATATTTTAAGGACATGAAAAACATGACATCAGATTATTACCCGGCATTGGGGCAGAGAGAAATAAGAGAACAGTATAAACTTTCAGACAACTTTAACGGAGCAATAACTGTTAATGGAACACTTTATACAGTAGTCGGCACAAAGATGTATAAGAACGGAACAGCCATAAACGGACTTACAGTTGCCAACAGTAAAAAGAAACTGTTAGGTTACGGGGCATACATAGTAATAATGCCTGATAAGATAATGTACAACACCAAGGACGGAAAAGTGTCTAATATGGAGTATAAAAAGAAAATTGACATATCAACAGAAAATGTAGAAACAAGTGATGCAAAGAAAAGTAGAATTTATCTGTCGGATGAGTACGGGAATCCATATGTAGTAATGGAAATGAATGCGTCTCAAATACCAACATCAAAACAGGATGCAAATGAAAAAGTCAAGGCATTTATAGATGCAAACAAAGTAATATATCCGGATTTTGTCAGCACAGTTAATGCGGTTGCAGGTGCAAAGAGTTCAATAAGGGCATATGTTGCATCTTGGGGTGGTAAATATAAACTGGGATTCTGTCCGATTACTTCTGAACATAAGATTGCGATTGAATATTACAACGACAGCACAGGAATGTGGACTAGCCCGAATTTATATTTGACATACTACATACAGATGAAAACAGCAGATGAAGCAAAAAAAATAGCAGATTCTATAAAAGAAGGGGATTTTGTAAAGATAGAGGTTTCAAATTTGGCAGGAACAGTATTAAAGAAGGGAGATACGTCCAATAACACTTACGACTTTTACCAGAAGTTTGCAACTCCAATAAAGGTTGAAAAGGTGTTAAGAAAAAACAATGATGTTGGATTTGTATTTTCTAACACGGGAATAGATTTTTTGGAATATGTAATGAAGGAAAAAGACTACTCAATAGCTTACTACTCTGATTCTGCTACAAGTGACGCAGATGAAGGTGTTAAGTTACAGACGTGTTTAAACTATGCCACATTTTTGTACAGTATGCCAAATAACGAAAAAGCAAAAGGTTTCAATGTTGCAACATTAAAAAGGGAAATGCCAAACATGGATTACCTGACAGTAGCGGATAACCGTATATGGGGATGTTCTAACAGCGCACACGAAATATATGCGTGTAAGCAGGGTGACCCAACAAACTGGTATTCCTATGCAGGAATATCCACAGATTCGTATGCAGTAACCATTGGCAGTGATGGAGAGTTCACCGGATGTTGCACATATAAGGGAACACCATATTTCTTCAAGGAAGATTTAATCATCATTATGTATGGTTCGAAACCATCAAATTATCAGGTCAGCGAGATATTTTCTCAGGGAATAGAAAAGGGAAGCTCGGAATCCATAATTTATCTTAATGGAGCAATGTATTATAAAGCACGAAAAGGAATAGTGAGATTTGATGGCAGTAATGTAACAACCATATCAGAAGAACTTGGGAAAAAGAAATTTAAGAATGCAGTAGCTTCAGCAAGCGACAGCAAGTATTTTGTGTCAATGTTGGAAAATGATAAACCACGTCTGTTTGTATATGACAGTGACAAGGGAATGTGGCACATAGAGGATGATTCCAGACCGGACTTTTTCTTCAAGTTTGGAGCAACAGTGTGTGGAGTTAGGAGAACTGATTCAATGGTGTACAGAATTGACGGACTTGAAGACATTACAAAGAAACTGCCGTCAGCCACAAAGAAGATGGAAATAGAAGAGAATGTTGCAGTAGGTAATTTGATTATATACAACAGAGGGCTTGAATGGTACGCAGAGACAGGACCAATTGAAAAAGGAAGTGTTAATGCCAAATACATTCAGAGACTTGGAATCAGATATGAATTGCAGGAAAGAGCTTTTCTTACTGTTAAAGTTCAGTATGACAATGACAGTGAGTGGCAGGAAGTTTTTACACACGAGGGAAGAAAAGGCGAGGGAGCAGTAAGCATAGCATTCAGACCATGCAGGTGTGAAAAATTCAGATTAAGGTTTGAAGGACAGGGAAAATGCCTGATTTATAACCTGCAGAGAAGTGTATATGAAGGGAGTGATTTAAGACATGGCAACTTTTAAATTGGAAGAACCACCGGGAATAACAGGAGATAGCGAAAGAGACCTAAGCGCACTTAATTCATATGTATGTAACCTACATTCCCAACTTAGATATATGTTCACGGCACTTGACGAGGATAATATGACGGATTCAATTAAAAACAGATTAAACATAAAGGAGGAAAAGTAATTGGCAGGAATAATAAAAAAGAAATACCTTACGGGAACAACAAGGCAGACAAGCAATCAGACGGATGTGCAGAATCAGACAAGTACATCCAACAGTTATTCTAACAGTGTATCAAACAGTAACGGTCTTAGTTGGAATACAAGCCACGTGTCAAATGGAACACAAAGAGCATTACAGAAAGCAGAAAAAAGATTTAATAGTCCGTACGAACATCAGCTTAACAGCACATTAGGTCAGATTAATAACAGAAAGAAATTTGAATATGACTTAAACGAGGATGCGTTGTATCAGCAGTATGCAAACAAATACAAGGCATTAGGACAACAGGCAATGCAGGACACAGTGGGAAGCGCTGCAACACTTTCAGGGGGCTATGGTAATAGTTACGCAGTAACAGCAGGGCAACAGGCATACAACTCATATTTGCAGCAGCTAAATGACATTGTGCCTACACTGTATCAGCAGGCAAGAAGTAATTACGACACAGAAACACAGAACCTGTATAACAAAGCCGGCTTGTATCAGGGATTAGACAGTGAAGCATATCAACGTTATTCAAATGACAGAAGTTACTATAGCGATAAATATAACAATGAGTGGAACAGAAACGCAGTGTCCCATTCAAAACAGACAGACACATCAAGTCAAACATCAAGAGAAACTTCAAACACAAACAGCTATAGCAACAGTACAAATACATCCATTAATTCAACTTATGCTAAGCCGACGTATGCTAAGCCGACTATAAAATTACCAACAGCATCTGAAACAGGTTCAGCAGCAGGAAAATATGAAACAGCAAAAGGACTGATGGCCTCATATGGATTATCTGGAACAGATAAATTGAAAAGTTGGTACAAATGGAAAGCTGACAAGAAAAAAGAAAATAAAAAAAACAATAAGAAGGAAGATATAACCTACGGTAAATACAAAACATACTTAGCGGATGCTATAAATAACGGAATAAAGAAGACTTACGGAAGTAATGAGAATAAAAACACGAGTAAGAACAAAAATAAGAAGAAATAGGAGAAACAAATGGCAGGAATATCATTAGAGCAGTACAGGGAAGCAGAAAAAAGAAACAGAGTTATTGAGGCGAATGAATTTTTCGCCTCTGCTTCTACTGTTGGAAAGAACATAACAGATACATTAAATAATGGTGGAGGAAATGGAAACATTGGTAAACAGCGCATACAGTCAGCCAATCTTCTTAAGCAGGCACAGAGAATGAGAAAGATGTATGCCAATGAGGGAAACAAGAAGATGGTTAAGAACATTGATTTGGCTACAAATTACCTTAACAATGTTAATTCACACTTGGATAGTGTGCTATCCCCGGAAACTACCATCAAAGAAGCTTTTTCGGATGTAACACCTACAATTCCAACACAGAACAATAAAACACTGAATAAGTTCCAAAAAATCAATTACAACATATATAACCAGAATAGAAATCTATCCTTTGATGAATTAAACGATAAACAGGCGCAGTATAAGAGAGAGGGAAAGCCAGAAATATACAATCAGATATTGGAAGGACTTAAGAGTGAAAAGGCAACAGACAATGATTATAAAAATGCTGTTGAGACTGCTAAGAGTAGAATTAAGGAACTTGACACAGGAGACGACGAAGGCAGCAGAGCATATAAGCAGTATATGAAGATGCAGAATGATAACAGTGCGCATGGAAGATATGCAAAGGAAAATCTAAAGAGAAATCACGAAAATTCAGATGGGTGGAAAAGAGCAGCAGAAATAGATAAGTATAATGACATAATTAACAAGTATGGAGACTATGCAAAATACGGAAAAACAAATACAGAAGTATGGAAACAGTCTGTAGATGGAATGTCATATAAGGATAAGTCTGACTACATCAACAAGCTAAAGACAAATGAATATGAACAGCAGTTAAAGGAAACCATTGATAAGTACCCATCAGGAAAAGAATATATTAGCAGTCTGTCAGAGGGCGAAAAACCGACCGCACAGGGATTTTTAACTTGGATGGAAGACAACAACAAGGGATTCTACAGCGAACAGCGTGGATATGAGAAAAACACAAACTCAAACCACATGGACGTAAGCACAGCAAGAAATAATTTGCTTAATCTTGATAAAAAGGTAAAACAGTGGGAACAGAACAGTGAAGAAAGAAATAATCAGATAGAATACCTTGATAAATACGCAAAATCAACCATTCAGGATAATTACGAAGATTACAAGGCATTGTATGATGAATATGAGAATAAGTTTGATAATTCAAAGTCACAGAGCGAACAGCAGGATTTAGCACTGGATTTCCAGAAGAATTATAACCAGAAGTACATGGAGCTAAAGCAGGAGCATAACTATAACCTTTTGGACGACCAAGATAAGACAGAACTTAACAGAATTGTAACATCAGGAGCAGATGATACTACACTCTACGACAATTTGAAAAAGAAGTATGGCTTTAACAATAATGAAGCAGATGCAGTGGTAGGATATGCAGAAGCAAAGAACAATGAAGAGATAGCAAAACAGCAACAGGAAGAATACAGAGAGTTCGGAAGAAAACATCCGGTTACAGGAACAATAACATCTGTTCCAATGTCATTAACAGGTGGAATTGGAGCAGTAAGTAATACATGGGACAGATTAAAGCAGGCTTTTGGCTCTGAAAGAGCAATTGATTGGAACAATGCACCTAACAGAGTATCAAAGAATACACAGGAGTTGAGAGAAGGTGTAAAGGATGATATTAACAATGAATTAGGAAATTTTGTATATGATGCATTCGCAAGTACACTTGATTCAGCTGCAACAATTCCACTCAATATGCTTGTACCGGGAGCAACAACAATATTGCTTGGTTCATCCGCTGCAAGTAGCGCCATGATAGATGCTCACGATAAGGGGGCATCAGATTCTAATGCAATAATGACAGGTGTTGGAGCAGGAATTTTCGAAGGTCTCTTTGAAAAAGTATCTTTGGATAAGTTAATTGATGTATCAAAGAACATGACTAAAAAGGGATTAAAAAACGTATTAAAAGGTGTTGCTAAATCTTCAATGATAGAAGGAAGTGAAGAAGGATTTACTGAATTTGCAAATATCTTATGGGATAGTGCAGTTAATGGTGATTTGTCAGATTATGGAATAGCTCTACAGCAGTATATGGAGCAGGGAATGTCTGAAAGTGAAGCAAAGAAACAGACTGACAAGGATATGGCTAAAAGAATAGCAATGAATGTTGGAGGTGGTATGCTTGGTGGTTTATTCTTTTCTATGCCGGCAGCAGGATATGGTCATGTAAGAAATAAAGCTAACTTCGAAATTACAAATAAAGGTGAAAACATAATCAAACATAATAAGAACACAGAACTTAAGGAGTACATAGAAGATAACTACGACAAGTCAAGTGAAGTGTACCAGCTAATGAAGAATACAGACCTTGAGAATCCGGGAGAAGTTGGATATTTGTCAAATGCTGTTGAATTAAGCGAGTATCAAAATTCAATTCAGAAGTTTGATGATGCAATGATTCCGGCTGTTAAGTCACGTTTGGAAGAATTAAATGTACCGGAAAGTGATGCCACTGAACTTGCAGTTAAGACAATACAGAACATTGGAAACAAAAAAGACATTGATGCAGGACCTTATAAGGAAGCATACGACCAGATTAAAAGAGACATAAGAGAGAAAAATAAGGGTGTATCTGTGGAGTGGCTTGATAACGTTGACTTGACCGGTCAGGCAGAACACATTGACAAAATGAAGAAAATAGCAGGACTTAGTGAGGGAAAGAGTCTAAAGACAGAAAAGCAGCAGGAAGTACAGAAACAGCAGGAGCAGTTGGAAAACAACGTAAACGAAAACGTGGCAGAGAAGATGAACGAAGGAAGAGTTGTTGAAAGTGGAAAGGCAAGTCTTGTTTCTGATGAAGATACAAAGTTTAACATTTTATCACTTGCTGTTGGAACAGACGGAAGAACAAAGGTAAATACTGACACAAGACAGACATACGACATTGACGACGTTATTGTTGACAGAAAGACAGCAGAGTTAAGCGAGTTTGCTAATCAGTATGAAGGAAAGGACAGACAGAAATTTTTCAGATCATACGAGGAAAACAGAAATCTTTCACCGGCAAAGTTTGCAATGTACTACAATGAGGCTTACAGATATGGAAATGAGAACCTTGGTATTGAATCAGCACTAAAAAATCAAAGACTTACAAACGTTTTGAATACAGATGCCATTGCTCGTGCATTTGACAGTGGAAAAGCCGAATATAAGCAGAAAATTGAGCAGAGCAGAGTTATCACAAACAATAATAACAAGGGAAAAGTTGTATTTGATAATGTTGCCCCTGAAATGCTTAACGATACACAGAGAGCAGCAGTTGATTTGGCAAACACTTTGTCGGACGTAACAGGTGTAACTTATGAGTTCTTTGAAAGTAAAAAGAACGAAAACGGAAAGTATCAGGGAGAAAACGGAAGTTATAACAGAAAAGAGAACAAAATAAGAATAGATATTAATGCAGGTATGATTAGTTCTACAGAAGGAAACAATTTAATGGTTGTCACATTGGCACATGAATTAACCCATTATGCAGAAAACCTTGCACCGGCAGAATATGCAAACCTACAGGAATTTGTTTTCAACAAACTGTCAGATGAAACAGGAAAGAGCATTGAACAGCTTATTGCTGATGAAATCAAGAATCGTGGAGAAAAAATCAGCGAAGACGTAGCCAAAAGCGAACTGGTGGCAAGGGGATGTGAAGCAATGCTTACAGACAGTGAAAGTATTAAATCACTTGCAAAACAGGACGTTGGACTGTTCAAGAAGATTAAGGCAAAAATAGATGATTTCTGTAACAAGATTATCAAGGCATGTAAGGAAATCTTAAACAGTGACGGAAGCATCAAGGACAGTGCAATATCCAAAGAAGCACAGATGATGCAGAAATACGCACAGGAGTTAAGAGAACTCTGGAGCAGTGCTGTTAAAAGTGCCGGAGAAAGTAATAAGTCGGTGGCATATAATGTTGAAACACAGAACATGCTTCGAGAAAATTATAAAAATGAAATTGATGAGTGGTATAAGAATACTTCCAGTGAAGAAAGACTTAGAGACGGTGGAAAATTCTTAATAGGAAGAACGTCTGATGTGTTAAAGTCTATAAACGTAAAGGACTATAACATATATTTTGGAAAATCAAAAATACAAAAGATATTAAACAAACATCAGGACATGAACATAGAATTTATAAAACAGGTGCCGGAAATATTAGAAAAACCAATCCTCATAATGGATTCCATTACTAGAAATGATAGTTTAGTAATTTTAGGTGATATGGTTTCAAAAAAAGGAGAACCAGTTTTAGTTTCTTTGTTGGTTGATCCAAAAAGTAAATCAGGAGTAATAGAAGATTTCGGAATCATAACAAGTTCATATGGTAAAAAGTTAAGTAGTTTGCAAAAAATTATAAACAGTTCCACTATAAGATATATCGAACCTAATAAAAAAAGAACCAATAAATGGTTGTCAGCACTCGGGCTCCAATTGCCGTCAGCTACAACCAAATATGGTTCTATAAACAAGATAACAAACGAATATCAAAATGTCAATAAAACTTTAAAGCAGAACAGAAATTCAGATAGTGAAGGAAACAAATTGACTAAAGAACAGCAGGAGTATTTCAAAGATTCGAAACTTAGAGATGAAAAAGGAAATCTTAAGGTAATGTATCATCAGACAGGAGCAGATTTTACAGTATTTAATTCTAATAAAGAAGTTGCCGGAAAGTATGATTCAGAACTTCCAACAGGATATTTTCTTAAGACTGACAGCAGGGATATAAGTGTTGGTGGAAACAAGCAAATGAAAGTATATGCTAACATAACAAATCCATTAACCTTTAACAACAGAGATGAAGCAGTACATTATTGGAAAAAGGAAATTCCGGAATATGAAAGTACATACAATACAATCAAGGAAATAGACAACGAATACCAAAAGAAATATGAAAATGCTTGGGAACAGTCTATGAATGATTATAAGGAAACATGGAACGCAATGAAACGTGGGGAGATAACAGAAGAAGAGTTCAATGAACGAACAACTGCACAGGACAAAGAAGATGAAATACTTCAGGAATGGGAAGATAAAGTCAATGTTCAAAAAAGAAAGGCAAAAGAATTAATTAATGATTTTATTAAAGAGAAAGGTATTGATGGAATCATTGTTAAAAATGATGTTGGAAGTAATCAAAGAAGCGTTGAAAGTTACATAGCATTTAATTCAAACCAAATCAAGAATGTGACAAATGAAGCACCGACATCGAATGAGGATATACGTTATCAGGTTAGACAGGATGCTGATGGAAGGGATTATGTTGAAATTAGTGAAGATATATTGGAAGGGGTGAAAGAAGATGATTATGAAGCTGTAACAAAAAAAGTTCTCACAAGCATATTTAAAAGTGGAATAGAAAACAAAAATAATATTTTTACTATGAACAAAAATGACAAGAATGAATTTGTCAGAAATAGAACAATGACATATTACTTACATAACAATAATCAGATAAGATTAGACAAATTAAGAATGAGTAAAAATGCAATGGAAATAATAGACAATGCAAAAAACTGGAAAAACGTTGAAAAAAAGTATACAAATACTAATAACAAACATTTAGTTGATTTTGCATATGGTTATTTGAATGTGTCAGTTCTTGGAAATGATTATAAAGTGAAAGTTGTAATGGGGGCAGATAAGTTTGGAAATATTCATTTGTATGATATAGCTGATATGACGCCAACAAAAATAAATGGAAGAACCAATACTACCGTTCACTCAATTAAGGGAGCCAGTATGTTTAATGGTTCTTCCGAGGACAATATATCAAAAAGTGAAATGGATGTCAATAAAATCTTAAAGCAGGACCGAAATACAGATTCAAGCAGGGAAATCCTTGCAACAGCATTGGAAAGCACCATTAAGGATGACACAGAGAGACAATACATTAAGAATTATAGAGATAACATAGACAAGCTCTATGACCTTGATAAAAAACTTGATGTTGTAAACGGTGCATTAAAGGAAATGTATTTTATGCCGGGAAATAAGCCTACATCAACAATAAAGGATTTGCAGAAGCAGGCAAACGGTATCAGAATACAGATGAAGAGATACGAAAACAACCTGCTTAAACTTGAATCTACAAAAACTCTTAAGAACTTTGTTGAGAGAGAGAATAAAGCAGCAGCTACAAAGCAGAGACATATAGATGCACAGAGACTTAAAGAGTATCGAACAAAACAGAATGAACGTTTTGACAGAATGCAGAAACGCTATCAGGATGCTGCAAAGCAGAAAGTTGAAAACCGTAAGAGAATTGAAGCAAGAAACAAAGTTATTAAGAGAGTAGACAAGCTCAACAAATGGCTTGAAAAACCAAATAATAAGAAATACATACCTGCTAAGTTTATGAATGGTACGGTTAATTTGTTACAGGGACTTAATCAGGATGTAATGAATGTTGCGCAGAGACTTGATGAAGTAAGAAGTGAAATGGCAGGTTATACAGAAGTTCCACATAATTTGGTAAATAAGTACACCACATTACTTGAAAAGAATAAACAGTTAAAGGAAAGAACGGAAGCACTTTCAAAGTTTTACAAGGCAATAGAAACAGATCCTGATTATGCAGGTAACTATAGCCAAACAGTAATGGAACAGATTGACAAGATGAAGGAAACCGTAAAGGACAAGCCTATTGGTGCAATGAATGTACAGGAACTCAATGTGGTAAAAGATACCATTGATTTACTTACTAATGAAATAACCAAGTGGAATGAAACCCTTGATACAAAGTTCATTGATGGCGAAGAAAATGAAATGAACATTAAGGAAATATCTGACAAGGCATATAAGGAACTTGTGCAAAGACAAAAGGTTAGCGACAACGTTGTACAGTCGTTCATTAATTCGCAGTTATCACCAACAAGATTCTTTAAGAGAATTGGAGGATATGCAAAGAATGGAGTTTGGGAACAACTTGGAGAAATGCTCAATGATGGTCAGAGAGACAAGTTAAGATATGAGCAGGGAGCAGCAGCCATATTTGATAAGGTTACATCAAACAGAACGGATAAGAGTAATCAGAAGAATCTGGCAAGACTGAAAAAAGAAAAAGTTGACATTGGACTTGTGGATGAAGAGGGAAAACCGGTAGAAATCACCAAGGGAATGATGTTATCAGTGTATAAGCACTTGCTTAACGAAGAGAACTTAAGACATGCAATGTATGGTGGCTTTACAATTCCTGAATTTAAGGATTACTACAAGGGAAATAGAAGTAAGTCATACGCACAGAATAAGACAAGAGCGCTTGGTGTTTCAACAGAACTTGCACAGCTTGGTCAGAAGATTCAAAAGGCTTATGATCAGGGAGCAACGGATGTTGAAATTGCAGAACTTGAAAACGGACATGAAGAAATCATTGAGCGTGGAAAAATGCAGATGGCTAAAATCAAAAACACCATTGAAGAAATCATACAGGGTGATGAATATCTTAAAAAGTGGATTGATTGTAGCAGTGAATACTTTGACAAATATTCAAAGGATGCCATTAATGAAGTTACAATGAAGAGATACTCAATGAAAAAAGCAGGAGTAGACAACTATTTCCCAATCCACACAGACAGCAATTACCTGGCAAAAGGTAAGGAAGGAAAGGGAAGCAGAGCGGTAAATCTTGAAAATTCAGGGTTTATGCAGGACAGAGTTAAGTCAACTAAGCCTATTTACCTTGAAGACATTACAAATGTTGTTAATGATTCAATATCAGGAACAGGAACTTATGTAGGTTTCCTTATCCCGCAGTATAACTACAACAGAATTTTGGGATATACAACGGAAGGATATAAGACAAACATTAAAACAGCACTGGATATGAGATTAGGACAGCAGGCTACAGATTATTTGTCAAATCTTGAAAAGGACCTGTTTGGCGGTAGAAATGGCGAAGGCAAGTCTAAGTTCATGTCGAAGATGAGAGGCAAGGTTGCACAGGGAGCATTAACTCTTAACATTCCTGTAACAGCAGGTCAGGCAGCTTCTTATTTCACCGCTGCACCTACAGTCGGCTGGAAGAATCTGGCGAAGGCTTTTGCCAAGGGTGGAAAACATGGACTTGTTATCTCATCAGCAGACAGAGAGTTAATTAATAAATATAGTCCGCTTCTATGGTATAGAAATTTAGGAAATGTGTCACAGGACATTCACGACGCAAAGAACGCAGACGGGGTGTATAACAAGATTAACGATAAGACAAACGGTTATCTTTTCGGTTGGATTCAAAAAGCAGATGTGGCAACAGTAGGAAGATTGTGGTATGCTGCACAATACTATGTAAGTGACAACTTTAAGGATTTAGAAAAAGGCAGTGATGAATACTATAAGCAGACAGCAAAAGTATTTAACAAGATTGTTGAAGAAACACAGCCAAACTACACAGTAATGCAACGACCGGGTGTATTAAGGTCAAATAATGAGATAATTAAATCATTTACAATGTTCTCTACACAGAGAATGCAGAACTATAACATATTGTTTGATTCAATAGCCACAGCAAGAAGATACAGACAGGATTTTAAGAATGGACTTAACGGAGTATCAGCAGAGGATGTTAAGCAGGCAAACAGAACAGCAAGAAGGGCAGTTACATCACAGATAGTGTCCGCAGCAGTTCTTGGAATAATGAAGACCGCAGCAGCTCTAATGTTACTACAGTGGAAGAACTTTGGTGATGATGAAAATGAGTTTAGAAAGGAAAACGTATTAAAGTACGGATTAGACCAGTTCTATTCCAATATTGCAGGAACAATAGTGGGAGGTACTGATTTATATTCCTTTGTTTCATCAATCATTAATGATGATGCTTATTACGGAATATCCTTAACAGGCTTTGATGCTGTTACGGATTTTGTGTCAGAAATAGAAGATTATGCATCAAAGGTTAAGAATGGTGAAGTATCTGCAAAAGATAACGGCAAACTTATTAAGAACTTTAGTACATTTATGGGAATACCTTATGCACAGGCGAAGAAAATCTACGAAGGTACTACAGGCTGGACCAAATACACAGTATCAAAGTTGCAGGGAGAAAACAGGGACTTAACCGAATTTGCACAGACAAATGAAGTTACAATGACTAATAGTGTGAAAAAGATTATTAAGCAGACTGATTTCGACAAGAAAACATTTGATAAAATAATGAAACAGCAGGAAGAAAGTGTTAAGATTAAAAATCCTGAATACAGCAAGAAAGAGGTGGATAAAACAACAAGGTCAAGAATGCGTAGCAGATTCACGAAAGAATTAAAGGAAAAGTATAAGGCAAATGAAATGTCTAAGGCAGAAGTCATAAGACAGCTGAAAAGAACGGGCCTTTATACCGGACAGAGCAGTCCATACAAAACTCTTAAGAGGTGGAATAAAGAATAGCTGGTTTCAAGGGGGGTGTAATAACCCTCCTTTGCTATGCTATTCTTTTTTTATGGAGGTAAAAAAAATATGGACGTAATAATTTATGATATTCTGCTAGACACCCAGTATGCAGGGTGCAGACGGCAGATTGAATTAAAAAAAGGGGAAGCCAATTCAAAAATTTTCAGAATTGAACTTTGTAAGGGAACAGAACCCATAGAAATTGACCCTAAAGAAGCAATGGCAATTATCAGAGGATGTAAGGAAGACGGAACAGTTATTGTCAATCCTGCAAAAATTACAAATGAGAGCAAGATTGAGTACGAGGTGGGAAGTCAGGACACTGCAGCAGTTGGAACAACATGGTATGAAGTACAAGTTGTGGCAAAAGATGGAGAAAGCTATAAAATACTCTATTCTGCACAGTTTAAGGCAGTAGTCAAAGATACACTGGTGGAAGATGGAAAAATCACATCATCAGATGAATTTGGACTTCTAGTTGACACAATCACAGAAAATAAGGAATGGAAGGAAAACAAGGACAAGGAACTTGCCTCGTGGATGGAAGAACGTGAAAAGGAAATAGATACTAAGGAAAAGGAACACGAGACTAAGATTACAGAAAATGAAAAAGCACATGTGGAATTGATTTATGATAATACATTAGTCTTTAAAGAAACAAAAATATTTACTAAGGCAGAAGATACAACTCCGGAAATTTTAGATTTCAATTCGGAATATATAGAAAAAGATTGTGATGCAATAGAAGTCATAAACAACGATAACAGTAGAGTTAAGATAAAAATTGATGATTATAACACAATTAAAACCATAGGCCCGGGGCAAACTGCAAGAGTAGTTTTAGGTGACATTGAAAAATATAAAATTAATGCCACAAATTTATTTCCGGGACAGGAAAGTATTGATATTACAAAAGTAACATTAAAAAAATATATTTTTGTAAATAAAATTGGAAGTTTCTTGCAAACAGGCTTTCATAAATTGCAACCCATTGCCAAAAAGTACGAGTGAATGCGTGATACATACATTGACTCGTACTTTTTTCAGTGGTATACTATCCCTGCTAGTTAGTAAATACTAACTATTTAACATAATGAACAGCCTAAAGATAGGAATACTTATATTAAATAATTAGAAAGGACTAACTTATCGTGAAAAAATGGATGGTGCTAAGCCTGGCTTGCTGCCTTCTGCTGGCGGCAGGCTGCGGGGAACAAAAGCAGGAAACAGCGGTAAAAACAGAAAATCAGGTGGTACTGCCTTATCCGGAGAATATGCAGAAGCTGGGGTTTACGGAAAGCGTGGTACTGCCCAAACAGCCGGAGCGGGTCATCTCTCTGGCCAATACCCCTGTCCTGGCCCTGGAAACCCTGGGAGTTCCCCAGGTGGGGATTCCGGATACCAAGATTCTCCAGTGGCCGGACAGCCTGAAACAGCGGGCGAAACTACTCCAGACGGGTATGCGTTCCAATATTGATCTGGAAACGGTGCTGACCCTAAAGCCGGACCTGGTGCTGGTGGGCGCCCATGCCAAGGATACCTACGGAAAACTCCTGGAGCGGGAAAAGATTCCTGTCTACTATGTGGCAGCGGGGCCTGCTGTTCCCTATGAGGACGTGAAAGCTTTGACCCTGATTTTGGCCGATTCTTTAGGGAAAAATAAGCCGGCTGCTCAGAAAATCAAAGACGATTTTGCTGCTATGGAACAACGGCTGAACCAGCAGCGCAAGGAAAACCAAGGGAAAAAGGTAATGGTACTCCAGGCTGCTCCGCCTCGATTTTTCCTTCAGAACAAGAACGGCACTGTAGGCTCCATGCTGGAACTGCTGGGCTACACCAACGTG
>ERZ836829.642-NODE-642-length-36540-cov-7.325942_pt1 | contig 36540 bp, 31 predicted proteins | sample MGYA00519574_ERZ836829 | MGnify/ENA primary metagenome ERZ836829 (study PRJEB31850, sample SAMEA3708808) | human gut metagenome | biome: human gut; feature: human-associated habitat; material: faeces | place: China | collected 2014 ...
GGTACTGGAGAACGTCTTTTTGCGTCACCCTTAAGGGTGCCACTTATGCTTATCCGCAAGGGGTACTGGAGAACGTCTTTTTGCGTCACCCTTAAGGGTGCCACTTATGCTTATCCACAAGGTTACCGGGAAGACGTCTTTTTGCGGATAACCATTTTTGGTCACTTTTGGGCTTGATTCGCTTTTTCGCCGCATTTATGACCTATCTATTGTTTCTATTACGTATTATATTCTTTCTGATATCTATTTATATGCCATATAAAATATATTTACATGACATTTTATGCTCATAAATTAAATTAACAAACATATATACTGCCGAATCTGCAATTTATAGATAATATTCCAAATTCCCATAGTCATGCGATGTAAACCAATCCAATCCGCAAGAGGTATAAGGCGGGGCTTTCTTTTCTTTTTCTGTATCTTTCTTCCTCTTTTTTCGCAGATCTGTGGAATATGTGGTGTTTTCCGCTGAAAAAGTCCGAAATACGTACTCTTTTCTATGGCTTCGATACGCGGATATCGTTAAGTGGCAGCGAAAAAGGAGGGAAAGAGAAATCACAGAGGGACGTATAACCGTACTACTCTCCCTGACATCAGAACCGGCTATTTTCCCAAAGCCGAAGGACGGGAATTTGTGTCGGCGGGGCTTCAAAGGTACGTCTGAACGTCTTTCTTCTATCACTTTGATGGATCGGACATACATCGGTATTCTTTTCTGGATTTCTTTCTGCATTTTCCTCCGGATCCTTATGGGATAAGGGGTTTTCAATTGAACGTCGGGCGGTACGACCGGTTTATTTTCGTGATTTTTGTCTGGATTTTACGGGATTGCCGGGATTTTGTGACGGGAATGAAGACAGGGCGCGTAGGACGGTTTCTTATGCGGACACTGCTTTACAGGCTCACGTCCAAGCGAAAGCATCTGCCGCTACCTAAGAACGCGGTAAAAGAGAATGTTTTATCTTCGCGTCTTTGGCTTCTCTATTCTTTTCATTTTTTATGTTTCTACCATCCGGATTATTTCCACCACAAACAAAAAATCTCAGTCGCCACTTACGAAAATCGGAGATAAAAAACCTTATTTTCCGATTTTTGCCCTTCTTTTTTCATCGCATTTAAAAATTCCAAAAAGCACTTGCGACACTCTAATACGTAATATAAACTTCCGAAGCCATTTTACTGTCTGTAAACTGTTATTCTACCGAGGTTCTTGGCCACGTATAAAATATTTGCGACACTCTAATACGTAATATAAACTTCCGAAGCTGTTTTAATGTGTTTTTGATCGGCATTTTTTTGATCTGATATTTGTGGCATCGGTATCCATACTGTAGGCAAAACGATAAGAAATTGCGAAAGGAGAAAATGTGATGACAAAATATGATATGACAGCGATCCGGTGTCTGGAACCCGGGTTTTTGCCGTTGGCAAGAAACAGAAAAAGTTATATCTGTCCCAACTGCGGATCTGGTTCCGGTAAAAATGGTTCCGGCATGACTTCCAGGGATGGGGAGTATTGGAAATGCTGGAGCTGTGGGCTGTCGGCATGCAAGGTCGAGTTATTCCGGATTCAGAATTCCCTAAACTATGAGGAGGCCTGTGCGGGGATCTTAAAATTTTATGGGATTGTGCCAACACCAATCGGGGAAACATCAAAAAATCCGCGGTACGGCTCTGAGCCAGGAAATGACGTTTTTTTGCTTTTTTGACCAAAAAGTGTTATCCGCAAAAAATCTGGCATTTAAAAAAATGTAACATACTGTACTAAAATGAAAAAAAGATCTATATCCCCATTTGAAATGGGGGTTTACACTATCCTTAAGCTGAAGGAGGGATTCGCATGAAAACATTCGCCAATATATCGAATGCAGCAGTAGCAAAAATGCTCGGTCTTGAGCTGGTCGGCAGAGAGTGCGTAATTCAAAAAGCTGAAGATGCACATGAACGATATTTGGTCGCTCAGATAAATCTTTATCTTATTCTGCAGTTTTATGCGAATTCCAATTCTGGCCTGACAGATTTGTTATCTGTCAAAGATCTGGCAGAACAATTATCCTGCACAACGAAAACAGTATATCGCTCCCTTGATATCCTGGAACAGGGCGATTTTATTCATGTAACCGGACGTCCGGAATCTGGATATGTTTCCGTGCAGATCTTAAACATCGGTGATATGTATAAGCGTCGCGGTGAAGGCGGCAAGGGCTATTTCGTTTGCAATCGGGACTTGCTGCAGGTTTTATTGGGGGCTAAAGCCATCGCTGTTTTACGTGCTTCACTGACCGCGATGATCGTTTTTGCAACCAAGCAGACTTTTAGCGCGTCCAAAATTGTTGATCGTGTGCGCATTGGTCTGCATGAGATCGCTATGAGCTTTCCCGTATCCAGCAGATTATGTGACATCAAGGCAGCCTGTGATGCGGACGGAAGCTTCGGGTCTTTATTCGAGCGTGTAAATCCGGATCTCAAAAAATCCATTTGTATTAAGTTACAGCAGAATTATGACGCAAAACAGATCAAACAGCAGGTTCGTATTAAGGCAAAACGGGCAATCTTTGATGAGATCGATGAAATCAATGACATCATTCGTGATATCAATACGGATATTTATCAAGATAACATGATCCATTCCTGGAATGCCAGTCATTTATGGCAGCATCATATCAATCTGTGGGATTGTCTCGACCCAATGCACCAGACCACGATGCTCCCTCTTTTAGATCTTACGAGCGATGTAAAAAATGATTGTCTGACCATCGCCCAGGATTTCGGTATTGATACTGTAATCGATGCGCTCCGTTTGTACTACCAAAATTATAAACTGTCTGATGCGGTTCATTTTGTTGTTGATAAGGCGAAATCCCTTGGCGGTCTGATCCGGACAATCGCCATGGAGCTGTGTCAGATGAAAACCGCAACTGCATAATCCCTTCGTATCACCCGCGCTTCTTACCGCGGGCTTTTCTCGTGTTTTCTTTTCATGCTTAATCCCTTCAAATAACATTTTTCTCAAACATCGTACCTACTCCTACCATTTTTCAGTGATGCGCTGGCTGTTTTTTGTCCATTTATCTCCCTATCGTGCATCGCACGCCTGTGGATAACTTGGAAAAAAATCTGCATTTTATTTCTTTTTTCCACGTTTTCATTTTATTATCTGCAATCCAATATTTATTTATGCGTTGCATGATTTTTTTATCCGTTTCCGAGAAGATTTCCTGCATAGCCGTTCCCCGGAGCCTTTGTGGCATCAAGGTTTCGGAAATTCATTCTGCCATGTCTTTGATTTCTTTTATTTCTTTCAAAAATAAGCTTCGCTTTTTGCGTGAGCATAAAAAAAGAGCCTTGAAAAACAAGCCTCTGTAAATAATGGCATATTTCCGACTCTCCTGTCTCCCTCTGTTCACTCTGAAAGAACAGTCTTTTCCAACATTACACAATACTATTTCTGAATCGTGTATTCCTGACAGTTCTGTTCTTCTGCTTCTCTCCGGCATTCATCTTCCGTTTCCCCATAACCACGGATACGTTCAAACTCATCCAACCAATAATACATAGTTGTGACGTCTTTCCCGTATATATTTCTTTCAATTTTCTCTATAACTTCTGATTCGATTGCCCCGACTTTTTCTGCAATCTCCTGTTCATAGCCAGTTACCAATTCCTCACCATGACTAATTCTATCGATGATTTCATCCATATCAGCAACAAATTTTTCAGCTTCTTGATCAGACCTCAGGTAAAGACCAAACCCATTGGCATACGTACTGACGATCTGGTATCCGGCTTCATACAGACATCAATTGCCATGATCCGCTCAAATGGCATAACGAAAATCGCACAGGACTCTTCCAAGTCTTCCTGAAGAATATCATAGTAGCCGGCTTTACGAATAGACTTAATATAGCCGGATGCGATATAGTTTTCCTCCATGAAATCCGCTCTTACCTCCAATTCCCGGTTAAGAAGAAGTTTATCTGTCGTGATTCCAAAGATATTTGCCAGCTTTACGATTGTATATGCGTCCGGACTGCTGACACCTTTTTCCCAGAGTGATACCGTCTGCCTGGATACCGGTACAAGCATTGCCAACTGTTCCTGTGTCATTTCTTTGCTGCTCCGATAAACCCTGATATTCTGTGCAAATCTAAGTACAGATCTCTCCATCTTGTTCGCTCCTCCGTTCAATTCTGTTTGATAATTTAAGTATATCTGCTCCCTTCAGGAATAGCAAGCAAGCGATTTTAACGTAACAGCATCACAAAAACATCCTGCAAAAAGGAAAGACGGAACTGAAAAGTTCCGCCTGCAAATTTACTTATTATGTTCATATCCAATCCTCAACGTTATTAGAGTATATGCTCCATATGATTTTCCCTCTTTCCGCGCTTCGCTGCAATTAGAAATCCTAAAAATTACTCTCTCCATCGTAAATGATCCCGCACTTACAAATCTTCTCGTTCTCTGTTTTCGAAAAAGGATTAGCAGGAAAACCGCTATCAGAGTGATCCCCCATTTTATAACATCATTCATTGGTGCCTACATTTCCTCCGTTTCCGCCGGATTTGGCCAGTGTTTTAAAAACCATTTCTGAAGTGCTCCCGTCCCCTGGTAACACTTCAAAACCTCCTCATGGTCCTCATACCAACCGCGTCTGTGCTCCCGGTATTTTTCCATGGTCAGTAGCTTAAAATGGTACGTACCTCCACGGCTTCCCACTACGGAATCGTCACAGCGAAACTCAAATTCCTCTTTCTGATCCTGAATAATTTCCCCGGTAAGACACCAGATTCCACTCCATGGCGGGCCAAAATTTCCAGGGACCATGAAACACAGCCTGCCATCTTTCCTAATATAAGGAGACACGGCGATATTCCCGTTCCCGGTAAAAATGGAATGTCAAACCAATAAACTTTTCCTCTCTCCATGTCTCCTCCTTGACTATTCCCTCTTAAATCTCGTCATCATTTTCATCATATTCTTCCGGTTCTGCAAGACTTGCGGCAAAAAGTGTCGCACGCATTTCCCGTAACCAATCTTCATTCGCAAGGCAGACGGCCGGGCTGCAATGCTCATTATACATGCATACCTCACAGATTATCTGGTCGATTGCCTGTATCCTGAGCTCATCATCTGTTGGTACATGGTAATCATCTACCCTTGCAATTATTTCAGGATTGCATAGGCCAAAAGAAATCTGCAGCCCGTTTCTGGTCTTTAAGTATCTGTAAATGTCCGCACAGAACCTCACGCATTCGCCCACCTTATATCCGTTAAATGGTTCCAATTCCATCCATACGTGGTCTTCCCTGTCACTGAAACAATCGCCTCCTGGATACTCTCCCGAAATCATGATCCGTCTAAAAAGGATTTTTTTCTTTTTCGTATCGATCCGTTCAATTTGACCGTAGTATTCGCAGAAATATTGACCATAATAGCAGTATGCGAAAGCACGTCTTTGATTATTTCTGGAATTGAACAGGGCATCCAGATATTCTTCCCAGGTAAGGTGTTCTCCATGTCTGATATCTTTCATGGCGTCCCTGTCCAAATCCAGGATGCCAAATTGCGTGCTAACAAGCCCGCTTTTCCACCGTGATACCTCACGGTCGAACCGTTCCCGGTCCGTCATTTTTCTCTTTGATTTTCCTTCAATTTCTTCCCACATTGCCTCTGCATGTTCTTCGTAGTTGCTCATAGCTTCTACCTCCAATGATTGATAAGTGCTGCAAAATTGCAGCCTGACATATCAATGAAACAGAGCTTATGGTTATTTTGAAGGCGCATTTTTCTTAATAAATACCCGGTACTCGTCCCGGATCAACGCATAAGAAATCAGGTTCTTTATAAAAGCGGTTACTTCCGAATCATCCAGGTTCCAGAGACGGTCATTGGCCAGTTTCCCGAGAAAAAACTGTTTTCCGGATACCAGCTCCGGCGCCTTATCTTCCACAAATGCCCGCAGCTCATCCACCTTTCCGGAGCCGATCTTCCCGACGGCGATCCGCCCATGATGATAGAAAAAGCAGTTCCTTCCGACTACACGGACATTATCATCCAACACAAGCTGTAAAGCATGATGAGCCGTTTTTTCATTGTCGATGGCTACGTTTAATACCGTCTTGTTGACGTCCTGGTGCGCCGATGTCACGTAGATGCTAAGACCAATCGAGACGATCTCGGTACTGCCCTGGTACTCCACCAGGAAAGAACGGTATGGGCCGGAAAACTTTCCGCCGGACGCATTCCCGTACTCCAGAAGACGCACCCCTAAGTCCTCTTTCATCTTAAAAAGTCCATAATTTCCTTGTGGGAACCGATGCTCCGGGTAGAGCAGACACTCCCAGAGGTTTGTTGCCGCTTTCAGGACTGGCTCCGGTGTAGCATCACCCATCTCAGACCAGATGTAGTCCTGCCACCCGTTTCCATCCATAATTTTTTTCCAGGTAAGACGTTCCGGAATTTCCAATGGCTTTAAATATGTATATGCTCCCTGCAGGATCTTTTCGTATGGCGGCAGCCCGTCAACCGGCTGATAGTCACCGGTTTTCTCATCGTAATGATAACAGAACGTCTCCACTCCATTTGTCATGACCATGTAATAGCATCCCAGCTTATCGGAATAATCCACCATCTGATCAGACGTCTTTACTCCAAGGAGCGTGCCCGGAGCCTTGCATTCAATCACGACCAGCGGATGAATCAGATGATCTTCCGTTGATAGGGCATCCACGATAATGTCCGCTCTCCGCCTGGTATCAATGCCATAATGAGACAGATGTTCCTCCACCCGGACCATATCAGCCGGCACTTCGCATTCGTGCAAAAGCCACTGGATCACCTGCTGGCGAACGGTCTCTTCTGGTGTAATATAGATCAGCTTCTGCCGTACCGGATCCAGGTAACAGTCCCGGTTGTTCCGGCGATAAACCGGTGGCAGTGCTTCTTTTGTAAAATCAGTCAATTCTCATACCTTCCTGTTTTACTGCACTCTTTGTGTCAGTTTTTTGCGATACTTGCGGCGCGCTCTACGTCTGTCCTACGCTTTCTTTTCTGTTAAAGCCTGGTACATTTTCATCAGCTCTGCAACACAGCTGCTTTCTGTGGTAGTCTTGATATCAAAGCCATACGCTCGCATGGCGGCCTTATCGTTCTACTGATGGACTTTTAATAATTCTGGGAAAAATACATCTTTTCGCCATACATATCCGCCTAGCTGCAATCAGGATACAAAGATCGCGTATCAAGAATCATTTGCGCAGTATGTTTGATTTTCTCTTTCTGTTCCTCTGTCGGATTAGGCCCAGGAAAAGTATTATATACGGTTACTCCGGAATATTGGTAATCACTTTCTTTTCATACACTCTCTACAACGAATCCGGAAAACCGCTATATTCACATGAAAAATGTTAAGGGAAGCAATAATTTACGAAGCATGTATATCCGTAGTATTACTCTTGGTGGTCAAGATGAAGTGATTTACGATGGAACAGACAGCTCGGAAATTGCCAGAGCCTTCCGAAATGCCGGAAGGAGCATGCGAAATCATTGAAAGCCTGCGGTTGTTGTAGTAGTTGAAGGATATAGCAATATGGCTTCCATCGATGCCATGTTGAAGGAGTATTTCAGTTCTGTTAAGATGTGCGGTGTCACCACCAGAGGTAACATTATCTCCAGAGAGGGTATCACGGCCATACAGATAAAAACCGATGACCTCGCCTGCTTATAGTCTATGCCATCGGTTTTCCTAATTCAAGAACTCTCACTCTGCTTCATCTGTGTCTCAATAACTTCGTCTAAGTTGGCTGCTGTAATTCGTTCACTCATAGCCTTTTACCTCTAATAATAAACACTGCAAAGGTTTAAAATATCCTGCAACAGATCATACTCCACCTTTGCCTTATCATTCATTTGATAATTTATCAGAGCATTTTGTGAGTACATGGCATCTACGCTTTGCGTTTTCGTTGAAAATCCCATCAAAGTATCCGGGCCAATGCCCAAACTGGTAAAAATTTTATTCAAATGCTTATCGAATATGCTTTTACTATCTATCTCGCCATTTAAAATTTTATCTAAAGTAGGTCGAGAAATTTCTGTTTTTTTGCAGAACGATACCTTAGAGAATCCATTGCCACTAATGTAGTCCTTTAATTTTATTCCTGTCAGTTTTCTCATTTCAAAAAGTTCATCAAAACGCACTCTCTATCTCTCCCAGTAACAAATTGTCAATAGTTTTTTAATCACTTTTCTTAAAAAGGCAAAAAATAGAACGTATAGTAAATATGTCGCCTGCTTTAATATCATTATACCCTATAATATAATTGATACTGTATACGCTGGCAGAATGTACTCCATCTGCAGGTTTGGCTTTCTCCTATATATAAACTGAATTAGAATCATTATAACTCCACTGTTTCATATATATACGAGGCACCAAATGCTGTTCTTTCGCGACATTACTATGAGTGTTTGCCTGTGGAATTACTATCTTCAATCTCATTCCTTCTTTCTTCTTAGTCCATTCTACCAATCTGTTATTATGCTCTTGTTTTTTTCTGGCCATTCAATAAAATGTGCTGACAAATATATAGTATTTCCAATATATAGCATTGAACTGGATACTGCTTTCTCAAAACAGCTTCTCATCAACAGATGGATTATTTTCCGCCATCATATTATCAAATATTGTTTCCTCTATTACTTTCAGACATTCGTCTGGCTTTTTTATTATATCCTTACCCCAAAACCGAATAACCGTCCATCCGCGGAACAGCAGCGATTTGTTCACCTCATCATCCCGTTCCATGTTCCTTGCAATCTTTTTCACCCAGAACGGGCCGTTGTTACCGCGTTCCAGCTGAGGTTTCAACACCTCCCAGTCTTTTCCGTGAAAGAATTCGCTGTCGCAGAAAATCACAATTTTATACTTCGTCAGAACAATGTCTGGTTTTCCGGGCAGTTCCTCCCAGTTTTTCCTGTATCCGTATCCGTGCTCTCTCAAAACCTTCCGCAGGACAAGTTCAATCTTTGTGTCTTTTGCATGGATCCGGCGCATGTTTTCACTTCTCTGCTCACTTACCGGCTTCTGCATGACCGCTCACTCTCCTTAATGATGCACCAGTGCCGTGCATTTCAGCATGGAGGCCAGATCCCTCATGGGTCTGCGCCCAGCACTGGCTCCTTCCGTCCGTTCCAATGCGTTTCGGCATGATTCATTGTCCATGACGGTCATAATCTCCAGCCGGATGCGCGCCCTGGATGCTCCGACGTAAAACAGCATGGCATCATCGGTCACGGTCCGTTCCGTGAAATCAACCAGAATGACCGCGTCCGCTTCAAGTCCCTTGAATTTTCTGCAGCTCATGAACCGGCACTCCCCGTAACTGCCGTTTCTTACGGCCCCGCTTACAATGCTGTCCGTTGCTTTTGACAGGGTCAGAATCACGATGTCATCGATTCCGTCCCTGCGCAGTCCGCCAATCACATCATCCAGGGCATTGAAATACGTTTCCTCACCGCAGAAATGAATACACGGAATTTTCCCGGCAATGCCGCGCAGGACTTCAGATCTTCCGCATTCCGTCAGAAGACTCATCGCCGTCCGGCATATGTTTTCCGTGTTTCTGCAGTTTTTATGCAGGGTAAGGCGGCATTCCGCGTTCCGTATAAAGCCCGGAATCCGATCCGACTGCACCGCCTGGAGCCTGTCGTAAAACACGTAACAGGATGATTTCGAATTCGGGTCGGCCAGCACGGCATCATGCAGCAACTGAAGCAGTTTTACATTCTCCATCGCGTCCCGGCCGAAGTCCTGTCCCTCGTCCACGATGACATGATCATACGGGAAACTGGCGAATGCGGCAAAGTCCTTCAGTTTCCTTTCCGCTCCGCCGTAATCCGAAATAGAGACACCGCAGAGCCTGCACACGTAACCGTCCAGGGTCATGAAATCAATAAGCGGATTTGCATAATGAAGCGCGAGGAATTTTTTCAGTTCCGAATTGTAACAGAGGAAAAGGACCCTTTCTCCGTCCGCCGCATGACGCGCGGCTTTTTCAACGGCTATCATGGTCTTTCCCGTTCCCGCGGCACCGTTTACGACCGCGCTTCTCTGTTCCGTGAGGAAATTCAGGATTCCGCTCTGTTCGTCAAGCATCCGGTGAAACACGGCGTGTTTCAGATCAACGTCAAATCCGGGCGGCGGAAATATGTTGAATTTCAGACAGAGAATTTCGCGGACAAGGGCACGGAACTCCCCGTCCGAAATGTCGGTGACAATCCCGGCCGGAACATTCAGTGAAAACAGGCGTTCAATATATGTCCATGCATCGGAAAGCGCCTCGCTGCCCAGCACGATCTTTCTGTCCGCTTCCGGCGGCATCTCGATCTCATCGATCCGTTCACCGGAAAGGGACGGAAACCACACCCCGTGCAGAAATTTGATTCTTTCCGTCAGAAAGCCGAGCCGACTGTTTCCGATCAGCTCCATCAGCTTCCATTTGTTGGCCGCGGCCTGCCGGAACGGCCCTCCCGAACGCATCGGGGCTCCGTTTCCGTACATCCACCGGCCGTCACGAAAGGCAACGGCTCCCGCTTTCGCTTCCAGGCACAGAATTCCTCTTTCCCTGTCGAAAATGATAAAATCGGTCTCGCTTTCCTTCAGAATCCCGTCCTTCACGTCCGTGAGACGGAAGGAATGAAAAACCATGCAGGAATCCGGCAGGCCCTTCAATGCCTCAAACATCACGTCTTCAAGGCTTCCGGGCTGAAACGGATTCGGAATTTCCGGAATCATTACGGCCATGTCATCTCATCTCCCTAATTATCCTCTGATTGTTTTCACTCCGCCCGTCCGGCCCGTAAATGCACTTTACGCCGTTGTCTGCGGCAATTTTCATGGATTTTTCCTGACCGGAAGCAAAATACATGATCTCCGAATCCCGCCAGTAATAATCGCATTCCCAGGTGTCGGAGTTCCCGGATACGCTGAATTTCACGTCCCGAAGCGGCATCCGTTTCCCGTCGAGGGCGCCGCTGCTTTTAAGCCATTCGGCAAGTTCGCGCTCCCCGTCGGTTTCCGAAAACTGCGAAATATCGGAAATCACGCTTTCCGGGCTTTCTCCGCTCATGTCCGTACCCGCGGTGACGATCACATGTCCCGTCGGCCGTTCCGTTTCCGCCATTTTCTTCTTCGGAGACTCCGGGTCACGTTTCCACCCGCCGGTTCCGTACAGCTGTTCATGGAAAAAGCCGAGTTTTTTATTGCCATACGTCCCGACGGCAACTCCGCGATCCAGAAAAATGTTGAACTCCTCACAGCAGGTTTCCGGGAGAAGGCAACAGGAATAACATGCCGCAAGGTTCAGGGAATCCCTTCCCTGACCGTTGCTGAGCGAGCATACCGGATCATTGGAACAGATGACGGCCGATTCGATTGCTTTTCTGTATATGCGGGGGAACGTGTCGTATCTTCCCTGGCGCACAAGACCTCCGAGCGTCCCTTCCGAATCCCCGCTTGCCGTGTAAATCAGGATTCCGGCCATTTCCTTGCCCTCCGCCGCTTCACCGCAGTAGATTCTTTCCTTCAGCGAGGAAATGTTGTATCCGCATTCAAAGCTCAGCTGCTTGATCAGCAGATGCGAAACGGTATGCAGAAGAAGGAATTTCCCGGAAATCTCCCTTTTATGCTGTCTGCCAATAAAGGATTTGTCATAGTTCTCCTGAAGCATCTTTACGCGCTTTTCTAGCGTTCCGTTTCCGCTTCTCCACCTGTTGATTGCATCCTCGTTAAATTCGATGAAAATTCCTTCACCATATACGTTGTAACCCGGATACCAGTTATCTTTCACCTCTCTGACAGAGACAAACTTGGGATTCAAACCTTCATCCGCTATCATGGACTCAGAAAACGGGCTGATCCTTGAAAACCCGAGCATCACCTGTACCTCCCGGATTCTTTCAATCAGGGAGATGCTCTTTACAAACGGGATATCATATTTTTTTATGTCGGTTCCGACGCGTTTAAAATCATCGTAATCCGTTCCCGTGACGGAGGCGCGCCCGGAAAGGGCGTCAAATTCCGCCGCCCTGTATTCTACGCTGCCCGTGTCATAATTGGGCTCCTCCCCCGAGGACATTCGCCTGCTCAGAATTTCACGCACCTGGTCGCGTCTGCACCCGATGTTATCCGCAATTTTTTCCGCATATTCGTCAATCTTGCCCTGTATGAATACATTTGTCTGTTCTTCCGATAGGTTCATGCTGACCTTCATTTCCATGGCCGTTTTTATAGCATTCCGAAATTCTTCATAAAGAGTACTGTCTTCAATGCGGCTGTTGATGATGTCCGAAAATGGTGGAATGACAAGGGAACTTGCCGTTACCGGAAAATACACGGAAGAACTTCCCCTCTGCAGCACTTTCGGATAGCACGGGCAAGCATTCGTCTCATTTTTCCACGGATGTCTTCCTTCACATGTGAAATCATACCTGTTTTCCGTTTTTTCATCAAGCTGTTCAAATATCCCGTCATTGAAAGCATCCTTCAACGTAGCCGATGCATCACATGTGGTACATTTCAGGCTGAGACCTTCCAGACCTTCCGAAGCGACTGGACTTGTCGTAAACGTAAGTTGCGGATTCACACAAATCGGTTTCGGGCCTCCGCGATTCTTCGCGTGCGTCCATTTCACCCACGGAAAATCATTGATGTGCCCACGTTCACATACCGTGACGATTCTTGCCACGACAAGTTCAACGCGGTCCTTCGGGCAATAGAGCCTGCGGCTCATGTTTCTGTTGTTTGTTTTTTCTTGTTCCTTCGCCTTTTTGTCAAACTCGGCAATCCATTTCGAAAGAGGCTGAAAGCGGCGGCATTTTGGGCAGAAATACCATTCTGGGAACCGGGCATATGCAATTCCGTCCCGGTTTTTACCGCCCGCGGGCATTCCGAAGTACTGTACTCCCAGTGATTTTTCCAGCCGTTCATCGTGAATGCGAACGATCTGATCATTCCAGTATTTGGGTGCTGCCGTCATGAGCGTCTGGGAAGGAAAATCGACCATTGCTCCGACGCCGTACTGCAATACGGCCTGGGCCGCGCGCACCGAATGCGATGTTGCGTTCAGTCTTATTTTTTCAGTATTTTTATCTGCCATCCTGATCATCATCCTCCTTCCACTCGATAATGGAACCCGGCACCATCACGTCAACGTTTCGCATGGATGTCATGGTTTCGAATGCCGGATCCTCCCGAAAAGTTCCAAACACTTTCAACAGACGTTCCCCCTGAGCATCTGGATTATTCCGCATGAACTTTTTTCCATAGCAGAAAATTTCTTCTGCATCCCTTGCAAGATCATCCCACTTTTCAAGAATATCCTCCATTTCCTGTTTGAGATTGTCGGAATCATCCTCCATGTAAGGATTGATGCGCCGATTGACGTCAACGCAGCGATTTACCATGTATCCGCCAATCTCCTCAATCGTCTTTTTCCAGTCTTCCAAACGGAATTTTATCGCATCATTTTCACCGGATAACTCTCCCACCGAAAGTCTTATGTAGGCGATCAGGACCGCATGAAGCGCCCTTTTCCTTGCGGGTGCCGAGAACGGAGTGGCTCCCGTCGGTTCGACGTGACGGTAGAAGGATTCGTGGTACGGTCTGAACTGTTCATAGTGGGATCTGTCGCGGCTCTTTCCTCCGTCATACATGGTGAACGCCACGCCCGGATACTCACGCCCGACACGGCTTGATGCCTGGATGTATTCACTGGTAAGTTTCGGCTGTCCCACCAGAAGCATCACGTTCAGCCGCGCCACGTCAATGCCGACGGAGATCATGTTCGTTGCCAACAGAACGTTGCACGGATACGGAGGCAGATACTTTTTCATGTTTTCCGTCGAATATTTATTCTTTTCCAGTTTATCCAGAGTCTGATTCAGCTGGGTGGTGGAGACACGGCTGGTCAGTTCATCCGCGGTTCCGATTTTTCTTACTTCCGCGTTTGATTTCAGACGGTAGCACATTCTCTTCATGAAGTCCTTGACGTCATCATCCACCATGGTCGCCGCCTTGCCGAGATCCTTCAGGCTGTTGTAATAAGCCGTGAGCGTCCACAGCTTGTCCCTTACCTCGTCACTGATATCCATGTCCTTTGCCTTCTGCAGCATCGCGGCCATGGAGCGGATCTCCATCATTGCCTTGGTCTTGCCCGACGGCATGAGTCCCACGTATTTTCTGCCGAAACTTTCCTTTTCGTAGTCAATCTTCTTTTCCCTTGCGAAGAAGGAATCCTCCGCGTCCAGTGCCGGATGCGGGAACTGACTGACATCCCGGTCATAAAGAGCGGCACACTGCTCAACCGCCCGTCGTATCGTCGCCGTTGACGCCACGATTTTGGTCACGTTCCCTTTTCTGCGGCACAGCGCATCCACCGCGGTTTCATACAGACCGACCATGGTTCCGAGCGGGCCGGAAATCAGATGAAGTTCATCCTGTATGATAAGTTCCGGAGCCCGGTTTTCGGAATTAAGCGCAAAGAAGTTCCCAATCCGATTCTCCCAAGGAAGCATTGAGAATTTATCCACCGTTCCGAAAAGGAGCGTCGGCGGTTCATTGTACAGTTCCTCGTCCACCACCTGAATCGGCAGCCTGTTCCCGAACGGGCATGACTGTCTCGGACAATAAAGGGCAAAGTGATTTCCTCCGTGCATCTTGTAGCCGAAAGAGCCGCGGATCTTTTTATCCCCGTCTCTTTCCGGCGTCATGCGGGTTCCGCACCACGGACACTTCAGAACCTGGAACTTATTGTATGTGTCCTTGGCATATTCCAGGCTGTATGATGTGGCCTTGCGCAGTTTCTCCAGATTCTTTTTCGCTCCATCATCGGTGTTCGGCGTATGCTCCCCTCCGATCCACAGTCCTATGGTGATCGGAGTCGTTCCGAGTGCATAGCGTCTGTACCGGGATCTCTTTGATTCGCAGTCCTTTCGGATGAATTCACATGCACAGATAAGCGTCGATGCTCTCGTAAACTGCTGCGCCGCAAGGAGTCTTAGCGTATAACGCATAATGACGGTCGTTCCTCCGCCCTGTGCGGGATAACGGAAACGGCGGTAAAAAATGGTCATTGCGGTAAGACCCAGGTAGGCTTCCGTTTTTCCACCGCCGGTCGGAAACCAGATCAGATCCACCAGGGAACGGTCGGCGCTGTCATCATCGGTCACCGAGGCGACATCCAGAAGCATGAATGCAAGCTGGAACGGTCTCCACGCGTACCGATCTTTTGAGAAAGTTTCATCCGCCGTTCCGTAATCAATGTCATTCAAAACTTTCGACAGGTCCTTTTCATCCGGGTATGATGCCGGATATTCCCTCTGAATCGCAAGCTGGACACGCTGCATTAACATGGCGCGGTTGGCAAGCTGGAAGGCATCCCATGCCATGCCGTCTTTTTCAAGGATACGGATTCCGTTTCTCATGCGTTCGCACGCTTCCAGGCAGCCCTTCAGGTTCCGGTCTGCCGCCTTTGCAAAACGCGGTTCCAGCGTATGCGAACGTACAACCAGATCATCGATCCATGCGGAATACGCATCGACCAGACTTTTCAGGTCGCGGATTTTCTCGCTCTTTTCCGTATCGTTCAGATCGGAAAGATATTTCATGGACAGTGTCCGATCGCTGACCCCGCAATCATCCAGAAGTGCAAAGTCCATGGACGGCACTTCAAATTCCGGGAAAAAGTCGTTCCGTATGAATCCTTTCCCGTTTTCATCAATCTTCCAGTTGACCGCCGTTCCGAGACCGGTTCCGTACACATGCTTGTTCCTGTACTGGAGTTCAAGGGACTGCTCTTCCTCATCAAGAAGATCGAAATTCATGGCTCCGGAATATTTTTCAAACGAAAACTCATTATTCTCCGAATCCATCCGAAGCTCCGGCTGAAAAATGCAGTTGCTGCTCTGCGGCCGTCCCGTTTTGGCATTGACCGCCATGATTGTCAGGGCCGTGGTTCCGTTTTCCATTTTTCTTCTGAGTGCCGTAATTTCCACCAGGTCATGATCCGCAATGCATGTTTCATTCGCGTAGTCCCCGTCCCCGAACACGATCTCGTAATTATCCAGTTCACGCGGCTCCCTGACGTAACCGTTCTGCAGCTGATCGGCCAGTTTATACAGATGATCGATGAGCTGGTCCTCATCCGTATCCAGCAGATCCCGTTCTCTCAGCTGACGGACCGTTTTCCGGTTGATTCCGTTAATCAGTCTCAGGGTCTTTTCTTCCTTATCATATCTGACGTAGCGGTCAAATTCTTCCGGGACGGTCCATTCTCCCGCTTTTGCGGGCATAAACGGAATCCTGCAGTCCTCCATGCGGGCATCCCTGTACGTGCCGTACTTTAAGGAGATTCTGACGCGGTCGGTGTTTCCTCTGACAAAAAACGTGATTCCGAAAGAGGACGGCATGTTCTGGGATGCCAGACTGACTTCCTCATCCAGATTATCCTCCGAATCCGGGTCATCATCGGCCTCATCGGCTGTCTTTTTGTCCTTTTCCTTTACCGTCATGTCCTTTCCGACATAATCGGAATCATCGAAAGCGACCGTTTCGGCCTGTTCCGCGTCTCCCTTTTCGTCTTCCGGGACGGCGCGATCCACGTCGTTTCCGTCCGCCTGCATTTTATTTTCCTTCGGGAAAAGAATTCCGATGGAATATCGTTTTTCCGGAACGGTCGTGATCAGCTCATGTTCCGCGTCCGGGACGGACACTTCCGATCCCGGTCCGAGAAGTTCCGCCTTTACCAGGGCAATGAATTCGTCCCTGGCCTTAATCATTTCAGACTTAATTCCCATGTTTACAATCCCCCGTCAAGATCCAATGGCCGGTTTGTCATGTAAGTTGGCACCGATCTGTTATCCTTTATTATCGTTTCTATTCTGAGAACCGCCGCAAGGGTTCCAAGACGTTCCCGTATTTCAAGCGGAATGATTCCGTCGGGTGCCTCCTGTCCTTCCAGAAATTTAATAATGGCCGTTCCCAGTTCCCTCAGAATGTCTTTCCGCACCCTTCTGATTCTTCTGCATGCCTCGAAATACTCAGCCGCATGATCGAACATGTCCGTGTCATTCGTCAAAAGAGCAATCTGTTCCAAGGATTCCACTGACTGCGGTGCCACGATATGTGCATCCTCATCAATCCAGTTCATCACGGTGTTTTTCTGAACCCGGACACCGTTCCCTTTCATTTCATCCGCAAGCTGCCTTGGAGAATGACCGGTTTTTTTCATGTGTTCCAGAAGATCGTTCTTCCATCTGCGGGATATTTCATAATCCTTCACAGTTCCGTCGGCTATCCGGCCGCCGTCGATCAGTTCCTGTAAAATATAATCGACAATATCCCTCGTATCTTCATCACGGTTAAGGAAGATCATCCGATCCCCGGTTTTCAGATCATCCGCCTTTTTCTTTTCGGCTTCTCCCTTTTCATCGTTCAGTACGTATGCTTCATAATGTTTGGAAAGCATGGCTCCTTCCCCGTCCTCAAACCGGACAAGCACGGAAACATCCACGGGAGGAACCGAGTTGTTCTCTCCTTCCTGGCGCAGGGCCGCATCGAACTTTTTCGTGACGATTTCTTCCGTGTAGGACGCAATTTTCTCATCCACATTCTCGACTTCATCCACATCCGTGGTGTAAACATTTTCTTCGATTTCATCATTGCCGTCATCAGCCGTGCACTGACGTTCATTAAACAGCCGTTCCGTCACGCAGCTCCGTTTCTCCCTCGCGCGGAACATGACGGCTTCCGCCTCGTACAGAAGCACCGTAATTTCCGCGGATGTCATGCAACGAAAAATGTCAAAATGCTTTCCAATCAGATTCCCAACAACCAGAATACGGTCGTATGCATGGGTTCCGTCAAAACGGGCCATCGTCACGATTTCAATGCCAGATGTTTCCCGGTCAAGTTCAGGCAGTACGTAATTCCATATGATGTCGGCATAATACGCCTTAGGAACCACTACGGCAATCCAGTGTCCGTGATTTTCTTGAATATATTCCTTTAGAAAACGGCGTTTAGGCGAATCATCGTATCCCGCATAGTATGCGGTCTCCAGTGAGTCCGCAATTTTCTCCGCAGCTTGCGTCAGATTGGCTGGCAATGTCTTCAGTTTTTCTTCCAGTTTTTCCAAGCGGACATGCGGCTGTCCCACTTCCCTACGTATTTTCTCTTCCTTTACGGCATTCTCCATTTCCCTAACGGAAAACGGTGCCGTCATGAACAGGTTCATGAGAGAATATGCATTGGGAATTATGTACGCTCTTTCATCCTCGTCCAGTTCATCCATTCTGACATATCCGACGGCTTTTTTGAAATCCCGGTATGCCTTCCAGTCCGTTTCGCCGTGCAGAATCACCTTATGAATCGCACGGTCCATCACCGCATCCGCTTGACGTTGCAGTTCGACGGTCAAATCATTTCTGTTTACCAGAGGCAGGGTATGCTCCAGAAGGAAATCCTTCGTGCAGGCAAATATTCCCGCTTCCCCATATTTCTTTATCAGTTCTTCCGCACAGGACAGGTCCATGCCGCCAGACACAACCGAAAAACCGACGGATTCCCTGGTCATGACCTGGTCAAGTTCCGTGATTCCTCTTTCAATCAGACCGTTCCCGCAGACAAACATTCCGAGATACTCATTTCCGTCCGATTCCCATGTCATGTCCAGACCGACGGATATTTTTGACGCGAATTTTATCATCGCTTCGTTCTTCCCGGCATTGCCGCCGTACGGATACTCGTTTCCTTCCGTAAAATACGATGCGGTCACCAGATCCTGAAGACGTATTTTCAGATTTTCCGCCTGCAGAACCAGACCGTCCATGCAGCGGTTTGCCCGCTGACGGTCCATGACAATGATGACGGAAGCATCCGTCACGGAAGGGATGTCCTTTTTATCGCATTCAAGCAGCGTCGCCAGGAATTCTTCCCGGACACGGTTCCCGCGTCGGATTCCGCGCCCGTCATAGTGCTCCGACTGACCGTAATACGGCGTGATGCGTGCCCAGCTTTTTCTTCCTATCCTTGCCGTGCCGCCTCCGTAACGGATACTTACCCGTTCCACACCGTCCTCGTCCGTATTCAGGCCGATAAATTCCGCTCTTTTACGATCATAAAGAACTTTATCCCCCGGTCTGAGGTTCTTGATGATGGATTCAACATCCTTTTCATTCCCGGCTATTACGGTCAGGGCTGCCCATGCAACCGCAATTGCGTCAAAACACGGTGAAGCCAGATGCAGCACGATGCTTCCGTTGTTTTCCGCCCTTCCGGCTTCATCAGCCAGAAAATCCATGAACGACTGCAGGAGCAGTTCTCCGGAAATGAGCTGATCCTCAAAATAAACGTCGCATTTTTTCATAATCTTTTTCAGATACTCAACTTCCACCGGACTCCCTCCTTTCGCGTTACATTTCAGCCGAAAATTTTTTCTTTTCCGCCCTCAGTTTATAGCCATCACTGTCAAATTCCACGCATTTTGCACGCTCCAGCCTGTGCAGGTAATTATAGGCGGTGACGTTGGACTGCCCAAGCGCCGTTTCGATGTCGCCCGCACGGAAACCGTTGCTCAATCCGATTTCAGAAACAAGCCGACAGCATTTTTCAATCGTCTTCGGTTTCTCATCTTTCAGCAGTTTCCGAATATCGTTCTGTACCTTGAGCAGTGCCCCGGGAATTTTATAATGCTCCCTTTCCTCTTCCGAAAATTCCGCTTCCATCCGTGTCACGCAGTCTTTTATGAACAGTGCCATTTCCTCAATGAGTGGTATCGAAACGGAATTACCGAACTGCTTGAATTTCTGCTGATTCGACATTTTTTCTGGAAATGAAAAAGTCTCCTTCCCGTTCCCGTCAAGAAATGCATAGCCGATAAATCCCTGAAGGCGTCCCCATTCTTCCGGGGTCATGGTTCTGATGCATTTTGGGTTTATGGGGGTCTTCTTTCCCTTCACATCCGTTCCGGCAATATCGCGGCCATTGACAGGATCATAAATCAGATTTCTTTCCTTGCCGGAACCTCCAGTTGCAAGAATTGTATGCGCAAGCGGTCTGGCAACGGAAGTATCATTGACGATCCGATAACCGAATCCGTTTCCGTTGCTTTTCTGTCTGGCCCGATGCTTTTCCAGCGTTTCCAGAAGACCGGATGAAAGGAAGAATCTCTCCGAAACCTCGGTGTCCAGAATGTCCAGAACCGAATGGAATATTTCTTTCCGTCCCTCTGTCGGAGTCTCCTTCGGCAAAACATCCAGATGTTTTCCGAAATAATCCCTGCTGAATGCCACCATATACACTCGCGGCCGGTTCTGCGGAAGCCCGAAATTCTTCGTGTTTCTTATGAAAGACTTTTTATCAAATGTCAGTTCGCCCTTTTCATCCCTTTCCACACCGATAACATGGTAGTTCAGCTCATTTTCCAGGGTATTTAGGATGATCCTGAAAGTCTCTCCTTTGTTATGACTTACCAGGTTTTCCACGTTTTCCAGAAACACGACCTTCGGTATCGTACGGTCGATGATTTCCGCTATGTCGAAAAATATGGTTCCCTTCGTGACATCACGGAATCCTTTTCGGAGACCGACTTTGCTGAATGCCTGGCACGGAAACCCCGCAAGCAGCACGTCATACTCCGTCCGCGTTACCAGCTCCTTGAATTCTTCATCCGTCACATCGTGTCTGGGATCATCACCGAACAGATGCTGGTACGTCCTGCACGCATATTCATCTTTCTCCGCAGAAAGCACGTTCTCGAAGTCTCCGGCCAGTTCAAATCCCCTCCTGATTCCTCCGATTCCACAGCACAAATCAATTGTTTTCATGATCCCATTCCCTCATTTTCCTCATTTTTCGGGCTTCTTAATCCAAACCGATTCCGCGGTTTTATCCTGCCCGTTTCAATCATAAAAAAAATATTATATTTCCTTTAAGTATATCACAGAATCCTCTTAAAACCGTCATGTATTTCGCAATCTTAGCTAAAATTTCCCATATTTTGCATTTTTATACAAAATATTCGTTTCACACCGTACTGACGGATGAATGTGACGGGATTTTTCCAGGCGGATTCTCAATATAATTATGGAATGAAAACATGAATTATCAGTTTTGGGGCAAAAAAGAAGGACAAGGATTTCTCCCTGTCCTGAATATTCTCTGCTTTATACGGATAAGTCCAGCGGTAAATCGCTGATGTCCTTCAGTCTCTTTCCTTCTATCAATGCGTTCAGCATCTCAATGGAATCCTCAGCCCCGGTATCTTTTACGGCTTTTACCAGTTCATACAATGCAAAATGGTACATGCAGTCAATGTCGCCGGTTCCCAATGCCAATGAGGCAAGTCTGCTCGGCAGCGGCTCCCCGGTTACCACCACGATATGGGGCAGATGTCCCTTTCTGTTCCGGATCAGATTCAAGGCTTCCGTTCTGCTGTTCTGGGCACGGTCACTTCTCATTGTCCATTTGGCTGAAATGGAAGCATGCAGAATCGGCAGTCCTCCGTTTTTTGCCCGGATATCCGTCTGCAGGGCAACCGAATCATCCACGATCACGACCTGACTGTTCAGTTCTTCGTCCGTAAGCGGTTCACGGTAAACAACCACATCCGGCGCAACCATGTAATCGTTTCCCATGCTTGCGGCCAGTTTGGAATCAACAGCCAAAAGCTGTGCCAGATAATCCAAATGCTCATACTGGCAGAAACTGCTTGTTTTTATCGCATTTCGGTTTCCAAGTTTCACGATGTGCCATTTTCCCGGACGGACGTTCTGAAGTTTCGGGAAAGTCGCTGCCAGGAATTCCATGTTTATCTGCTCAAACTTGGCTCCCGAAGTCTGTCCCAGGGCTTTTTCATGTACCTCAGCCATCAGCTGATCCGCGATTCCTTTTGCAATCTCCTTCGACAGTCTGGATGAGGAATCCGCATTGCTCGGAATCCCGTTTTTGTCAACCGTCAGCACGCCGCCGTCAAGCAGCATCCGATGATAATGTTTTCTTTCCTCAGTCAGTAACGCTTCCACCTTCCAATACCCTCCTTATCTCTTCTCCGACCGCCCGAGCCACCGGCGGCGGGAATGCATTTCCGATCATGCGGCATGCGTGTGTCTTTTTGTTTCCGAAATCCCAGGTGTCCGGAAAACCCTGGATTCTCGCAATCATCCGAGGAGTGAGTCTCGGCATCCCCTCAAAATCCTTTGCGGGTGCCTCATTTGCCACTCCGAGTCCGTCAACACCAAGTGCTTCCCATGCCTTTCTTGCCCTGACAGGCCCCAGATCCGGACCTCCGTGCTTCTTGGAACCGCCTACAATTGTCGGGGCAATGCTGTTTGCTTCCTTTGCCCATTTTGCGGCACCCTGCCAGCCGTTTGCTTTCATAAGATCCAACAGTGTTTCTCCGACCGTTTTGGCATTCTCCGGATGTTCCTCCGGGTAATGGAATTCCCCGTTTTCATTGTTTCTGATTCCGACAATGATAACTCTCGGACGGAGCTGCGGCACACCGTAATCACTGGCATTCAGTAATTTTATCTGTACTCTGTATCCCAGATCCGCAATCCGTTGCATGATGGATGTTCTGTATTCGGTAAACTTCGGATCAAGCAGTCCGCGTACATTTTCAAGCATAACGGCACGCGGCTGGATTTCACCGATCAGTCGAATTGCTTCCGGGAACAGATCACGCTCATCTTCGCTTCCCAACTGTTTTCCTGCCTGGGAAAAAGGCGGACACGGAACTCCACCGGCCAACAGATCTATTTTCCCCTGATACGGTATTCCGGAAAACTCTCGGACATCCTTACAGATCACGTTCCATTCCGGACGGTTTCGCTTCAAGGCGGCACAATAGTCCGCTTCATATTCCACCAATGCAACATGAACGAACCCGGCCATTGCAAGCCCCAGCGCCTGTCCTCCGGCACCGGCACATATTTCCAAACTTGTAAGCATATATCAGTAACCTCATCCTTATGTATTTCTTTTTACGTGAGTTACAATTATATCATACGGCAATGCTTTTATCCAGTTGTTTCGGCTTATATTCGTAAGCGTATTTGGGAATCCGCTTTATAATGAAAAAATCAGCACGCCGAAGAATTCCCGGTATGCTGATTCTGTTTGCCTTTATTTATTATTTCTGCTCCGTGAACCGAATCACGTCATTCGGCGTACAATCCAGATAGGTGCAGATGCGTTCCAATGTAATCAACGTAATGTTCATGTTTTTCTTCAAACGATCAAGCGTATGATTGTCGAGGATCTTATCCTGCAGCATCATATATTGTGTTATTCCACGCTTGCGCATTGTGTCCCACAACGGGCTGTAATCAACCATGATAAGTCCTCCTCCTGCGAACAATCATAGCCGATTTTTGTGCAAATCAATATTGTGCATATATCCACAATGTGTTATGCTGTTCAGACAGGAGGTATAAATATATGCAGGAATTTGATTTTACAAAGAGGGACGGAGCCAACGAGTTATCCGAGATGGCCGAACATCTTTCACATGAAGAAGCTGCTGCCGCCATTGCGGCAATTCATGCAACAAGAGATGAAAAGAAAAATACCGAAGCAGAGGACTTCAAAAGCTGGTTTGACGCAGCCTTTCTTCCGATTTTAAAGGATTTTGCCGCCCTTACCGGCTCCAAACTGTCAATACAACAGGATTCATTTCATGACGTTACCGCCACTCTGGCCAGCCGATGCGGATTTGATATCACAGCAACTCAGAAAAGAATGCATATGGTTGTGGCGGCTGCTGACCATATCAGCATTAACCGATGGTCTGATTCCAGCGAGGTGGAGCTTACGTTGATTTTTGGTATTCCGGAAAATGAAGAATAAAATTCCAGAATGATAGAGTTGGTGTGATTTTTTACACTGGCTCTATTTTTTATGGTAGAATAATAGTCAAATCAGAAGATTTTAGTGAGGTATATCATGCTTTTGTGGTCGATACAGCATAAACGTGCATATGAAAAAACGGAACAAACCGGAATGCTCAGGGCAGACAAAAATTTTATTGCGACAGATTGGTTTGAAGATTCTTATCTGTGGATGGCAGAGCAAATGAAAAAGCGTATAGGTGAACCACCAAAAGGTGTTATATTCCCCGTGTGGGCTTGGTACCAATGGGAAGGTATGCGGAAACGACCAGATATGCGTGTGCATGGACGTAATTGGGGCGAAAAAGGTACGCCTATTGTTTTACTGACTATTGAGGTCCCGGACAACCTGGTTTTGCTTTCTGATTTTGATTACTGGCACTGTGTCCTAAACGATGGCGAAATTATTTTTCCTATTGACGATTCAGCGGTATATTCTGAAGAAGAAAAACGGAAAAGCTGGGAAAATATTTTTGACATCAGCTGTTCTTTTGAAAATGAAATACACCCACATCTTAGCACCCAGGTAACCATGTGGGAAATAAATAAAAAGAGAATGGGTGAAAAAAGCTGAATATTTTGTAGCACGATAAATTGGAATTTTTCTTTTTTATTCGTCCAAAGCGTCACAAAGCTTGTCCATAATTTCAGAAAGAGCAGTTGGAATTCCTTCTTCCCAGATTGGACTTTCTAAAACTTCTCCATCTAAAGCCAGTTTTCTTTCCCAAGCCCATATATCAAGACCAAAAACTATTTGCTATGTCGGTCAACACATCCGATTCATAACCGGTTTCAACATCAACAAAATACCCGATAAAGTATTGCTCCACCTCTGAATCGCCTTTGAGCGCAGCTAAATGGTTAAAAGCCGCTTCACGCAGTTTGCTCCAGCGGTCGGACGAGTCAGCACACTTCATAGCCACCTCTTTCAATTGAGGATCACAGTGGCATCTAAGATAGATCAGTGCGGCCCGAAGCTGAGGACTGTACTTGAGTGGGTTTTCCAACCACAAAGATAAATCGTCATCGGTAACCTTGCCAATGTCCGCTACGGTCGTAATGCCAAACTCATACCATGTTGGATAATTGCGCCCTGCGTCAATGAATTCCTGGGGGAGTTTTGAGTCGCGGATTAGGTTTCCCGAGTAAGGGGCTGGGCGCGTGTCGATAGTTTGCTGCCAAGGCTTTGCAGGGAGTATCTTGGCGGGTAACTGAGATATGGAAACGGTAAAGGGACCAAAATACGCGCGGTCCGGGACAGGCGTAGAGCTGGACCTTGCCTGTGCATAGAAGTAGCCGCCAAACGGAAAAATCGTGATACAGGGAAGTTGCCGCCCAAGTCGCGCGGCGGCACAAGCCTTGTGGTGGCCGTCCAACAAAACAGAAATGCCTTCAGCACAGTAAAATGCAATCGCCCTGGGGAATGTGTCTGTTGTGTCAAAGCGCTGCGTGTAATAATCCACACGCTCTTGATTCAAACGAGTTCTCGGCTGAGAAGGATACAGAAAGACAGGAGCGCCTTCGCTGTAAGTAAATTCAAAATCCGGGTCATTGTACCAAGCTGGTCCGGTAGCCTCTACATTGGAAAATGCGTCGGGAACATCCCAGAAAAAGTTTCCATTTCCATCGGCAGGGAAACTGTCTCCGTCTGCAATTACATAAAGACCGGAGGACAGAAGCCCCAGCAACGGGGCCATGGAAGCGATGGATGTGTCCAGATCCACATATGGTGCATTGATGACATCGCTGATTTGCTGCAATTCCGGTGCATCGGCTTTGTCCAATCCATATCCAGTTGCCAGCAACCCGGCGCAGGTAGGGCATTCCGGTGCATTGTGGACAATAAGGGGTGTTCCGCGCAACGTCAGCGCATATTGTTGACTCCAGTCCTCGTTTCTTCCGCGCGACTCCCATTTTAGAGTGCCATTTCCCTCGATCAGCAGTAGACGGGCATCCCGGCACCAGTTTAGGTTATCGGTATTCAGTTTGAGGGGAAAATCGGTTGGTTGCTCGACTTTCCGTTTCTGCCAAGGAAATCTCATAATAGGTGCACTCCTATCTGCGTGCATTGGTGGTTTAGATAAAATATCGTGAAGTCGTCTCTCATGACTGAAGTCACGAGCTTCCGGTATCCAGTTGGATCCCGTTCCTGAAAGCTCTGCCATGAAAGTGTCCCGATAGCCGGATTTCCCGTCCGGTTGAAGTCTTTAGGACTCCCGGGCTGCCCTTCCTCCATACAGGCTGAACTCAGCTGTCTTCCGGCACTATGCCGCAAGTGCCGCATTCAGCTTAATAAGCGAGGATAAGGTACATTTGCTTCTATGGGCCAGTTCCGGTACGTTTGCCGTCACCGCCTGCCCCGCCGTTGCCGGAAGGATCTTTAAGAGTTCCCGGATGTAATACCGGGAGCCGATGTTATAGCTCGCGTTCAGGTCGCACTTGTACTGCTTCCCGGTCGGAAACCGGCAGAGGCTGTAGCTTGGAAGATCTGCTTCCTTGCCTCTCATGACTCTGCCGCTTCCATCAAACGCAAGTCTGGATGTATTCCAGGCACAGACTCGGGCTGTCCGGATCATGTTCCGGTGTACTTTGTCCGTTACCATGGTCTGTACATACTTTGCCCGCCAGAGGTGGAGACGCTGCTTCTTGCTGCCGCGCTTCTTTCCGGCGAGATCCAAGTATTCCATCACAATGCAGTCCACGTCATACTTTATGGCCGTATCCACGATGAACCGGGCGGTCTTGACCGCAATGTCATCGTTGATGCCCTTTGCCTGTTTCCAGAGTCCCGGTGTTTTACGGGCACAGAGTTTCTGTGCGTGTCTGATGTGGCTTACCGCATGTTCCAGGGAGTCGTATTCTCCCGGAAGGGAAAGAAATCCCCTGCCAAGGACCGCGCCCTCCGGAGTCATGATGCTGCATGTACACGTACTGTTAAGCCCAAGGTCTACTGCCAGGATACGGGTGTTTCGGATATCGGTATCTGGAAGTTTTACGGCTGTCTGAAATGCGAAGTCCAGAAACCACTTCTTCCCGCGTTTCTGTAAGGTCGGGACACATTCCTTGTAGTTCTTGCAGTGCTGTTCGATGTAATCCACATCACTTTTTCGAAGATCCACCAGAACCCAGTCCCAGGTGTTTCGGATAAAGACTTTTACCGCCGCCTGATACATACCGGTACGGATAAACATACCGGAACGGTCCATGGCCGGATACACAAAGCCTGTCTGCGGCAGCGACGGTTTCGCGCCGCGTTTCTCCGGCTCCGCTGCCTCCCAGTTTTCCAGGTTGCTTTGGTAGGAAGATACCTTGCCCAGTGCTTCCGCAATGGCAGCACGTCGTAAGTAACTGGGGAACTTGTAGAACGCGGCCGAGAAATCATATGGCACTGCTGGATTCTGCCTGGTCCTGACAGTAAGTGATTCCACCAGGTTTACCCGTTCCTTCTGAAGCTTTCCGGTGGATATCAGGTTCCATTCCGTAAGACAAACATCCACGAAGAAGGAGACTGCCTGACGGTACAGACGGACGGTCTCATCGAAGATATGGTTAAAGCCTCTGGTTCTGACGCGGTACGTCATGCTGAGTTTCATACGGCAGCCTCCTTTCTGTGGTAATTATGGCGGGGAATGGCGATTTCCGGCATTTGAGGCGTCTTACTCACGACTGAAGTCACGAGAATGCGACGCCGGAACTTTCAAAACCTCTATCGGCTATTATCAGCGTTTCTTTTTTCGTCCTTTATGATTCGTTTTCCGCAATGGTACGCCGCAAAAGATTCATTTCGGCTTCATAGCCGTAATCCTCTTTTTCGCTGCTCTCCTTTGCCAATTCCAACGCCTGACGGCATAGATCCAAACCGGCTTTCTTTTCCCTGCGGCCGCCGATACCCAAAAGCTTGCAGCGCGCCAAGCGCATTTTGCATTTCACACTGCCCAATTTCTCGCCAGTTTCATAGCAGCGGCGCGCTTCCTTTCCGTCCTGCGCAACGACGACGCCGTTTTCATAAAAACGCCCCAACGCCCACCAGGCGCTGTCGTCATTCCCATCGGCAGCTTTGCGGTAATGGGCATACGCCTCAGACAGCTTCCCTGCCTGCTCCAAATGCCATCCCATGTTGTAATCCGCCATGGCTTCGCCCAGCTCCGCCGCGCGGCGATACCATTCCATGGCCGTTTCCAAATCCCGCGGCACGCCCCATCCCATCGCATAACATTCGCCCAGGCTATTCATGGCAGCCGGATGGTTCTGCTCTGCTGCTCGTTCGTACCAGCAAATTGCCTTTTTCATATCCTGTTCCACGCCTTCGCCGTGGTCGTACTGCCAGCCGAGCTCATACATGTCATCAGCATTTCCGCCCTCGGCGGCAGCAGTATACCAACGGATCGCTTCCGTCATATTTTGTTCCACGCCTTCGCCGTGCTCGTAGCAGCATGCCAGATTATGCATGGATTGCAAATTGCCACACTGTGCGCCCTGCTCATACCATTTTACGGCTTCCTGCCAATTCTGCTCCACGCCATATCCCCTTTCATAGCATCGGCCAAGATTGCACATGGCATCGCCGTTGCCGCCTTCGGCACTGCGGCGATACCAGTAAAGCGCCCTTTCTTCGTTCTGTTCCACGCCTTCGCCGCGCTCGTAGCAGCGTGCCAGATTATGCATGGATTGCAAATCGCCACACTGTGCGCCCTGCTCATACCATTTTATGGCTTCCTGCCAATTCTGCTCCACGCCATATCCCATTTGATAGCACAAGCCCAGATTGCTCATGCTAACCGGATTGCCGCACTCCGCACTTCTGCGATACCAGGAAAAGGCCTGCTCCCAACTCTGCTCCACGCCGCGGCCCTTTTCATAGCAGCATCCCAGATTATGCATGGATTGCAAATTGCCACACTCCGCACCTCTGCGATACCAGGAAAAGGCCTGCTCCCAACTCTGCTCCACGCCGCAGCCCTTTTCATAGCAGTATCCCAGATCCGCCATTGCCACGCTCACGCCACTCTCTGCCGCCTCGCGGAACCAATGCACAGCACGCTCCCAGTTTTGCTCCACGCCGTCGCCGTATTCATAGCATACGCCCAGCCGGTGCATACCTTCACCGTAACGCTGATACGCCGCCGCGCGCACCCAGTGCATGGCCTCGGCAGCGTCGGCTTCCACGCCGATCCCGTCGTGGAAGGCGCGGGCGAGCAGCATCTGTCCGCGGGGCGAACCGTATTCCGCCGCCTTGCAGTATAACTCGGCAGCCTGTTTCGCGTCCGGAGCCGTGCCAATGCCGTATTGATAGCACACGCCCAAGCAGCACACCGCATTCAGGCTCCCCATTTCCACCGCCTGCTGATAAAGCCAAAAAGCCTGAACCGGATCCGCCTCCACGCCGTTTCCCTGCTCCATGCAGATGCCCAGATTGCATACGCCCCATGCGCTGCCGAGATATGCAGCTTTCCGAAAACAATCCACCATGCGCTTTTTATCCGATGCCTCTGCATCCCAAAGGGTGTTGCCTAAAGCCGTCCAATCATCTCCGGTCATATCGGCCTCGTTGGCGCGCAGCAATTTCCGGCCGCACTGCGGACAGCGCTCCGGCAGCTTTTCGCCTTCATCCCAATAATTACAGGTGTGATCCTCGCAGTGATAAATCATCGTTTCCAACTCCTTCCGCCTGCTGAAAAAAAGCAGCGCGTTACACTATTTTCCATAGTATAACACGCTGCTTCAAAAAAGGAAAGACCGATCGGTCAGTCCTCGTTGCCGAAGAACTTATCGTGCACCACTTTGATGGCGCGGTTTGCATCGTCCTTGTTCACCAATACCGAAATACGAATCTCGGATGTAGCAATCATCTGGATATTGATACCTGCATCATACAGCGCCTCGAACATATCGGAGGCCACGCCCACATGCGTCATCATACCGGCGCCCACCAGGCTGATCTTGGCCACATTATCGTCCACCTCAATGCTGTCATATTCGAGCACATCCTTGTTCTCTTCCAGCACCCAGCGGGCATCGTCCAGGCTGCTCAGCGGGCAGGTAAAGTTGATGTCCTTACTGCCGCTGCGGCCCACAGACTGCAAAATAATATCCACATTTACATTGTGACGGCTCAGTAGCGAAAATACCTTAAAAGCAACACCGGGGCAATCTTCCAGACCCACCAGAGAGAATCTCGCAAAATTATCCATCTTGGCAACGCCGCCGATATTCGTCTTTTCCAATTTTATTACCTTCTTGACTTTTGTGCCAGGTATATTTTTCAGACTGGAAACCCACGACAAACGCATGAGTAAATAAATTGTGAACACGCTCCTTTTCTGATAAAATTAAAAGAAAAGGGGCGTTGATACATGCAGGAATTATTAGATTGGCTGGAATACATAAAAGATGATCGTCAGCAAAGAAAAGTTCGTCATACATTAAAGGACATTCTTGTTATTGTGTTGTTTGCAACATTAGCAAATGCAGATGACTGGGTAGAAATGGCATTATTTGCAGAAAATTATCAGGATTATCTTCGCAAATATATAGAGTTAAAAAACGGAATACCATCTCATGATACAATAAGACGCGTAATGGGAATGATATCACCAGAAATCCTGCAGCAGCTCTATGGAAAATGGCAGGATCGTTTAAATCAGGACGATGGGGAACTGCTGAAGAAGATCATCTGTATCGATGGAAAAACCATGCGTTCCAATAAAAGAGGAGATGGGAAGGCGGCCCACATTGTATCAGCATGGAGTAAGGAGGATGGTTTTGCCTTGGTCAAAAAGCAGTTGAAGAAAAAAGCAATGAGATCGTAGCGATCCCGGAATTGCTGGACAAGATCCAGATAAAAGGCCAGATCGTAACAATCGATGCAATGGGAACGCAGACTGCAATAGCGGAGAAAATAAAGAAAAAACGGGCAGACTATGTGCTGGCATTGAAGAGAAATCAAAACAGTCTGTATGAAGATGTACAAGAATACTTTTCAGACGAAGAGTTCCCAAAAGAGATCCGTGAAAGAGGTAATTACAAAAAACCCAGGAAAAAGCACATGGTCAGATCGAGATAAGGGAGTATCATCAGACAGAGGATATAAAGTGGTTAAGCAAAACTTAGTGATATGGAACTCTATTTAACCATTACTACAAGTGGACAATTGAAATCCATCGTGTTAGGTAATATAAATTATATAACAAAATCTTATAGAGCATTGAAACACGGCATGTACAATGCGGATGCCCTTAGAAATGAGTTGCTCGACATACTAAATTTATCAGATATTGAAGTAAAAAGTTCAAAATAGTGGGAAAATCCCAGCGCCGAAACGTGGACAGCACCCCATTTGTTAGACAAGTATGGTAAAATACTTGTACTAAAAATGGGGTGCTGTTCATTTTTTAATATTTCAGATCATAATCGCTGGTGAAGCCCATTTCGGATGCCGGTTTTGCAATCGGCTCCACAGAGGGCGTCTCGTCAATGCGGAAGGCGCTAATCAGCGACTGCATCATGGCTGCCTGTCCGGAAAGTTCTTCACTGGCCGCCGCGCTTTCTTCTGCCGTTGCCGAGTTGGTATGTACAACCGAAGAAACCTGATTGAGGCCCTGCGTAATCTGGGCAATCGCTTCGGCTTCTTTTGTCGCATTTTGAGAAATTTCCATGACCGCAGTAATGAACTGCTCGGCGTAGGCCGACGCTTCTTCCAGAACCGATGCCGTATCACTGGCCAGCAAGCTGCCCTTGTTGACCGCTTCAATCGAATTGAGGATCAGTTCCTGAGTTTTCTTGGAAGCTTCAGCCGATTTTCCGGCTAGGTTGCGCACTTCGTCAGCCACCACGGCAAAGCCCTTGCCAGCTGCACCCGCGCGAGCCGCTTCCACAGCTGCATTGAGCGCTAGGATATTGGTCTGGAACGCAATGTCGTCAATGGTCTTGATAATGCCCCGAATGGTATCGGATGTCTGCTTGATTTCGCCCATGGCCGATACCAAATCGTGCATTTTGTCGGTACACATTCCCAGCTTTTCACCCGCAAACTTGCTTTGCTCGTTGGCATGTTCAGCCTGCTCTGCCGTATACGAGATTTTCTGCGAGATTTCCGAAGCCGATGCCGAAAGCTCCTGCACCGAGCTTGCCTGCTCGGTCGAACCCTGCGCCAGCGCCTGTGCCCCGCTGGCCACCTGATTGGCGCCTGCGTCGACTTGGCCGGCTGCTGTGCGCACCTGCGACATGGTTTCTTTCATCGCATCGGTGATGCCGTGCAGCGACTGCTGGATTTGTACAAAGTCGCCGCGATAAAGCGCCGAGGTCTGGGCGGTGAGATTTTTGTTCGAGATTTCACCCAGTACATAGGCAATATCCGAAATGATCCTTTTCAGACTGGCCTGCGTATGCGCAAAGACCTCTTCCAGATCGCCGATCTCGTCGTTGGTTTGGCGTTCGATGTCCGAACTCAGATTGCCCTCGGCAAATTTCTGAGCCACCTGACCGATCAATCGCAGGGGTCTGACCAGGGCACGGGTTCGGAACAGACAAATAAGCGAGGTAATGACGATGCACAGCAGGAACCCGATTGCCAGAATGACAAAGATCATCGTGATCTGCCGCATGTACTCGCTGCCGGTCATACAAGCCAGAACCGTCCAGTAGTACCGCTCAATAAAACAGGTGCCGCCATAATAGGTCTTGCCATCGCGCTGGTACTTGATCACCTCGCTGCTTCGGTTGTTTTCCAGCGGTTGCTTTATATTGTCTGAATATGGAATGTCTTTCAGGTTTTTCATCAGATTCGTGCTGTCCGGGTGGTAGATGATATTCTGCGACGAATCGTACAAGGTGATATAACCGTTTTCACCGATCTTGATTTGGCTGAAATATTCTTTCAGAGTGTCTAGCGACAGGTCAAGGCCGACCACGCCGATCATTTCCCCGGCCGCATTGTTGTATGGTATGGCGACGGTCACGACCAGATTGCCGGTAGAGAGCTCCGTATACGCCGGTGTCATGATGTTTTCGCCCGGATTTTGCTTCAAAAGCTGATACCAGATGCGTCCGGTGATGTCAAACGAAGCGTCGGTGACGTATCCGTTCGACTGGATAAACTGGTTATTTTTCACCCCGGCCAGCCAGACGCCCTGCACGGTTTCCCCGCCGACCGTGTCGGCATATTGCAAATCGCGCAACACCTGCTGGTAAAGCGGCGACATTTCAAACCGGTAAGTTGCGGGCGATTGCTCCATCTGCGCCATGATCTGCCGCACCGAAGGCCGGTCGCTGATAAACTGTCCGCTGACGAAGAAAGGATCAAAATATTGTGTGACCTGGCTCGAAACCGCATCCATCTGGCTTTCGATGTCCTTGTTTTGCAGGGCACGAATGGTATTGACGACCATTGAGGTGATGATGATTGCTAGGATAATCAGAATAATTGCGATTGGTATTGCGATGTTGAGGATCATTTTTCCACTGACCCCAAGTCGAAAATGTTTTTTCTCTTCTTTGGTTTTCGCTAAAAGCATCCTTAATCTGGGAATTCACATATATGATATGCGCCTCATCCTTAAACAATTTCCCAGTTTCCTTTACAACCCTATCAATATGATAGATTGGGAGATCTGCTTTCATAACATCATTTTCTGTAATGAAGATTACGAAAGTCTCATTCAGAGCCTCATACAAATCACCTGGTTCGGTGACATTCGCATCAATCAATGCGCTGTTGTATCGGGCCCTCTTCGCGCCAGCACCTTTGTCACTCCGCTGAACCTCTACATTAAATACACGGCCATGACTATCGATAGCAAGAATGTCCAGTCTTACGGACCGGCCCTGTAAGTTCTTGATGCCACGCTGACTGTGTACTTCCAGAACGTTGATGCTTTCATCGTTCAGGATGATCCGAAGCAACAGTTCCGCACACTGGATATCTTCAAATACTTTCGTCATGAAGTCATCATCCAATAAGCGGAAACCTCTGAGTCTTTGCAGATCTTCCTGATGTTTCTTTTCAAAATCCGTGCATCTTCCTCACTTTCTCTGTGATATTTTATATAAACAGGGAAAGCCCTTCTGTAGGCATCTCCTGATCATATCGATCTCGGGGCAATGCCCACTTATCAACTTTTTGGAACTAATAATGTATAGTATTATCTTACCACACTTGAAACAGCGTCGCAAGATTTCCTTCGATATTTCACCATTACTCTATGCCTTGCATCAACCTATTATAAGTATGGATATGGATCATGGTTCCCAACTGCGATTTTTCGGTGTAGAGGAATTTTAAATTTGTACGCCCAATGACTCCACGTTCTGTTCTTTCACAGTTTTGGACCACGATTCGCTTTTTTCATGATGTTCTCTCCCCTTCTCGGTTTCAACCGGAGCGTTTGTTCCCACAAGGTCTTGTCGAGGAAGGGCGGTCCGGCAGTGGTCTTGCCCACGATCAGTTAAGCTTTTGCCCTGTTTTCCGTGCTCCGGCTTAAATCCGGACCCTTTTCTGTCGATAATAAGGATATGAAAAACATTTTTCTGCCGATAATAAGGATATGAAAAACATTTAGACAGGAGGTTCCGCAATGAAAATTCAAGATGCGAAGAAGGCATACGCCGCGCAGATGGATACGCTGTGGACACGGAAACGCGACCTGTCGCAGGCGCTCAAAAATTGCCAGCAGGGCGGCGCGCCCAATGTGGATCGTGTGGAGATCTCCCGTGAACTGTCCGCCGTGGACGCGCAATACAACGAGGCCCAGGGCGTGATGGAGAGCATCATCGAGCGGGAGACTGCCATCCACAACGCCGAGGTTGCAAAGCAGCAGGGCAATGCTCTGTCGAAGGCCGCAGAGGAGATGGGCAAGATGCTGGAGATCTACCACCGCATCGCCTCCGGCGGCCAAGTCCCTCCGGAGGATGAACAGCGGCTGATGGAATACAACCACGAGCTTTACATGGCGGCCAAGACCGCGGCCATGCTGCAAGAGGGAGACGGCGAGAAGTACGACTCCCTCTTTGAGGACGGGGAGGAAAAAAACGGCGAAGAAAAGACCGCCAGCGAGATCGCGGGCGAGGCGGAGATCTCCGTCCCCGGCGGAGGTGGGGACGCCGGTCTCGACATCGCCTCGGAGTGATGGCTATACCGCTCCTCCGTTTCTTTTTTAGGACAGCAAAAAAGGGCACAAAACCGCCCCTTACGGTTTTGTGCCCCGTTGAGTTACCTGAGAGATTCCCTCCGCTTTGGGAGGTTGCACCTTCGGTGGTCGGGCGCTGCCGCCCAGCCTTTTCGGAGCGTCGTCCGAAACCGGTCCTTTTGCCTGGGAGCTTCTGCGTTCCCCTTCGGCATCGCCTGAGCGATCTGTTGGCTTCATGCCGAAATCCTTCTTACTAATCGAGTAGGAGGGAAAATTAAATAAATTTTCCCGACCTCTCACACCACCGTACGTACGGTTCCGTATACGGCGGTTCAATCAACTTAGCAAGTAACACACCTTTCGGCGTAGTAATCCATCATTGAGACTAATCCAAATCGGGTTAGTCTCTCATTGCTTATTGCAACGTTCATAGCACCCTTGTTGCATACATAGGCAATCCTATCCCCTGCATATGCAACTTTCCATGCTGTATATTTGTTAATTCCAAGTTTTATCAAGTTCTTTGCACGATTTTGTGGTGTCTTCCATTGTTTCCATATACACATACGAAGTCTGTAACGAATGTTTGAATCTAATTGTTTGCAGAGTGTTTTCATGTTTCCTATTTTGAAGTAGTTAATCCACCCTCTAATGAGCTGGTTAAGCTTCTCTACTTTATAACTGTTGCTGACACCCCAACTACGACAAGTGAATTCTTTCATCCTTTTCTTAAACTTTGCTACCGATTTTGCATGTGGTTTCGCCTTAAACTGATGCGCTCTTGAATCAAAGTAAAAACCGAATCCAAGGTATTTAAGTCCTTGTGGTTTATCTACCTTGCTCTTGCTCATGTTGACTTTGAGCCCTAGCTTCTTTTCAATGAATCGTGAAATATTTCTCATGACTCTGTTGGCAGACATTTCGCTTCCGACCATAATAATACAGTCATCCGCATATCGTACAAAGTTAAGCCCTCGCTTTTCCATTTCCTTATCAAGTTCATTCAGCATGATGTTTGCCAATAATGGCGAGAGATTTCCTCCTTGTGGTGTCCCCACAATGGAATCCTCATATTCATCATCTATCATGATTCCGCTGACAAGGTATTTTCTAACGATAGATATGACATCTCCATCTTTAATGGTTCTGCCTATGATAGTCATAAGCTTGTCATGATTTACTGTGTCAAAGAACTTTTCCATGTCGATGTCTACAATCCAGTCATTACCGTCATTCATCATATCAAGTGCTGTTAGGATTGCTTGTTGTGCACATCTATTCGGTCTGAATCCATAACTTTGGTCATGGAACTGTTCCTCATAGATTGGTGTTAATACCTGCGCAATGGCTTGTTGTACAAATCTGTCTGTTACTGTTGGTATTCCTAGGTTTCTGACACCGCCATCAGGCTTTGGTATCTCCACTCTTCGTACTGGCTGCGGTTTATACTTTCTTGTCCTCA
>ERZ836829.660-NODE-660-length-35411-cov-38.877560_pt1 | contig 35411 bp, 33 predicted proteins | sample MGYA00519574_ERZ836829 | MGnify/ENA primary metagenome ERZ836829 (study PRJEB31850, sample SAMEA3708808) | human gut metagenome | biome: human gut; feature: human-associated habitat; material: faeces | place: China | collected 2014 ...
AGAACTGTTCCGGAAGAAAGCGGGACAGGAAACGAAATAATATAGATGTTTCTTCGAAGAGCTTCCTAACGCAAAACGCCGTCAGACTACAACAAGTCTGACGGCGTTTTACATGCCATAATTTTTTACGAAACAATTGTTTCATCCAGCGTCCAGTCATGCATCGTTCTGGCTTTTCCAAAACTCATACAGCCGACACAGACTTTCGAAATATTAATGTCTGTTTTTCCTAAGAAAGTATATTCCATATTGCGATTCCTAGTTGCAGTTTTTACTCTCTTTTATCATATCCGTCAAATGCTTTGCCTAAATAATAGTTTTAAGTATGCAGTTTCCCGGTTTCCGCAAGTTTCTTCGCATATTGCAGATAATCCGGCTGTTTTTTAAAGACTCCTGCGTAATATATAAAAGTATGTGACGTAAAAGATGCTAATGTCATTATTGGAGCACTGATCATAAAGGAAATATTTCGCCTTACCGATGAAGAACAGGTTTTCTGTCAAGAAATCAGGAAAGCGTTTATATCGCATAAAAAGCCCTGTACTCCATTTGGTGTGTGATCCATTCGGAGTACAGGGCTTTTTCATAAAATCTATTTTATGCCAGCGGTTTTCCAGTCAGCATTTCATATGCCTGGAGATATTTTTCGATGGTCTTGTCTACAATCTCCTGCGGCAGTGTCCAGTCGTGCTTTCCTTCATTTGCTTTCAGCCAGTCGCGTGCAAACTGTTTGTCAAAGGATGGCTGTCCATGGCCTGGTTCGTAGCCATTTGCAGGCCAGAAGCGGGAGCTGTCCGGAGTCAGCATCTCATCACCGATGACAATGTTTCCGTTTTCATCGAGACCAAACTCAAATTTCGTGTCTGCGATGATGATGCCTTTGCTTAATGCGTAATCTGCGCATTTTTTATACAGAGCGATGGTGTAGTCACGGAGTTTCTCTGCGTACTCTGCTCCTTTTCCCGGGAAGTATTTTTCCAGGTGAGCGATGCTCTGCTCATAAGAGATATTTTCGTCATGATCGCCGATTTCAGCCTTGGTAGACGGGGTATAGATAGGCTCAGGAAGCTTGTCGGATTCTTTTAAGCCCTCCGGGAGTTCGATACCACATACTTTTCCGGTCTTCTGATAGCTTGCCCAGCCGCTTCCGGTGATGTAACCGCGAACGATGCACTCCAGAGGCAGCATTTCCAGCTTGCGGCACATCATGCTGTTGCCGTCAAATTTCTCCTGCTGGAAGAATTCCGGCATGTCTTTTACGTCTACAGAGATCATGTGATTCGGAAGGATGTCTTCTGTCAGGTCGAACCAGAATTTGGACATCTGGGTCAGAACGGTACCTTTTTTCGTTACCACGTTATTCAGAATGACATCGAAACAGCTAATTCGGTCGGTTGCTACCATGATCAGGCTGTCGCCGTTATCATAAATTTCGCGTACCTTACCCTCTTTGATTGGCTTTAATTCTTTCATCATGCATACCTCTTCTTTTCGTATAGGATTGTGAGCGGAATTTCTATCCTGTAATAGAATGAAATTCCTGCGACACCTTTACTTTACACCGCTGCTTATAAACTGTCAAGCACTTATTATTATAACTACTAAATAATGTGCTTCTTTTTATGAAAAATGAAAACGGAACGTATAGCTGTATCTCCCACCGCAAATGCGATACTCCGGATGAATGTTTTTCGTCCAGCCAGTATCGCCGCCAAGACCTGCGTGTACAGCGTCAAGCATCAGCCAGGTGCCAGTCGGAGATGTCGGAAGTTCTTCTTCATAAGCTGCCTGTTTATACTCAGCCATAGAATATGGAAGTGCACTGAAGTGGAAATCTTCGCCGCCTGTAATCTGAATGGTATGCGTGCCATCACCAAGCACAGCATATCTTGTGTCTTCATGGCCGCCGCATTCACATGGCACAACAAATGGAATATGCTGTTCGGCAACGGAGGATGTATACGTTCCCATAAGCGCTGCATCTTTTCGGTCTGCGTATGTCTCCCATGGTCCTTTTCCATACCAGGTAAGCGTTTTGAAAGACGAAGGCAGACGGAACGACTGGCCGATTCTTGCGAGCGTTTCCAGACCGCTGTGGTTGATGACTTCATTTTTCAGTTCCATACCTTCGCTTCCGATCCGATAGAGTGTGTTCACACAAAAGAGAACCTTTTCATCCGCTGTACCCGTATAAGAAGCTTTTACTTCAAGGAGAACCTGGTTTCCAGCAGATACTGCAGACAGTGCAGTTACCTTCTTTTTCAGCTTGTCCAGACCGGCTGCACGCCAGAGGGCATCGTATTCTGTGACATGCTGTCCCTCATCAATGCCGGTTGGCGCACGGTAAAATTCGTCTTTTCCGCCAGTCAGGTAAGAAACACCGTTTACTTTGTATTCTTCGAATTCTCCATCTTCCTTACGGAAAATGATTTCTGTCTCATCACCTGTAATCAGAATCTGTTGTTCGGTTTCTGCAAGCGTCAGTGGTTTTTCAAACAAAACATTTTCTTCCGGCTGGAAAATCTCTGCATGAACAGGAATCTGCCGGCGATATACTTCCGTGCCGGCTGGTGCATAGAACGTATCTGCTGCCAGCTCCATATAGTAGTTGATATACGCTTCTCCGTACAGATTTTCCGGTAACTCCGGCATTGGAAGCGTTTCCTGCTCCCCTGCTGCGGTGTGGAATGCAGGGTATGTACCTTTGGCAGTCACTTCGCCGTTCTGTACAATCTCATATCGCATCTGAAGATGAGAAAGATCCAGTGTATGGTAACGGTTTACCAGAATCCAGGCCGTTTCACCCGTATACAGATTTCTGGTCTGTTCGATGGTAACCGGAGACTGGCCGTTTCGCACTTCATAAGCGCCCGGCTTATAGGAAAGATCTGCAAATACAACGCCGTTCAGACACATATCCGTAACCGGATCCAGCACATCTTCTCCAAATGCACCGCCGTACCCATACTGGATATGACCGTCCTCTTTTAGAATTGCAATTGCCTTGTCTGCAAAATCCCAGATAAAGCCGCCCTGGAAACGTGGATATTTATTGACGTAATCCCAGAATTCCTTGAAGTTTCCATTACTGTTGCTCTTTGCATATGCATACTCGCACATGATAAACGGACGAAGATCGGAGTCATCCGCCATAACATCTTCCAGCCAGCTCATCGTTGGGTACATCGGGCAGATAATATCCGAAATGTTCCCTTTCGGATTTACGGATTCATACTGTACATATCTGGTCTTATCATATTCACGGATCCAGCCATGCATCGCTGCGTGGTTTGCACCGGCGCCGGATTCATTTCCAAGTGACCACAGAACAACAGAAGGATGATTTTTATCACGCAGCACCATACGGGTTGCTCTTTCCAGATAAGCGGCTGCCCACTCGGCAGAGGCACTGAGCTGTCCGCCGTAACCATGAGTTTCCAGATTTGTCTCGTCTACCAGATAGATACCAAGTTCATCGCAGAGATCGTACCATTTGTTCGAGTTTGGATAATGACTGGTTCGAACAGCATTAAAGTTCAGCTGTTTCATAACTGCAATTTCTTTCCGCATCTGCTCTTCGGAAACAGTCCGGCCTGTCTTTGCACAGAAATCATGACGGTCAACACCACGGATAATCAGCCGCTTTCCGTTTAACAGCAGGACACCGCGATCATTGATTTCCAGCTGACGGAAGCCGATTTTACAGCTTTCGATGTCAACGGTCTCGTTTTCCTTATTCTGAAGTTCTACGACAAGAGTATAGAGAACTGGGGTTTCTGCGGTCCAGAGAACCGGATGATCCACCGGGGCTGTTACCGTTGCGATAAATTTGGGCATCAGATAAAATCCACACTCTGCAAAAGCAGGGGAAACCATTTCTGTTACTTTGTTCTGTGCTGCATCATACAGAGTTACCTTTGCATGGTATTTCCCATAAAGTGGTTTGGAGTTATCCGGCCAGATCGTTACCGAAAGTGTTGCCTTTGTATAATCTGGATGGGTAAACAGTGTTTCTGCTTTATAATCCAGGATATGCTGCATTGGTTTTGATACAAGCCGGACGTCACGGTAAATGCCGGACAGATGCCAGTAATCCTGATCCTCCAGGTAAGTACCGTCACAGTAGCGCATGACCTGTACGGCAAGGGTATTGGTTCCTTCCTGCACATAGTCGGTAATATCAAATTCTGCATTCAGTTTACTGTCCTGGGAATACCCCACCTGCTCTCCGTTTACCCAGAGATAGAAGCAGGATTCTACGCCTCCAAAGTCGATCAGTAGCTGTCTTCCCATATAATCTGCCGGAACGTCAAAGGTGCGGAAATAACAGCCCGTCAGGTTTTTGCCCGGCACGTAAGGAGCATTCAGTTCATACGTTCCTTCTGCAATTTCCAGTTCAAATTTTTCTGTTCCGTTGTTTTCCCGTTTGAACGGATACAGCATATTGGTGTAAACCGGTTTTCCATATCCCTGCAGTTCCCAGTTCGATGGCACTGGGATTTCGTTCCAGGAAGTGTGGTCAAATCCATTCTCATAGAACGCTTCCACCTGCTCCGGGCATCCATACATTTTAATTTTCCAGTTACCGTTCAGATCTGTAACAAATCGAGATGCCATCCGGTCTCCGCCAAGTGCCTGCTCCACCGTTTCATATGCACCGTAGGGCGTATGCATGGGATAGCGGTTTTTCTGTGTTACGTACTGATTTTCCCAGTCTCTTGTCTGTTTCATGGGTAATCCTCCTGCATTGAAAAATTTTTTCGTGTGCTTCTACATGTTTTGTTATCGCAGAAATTCTTTTCTGAAATTTTTTCAAAAAGTCAAAGGATATTTGCAATCCGCTTCGCTACGCGGTAAAATAGATTTATCCGGATTGGTCTTAGATAAAAGGAAAGACCGTTTTTCTTTCTGAAAAAGTATGCTATACTGTTTTTGGCGATTATCTATAAAAATAGTGATATTTTCTGCGATTTCATTTATATATAGTATAAAAGATACCGCTGCATTTCAAAATAGTTAAACTGGTGTTTCTTTTATCCAAAATGGGAGATGAAAAGGGAAAAAGTATGGTTTCAGAATCTTTACTCGAGCGAATTGAAAAAAGTGATGTTATTTACCGATGCATCGGAAAAGAAATGAAAAATGGAATTCTGGCCTGTGGATTTATGCGAAAAGAGACAGCGGAACGTTCCCAGTACCATTTTTCCAATGCCTATTACAGCTGCTTTGTTCTTCTGCGCGGCAGCGGGCGTTATCTGTCAGAAACCGGAACTTCTTACCAGCTGCAGGCAGGAAGTCTTGTTCAGCGTCTTCCCGGTGTGCCACACTCTACGATCATTCATCCGGATGGAAAATGGCTTGAATTTTTTATCTCCATAGGAAAGCCGTTTTTCAAGGCCTTCTGTTCGATTGGAGTATACGATCGGACGCCCGTTCAGACCACAGAGCTGTTTCCCGGTGATCTGGAGCGGTATCAGAAGCTGCTGCGGAAATTGAAAGCTGCACCGGACAGCCAGCTTCCGCTTCTGCTCCCGGAATTACAAAAAGAAATTCTCCGGATGCATGGATATCATACGCATCCGGAGAAAATGCAACGAGATCCGGTCGAGATCGCATGCGATGCATTATCGCAGAACCTGGAAGAAGAAATTTCCATGGAAGAGCTGGCCTCTTCTTTGCAGCTTGGATATGAAACCTTTCGGAAAGTGTTCAAAAAACAGACTGGCATATCTCCTGCCCGGTACCGCACAGGAAAAAAAATGGAGCAGGCTTGTATTCTTCTTGATGGCGGCGTGCCAATAAAGGAAATTGCCGGTCTGGTAGGGTATGGTGATGTGTATGCTTTCAGTAAGCAGTTTTCACGGTTTTTTGGATTTCCACCGGGACAGTATCGAAAAAATTTGAAATAGAAACACCGTTGGAAAGATCAAAATGTACAAAATATATGATCTTTCCAACGGCGGATGAAAGTTAGAGTTTTAGAAAATTTTCAGGATATCATCTGCCGTTTTCCGCTTTGGTTTATCCGGGTTAATTGCGCGGTATCCGACCGCAATCACAGAGCCCAACAGTTCTTCTTCCGGGATGGAAAGAAATTCGCGAATCGCTTTTTCGTCCCGAATTCCCATAATCAGTGTATCAAGGCCAAGATCTCTTGCCTTCAAAATAAAGTTTTCGTCGTGCAGACCAAGGTCATAGTAGCCCCAGCCATTTCCAACTTCATTATTCGGATTTCCTTCCTGGTCAAATCCGGAGCGGTCTTTCACAAAGGTAGTAACCACAAGTGCTGCTCCAGCTGCACTCTTCTGATTAAACTCCGGCAGGCATGCAGCGGAAAAAGCCTCGATTTTTTCCGGCGTAACAACGGCATAATACCGTGTCGTCTGCGAATTCTTCCAGGATGGAGCCTGAATCGCCGCGTTTATAATTTCTTTGATCTGATCTGCAGTTACTTTTTTCTCAGGATCAAATTTGCGGATACTTCTTCTTTCTTCCAGCAGTTTTGAAAATTCCATGTTCTTATCCTCCTCTTAATTTTTATGATCTTTAGAACTCTTCTACGCTTTCATAACGCTACTTATTGTTGCAATATACCATGAACACATGCAAAAAGTTATAACGCCTGATAGTCTTCCCGCGAAAAACGGTGATACGTCAGTCCGAATTCATTTTCCTCTACGCAGTAGCAGTACTCATCCACGGAAGGATCTGCAAACGAGAAGACATGTCCCATTTCATGTTCCTCAGACGCATTTTCCCTGACCGTTGTGTGCATTTTTACCGCGTAGTCGGAAAAACACTTTCGCACTTCATTCATCGTGTTTCCTGGTGTGGTAATTACCTGTAAGAGATTTTGCAGCAGTTCCGGGACAGGAATCTCCTTTTCAATATAGATACAGCCTTCTTCCGGAATTTCAATACAGTAGCGGTTGTTGTTATCTGAAATTGCAAGATTTCCAAGGCGTGGCTGTACTTCCTTACAAAAGCAGGAAAGAGCCTGGTTCAGATCGTCCTGTTCCGATAAGGACAGCGATCTGCGAAGGGATTCCGCCGGATAATACAGTTTCATGGAACCGCCTTCATATCCAATCTTTACCTGCCATTCACGTATTGTGTCGGTAATGTGTTTTTCTAAAACATTGCCGGTCATTTCTTGTCACCTCCGTTGTTGTGCGTGTAATGCCTTGACAGAACACGGTATTATCATCTCATAAATGAAGGGAAGATGCAAGAGACGGTTCAACTCAATATTCTGAAACATCGCAGAATTTTCTTACACCAAAGAACTTTTCTATCTATGTTTAACCCCGCTTTTTAAAATCTTCATCAATCCTCTTTTTCCATTCCGCTCCCAGCGGTGCGCTGCTCCGCACGGTGCAGATCGCCTCACTGACGACCTCATAGTTCAACGCCGTTCCTTTACTGTCGTTATGATAGTTGACCGCTCGGTCTGCACTGATTCCAAACTGGCCTGCGGTTTTTACCGCGTCTATGTTAGCGCCAAGGAACAGAAATTCCCAGCCATATTTCGCTTTCTGTCGTTCGATCATATGCTTTATTTTTTCCAGATTGTAACGGCGACTGGAATTCTCCATTCCATCGGTTGTAATGACAAACATGGTATGTTCTGGGATATCCTCCGGTCTTGCATATTTGTGAACATTGCCAATGTGATGAATTGCTCCACCGATCGCATCCAAAAGTGCGGTACACCAGCGAACCGTGTAGTCCTGATCTGTCATTGGTCGAATGTCCGTTACATTTACACGGTCATGCAGGACCTCGCTTACATCATCAAACAATATTGTCGAGATTAGAGCCTCCCCTTTCGCTTTTTTCTGCTTCTGAATCATGGAATTGAATCCACCAATTGTGTCCTGCTCCAGTCCGCTCATGGATCCGCTGCGGTCAATGATAAAAATGAAATAATAAAATGGACACGGCAAAATAACCTCCAATCGGCTACCGTGTCCCTGCAAGTCGTCATAGGTTTGTGTAAACGCAAAGAAACGGCGGCTCTGAAAATCAAAGCCGCCGTTTCAAATGGGCGTGTCAAATTGTCTGCTCTACGACGGCTTTTTTTCTTTTGCCGTCGTCCGGCAGAATGGCTTAGTTATTATTTCTGAACGGAGTCCGCTTCTTCTTGTGTGAGTTGACCATTTTTAACTGCGTCAGAAATGGCTTTGTCTAATTCTTCAACTGTGGAGTAATCCCCAATGTGTACTGTTTTTCCGTTATCTTTTGTTACATCAACACTATAAGAGGAAACTACATCTTCAGTAGGTGGAATCATGGAGTAGGTATCGCCGTCACCGTCGTCTTTGGAATACAATACTCCCTTTTTGATACTTTCCAGAGTTTCTTTATAGCTGTCCATCATAGCATCTACGCTTTCCTGCGTAAATTCGTGGAATACGCCTTGCCCATCATACCAACCATCTCCGGTTCCAATCAAAGATTCCATTTCTTTTTTCTGTTCGTTCATCCACGCTTCGTATTCATCGGCTGTCCACCACTGCACATCCGGTGCCGCATTGTTCTTCTCATAATCTGCCTCGGCAACCCAATTTTTACCGTCAACGCTGATTTGTCCACCGTCTGTATCCTGATAGAGAATATCTGCGCCGGATGTATTTCCCGTTTCGGATGTTGAAACCTTTGGTGTGTCCGAAGCCAATGCACTTGCATAAGTAACCCCTGCAATGCTTAAACAGATTGCACCGCACAAGCCTATTGCCAAAATTTTTTTGTTCTTCATAGATAAGACCTCGCTTTCTAAAAATTATAGCTGCCCTCTTGAGGACAGCTATAATATAACAAAGCAACTTGGATATAGTTTGCATGGATTATGGATTTTAGATGGAGTTGTCTACCGGCTGCTTACAAGGCAATTCAAACCAAAACAGTACACCATTGTTTATATTTGAAATGCCGTAATTTGCTCGGTGCATTTCCATGACTTTACGAACAATATAAAGCCCTAATCCGGTTCCGCCTGTATTGCGGTTACGAGATGTATCTGCCCGATAGAAGGCTTCAAACAAATGTGGAATAGCATCGTCAGGCACACGGACACCTGTGTTTTCAATTTCACCGCGAATCGTACCATGCGTTTCGGACAAAGATATACGAATCAATTCACCACTTGGAGAATAGCGAATTGCGTTTACCAATATATTTTGAATTGCCCGTTCCATCTGTGCTTGTTCCACTTCACAATAAAGGCGGGTAGGAATATTTGCTTCAAGGTGCTGTTTCTTTTCTTCCAATAAATCTGCTACTGTGGCAATCTGTACCCGAAGTATTTCCGCAAAATCAACGGTTTTATATTCAGTTTTTTGAGTTCCCTCCGCTTTGGAAAGATACAGCAGTTCTTTTACCAACTTCTCCATCCTATCAACAACGGCAAGCGAACGCTCCATGTACTCTATGTGATTTTCATAGCCGCTGACTCCGTTCAGCATCCCCGCCAAATGTCCTTTCAAAATGGTTAGTGGTGTTTTCAGTTCATGGGATGCTGCCGAGAAAAAGTCTACCCGCTGTCTTTCTAACTCCTGTTCCTTTTCAATATCTGTTTTGAGCTGTTGGTTGGCAGCTTGAAGGTCGTTCAATGCAGTAGATAGCGAAGCAGATAATGAATTTAGATTTTGCGCCAAGCAACCTAATTCATCTTCTCGTTCTGTGCTACATTGACCGGAAAAATCCAGTTCTGCCATTTGCTTTGAAATCTTGCTCAGTCGCACAATAGGCCGAGTGATGTACCGTGTATAGAGCCATGCACAAAGGAGAGAAAGCAGAAAGACCATTAGGATGACATACGGAAGTATAGACAACAATACCTTTGTTGCCTGCTGTACAACGAACAAATCCGTTTGAACCGCCAATGTATAAGCAGTACCGTTTTTCAATGTGAATGGGTAAAAATTTGTCGTCGTTTCCCCAGATGGTTGCATATCTATGAACGATTCATCTTCATCGAATGTAACTGTGTAATCTGCCGAAGTAGTAGAAGTTTCCATTGATGCCTTGTCGGGATATATCATACGACCGTTACTATCCTCAATCCAAAAAGCGGCATTTGCTTCCTTTGAAAAATTAGATATATCATTTTCGCAATCAGATATATTGTCAAAGGCTGTCATTTGCTCAACAAGGTGCATAGCGGCTTTCTCCGTAGCCGCATTTATCAAATTGGAGTATGTCGTAGGTAACAGTTTTGAAATGAAAAAATATGTTCCGCCGCAAGCTGCACCCAGTAGAAGAAATGTAATTATAAAAATCTTGACGGATAACCGTTGCTTAATGTACTTTGTCAATTCTGTATCCCACCCCTCTGATTGTTTTGATATAGTCAGTATTCAGCTTTTTGCGAATGTTCTTTATATGACTGTCAATGATCCGATCTTCGACCTCCAAATCCTCCGCCCACAATCGGTCAAGCAGCATTTGCCGAGTAAAAACCTTTCCCTGATTTTCAAGCATAAGCCTAAGAAGCGCAAACTCTTTGCTGGTCAAAACAACCTCGTTTCCGTCTTGATACACATGAAATCCATCAACATCCATATTCAACTCTTTATAAGTAAGCAGGGATGGATTTTGATTTTCCGCAGTCCTACGGCGAAGAATAGCCGCAATCTTGCATAGCAGAATTTTGGGCGAAAAGGGCTTTGGAATGTAATCATCAATCTGCTGTTCAAAACCCTTCAACTGGTTTTCTTCATCCGAAAGCGCAGTAATCATAATAATAGGGACTTGTGACCTTTTGCGAATAACCTCACATACACCATACCCGTCGATTTTAGGGAGCATAATATCTAACAGCACAAGGTCGATTGTATCATCAAATATTGCAATCCCCGCCACGCCGTCAGAAGCGACAGCAACTTCATATCCCGCATCAATCAGATGATTTTTCAATATATCCTGAATGTCAATATCATCTTCGACAACTAAAATCTTCTGCATTGTTCCACCTCCAATTTTTCAAGTATAGCAGAGAAATATGTATCTATTATGGAGTCTCGAATTTCATCATGATCGCTCACCGGCTGAAAACTGTGCGCAACGCCGACAAAATATTCGTTGTCGATCACGGTGAGATCGTCCAGCAGGGCACGCATGACGAGCTGGTGAACATTCCCGGAAAATACAAAGAATTTATCGACATCCGAAAGAAAGCAGAAGGTTGGAACCTGGCAGAATAAAAATGATCACCGGATTAGTATCGGTGCTCTGACTGCTGCTTCCGGGCGTGTAGCCGTTATGTCCGGATAGATAAGATAAATTGATCGGGAAATGAGAAAACAGCGACTTTGAACAGTCCAATTTGCATTTCGTTTTTCCACAGCAACAGCAACCCCCACGCCGATGGCCTGATCGGTGCGGGGGTTGTTGCTCTTATTATGTGTTATATCTGCATTTGATTCCTGAACTTTTTGTCCCCGACATTCCAATCGTCACAGCAGCTTATAGTAGACATAGTTGCTGGTCACCGCTCCAGAATCACCGGCACGCCCAGCCGGTCTCCCTCGGCAAAGGCAATGTCCAGCACCTTTCGCATATATCCCTGCCCCTGATATTTTTCCCGCACACAGACAAGTCCAACGAAAATGTAGGGCTTCTTTTTCTTATCCATGCGATCTTGCAGGGAAGCCCCGCCCCGCTTGATAGCGATACCGAACTGCAGAAGACGCTTCAGGGTAGAGTTGCGCAGCATTCCGCAGGCAATGGGCCACATCGTCTTGAGGCCCATCTTCTCCTTTGGCAGCTTATAGGCGATATAGCCCTCGCCCCGCTGGCTGGTAGTGTGCAGAAAGCCGCCCCGCAGCACCCCACACACATAAGCACAGATATAGTTCGCCGTGGCTTCTTTCCCGGAAAAAGCAGCGGACATTCCCGTTTCCTCTCCGTAGTCATAATAACCGAAGGCATGGCCGATTTCGTAAATTTCTTCCTCTGTCATAGACTTGACAAGCACCGTGCGCTCCCCCTATTTATTTTGCTTCTTTTTATACCCGCAGTCGCAGTATGGGCCGCCGGAGGCGAGGGTGTACTGCCGCACAAAGTCGGTCACGCCGCCGGCTTCGCTCATGGTGTAGTCCAGATGGCACAGCGCGGGAGTGAGGTCATATAGCCCCAGCTTTTTCATTAGCACACAGATGCCGCATTTGGTGAAGCGTCCCTCGTAGCCGCTGCCATCCGGGTATTCGTAAAACTCCATGTTCCACGAGTAGGGGTTGCGGTCAGCGGCTCTCAACGCGGCGGTGGCTTTCATACCGGCAATGTCCTTTTCGGTAAATTTGCTCTTCCCGCTCTTGCGGCAGAACCATTTCATGGGCTTTGTCATCATGGCCTTCGCGTAATACTCAGTCAGTCGCTCCACATCCGGGCGCTCCGGCATGGAAAGAATGAACGCGCCGAGCATTGCGCAGTTGACGATGTTCATCTTGAAGCGGTCACCCTTTTCAAATTCGGGCAGCTCGGAGATGATCTCCCTGTATTTCGGCTTTGCTTTTTTCGTGATGGCTTTTGCCGCATCGGCATCATAGCCGAATACAACCATCAGCTGTTTTTGGAATGAGCCTGCAAACAGTACCCACATTCCCATGGGCATACCTATGTATTTCATTGCACGGTCTCCTTACATTCTCCGCTTTTCGCCATTTCCCGCAGCAAAACCAGCCCCAGCGCCAGAACCAGCAGGTGCCCGGCGGATTCCGCGCCGTGATCGATCTGATCCAGCGGCCACGGCAGAAACGTGAGCAGGTTGCCCACGATTCCCGTAAAAACGATGGGGTTGCAAAAAGATGCGAGTATCCGCTGTGCTGTATTTTTCAGATGGAGCATCTTTTTCCATATCATAACGATCATCACGACAGAAAGCAGCACATCGCAGAGAATATACGATGCCAGCAGCGGCGCGGCGTTGCAGTAAAACACCTTGTTGGCGATTTCAGCCGCAGCCTGCATATCGCCGTATTTCTCAAAGGTAAACTTGAAGATCAGTGCCATGTTCGTAAACATAGCATGGACATAGCCCCAGCAGACCGTGCCGGTGAGATAGGCGATCTGAAACAGCTTGACCCACTTCTGCTGCTTCGGTTGGGCACAGTGCCGCTTCAGGAGCTTCCACATCTGGTGAAATCCTATGTAATAGAGCGCCGTCCCGAGAACACCGCAGATAATGCTGACCACCATGCGCCATGTGGCCATATCGAGATAGGCGACTTTGACCATCAGTCCGATGGATTCCGTGCTTTGGGTTTTCCCGGTCGCCGCAAACAAGAAGTCGCCGATCACATAGAGCGAGCACCCAATCATGCCCGCAATAAGCGCTCGTTTTTCTTTGCTCATTTTCATTGCTTGCCACCAAATCTGATCTTCACGATCTGCATTTTCATCATACCGTCGCCGACCTTTGCGAGAAAACGGAAAAAGCCGCTGACGGATGGATCTTTCAAATCGGTGTAGCCCAGCATATAGCCCCGGCTGGTGACCTGCAAGCGGCTGTCCCACGCGCCGATCTCTTGGAGAGCGTCCGAAACTGCGAAATAAGCGCCCACATCCCTGATCTTCGCACTCTTGAGCCATGTCTTGGCGATCATCTTCACCGCCGTCCGATTCGCAGCGTCGAATACCAGCACACCGCCGGGGAAGGTGTCTGCCATACCCTGCACAAGAGCTTTGACCTGCTCGGTCAGGAAGTAATAAAACACGCCGGAGGCAAAGAACACCGCGCCGCCGGAGGCATCAATTTGAGAAAACCATGCCGTGTCGTTCAGGTCGCATGGGATGTTTTCCTCCCGCTCTCCGGCGGGCAGCAGCTCATTGCGCACGGCTATGACATCGGGAAAGTCCAGATTGTAAATGTTACAGCTGCCGTTGTCGCAGCTTCTTCCGGTGCTGTCCAGCCCGCAGCCCAGATTGACCACCGCCGCATTGGGGTGGCCTTTCAGATAATCCCGCACCTCAAAAGCAAGGTCATTCTGCCGCGCGGCCACCTCCAGTGAACCGAAACGCTGCATGAGGCTGCGGGATTTTTTCTCCGCCTCAGAAAAATCGTAGTCGATCTCGTCAATCAGGCGAACCGCTGTTTCATCCCGGTAAAGATTCGGGTATAGTTCTGAGCAGACCTTCCGCGCATACAGCGGAATGATCAGAGTCTCCTGCACGGTGTTTTTCTCTATTTTATATTTCATATGTAACGCTCACTTTCTGATAAATGGCAGCTCCGGCATACAGTCACGCTCGGCGATGTGGGTCAGCATTCCGGCGAACCCCTTTGGATCGCGTATCTGATATTGCATATGCTCGTATCCCTCAAACACGGGATAATGGCCGCAGGGGTAGGCTTCCATCACTGCCTGACGGTATTTGAAATGATCTTCTATGCTGCCAAACTCAAAATAGCTGTGCTTTTGCAGTTCCTCGGGAAGGGACGGAAAGGGCTTATCCTCCAGGCTGTCCGAAATCTGCCGTCGCAAATTTGTATAGGTCAGATTTTCCCCTGCGGCTATAAAATACGGCTTTATGGAATCGTCGTCACACCACAGTATCTTTTTCAGCGTACCGCCCTTCGACCAATATAGGCTCTTGATGGCAAAATACAGAAACGGCGTCATGATACGGCGCGTGCCCTTTCCGATTTGGGCGAACTGCCCGCCGTCAAAGAAAGCGTGCTCCACGGGCAGCTTCGTCTGCGTCAGAAACGCCATGGCAAGGTCTGCACCAATGGAAGAAGCGACCACCATCGCCAGCCGCTCCACGCCCTGTCGATGCAGAAAGTCCTCCACCTGCCGTATTTCGTCCAGCTTGCTGACATATTTCTGCCCCTCGCAGTAAACAGTGGAGGTGGGCAGAATGCAGAAATACCGATCCTGCAAATACCTCGCAATCGGTTCGCTGCTCGCTCCTGTCACACCCATTGCATGAAAGAACAGCACGGCAGGATTCCTCCTGTCGCCATATGTTTGAAACAGCATTTCTATCACCTCATATTTTCATAAAAAGCATCATAATTGCCGCCAATGCTGCCGAAATGACCGCCATACCAATTGTGCCGAACAGCCACTTTTTGCCCTTATCCTTGGCTGTAATGTAGGGTTTCAGGTCTTCCGTTCCCGGAATTTCCCATGCGTTCGTATGTCCTACCCAATAGCCGTCAACCCCAAATCGGTCTATAAGATTCATAACGGACAGTATGACCAGCAGCTGCCAGAAGCCCGCAAGAAAACCCCGCGCACCGTTCACCACATAGACGCACACCAGCACATAGGCGATGTAGCCGGGGACGCAGACAGCTTTGAAAATCAAAGCGTTCCACTTGATTTTCGCGTGTGTTGTAAGTCCCAGCGTTACGCACCGCTCCTGCACCTTCGGGCTGTAAAGATGCACCATGCCCACCGCGCCCTTGCGGATACCGATGGCGCAAACCAAAATGAGCAGAACGCCAAGTCCTATGCCTTCCAAAATCACCTGTAAAATCATCATTTACTTCCTTATCCCAGCGCCACATCCAGCACCATCATCACGCTGAAGCCTACCGCAAAGAACACCGTTCCAAGATTCGAGTGCCGCCCCTGCGACATTTCCGGGATCAGCTCCTCTACCACCACATAGAGCATGGCGCCCGCTGCAAAGCTCAGCAGATACGGCAGCGCCGGGATCACCAGCTGCGCCGCAAGAAGCGTCAGCACCGCGCCGATAGGCTCGACAACGCCGGAAAGCACGCCGCCGAGAAACGCTCGGCCCTTGCATTCCCCCTCCGCCCGGAGCGGCATGGAGATGATCGCACCCTCGGGAAAATTCTGAATGGCAATGCCGAGGGATAGCGCCAGTGCGCTTGCCGCAGTAATCTGCGTATTTCCCGAAAGAAAGCCTGCATACACCACGCCGACTGCCATTCCCTCCGGGATATTATGTAAGGTAACAGCCAGCACCATCATGGTGGTGCGCCCGAGCTTGCTTTTCGGGCCCTCGGCCTGATTGCTTCCCACATGAAGATGGGGAATCAAACGGTCAAGCAGGAGCAAAAACAGCACGCCGCTCCAAAAGCCGATAAAAGCGGGGAGAAAGGACAGCTTCCCCATATCCTCCGACTGCTCAATGGCGGGGATCAGCAGGCTCCAGATGGACGCTGCCACCATCACACCGGCGGCAAAGCCGGCAAGGGCGCGCTGCACCAGATCGCCAAGGGATTTTTTCATAAAGAACACGCAGGACGCACCCAACGTTGTGCCGAGAAAGGGAATCAGTATTCCGAGAAAAGTTTTCATTTATCTCACCCCCTTTGCGTGAATTGTTGCTTGTTTCGCCGAAATCCGGCTTCATCCCGATACTCGGGATGTTCTTTTACATACGGGTCCTGATCGCCGCAGATGGTATAGTCGCACCGGCAGCCGTTCACGCAGGTAGTCGCCCGTATAAGCTTTGCATGGAGCAGTTCCATGGACGCATAGTCCACATTGCACAAGGCGGGCATGATGTCCGTAAGGCCGTGCCGGATGGCAAACTCCGCCGCCGGACACGCCGTAAATTCATAATAAATAGGCTTGTCGGTTTCATAAGGCGCAACCGACATCTCGTAATCGTGCCATTTGTCGCAGCCGCTTTTCGCACGAACAAACGCCTTGTACATCAGCTTCCTCCAGAACGGCTTGTTGCAGTCCACAAATTTCAGCTTGCGGAAAGTCGGAAGAATCAGATTTTCCTCCATCTCTTCAATCTCATGGAACGATGTGACGGCTTTGCAGACTGTGTAGTAGCTCATGATGGCGATGCAGTCGTAGGTGCCGCCTACGCCGTTGTGGAAGTTCTTTTTGCCGCCCAAGTCGGTGCGCCAGTCGGAGAGAAAGACCACGTACTGCCGCTGCACCTTTTCCCATACTGTCTCCCGCTCTGCTTCCGGATAGTGCAGGGCGATTTTCGCCAGAATTTCTTTTTTGCAAGGCTTTGAATACAGCACATGGCTTTTGCGGTCGAATAGAAGCTCGTTGTCCTTCATCTGATTGCCTCCCTCCTTGTTCTTTCTTGCGTGCATGAGACCATCTCAGACTTAACCCGCTTTTCGGCAGACAAACCATGCCATGCTTTTCAGGTTTCCCATGTCCACATCCGTATACATTCCATTCAGCCGTGCTTTCAGACTGGAAACCGTCTCATAGGGTGGTGTAAAAAAACCTGCCTTTTCATAAACATGCCGGACAAACCAATCCGTCCGCTTGTGCTCGCCCATCACATAAAAGCAGCCGCAGAATGTCCCGTCGGGTCTCAAAACCCGGAAAACCTCCCGATAGGCGGCTTCCTTGTCCGGAAAAGCATGAAAGCCGTTCAGCGACAAAACGATGTCGAAGGTGTCGTCTGCATAGGAGAGTGCTCCCACATCTCCCTGCCGGAAGGTTACATTTTTCAGGTGCAGGCGGTCAGCCTTTTCCAGATAGGCGTCGTTTTCCGCCTTGTTCATTGCCCACACCAAGCGGCACACCGCTTTCCCGCTCAGAGTAGAGCAGGTGATCATGCCGTCATAAAAACTGTTTCCGCCCGTCATTCGGTACGCACCGCGAATGGCTTCTTTTCGTTCCATGGTTTTCTCTCCGTGTTTCAATCATCACACGACCGTTTCCGATCTCATTTTTTCAAAATGTCCACGATTTTCGCAAAGTCCTCCTTTGCCTCCTTGAAGATCGGCAGCATACAGTAGCAATGCACCATCTTCGGGCGGGCGGACACCGTATAGGGGACATTTGCCCGTTTGCAGGCTTCCTCAAAGGCCGGCAATGCGCCGTAGAGCACCTCGTCGGCAGAATAGAAGAAGTGGATATCGCCTACGCCGGTAAAATCTCCCCGGGAGCCGGAGAGCATATAGTCCGGCACATTCTTGCAGCCATGCCGCATGAACTTTTCCACCGTCACCATAAAGGCATAGTCAATGGAAACATCCCTTTCATTGAGTGCCTGCATCCGCGCCTTTTCCGCATCGTTCCACGGCACCTCGCCGGGGGATACGGCGACAATGTGCCGTGGCTGCGGCAGCGACTCGGGCTGCGCGTTGTTGTGCGCCGCAATGCCAAGCGCCAGCGCACCGCCGGAGGAAAAGCCGCAAGTACTGACATTTCCGCCGCCGTACAGTGTAATCATTTTTCGATAACATTCGTACACCATCGCGTATGTTTCAGTAATGCAGTGTTCCATGCAGAGCGGGTAAAACGGAAACCACACATCACAGCCGGTCTCGCGGCAGAGCTTGCGCATCACAGGCAGGTCACCCTTATCGGGGCCGATCACCATGCCGCCGCCAAAGAAATAGAGAATCGCGCGCTCGGACGGCTTCGGATGCTCTCGCACGATCAGACAGGGAAAGCCGTTTACCGCGATCGTTTCATAATATGCCTTGCTGTCGGTGGGCGTAAAAACGCCACGATGCCGGTTCTGCTTTTCAATTTCCTTTCGCAGTGCATCCTCCGGCAAGGCGAACGCCTTTTTCGCGCCGGAGAGCTCGTATACGCTGCGTAAGATAGATGCAAAGATACTCATGATTTAGCCCTCTCATTTCCTCGCTGTAATGCAGAGCCAGCTTTTCTTTTTGTATATCTGCACATCGTGAAAGCCCGCCTGCTCCAGATACGCCTTTAACTCAACGTCCTTATAGATGGTCATGCCGCCGATGATCTCCGTCCACTTCTTGTCCTTGTCCGTATCGCCATTGCTCTCGTTACAAATGAGTAATGTCCCGCCGGGCTTCAGCACCCGGTAAACCTCCCGGAAGCACCGGGGCAGATCGGGCCAGAAATAGACGGTTTCAAAGGCTGTGACCGCATCGAACCAGTCCTTTGCGAAAATGATACGCTCCACGCTGCCCTGCCACACCACGCAGCGCCCCTCCTGAATCGCGGCTCGGTTGAGGCTTCGAGCCTTCTCCACACTGACGGGAGAATAGTCAATGCCCTTGACAATACCCTGTGGGCATTTTTTCAGCAGCATTTTCATGTTCGCCCCGCCGCCGCAGCCGCAGTCCAGCACCTTGGCATCCGGTGCGGCATTCAGAAATTGGAGCCCCCACCGAGCCACGGCGCTGTGACCGAGATTCATCATGGCGACCATAATTTTCCCGCCAAAGCCCTCGGGCTTGCGGGTGTTTTCAAAGAATGACATATCACACCTCCGTTTTCTCACACTCGGCATAGGTCAGCGGGAACGAGGCTTTCAAAACAACGCTTTTCCGCACCGTCCAGCCATTCTGACTTAGAAAGCGCAGGTATTCCGCGCTCGTCCACTTGCTGTGGAGGGGAAAGCCCACACGCTTCATAAAAAATGCCCTGACCTTGCCGGAAAACGAGTTTCCCGCGTGGGTGAAGGTCGGCGCGATGAGCGTGCCGTCGTCTTTCAGTACCCGTTTTATCTCTTGCAGGGCTTTTTCCGGCTGCGGCACGATATGCAGCGCGTTGGACACGATCACCACATCGAAGGACTCCTCAGCGTAGGGCAGGCAGAACATATCCTGCACGGAGAAGTGCAGCTTGGCAGAGCGAGTATCCCGCTTTGCCTCGGCAATCATCTCTGCGGAGGCGTCCGTCGCCTCGATGTGTGCCGCCGCGTTCACGATGTGCTTTGCAATCAATCCCGTGCCGGTAGCAAGCTCCAGCACCGTCTTGTGCCGCACGACCGGCCGGATCAGCTCATACATCTCGTCATATGCCGCCCGATCCTTTCGCATAAAGCGGTCGTACCGACCGGCATTTTTGTCCCAGAAATTCTTGTGTTCTCGCATCTCTGTCATTCCCTTCGGTGTTAGTTTTGCCTAACCAATACGTGCAGTTATTCGATTAGATGTCGCTAACTATCGTGTCTTGGAAAAGCCGCATTGCTGCGGCCTTTCGCTTATTCAAATAACTCCCTGCAAGCACCGTACACCAGCGTTTCCAGCACCTGCGGGTACAGTCCTCCTATTTGTTCCTTGTGTGAGACGGTCAGAATCAGTCCGCGTACTGTCGCGGCGGCAAGTGAAATCCCCCGTTTAGGAACAAGGTCATATTTTTCCAGAAGCTGACGAATGTGCGTCTCGTCGTCGTGGTAATGCACATTTTTGACATCCTCCGGCAGTCTCTGCAAAAGCAGCTTTGCATCGTTTTCAATGAAAGCCATGTCGCCGGTATCGGACAGCCGCCGGCAGACGGCAAGGACCGCCTTTGCCGCGCGCTCCGACGGCGGCAAGCCGTCAGTTTCGCTCAGTGCATGGTCAGCCACTCCGTAAAGCTCGGAGTGAATGTTCTCCAAAACCGCGAAGAAGACCATCTCCTTGGATTCGTAGAATTTATAAAACGAGCCTTTTGCGATACCGACAGCCTTTGTCAGTTGATCCACTGAGGTTTTCTTCATCCCCAGCGTGACAGCACAATGTCTCGTTTCTTTCAGCAACGCCTTGCGGAGCTGCTCAGTCTCGTAATCGGTAAAAGCCAAGCCCGCGCCTCCTTAAATATGACCGTTTCAGTTTATTTGGTCATATTATACCGCGCTTCTTTCTGGTTTGCAAGGGGTGTGGAGAAAAAATCGCTAATCAAAAGGAGTGCAGTGTTGCAGAAAGAGACGACGGAATTCCGGTAATCGTTGTCGCCGCTGTAAAAGAAACTATATCGTAAAAGGGCATCAGAACGAAGCATCCAAACGCTGCGTTCTGATACCCATTTTGTTTCATATTGCACAGATGGGTTGATTACAAGAAAAAAGCAGGAATTAACACAACATGAACGACATATGATATCTGCAATAATCTTCCTGGGGAACGATCTGCACAACGCTCAACGACATGCCCCATGTATAGAGACGGCGACTCGTAAGAGCCGCCGCCTTTTACATGATTACCGCTCAGGGTCACTTCTTTTTCGTTTGCTGATTGAATTTCGATGCTGCTCCTGCCTTTTGTGAGCAATGAGTTGTCGCACCTGCCGTTCTTCTGCATCCTCTCCGAGCAGTCTGGATGTTTCCTGTTTGGCACCGAGCAGCATAATAAGAAATGGCTTCTCATGCATGGCATCCTCTAACTGCTTTTCTGACTCCTTTTCCTGTACAGGACGGATGGCCCGCCGTGCTTCATACAACTCCACCGGGTCAAACTCCGTAGCCTGCGCTTTCAGTTCAGCGTATTCGGTCAAAGCCTTATCCAACTCGGCGGAATATTTCTGTTCCTGCGTCTCCAGCCTCTCCGCGATGGCGGGGACAGTACGGGCAACCAATGCGGCCAGTTTTTTGATTTCGGCTTTCAACTCCCACAGCAGCGCATTATCGGCCTTGATCTGCCGGTTAATCTCGCAGCGGTCAGAAATGATTCCCTTGCACTCCAACGCCTGCGCCGCTACGCCCTCATGGATGGTAGGAATCTCATCCAAACCCCGTGCAACGTTGCTGCGGTGGTCAATGCGTTCCTCGCGTCTCGCACGTTCCAGATGGCGGTTGGACACGTCAGCCCACGCCGCCCGCCATGTCAAAAGCTGTTCCTCACTGTTCCAGCGTTCGGAGATTGAATTCTGTCTGCCGTAGCGGGTGGTGTCATGTACACTTTCTTTTTGTCGACCTTGTAGGGATATTGCTTCTCCCAGCCATCGTTCTGCGCCGACTTGAACTCGGCGGCGGTGAAGCCTTTTTCCTCGCCGTTTCTGACGCAGAGATATTCTTTCTCGGTTTTGTACTGCCAGTGTCCCTGCTCATCCAGCGGGCGCACCGTCAGGAGAATGTGGGCATGGGGATTGTGGCCGTCAGTGTCGTGGATGGCAGCGTCGGCGCACATTCCATCCGAAATAAACTGCTCCCGGATAAAGTCTTGCAGCAGCTCGATCTGCTGCTCCCGACTCATGACCTCCTTGCCAAAATACTTTTCCAGTTCCGCAGTAGAAATAATCACGCCTCGATCCTCCTTTTTCTGTTCTGATAAGATACCGTCAATGACATCGCCGTTGAGCTTGCCTTCCTTATCCAGCTCCCGGAGCCGTTTAGCCTGGGCCAGCGAGGGCGAAGCCTGCTCCCCGTCAATGGAAACAACGATAAGCCTCTGATTTTTCGGTTTGATGTAGGACAGCTCCACGGCAGGCATGAAGCCCATCTTTTTATCGTCTACCTTATCCAGAAGCTCCGGCACAAGGGAGTTGAGCCGCAAGTAGCACATGACCTTTTTATAGTTCATTTCATGCGCCTCGCCCACAATCTCAACCGAGCGTTTTCCGACATCGCCTTCCGCAACGCCTTTCAGCCGCCCGCCCTGATGCTTGATGTCCTCAACTTCGAGTTCCAGCAGCGCGGCCAATTCGCTGGGGAGCATCCCGTCACGCTGCTTGTTGCTGTCTTTCATGGCCTGAACCGCTTCGTGGTCGGTCATTTCACGGACGATAAAGGGCATTTCATCCAACCCGGCCAGCTCGCTACCGTGGGTGCGGCGATGGCCCGCTACAATTTCGTAGCCGTTTCCGTCTTTCTCCGGGCGGGCAAGACCGGGAACCATTACACCGTTTACGCGGATAGAAGCAACGATTTCCTGCATCTTTGCATCGTCCCTTACCTTAAAGGGATGCGGACGGAATGTGTGAAACGGATGAACCTCGGAAAGTTTCAGATAAACCAGCTTGCCTTCCTCAACCGGGCGGGGCGGTGTGGTCGGCTCGGGAGCGTCTGTTCCACAGCAGCAGTTTCCTTCGGTGCCGTATCCTGTGCAGGCTTAATGGGCTCCTTGGCATCCGGGGCCTTTCCGTCACTTCGGGACACTTTGTCTCGTTTGGACGGCTTGGGCTTGTCAGGGGCCGCCTTTTCGACTTCGGCGCAGGCGTTCTGCCTCTTTTCCGCCATAAGCTCATTGATTTTGTCAAAGGACACAACCACATCGTCGGGCTCAGACGCTGCGGCCTGTTCGGGTGTGGTGATAGGCCCGGCGGCCTCCGGGGAAGTATTCTCCGCAGGGCCTGTGTTCAGTTTTTCATCGGCCATTTACGATCCTCCTTTCCGTCTATCCACGCAAAAAAGCCGCCCGTTTTTCATGCCGGACGGCTTTTTGCGTAATGTGATAGATCAAATATTATTTTTTCTGGTTTGTAGGCTCCGAAAAGCCTTGTATTTACAGTGTTCCTAATAGGAAGTAATCATATGCTTATCCTCCCCAAAACGCTCGCCCGGATGGGCTTTTTTGTTATAGCCACAGGATAAAACTTTTCTTCCGGGAAGTGGTCGCATGGAAAGCGACATTTTTGATTTCTGAAGCTTTCTGACGATTTTTTTACGCCCCGATCAAATTCTGATCAAATGCAAACAGTGCTTCGTTGATTTCAAGTACATTATAGTTCCCCTGTTCCACAAAATATTCCACGATAATATCGAATTTGCTCGCATGTGACAGAGCGAATCCGGCTTAGCCAAGCATATCCTACATTTCTGTGAGCGGCAGTTCAAGAGCCAGTGCAAACGCAAGCACCGTCTGCTTGGATGGCCTATAGAACTTGTCAGAACGAATCTTGGAAAACAGTTTCCGGTCAATGTTCGCTTTTTTATAGCACCGTGCATCAGTCATACCCTGTTCATCAATTTCTATTCTTCTTTTTTATGGATCGATTTTACGAATCTATTTCAGGAATTTTTTGCACAGCATGTTTCGAATGGTCAAAGGAATCAAAAAAGCGCATACAGAAAATATAAAATCCTGCATGCGCTTTTTGATCCGTCAGAGTATAGCGACGTACGTCAAATTTTCTATGTTATAGGAGCGATATTGCTATTTCCGTGTACAGCGAGAAAACTTTTTACTCCTCGTCATCTTTCTTCTTTTTTCCACGGAGTTTCAGTCCCAGTCCGCCGACTCCAAGAGAAGCGACTGCCATGCTGACCCATCCCCAGATGTTCGTCACATCGCCGGTCTTTGCATTGCTGCTCTTCTTGGCCGTGGATGTATTGGATACACCGCTGCTTGCAAGTGGAGCAGTTGTTGTCTTTGGCGTAGTGGTCGGAGTTGTGGATGGTGTTTTCGTCGGCTGTGTCGTCGGCGTTTCTGTTGGTGCAACTGTCGGGGTTTTGGTTGGTGTTACGGTTGGAGTTTCCGTTGGTGTTACAGTCGGGGTCTCTGTCGGTGTTACACTCGGTGTTTCGGTTGGTGCCGGAGTCGGCTCTTCCCCTGCGTTTCCTTTCTTCCAGGTAAAGGTAAGATCCTGATATCCAAGAGCGGAAACAGTGATTTCAAAGGAATCGCCCTCTGCAAACGGTGCAGCGTCTGTTTTTAAGGTTCCGTCTTCGTTAAAGAGGACAACGGCTCCTCTTCCGCTTGCGGCATATGCTTTTCCGTTTACACTGACGGATGTAATGCTCTTCAGGTAATCTGCAAGCTCTTCCGCAGTAGCATCATCTGCTTTGACAAGGGCAGGTGCCTTTGCATCTGAATTGAATGCAGCTGGCATTTCTTCTGTATACAGAACAAAGTCTGCAGTAAGATCGGCATACTTTCCATTCTGATCGTGTACGGTCAGTGTATAAGCGCCTTTTTTCGCGTTCTTAAAGTACAGGGTATCTCCAGAGACGGTTCCGGTCAGGCCTTCTACTGAATAAACAGCGGCATAATCTTCCGGCAGTCCTTCCAGTTTAACAGAAGTGTTTCCGGCTGTTACGGAAGCGTTTTCTACGGACAGTTCATTCGCAAATTTTACCGGTACATAAACATCTGCCGGGATTTCAAAGATTCCTTTGCTGGTGTAGTAAGTAATCTTGTTAATGGTCTGTCCCATCATTCCCACATAATGTGCAGAAGAGGTCGGGCAGTTGTGAACTTTTTCGGTAAATCCGGTGCTCCATGCCAGTTCGGATACTCTCCAGATATTTTCCAGATGACGCATACCGTAATCATTACCTTCTTTGGTGCTGACAACAACGCCATATACCGTATCTTTTCCGGCTTCAATCGTATCGGTCAGTCCATCCAGGTCTAACTGATAATCGCCATATCTGCTATTGGTGGAAAGCTCTGCGGTTACATTTTCCAGTTTTGTTGCTTCCGCGCCTTTCACAGCACCAAAGGTCACATTTCCATCGGCATCGACAGATGCTTCTTTATAGTAAGCCGGAACTTCATTTAAGGTATAGTAAGCGTAGCTTGCTTTCTCATACAGAGCATCTTTTCCCGTATACGTTGTCGTAGATGTCTTTCCACGGTTGGTAACGGTAATTTCAATGGAATCGTCATCGGTTACTTTCGTATATTTGCTCAGATCCATTCCTTCTGTTACTTTTACCGGGAAGGTGATACCAGTGATATCGCTTCCATCGGCGTTCACATGGTAGGAACCGCCGGAGAGAGAAGGTGTTCTTGTTTTATTTAAGGTTGCGGAAGTGAAGGCATCTACCGGAACATCATTCTTTACTTCCGCCTGATAGAATGCTGCATATGGAATGTTCATCAGAACATACTGGGACTGCAGAGCTTCGATTGCGGCTGTTAAATGGCTGGTTGCCTCATCGACAGATGACTGGCTGTGTTTTTTATCCAGTTCATCTTTTGCTTCCGAAAGCTCGGTCTGCATGTCATTCCAGGATTTTTCTGTGTAAAGATCCTTGTTCAGACCTTCTGCTTTTGCAATTGCCTCTTCCAGAGCTGCTGTGCTCTGAACCGGATCAGCACCTACGATATTGTCTTTGGTTGCTTCGAAGGTATAAGAAGCATCGGCATAGCCAAGGGCATGAATCGTAATCTTCCAGTAGCCGGTTCCATCGGTTCCTTCCGGAAGCTGGCAGCGGAGAGAATCGGTAAGTCCAAGCTGGATTCCCATTGCTTTATGCATCCAGTTATCGGAAGCAAATTTCGTTCCGTATGCTGCCTTTGCATTGGTATAGGTCGCATCATCGCCATAGTATGTCCAAGTTACCGTCTGCATATTGGCTGCCAGGTCGCCATAATCCCCATTCAGATCTACACGGAGGAATTCGCCATAAGAACCATTAGCTTCTTTTACAGTAAGACCAACTGTTGCAGCATCCGGAGCAGTCTTCAGAGCAGTACCAGAAATGCCGGATGCAGTTCCGGTTGTACGTGCAGAAAAGCTAAACGTGCCGTCCGCATTTTTCATTGCTGTTTTCAGTCCGTTTGTATCCTGTGTTACATCTGCTACCAGATCTGTATAATTCTGCAGCTTATTTTCTGTGAAACCACCAGAGAGTTTTCCTCCATTCTCCACTACAACATATTTCTTGCAGAATTCTTCATAATCGTCTTCTGAAACTTTTACAGGAACATACTTCAGTCCTTTTACTTCATAATGGTCAATCTCTTTTTTGTCATAAGTAACTGTTTCACCATTCGTCAGAACTGCTGTTGTTACGCCGGTATAATATGCAACATCATAGGTTGTACCATCTTTCATATAGATCGTTGCTGTGCACTGGAAACTTCCTCTGTGCAGTCCATGAATTGTTGTTGCACGAGTTACTGTATCAAATGCACCCTTATCGCTTTCACCGCGACTATCTGTGGCTTCTGAGGCTGCATCGTTTCCCGCTGCCTGTACATTTTCAGCAGCCCAGTATTCCGCCCACGTAAGCCCAGCATAAACGTATTTGTAAGCAGTTTCCTTTTTCTCATAGGTAAAGGAAAGTGTTTTGTAACCGGTTGCTGTAATTTCAATTTCAAAATGAGTTCCATCCGCAAAAGCAGCTGCCGTTGTATCAAGGCTGCCATCCTCTTTCACCAGGACGGTAGCTTTTTTTCCGCTTGCCGGATAATCTTTTCCGTTCACTTTTACAGAAGTGATATTTTTGATATAGTCTGCAAAATCCTCTTCCGATGCGGAATCTGCCTTTACAAGCGCCGGAGCATTTCCTTTTTCATTGTAGGAGGCTGGCATTGCATCGGTAAAAAGTGTAAATTTCTGTGTCAGATCTGCGTATTTTCCGTTTTTATCATGAATGGTAAGTGTATAAATACCTTTTTTCGCATCCATGGAATAAGAAAGGGTATTTCCATTTACCGTGCATCCATCCAGACCATCTACAGAATATTCTGCTTCATAATCTGACGGGAGACCTGTAAGATTGAGTGTTGTCTTTCCCGCTGTCACAGAGGCATCCGCAACAGAAACACTTGCTTCAAATTTTATCGGAACATAAATATCCGAAACAGGAATGGTATAGATTCCCTTACTGGTGTAATAAGTTACTTTGCTGATATGCTGACCCATCATAGATTTATAATGCTCTGAAGAAGTCGGGCATTCATGGACGGAGGTTGTAAATCCGGTAGACCATGCCAGTTTGGTTCCTCGCCAGATATTTTCCACATGACGCATGCCATAGTCGTTACCTTCTTTGGTGCTCACAATTACACCGTACACCTGGTCCTGATCCACAGCGATTGTATTTTCAAGACCATCCAGATTCAACTGATAATCACCATACCTGGATTCTGTCCGAAATTTTGGTGTAACGTCGCTCAGTTCGGTAGCAGTTCCCACTGTTTTCCCAAAAGAAAGACTTCCATCTGCATTCACGGTTGCTTCCTTGTAATAAGATGGCGCATCACTCAGTACATAATAAGCGTAATCAGCATTTTCAAACAGTGCATCTTTTCCGGTATACGTTGTAGTAGATGTCTGTCCACGCTTCGTAACCGTAATACTTACCGAATCCTCATCCGTTACTTTTTTATATTTGGAAAGATCGATTCCGGAAACTTTAACAGGGAATGTGATTCCATCAATGGAACTTCCGTCTGCATTGGAATGATAGGAACCGCCGGCAAGGGATCCTGTTTTTGTCTTTGACTTCGTTGCAGAAGAGAAAACATCAACGGAAACACTGTTATTTAACTCTGCGGCATAAAATTTATCGTATGGAATATTCATCAGAACATAGGAAACCTGTTCGGACGGTGTGACAGTCGGTGTGACAGTCGGTGTTGCATCAGGCGTCGGTGTCGCTGGTTCGGATGGCGCAGGTGTTGCCGCCGGTGCTTTTTCCAGTCCTTTAACCGCAGCAGTAAGTGCATCTTTCGCAGCATCGACAGCAGTCTGCGATTCTTTGGCATTCAATGCTGTTTTCGCAGCAGCAAGTGCACTCTGCATGGATTTCCAGGAAGCAGAAGTATAATCGGCTTCTTCCAAAGCTTCTGCTTTTGCAATCGCATCTGAAAGCTCTGTTGTATCAACAGAAGGAGCTGGTGTTACGATATCAGCTTTTTCTGCTGCGGCAAGTGCTGCCTGTTTTACAGCAGCTGATGTTCTGGTTGCACCGGAGACGCTGTCCCAGTTCTGAAGATTGGCAACTGTGGCATCCTGTCCCTCGAGTTTTGTTTTGATACCTTTGGACTTGGATACTGCTTTTGAAAAATAACTGCTGCTTTCCGAATCATAGCCATTTCCAGGAGTTACCGTAATATCGGAAAATTTTCCGTTAGCGACAGTAAGCTTTACATTGACATCATATTCGGTCCATTCATCCTCGCTGTCTTCCTCTTCCATGCGGGTTACATGAGCGGTAGATTCATAAACACCGTCTTTCATGACTCCACTTGTCGCATCCGCGAGTACGGTTCCAGGGAGCAGACTCATGGTCATAGAAGCTGCCATGACGGCGGCTAATGATTTTTTCTGAAGTTCTTTTCTTTTGATCATAACTTCCTCCTTTTTCCTTCTTGAATGGTTTGCAGGAAAGATTGGGCAAACCATTCTGTATTATTGAATTAGTTTTACCTAATTAATAATCCAGTTAACTAACCAATGGATATTTTACTAATTTTAGATAGTTTTGTCTAACCTATAACTGTTGTTTTTTTCTCATTTACATCAAAAAAGTGTCTTATTGAATTATTTTTGCTATTTACGACGCCTTAAAAATAAAACTCTTACCGTAACTTTTGAAAAAGCAGGCCGGAATCAGGTGGATATTCGCATTTCCTTTTGATTCCCTGATTCATCTAAAATGTTTGTCGGAAATAAGAGAACAAAAAAACACTACATGGAACAAGTATTTTTCATTCTTGTTCCATGTAGTGTTTTTCTACAGGCACTCTATTTTCTTCCTTTTCCGTGAACTCTACCACATATTCTTCTTTTCTTCTAAATGGATTGCCGAAAAAATCCGGCCGGAAAGAATTCCAATCAGCGTTCCGGTTATGACACCTGCGATCAGCAGAACCGGAAGATAATAAAACAATTTTGTGTTCTGTACAACGTATGCGGCAACGCAGATCTGCGCGACATTGTGGGCTACAGCACCGGCAATACTGACACCGGTCATACTGAAACCTTTGATTTTTTTCAAGAGAAGCATCACGAAGAAGCTCAAAAGACCACCGGCTAAACTGTACAGAATCGACATTCCATTTCCGAAAAGATAACCCATCAGAAGAATCCGGGCAATGGAAATCATCAGAACCTCTGCCGGCGGAAGGAAAAACAGTCCGATGACCACAATCAGGTTTGCAATGCCAAGCTTAATTCCCGGTACACCAAAATTGATGGGAATCAGCGCCTCCACATAGCTGAAGATCATGGCAAGTGCCATTAACATGGCACATAATGCAATTTTTCTGCTTGCAACATGGCTGTTTTTCATTCTTCTTCATTCCTTCCCTTTCCATGTTTTTGCTTTTTATTTTACAATTACATCCGGTGCGTCTTCCTCAGAATCCGGCAAGGTACTGTCACTTTCCACTTCAGCTACCAGCTTGTGAGGAAGACATACGATCGTTTCATTTACTTTCTGTATGGAGCCCTGTTTTTTACAGTAACCGTCCGGGCAGTCGGCTTCTTCCATGTGCGCTTTTCCGTTTTTAATGACCAGCTGGTTGGTTCCGTGGCTGGTTTCAATTGGTATTGTCTGATTTTTGCTGAGCGCATAGGTTCCATAGACTTCGCCGTCCACCGTGATTTTTAAAAGATTTCCGTTTTCCGGTTTCCGCAGATACAGTCCGAGTGCCAGCAATCCGGCAAGCAGTAAAATTCCGCCGGCCAGAATAAGATCTTTTTTCTTCATGAAGATGATCTCCTGTTTCTATGTTTATGCTTATCAAAAAGAATACGAAGTCCACATCCACTCTTATTGCTTTTCATAGCGGAAGCAGGAGACTTCCCTGCTTTGGTCAAATTCCGACCCATAAAAGCAGGGTCAGAAGTAGAACCGCGCGGAATAAAGTGAAAAGAATCTCATTTCCATGGAGTTCTTTTATCCCACAGTGGATATTTCCTTTCGGGCACGTATCGATACATTTTTGACACTGAAAACAATCTCCGGAAATATCCATGGATCCATCCGATGGCAGTTCAACGGCAGACGGGCACTGTCTGGTGCAGGCACTGCAGCCGCGAATACAGTTTTCCCGTTTCCTGTGCAGGGTAAAAAGCGGCAGGATCGGGAGCAGCGAAAAAACAGCTCCCATCGGGCACAGAAAACGGCAGAAAAAGCGTTCTTCAAAAAACATACCAATCAGAATTAAAATAAGAAGAAGGATACCCGGAAGGTACGATGCCAGACGAAAATTTCCGGCATGCAGCATGGAAAAGACATCCCACGGGCTGGTGCCTCTGGCTTTCTGGTAAACACCGGCAAAGCAGCAAATGGCAATCAGCAGCAGAATCCCATATTTAAGCAGGGATAGTTTTTTTGCAAGTTCTGGTTTGACGCGTTTTGGTTTCTTTTTTCGTTTCTTACAGATTATACCATAAATTGCGTGCATTGCATCCCCAAGACTTCCAAAAGCACACGCAAATCCACAAAAAAATCTTCCGAAAACAATCGTGAATGCGCAAACAAGAAGAAGTGCCGCTACAAATGCGGTCATTTCAATTTTCTCACCATGCCCCAACTGGGTAAAAATGTATTTGACACCGTTAAAAGCAGCTGTAAATACGGATGGAAGAAAAAGAAAATAGAGAAGCTGGATTCCTGCCCGGAAATAAGAAACGATTTGCTTTCTCTTTTTTGCAGGTAATCTTGTAAGGTCTAAATTTTTCATGTTATTTTTCCGCCTTTTCTAATGCCTCTGCTGTGGCATTTTTGATACCGGTAGAGCTGAATGTTGCACCACTTATTGTGTCTACATCGGCAGACTGTGCCTCCAGAATTTTCGGAATGATATCTTTTGCATTGGACAGATAAGCGCTGTCTTCTCCATCCGCTGATAAAATAGACAGATCTGTCATCTGACCGTTTTTTACCGTTACCTGAACCGTGATCATTCCACCAAACCCTTCTGCTTCTCCTTCATAGGTACCGTCAAGATATGGGCTTGCGGTGGTATCATCTGTATCGGCAGCCGAAGCATCGGATGCGGCTTCCTCTGACGCTGCTGCATTTTGCGTGGTCTTGGCAGCCGCTTCCAGACTTTCTTTTTGCAGCTTCGTTGTTTCAAGTTCTGCCGAAAGCTGTGCAATCTGATCTTCTTTTTCGCGGCGGTCCAGTACCGTATTGTAGCCCAGAAGGACAGCCGCGATGACTGCAAGATTTAAAGAACGAACGAGTAATTGTTTCATTATTTTCCCCTTTTATGGTGTTACTTTTGCGGCATTCAGCGCATTCTGGCATGCTGCGAGGATCGCTTTGGATGAGCAGGTTGCACGGGAGACCGTATCGATGTTTTCAAGTGTTCCTGTTTCCAGAATCTGAGTAGAAATACCTTTTATTTTCGAGGTTCCCTCAGCCGCGCGGCGGATATAAGATGCATTCTCACTTCCACCGTCCCCATTGATATTACTTAACGCCACGATTTTATCGTTTTCGATCGTTACCGTTACAGAAAGCTGATATGCTGCAAAGTCTTCATCCTCATCCGGCTCGCAGACGGCAATGGCTGTATATTCACCATCCTGATAGATCCTCTGCTCCGGTGTTTCCGTTGGGGCCGGTGTCGGCGTCTCCGTTGGCTTTGGTGCTTCCGTTGGAGTCGGAGCAGGTGTCTCGGTTGGAGATGGCGTTTCCGTCGGTGTCGGAGTTGGATTTTTCTTTTCTTCCGTTATACGTTCTGCCTCTTTTAATGCTTCTTCGATTGCCGCAAGAATTCCCTTCGAGCTGTAGGTGGCGCCGGAGACGGTATCGACTTCCAGTGTCTGTTTTTTCACAACATCCTTTGCTACCTGTTTTGCCCGTTTCAGAAATGCCTCATCATCTTCGCTTTCCGTTACAAGAATCGCTTTGATCGTTTCATCCTGAATGACGACTGCCATTGTGATATCTCCCAGATAGCCTTCGCCAGTTCCGTAATAAATGCCTTCCGCATACGGGAACTTTCCTTCCGGAATCGTTGTGGTGTCACCGCTGTTTGTTCCGTTATCCGGAATGGTCTCGCCGTTTGTCACTTTCTTCGCATTTTCCAGCGCCTGTTTTACAGCATTCTGTATTCCACGGGAGCTGTACGTTGCGCCGGAGACAAGATCCACATCTGTTTTCTGCCCATCTACGATGCGGTCGGCAACGACTTTGGCACGGTTGAAGAAGGTTTCATCATCTTCATTTTCCAGAATCAGAACAGCTTTGATCGTCTGATCCTGCAGAGCTACTGCCACTTTGATATCTCCCTGGAAGCCGGCCGCTGTGCCGTAATAAATACCGTCTTGATACGGAAAACTTCCCTTTGCTGTTGACGAATTGTTATTCTGACCATTGCTATTGCCGCCGTTATTCTGGCTGCTGTTTCCATTACTGGTATTGCTCTGGCCGTTTCCGGCGGTATTGGAAGATCCGTTCACTGCAGCCTGGCTTAAGGCACTTCGAACGGCTTCGATGATACCGCGGGAACTGTAGGTGGCTCCGGATACCGTATCCACGTTGGTACTCTGGGTCGAAAGGATCGTAGAAATCAATGAGGAAGCACTGGAAAAATAACTCGGCGTGTCATTGTCTTCCACAATATCAATCGATGCAATCTTTCCGCCGCTGACAACAACGCAGACTTTCATAGTACCGCCAAATCCAGTTCCTGTTCCGTAATACGTTCCATCCCGGTATGCGGCCGGTTCTTCAATTTTCGATACCGTAACGGTTCCGCCCGATGAGGCTCCGCCGCCGGATGCTCCTGATGCTGCCGGCTTGGAGGTGTCCTCCTGACCGGTCAATGCGTTTTTCACAGCGGCAAGAATACCTTTGGAACTGAAAGTCGCACCGGAAACGGTATCTACCTCCACACTCTGGGCTGCGATAATGCGGTCGATGACTCCCTTCGCACGGTTCAGAAACGATGCATCCTCACCAGGAGCACTTACGATCGAAATGGACTGAATCGTTTTGTCCTTTAATACGACAGACACCGTAATCGTACCGCCATAACCGGTGCCGCTGCCCTCATACGTTCCGTCTGCCAGTTCAAAGCTGCCGGATCCAACTGCCGCAACAAGTTCTGCTTCTGTATCGGCCGTTTTCTTCTTGCTGTCCTCTTTCTTTTTCGTATCGTCTTTCTTCTCCGCTGTGTCCTGTTCCGGCTCCGGTGTTGCCAGTGATTCCGGCTGCTCTACAGCATAAACCGGTGCGGTATAGCCGTTCAGCGAAATACCTGCACAGGCCGCTACAATAACCGCTGCCAGCGCCGGTGCAAATGTCGTCAGTTTTTTCCATTTTCCCATGGTTATGTATCACCGTCTTTCCTGATAATTTTTGTCTCATGTTCGGAAGTAAAATCGTCGGCGATTCCCTCAGTTACGTACAGAACGCCATCTTCATCTTCCAGAATCGTATCAAACTCGTCGCTGTGCGCACGCCAGTATTCGGCCGCCTTGTCTTTTCCCATGATGAAAAGAGAGGTGGAAAGGCCGTCCGCCAGTGTTCCATCCGCACTTACGATCGTCACAGACACCAGTCCGTTGTTTGCCGGATGTCCGGTCGACGGATCGATAATGTGGTGGTATCTCACGCCACCCTGCTCGAAATACCGCTCATAGCCGCCGGAAGTGATAACCGCCCGATCAGCGGTCGACAGAACGCCGAGGTAATCATCCTCCGCTTCCGGACTCTGCACTGCAACACGCCACTTGCTGCCGTCTGTTTTGGTTCCGACAACCTGAACATTTCCTCCGAGATTGATAAGACCGCTCGTCACACCGCATTCCCGGTAAATGTCGGCAATTCTGCCGGACGTATAGCCCTTGGCAATTCCGCCGAAATCGATTTTCATACCTTCTTTGGCAAAACGGATGGATGCGTTGTCTTTATCGTAGATGATATCGTTGGCATCGGTGAGTGGAAGGAGACTTTCAATCGTCTCATCCGAAGGAACCGTATAATTGCCGGTCGTAAATCCCCAGGCATCCATGATCGGATAGATTGCGATGTCGAAAACACCGTTTGTACTGTCATACAGATCCAGGGAGCGTTCCAGCAGACAGACCGTATCTTCCGACAGCGTTCCGCCGCCGTTCGCGTTAATCTGTGCTACTTCGCTCGTCTCCTCGCCTGTTGACAGCAGCGCATCCAGCCGTTCAATCTCCTGCTGTGCCTGATCGACTGCTATCTCGGCGTTCGGACCGTAGGCGGTGACCGTCATATACGTATCCATTGCAAAAATATCTCGACTGCTTGATGCATCTGCGGCATCCGAAGAAGATGCGGACGCGGCCCCTTCCGAGGAACTTATACTGGAATTCTCCGAAGCGCCAGAAGCTTCCGAAACACTCGAAGTTTCCGATCCCGACACCGTCTGCGCCTGATTTTTACTGCTTGCTGCCTGCGATGATGTTCCTCCTCCGGAACAACCGCCTGCGGTCAGTACAATGGTAAGACAAAATGCTGCAACAATTTTCTTTTTCATAAATAAAACTCCATTTTCTCTTGTGTTAGGAAATTCTAACTTTGGTATTATAACATTAACTTGTAACTTGCGCTATGAATTATTTGATAAAAATTTTTCAATTAGCGTATCAGATCTGATAAATTTTCTCATTTTATATAGCAGGAATCAAGTGGTTTTTACTGGAAATCTGTTAAAACCTAAAAACGCCAGCACCATCGAAAAAATCCGGCAGTGCTGGTGTTTTGAAATTTTAATAACAGTTTTTACATCCGCGTGGTTTTCCGCTTTCCGCAATTGTGCCATGATAAATCGTTTTTGATCGTCCCAGTGACGGGCAGTTGATCGTAGAATGATAAACCTTTTTGTTGATAATTTTATCATACAACAAAAGAAGAGAACTTGCATGAATATTCTTGATAATTAACAAATTTAGTTATTTTTGCCAATTTTTCTATTTCCTGTTCCAAAAGGAACTTTGAATTTTTTTCGACTGCAAAAATATCTCTATTATAAAAAAGACCTTGCAACCACTTTTCATGGCTACAAGGTCTTTTTATTTTTGAAATTTATGAGTTGTACACCGGTATCCCAGTCACTCTCAAAAATTACATATGCTCGTGGCAGGTTCTGGAGATAACGTCCATCTGCTGCTCTTTTGTCAGGTCGATGAATTTAACTGCATAGCCGGATA
>ERZ836829.661-NODE-661-length-35377-cov-22.625559_pt1 | contig 35377 bp, 35 predicted proteins | sample MGYA00519574_ERZ836829 | MGnify/ENA primary metagenome ERZ836829 (study PRJEB31850, sample SAMEA3708808) | human gut metagenome | biome: human gut; feature: human-associated habitat; material: faeces | place: China | collected 2014 ...
TTGAAACAAGTATCAAAGAATTTCATGAATATCCACAAAACTACATTCACAAATTCAAACAGCAGTCAGACACAGGTCTGGAACTGGAATTACTGCAAAAATATGTGTTCATACCACTTGACATTTTCCGTGGAATCACCCACAATAATCTTAGGAATAAGACAGAAGCGTGGCTCACATTTCTAAGTACAGACGAACCGGAGATTATCATTGAACTAATCAGTCAGTACCCGGAGTTTAAAGAAATGTACGAAGAAATTTATGTCATGTGCCAGAATGTGGAAAAGGTGATGGAAATGTTTTCAAAGGAATTGATTCAACTGGATAGAAATACCGTGCAGTACATGATAGATGAAATGCAGGATACGATTGATGTTCAGAAGGAAAAGATTGACACGCAGAAGGAAGAATTGGAAGCAAAGCAGGAAACGATTGATTCACAGAAAGCAACCATTGACACACAAAAAGAAGAACTGGAAGCAGTCAGACACCGGTTACGGGAAATGGCGGAAAAGCTGGAACAGCTTGAGCAGAATCAAAAGTAAAAAATGAGTTAAAACACAGTCCGTCAGATAATCATGAAATGTCCGGCGGGCTGTGTTTTCCGCTGTATGCCTGCTCCAAAGAGATTATCAAGCGGTATACACCATTTCTTGAAAAAATAGATTTAACCTATACACAGTACATCGCCATGATGGTGCTGTGGGAAAAAAAGCAAATCAGTGTCAAGGAACTGGGCAAATGCCTGTTTTTAGATTCCGGAACACTCACGCCGCTCTTAAAAAAATTAGAGCAGAAAGGATATGTGACACGTACCCGAAGCGAAGAAGACGAGCGGGTATTAATTGCCGCCATTACGCCAAAGGGAGAAGACTTAAAAGACGAAGCGGTGCTGATTCCGCAGAAAATGATGGCATGCGCAGCACTTCTGCAGGAAAAAGCTGCACAGCTGTATACGCTTCTGTATGAACTGTTAAATACACTGGAAAAATAGAAAAGCAAATTAAAAAAGGGCGGGAAGCCGTATTGCTACAGCTTTTCCCGTCCGTAATTGTGCAGGAGTTCCTGCTTTAAATCATAAAGCTTCTGTGATAAATCGACATGAACAACCTGAGGATTAATCAGCCGCTTGGATTCATCCCAAAGCGTTGCCTGCTCCTGTTTGCAGTATTTCTGAATGTCCATGACATTTGGCGAATCGTAAACACACTCGCCCTTATCAAATACTTTCACCATAATCTCACGCATAGAATACTCGCCCGGTTCCATCAGTGTCTTTTTCCACGTTTCCACAGGGTCAAATAAAAGCAGAGGCTGTGATTCATCATACGTTTCATCGGCCAGCGCGATTAAATCCGCCTTAATCATGCCGTCGGCATCGTAGACACGGTAAACCGTCTTGTTGCCCGGATTTGTGATTTTCTCTGAATTTTCGGACAGCTTGATTTTCGGAATAAATGTGCCGTCATCGCCCATCACTGCGGCAAGCTTATAAACACCGCCGAATGCCGGGTTGTCCTTAGAAGTAATCAGATTGGTTCCGACACCCCATGAAGTAATCGCCGCACCCTGTGTCTTTAAGGAGTCAATCAGATATTCGTCTAAGTCGCTGGAAGCGGAAATAATGGCATCTTCAAATCCGGCATCGTCTAACATTTTACGCGCTTTCTTTGTCAGATAAGCTAAATCGCCGGAATCCAGACGGATACCGTAGCCCTTTAAATCAATGCCTTTTTCACGCATTTCCTTAAATACGCGAATCGCATTCGGTACACCGGAACGCAGGGTGTCATACGTATCGACAAGCAGGATACACGCATCCGGATACAAATCGGCATAGGTTTTAAATGCAGTATATTCATCCGGAAAGCTCATAATCCAGCTGTGGGCGTGTGTTCCCTTTACCGGCACACCAAACATCTGACCGGTCAGGACGTTGCTCGTACCGACACAGCCTGCAATAACAGCGGCTCTTGCACCGTAAATACCGGCGTCCGGTCCCTGTGCGCGGCGCAGACCGAATTCCATAATACCGTCACCCTTTGCGGCGTAGCAGACACGGGCGGCCTTTGTGGCAATTAAACTCTGGTGGTTGATAATATTTAAAATAGCCGTTTCAACAAGCTGTGCTTCCATAATCGGTGCGATGACCTTGACAATCGGTTCACGCGGGAAAATGACCGTACCTTCCGGAATGGCATAAATATCACCTGTGAAGTGGAAGTTACTTAAATATTCCAGAAAGTCTTCATCAAAGATAGACAGACTACGCAGGTATGCAATATCATCTTCTGTAAAATGAAGATTCTTAATGTAGTCAATGACCTGTTCTAAGCCGCAGGAAATCGCATAAGCGCCGTCACATGGATTTTTTCTGTGAAAGGCATCGAAAATAACAGTGCGGTTATTTTCGGTTTTAAAATATCCCTGCATCATAGTCAGTTCATATAAATCTGTTAAAAGTGTGAGATTACGCATAAATCCTCCATTCTTATGTATCATCGGATACATGGCACTCAATTAGATGAAAGGGCTGTGCAAAAAATAGGAATACTTTCTGCAACAGCCCTTATGTAAATCAATTATTTGTTCTTACTGAAAAATTTTTTAAGTCCTTTTTTCTTCGGAGCCGGTTCTGCAACGACTTTACCGCCGCGTACAGATTTGATTCCTGTAATGTAAATACCGCTGACTTCAGCTTTGACTTCGGCCTTAACCGGAAGTTGGTCAAAAACCTTCGGGTCTGCCATAAGTGTCATGATTCTCGGTCCGATTTTAGCTTTTACAATAGGCATCTTACTGCCGCGCAGATACTTTGGTGTCTGCTCTAAAACCATCTTTGGAAGATTGGCATCTTTAAGCTTCATCTTCTTTTTATCAATGATTAACATGGACATCACCTGCTTTGCCGCATCAATCTGCGCCTGCTGTTCGTCCTGCTGTTTACGGAGCTTGTTTCCAAAAATCATTAAACCGATAAATACGGCAAGTAAAATGACGAAAATTACTAATAAAACGATTCCCCAGACTGGCATAGTATCGTCCTCCTAAATTATTAAAATATCTATAAAAGTATAGCATATATGCCCGTATTTGAAAAGAAAAAAGTTATTCTTTTTCATACATTTCTACAATGACATCATGCGTATAGGCGGCAATTTTTTTGCGTTCTTCCTTTGGGAAAGAATTAACATCAATCGGTTTGCCGAAAGCGAGCGTGGTGTGTGTTGCCTTTAAGCGCGGAAACTGACGTTCAAAAATGCAGTCGGTATTGGTCTGTACCATCGGAATAATCTTACAGCCTGTTTTTTCTGCAAATTTAAAGCTTCCGGCGTGGAAATCCTGAACACCTTCGCCTTTATTGCGTGTGCCTTCCGGAAAAATAACAATGGATTTGCCGTCTTTAATGTAGTCAATTCCCTTTAAAATGGTTTTTAAGCCTTCCTTCATATTTTCACGGTCTAAGAACAGACAGAATAAATTGTCCATCCAGCGGCGGATAATCAGCGCCTTTTTCATTTCCTTTTTGGCAACAAATCCGGTCGGACGTTTCATATACGTATAAGAAATAATCACATCAAAAAATCCGCGGTGGTTTCCGATAAATAAAACCGGCTCATCGTCCGGGATATTTTCCAGTCCGGTCACAGTTGTATGCACACCGGCTAAAAATAAAATGATGTGAAAAGCGCCCTGCACAATCCGCAGGGAAGAAACTGCCTTTACATCGGGATTGAATTTTCCGATAACCCATTCAACCGGCAGCGCAATCAGGCTGAAGATAAAGAACAGGATTAGGAACACAATAACAAGAAAAGAACGAATCATATAATCCTCCATGTTTTCCGAAGGAAAATCCTATGTGAGTTTACTCACATTTCTCCTAAAGCGAGGAGAGGATTTTTCCTCCAAATTTTTATTTGCGGTATCACTCATTCAGATACCGGTTCATGCCGCTGGAATAGTAAATGCTTCCATCCGTGGTGACAAAGACGGCTTCGATATTGTCCAGCGATTCAATGAGTGCCAGACCGTCGTTTAACCCCAGTGCAAAACACGTGGTGCTTAAACAGTCGCCGTCCAGCGAAACGGCAGAGAGTATGGTGACATCTGTCAGCCGGTTGTCGTAAGGATAACCGGTTGCGGGATTTAAAATGTGATGATAAAAGGTATCATTTTCATAGAAATACCGTTCATACGTGCCGGAAGACACCACAGAGCAGTCCCGCAGATTTAACGTCAGCAAAAGTTCATTGCTTTGTGTAAATGGTTTTTTTACACCGACCGTAAAATCCTTCGAGTCACTTTTTCCGCCGACACACAGCACATTGCCGCCCAGATTAATCATGGCACTTGTGACATCGTGTGCCAACAGATAATCTTTGATCTTATCCGCAATATAGCCCTTTGCAATCGCACCGAGATCCAATATCGTACCCTCCGGCATGGTAATGCGGTAATTGCCGTTCTCAAGCGGTGTAAGTTCCACTTTTGTATAATCGACATATTGCAATGCATTGGCAATGGCGGCAGCATCCGGAACGGCCGGCTGTTCTGCGGTAAAATCCCAGAGTTGTGAGACACTTCCGATAGTGATATCAAACGCACCGCCGGAAATGCGGCAGTAGTCTAAGCCGGTGGCAATCAGCTCACCAAGCTCTGCCGGAATTTCATCGGTCTGGTGGTGGTTCACGGCATAAAGCGTACTGCTCTCTAAAGTACGGGAGCAGAGCTGTTCATACGTATCGCACAAATCCAGACAGCCGTTTAAAACGGATTTGGATACATTTATATAGGAAGAAATCTGTACATAAGTATTGAGCTTATATCCGGTGACGGTGACCGGGTCAGAGAGCCGTGTCTGGCAGCTGCAGGCCGAAAGCATGCAGAGTATCAGCAGCGGTGAAAAAAAAGCCGTTTTCAATTTTCTAAAAAATATTTTCATAACAAAATGATTATAGCGGATATTTCGTATAAAATCTATAAAAATTAAGAAGAATTGCGCCGGAATCATGAAAAAAATGTGAAACGGCTTTTTTTTTATCATGATTTATGCTATAACAATATAGTCATGTAAAATTGTGACACATCAAAATATAGGAATGATGAAACGAAAGGAAATTTGATTTATGAAAAAAAGATTTTTCGGTGTTATGCTTGCCGCATCTTTAGCAGTGTCCCTGACAGCCTGCGGAGGCAAGAAGACATCACAGGATAATGCGGCATCTACAGTAAATAAAGAGGTTACAGCAGAAGAATATGCAGGAACAATTACATCCAATGCAGATGTTTACAAGCAGTATGTAACACTGCCGGATTACAAGGGCGTTGAAGTATCTGTAGACCGTTCATCTCTTACGGTATCTGATGATGACGTAGAAAGCTACATTTCAAAGTTATTATCACAGACAGCTACAACAGAAACGGTTACAGAAGGCGTGACGGCTTCCGGCGATACGGTAAAGCTTGATTACAGCGGTCTGTTAAACGGAGAAGCGTTCTCAGGCGGTACAGCAACGGATGCCAGCTATACCATCGGTTCAGGCAAGTTTATTACCGATTTAGACCAGGGACTTATCGGTCTGACAGTCGGTCAGGAATATAATATTCCGTGTACGTTCCCTTCAGACTACTCAAGCTCTGACCTTGCGGGAAAAGATGTTATTTTCGTTGTAACCGTAAAGTCTATCCAGAAAAGCACTGTGCCGGATTTGACAGATGCATGGGTTGCTGAAAATGCGTCTACACTCGGCGTAGAAGCAACAACAGTTGCTGAATTAAGAAGCTATGTAAAGGATTACCTGACATCACAGGCAGAATCTACATTTGCAAGTGACAAATATCAGGCAGTTTATTCCAAGATCAGCGAAAATCTGACACCAAGCGGTTATCCGCAGGAAGAATTAGACAGCCTTGTAAATACATTAAAGTCTAATGTTGAATCAGAGTTTAATTCATACGGTTCATCTTACGGCATTTCTGATTTAGATTCATATCTTTCACAGGTATACGGATTTGAATCACAGGACGCTTTTAATGATTATGCAGTAGAATATGCACAGCAGTACCTTCTTGAAAAAATGGTGCTGACACTGATTGCATCGAATGAAAAAATCACGGTTTCTGCCGATGAAATTAACGACATGGGTGCACAGCTTGCAGATTACTACGGATACACAAATTATCAGGAAATCTTAGACAACTACGGCAATGAAATGAATTCAGAAGTCGGTTACGAAGTGCTGTATCAGAAGGTACAGAATTTCTTAAATGATAATGCGGTAGAATCTGAGTCATAAACAGCTCGCAGTGCATTTGTATTGGTTTATAAACACATAAAGCCATAGTATATAAGACAGGACTTATAAGGTATGACATATAAAGCGGGTCGGAATGACCGTTTCCCAAAAGGTTTATCCTTTGAGGGACGGCACATTCCGGCCTGCTTTTTTTGCTTGCAAATTTATGCAGGTGTGCTATAATAGAAACGTTTTTTGTTTATAAAATTTTTACATTAAATTTATAATTGGACATGCCTGTAAGAGGAAATGCTGTCACGCGTGGATGTGGTGTATAACAGCGTGTTTCAAAGAAAAGAAAGAGAAAGGTTAGAAAAATGAATCAGTTTGTACCAAAGTTGTTTGACTGCATGAAAGGATATTCAAAAGAGCAGTTTGTAAAAGACGTGATTGCCGGTATTATTGTGGCGATTATTGCGCTTCCGCTGTCGATTGCGTTAGCCCTTGCTTCCGGTGTTGGACCGGAACAGGGTATTTACACGGCAATTTTTGCCGGATTTGTCATTTCGTTTCTGGGCGGAAGCCGTGTGCAGATTGCAGGACCGACCGCCGCATTTGCAACGATTGTAGCCGGAATTGTCGCAGAACACCAGATGGAAGGTCTTGTTGTGGCAACCGTTATGGCGGGAATCCTTCTTATTATAATGGGACTTTTAAAGTTCGGAAATTTAATCCGCTTCATTCCGTATACGATTACATCGGGCTTTACCTTTGGTATTGCCGTAACGATTGCTATCGGACAGGTCAAGGACTTTTTGGGACTGACATTTACATATTCACCGGTGGAAACCATAGACAAGGTTAAAGAATGTGTTACGTGTATCGGAACAATTCAGGTGCAGGCATTAATTGTCGGACTGGTATCCCTTGCGATTCTGATTGTGTTTCCAAAGGTCACGGAAAAAATTCCACCGTCATTGATTGCAGTTATCGTAGCAATTTTAATGGTAAAGCTGCTTCACATGAATGTAAAGACGATTGGCGATTTGTATACAATATCCAATAAAGTACCGGGCATTTCCATGCCGAAAATAAGTCTTGGCATGATTCGTGATTTATTCCCGGATGCACTGACAATTGCGGTGCTTGCAGGAATTGAATCCCTGTTATCCTGTGTCGTATCCGACGGTATGATTGGCAGCCGCCACAAGCCGAATATGGAACTGGTTGCGCAGGGCGCCGGAAACATTGTATCAGCGCTGTTTGGCGGTATCCCGGCGACAGGTGCGATTGCAAGAACCGCAGCCAATGTAAAAAACGGTGGACGAACACCGGTTGCGGGAATGGTTCATTCCGTGACACTGCTTTTAGTACTTGTTGTATTAATGCCGTATGCCGCATGGATTCCAATGCCTGCGATTGCCGCCATTTTGTTTATGGTTGCATATAACATGAGCGGCTGGAGAGAATTTGTTAAATTAGTGCGCAAATCCCCAAAGAGTGATGTTGCCGTGCTACTTGTTACCTTTGTACTGACTGTTGTATTTGACCTTGTTGTGGCAATCGAAGTCGGTATCGTACTGGCAGCGCTTTTATTCTTAAAGAGAATGTCTGATGTTACAGCGGTAAAGAGCTGGAAGTACCTTGGAAGTGAGATTGATGAAAATAATGACCCAGATAAGATTTCTTTAAAGGTTGTGCCAAAGCATACACTGGTTTACGAAATTATCGGACCGATGTTCTTTGCCGCCGCAGATAAATTTCTGGAAATTTCAGCAGAACCGGGCATTAAGGTAGTTATTATCCGTATGCGCGGTGTACCGGCAATGGACGTAACCGCATTGCGCTCATTAACGAATATTCATGAAATCTGCAAAAAGAAGGGCATTACGCTGGTGCTTTCCCATGTACAGGAACAGCCGCGTGCGATGATGGAAAAAGCAGGCTTTGTGGAACTGGTCGGAGAAGAAAACTTCTGTGCCAATATTGATGCGGCACTTGCACACGCAGCGGAAATTGACCGGTAAAAACCCGCAAAATACGAAAATTCAACAAAAGTCAGACCAAAATGCCGAGTATCTCTACAATAAGAGATATTCGGTGTTTTTATTTATAGATTCAGATAAATACAGCGGCTGTTCCTTTAAAAAGCAACAGCCGCTGTAAATCATAGGCAAAGACCTATAGTATTTAATTGAAGTTTCAGATTAAAGCTGAGGACCGGCAGCTACTAAAGCCTTACCAGCTTCGTTGCCTGTGTACTTAACGAAGTTCTTGTTGAATCTTTCAGCTAAATCCTTAGCCTTTGTTTCCCATTCAGAAGCATCAGCGTATGTATCTCTAGGATCAAGGATACCTGAGTCAACGCCCGGAAGTTCTGTAGGTACTTCAAAGTTGAACATTGGAATCTGCTTTGTAGGAGCTGTCTTAATAGCACCTGAAAGGATAGCGTCGATGATACCACGAGTATCCTTAATAGAGATTCTCTTACCTGTTCCGTTCCAACCTGTATTAACTAAGTAAGCCTTAGCTCCGCTCTTTTTCATCTTCTTAACAAGTTCAGCAGCATACTTTGTAGGATGTAACTCAAGGAATGCCTGTCCGAAGCAAGCTGAGAATGTAGGGGTAGGTTCTGTGATACCACGTTCTGTACCTGCAAGCTTAGCTGTAAATCCTGAAAGGAAGTAGTACTGTGTCTGTTCCGGTGTCAGGATAGATACTGGAGGCAGTACACCGAAAGCATCAGCTGAAAGGAAGATAACGTTCTTAGCAGCAGGAGCTGAAGAAATCGGACGTACAATATTCTTAATGTGGTCGATTGGGTAAGAAACACGGGTGTTTTCTGTTACGCTCTTATCAGCGAAGTCAATCTTACCGTCTGCATCAAGAGTAACGTTTTCAAGGAGAGCGTTTCTCTTAATTGCGTTGTAGATATCCGGTTCAGATTCCTTATCAAGGTTGATAACCTTAGCGTAGCAGCCGCCTTCAAAGTTGAATACACCGTTGTCATCCCAGCCGTGTTCGTCATCACCGATGAGAAGTCTCTTAGGGTCTGTTGAAAGTGTAGTCTTACCTGTACCTGAAAGACCGAAGAAGATTGCTGTGTTTTCACCGTTCATATCTGTGTTAGCTGAGCAGTGCATTGAAGCCATACCCTTTAATGGAAGGTAGTAGTTCATCATAGAGAACATACCCTTCTTCATTTCTCCGCCGTACCATGTATTGATGATAACCTGTTCGTGGCTTGTGATGTTGAATGCTACACAAGTTTCAGAATTTAAACCTAATTCTGCATAATTAGAAACTTTAGCCTTAGAAGCGTTGTATACAACGAAATCAGGCTCGAAGTTTTCAAGTTCTTCTGCTGTAGGCTTGATGAACATATTTGTTACGAAATGTGCCTGCCAAGCTACTTCAACGATGAAACGGACAGCCATTCTTGTATCCTTATTGGCACCGCAGAATGCATCAACTACGAAAAGTCTCTTGTTAGAAAGTTCGCTCTTTGCAATATCCTTAACCTTAGCCCATACATCTTCTGACATTGGGTGGTTATCGTTCTTGTATTCGTCAGATGTCCACCATACAGTATCCTTAGAATTTTCATCAACAACGATGTACTTATCCTTAGGAGAACGTCCTGTATAGATACCTGTCATAACGTCTACTGCGCCAAGTTCGCTTTCCTTACCGACTTCATAACCTTCGTTTTTAGAAGATGTTTCTTCTTCGAATAATAATTCGTAAGAAGGGTTATGAATGATTTCAGTTGAACCTGTAATACCATACTTGCTTAAATCAATTCCTGCCATCTTGAATTTAACCTCTTTCCTTCATAATTGTAATATGTAAGAAGCCGCAAAGTGCGGAACTTACAATATTCATATGCAATAAGTGAAAAATTTCACATGCCTTACCATAATTATACATAATTCACTGGCAAAATCAATAAAAAAACATTAAATTTTGTAATTTCATTTCAGATCTCAGTATGTTATAACGAGGTTAGATAAAACTGACCCGGAAAACTTCCGGTATATGAAAATGTGCCGGGACTGCATGCAGGTTTGTATTTGGAACAGGACATTTGCAATGTGAAGAGAAGTACGGTATAGTAGAAATAATAGAAACAGAGGGGATAGTTTACACGGCAGATACAGCCTGTGTCTGGTGTTATTTGGAGATTTTTTCAGAGTGGAAAGGGTACATGTATGCAGTATACAAAAAAGCATTTAAAAGAACAGCTTTATCAAATGGGGCTTAACGGAACGGAAACCATACTGATTCATTCGTCCATGAAAGCAATCGGCGATGTAGAGGGCGGTGCGGAAACCGTGCTGGATGCGTGGATGGAGTATTTTAAGGAAGGTCTGTTATTGCTTCCGACGCATACATGGAAAACGGTTAATGAAAGCCACCCGGTTTTTGACAGCCAAAAAGAGCCGTCCTGCGTCGGCGTTTTAACCAATCTGTTTATGAAGCGGGAAGGTGTTGTGCGCTCCCTGCACCCGACCCACAGCATGGCGGGCTTTGGTAAACATGCGGCAGAATACCTTGCAGGAGAAGAATACCGCAATACACCGTGTACGCCGGGCGGTTGTTACGACAGGTTAAAAGACGCAGGCGGAAAAATTCTGCTTGTCGGGGTGGGACATGAACGAAATACGTATATTCACAGCGTGGAAGAAGTGCTGAATGTGCCAAACCGCCTGTCAGATAAGCCTGTGAAGCTGACGGTGGTTTGGCCGCAGGGGCAGAGGGACGTTTATATGAGAAAGCATTATAATCCCGACCAGCCGCATATTTCAGAGGATTTTGTGAAATTAACGCAGGCATATACAGACTGCGGCGCGGCAAAAAACACGGTGCTTGGCAGTGCGGACTGCATTTTGTGTGATGCGGCAAAGGTGTTTGATGTCACGCGCCATGTGCTTGCGCCGGAGCCGGAGTGTCTGGTGACGCGGGAGCGGATTGAGAAGGAACGGTGGGCGGATTATATATAATACTCCGGCTGGCTGACGTCTTCCACGCGGCAGCAGCTGCTTCTAAGCAGCAGTTTTCCTTCCAGTTCAATGCGAATCACTTCTTTATGTCCGCCGCGGATTCTGTCGAGCAGGACAAATAATGCGAAACGCGCCATATTTTCTTTCGGAAGCTGGACGGTTGAAAGCATCGGCTTGATAAACTGTCCTTCTTCAATATCATCACAGGAAATAATCGAAGGGCGGTATAAAATGCTGCTGTACCGGTTCAGGCATTTTAACATGCCGATTGCGGTAATGTCATTGGCACAGTAAATGCCGGTCGGCGGTTCTTTTAATTTCAAAAACTTCTGCATGGTCTGAAACCCTTCTTTTTCGGTCTGATGTGTTTCAATCACATATTCCGGGTAAAAAAAATTCATTGCCGCCCTCCATATTTTATCGCGCAGTCCCGGTACGGCACATTTATAAGAAGGATTATTTAAAACCCGCGAAACGGTTGCGGGGGAAGTTCCGGTTATTTCTGCAATTTTTTTAATAGACATAAGCAGCTCCTTTCTTAAAATCTTTGAAAATTCCTGAAAATCAAAGTTAATAGTCTAGTAAGTCTATCGGTATTGTATCACATTTGCCGCAAATGCAGAAGAATAAAAAGTGAAAACGATTTCACGATAAGTTGTATAAAACGGCTTGATTTATAAAAAACAGTTTTTTTTTTAAAAAACCCCCCTATATTTCATGAAAACAGTGAAAAATCCCACAGGCATGAAAACGGTTTCACAGATTAGACTGGAAAAATACGATATTAATTCATATAATCCATATAACAAAAGTAGGAAATGCAAAACGCAAAAGAAAGGACTGGGAAAATGAGAGAAGAAAAGCAGGCTATTATTCGGATAGAACATTTAAACAAACAATACATTGTCGATAAGAAACCGGTAGATGTATTAAAGGATATATCGCTTGAAATCAAGGAAGGCGAGTTTGTTACGATTGTGGGACACAGCGGCTGCGGAAAAAGCACACTGCTTCGTATTATATCGGGGCTGGCAGAATATGAGGACGGCATTGTGGAGCGCAACGGACATAAGGTGGAAGGACCGGGACCGCAGTGCGGCAATCGCAAGAGGGCTTGTAAACAATCCGAAGATTCTTTTATTGGATGAACCGTTCGGAGCGCTGGATGCCCTGACAAGAATCCAGATGCAGAAAGAAATTCAACATTCTCAATGCTTTCAACATTCATCACATTCTCAACATGCCAAACATTCTCAATCGTGCGGAATGTCGTGGAAACGACCGTCTAATTCTTCTGTTTTTACCACATTGATAAACGCATGCTCATCAATCGAGCGGATGAGCGGAAGCAGTTCCCGCTTGGCTTCGGAATTAATAACCGAGTAAATCAGTGTCTTTTCCTTTCCTTCATAACAGCCGATACCCTTAAACAGCGTGGCATCGTGATTTGTCATTTCACGGATAACGTGATAAACCTCATCGGATTTATCGGAAATAATAAATAGTGTTTCTTTTTTGTATCGTTTATACAGTACCTGAATAACCTGCGTGCTGCAAAACTGGAAAATAATCGAATACAGCGCACTCGACCAGCCAAACAGCGCACCCGCAATGACAAGCATAATCACATTTCCGATTAAAATATAATTCCATGCATCAATGCCCTTTTCATGTGCAAAGAAAATGCTGATAAAGTCCGTTCCGCCGGTTGTCGTTCCGACATTTAAGCACAGACTGGTGGCAAAGCCGTTTAAAATACCGCCGAACACGCTCAGCAGTAAAATGTCGTCCGTAAACATATACGGTGGCAGAATATCGACAAAAATACTCGACAGTACAATGACAACAATCGAATACAGCGTAAACCGTTTTCCGATGTATTTATAAGCGATATAGGTCGGAAACAGGTTTAACAGGACGTTTAATAAGGTATATGGAATACTAATCCCGAAAAAGGCCAGTCCGATTTCCTGTAACAACAGGGAAAGTCCCGAAAATCCCCCCGGAAACAGTCCGGCAGTCTTAGCAAAGCAGCGTAAATTCCAAGCATAAAAAATCGATGCGGCAATCACCACAAAAAACCGAAACACCTGATAAAATTTCGGGTGTTTTGCCTCTAAAGATTGAAACATACAATTCTCCTTTCTGATAAGCGACTTTGTCGCAAGTGTTTTATTTATCATAATTCCGATAGCTTCTTATTAATAACGGCAGTTCCGCAATCAGCATGCCAATCCAGCCGGCAAGGTAGGAATACGGCAGCGCTTCAATCTGTAATGAAAATACAAATACAAGGATGGCAGCGGCGATGACACGCACACCCATATTGACAAAGCTGCTGATTAAAGTAATCTTTAAATCGCCGATACCGCGGAAATATCCCTGAATACCGTTGGTTGCCGCAGGCAGCAGATACATAATGGAAATCAGCCGCAGGTAGGTGACACCGTGGCGGCAGACATCTGTATCACTTGTAAACAGCCGCATCAGCGGATTGGCAAATACAAAGCAGATGATAAAAATGATGACACCGTACACCATTTCAATGCGCATGCCGCACCGGAAAGCTTCTTTTAAACGGCTCTTTTTTCCGGCACCCTTGCTCTGTGCCATAAGCGCCGTCATAGCGTGTCCGATATTCTGCTCCGGTGTATAGGCAAAGTCGTCAATACGGTTTACAACGGCAAATGCGGCGGCAATGGCAACACCCATGGAATTGACAATTGCCTGAATCCCAAGCTTTCCAAGCTGGACGGTTGCCTGCTGCATGGCAGATGCCCAGCCGTAGGAAATCGTTTTGCCAAGCAGAGCCTTATCAAATACCAGCCATTTTTTACCCAGTTGTAAAATCGGCACTTTTTTCTGAATGTAAATAATACACAGCAGGCAGGAAAGTGCTTCACTTAAAACGGTAGAAACCGCACAGCCCTCACTGCCCATATTTAAAAATAGGACAAAAAACAAATCGCCGAGAATATTGATAACGGCACTGGTAATCAGAAAGTACAGCGGCGACTGGCTGTCACCGAGCGCGCGCAGGGTGCTTGCAAAGCAGTTATACATAAAGGTAAATAAAAGTCCTGCAAATATAATGCGCAGATAATTGATTGTCATACCCATGATAGACGCGTCGACCTGCATTAAAAGCAGAATCGGGCGGGCAAAGACAATGCACAGCACCGACAAAATCAGTGAAAATGCAATACCGGACAGCATGGTGGTACTAATCTGGCGGTGCAGGCGGTCATAATCCTTTGCACCGAACTGGTTGCCCATTAAAATACTGGCGCCCATACACAGTCCGTTTAAAAACAGTATAAATAAAGTCGATATCGGGTTACAGATACCCACGGCGGCAAGCGCCTCTTTTCCGACGTACCGTCCGACAATAATACTGTCAACGGCATTGTAGGTGAGCTGAAAGAGATTTCCCAGCACAAGCGGTATTGTAAAGCCGATAAGCTGTGGTGTTATTTTTCCGGTCGTTAAATCCTTTTCCATAAAAAACTCCATTTCAATAAGCAGTATCTTTTTGCAGGGCTATTTTAGCACACTTTTTTCTATTTGATAAGAGTTCCGGGGCAAGTTTTGTGTCAAAAAATGCATTAAAAATGTAGAAACAAACAGGAGTGGAAAAACGGCGGGATACAGGGTATAATGAACTTATAAAAATGAGAGCGAGGGTTGATATGAGTGAGTTGAAAAATAAAATTAATTTCACAGTTGCCTGTGTAGATGAATTTGCTCAAAAAAATAATCTCAGCGTAAAAGAAGCATTTCAGTATTTATTTCAGTTTAAAGGCATTGAATTTATAAAGGAAAATTATGAAGCAGAGCATACATTGTCGTTTGATACGGTATTAGAGGACTTAGGAATTTTGTGTAGGAGAAACGGGGGAAAATTATGAGATTATATCATGGAAGCAATACAGGTATCAACAGTATTAATCTTGCAATGTGCAGACCGTATAAAGATTTCGGAATAGGATTTTATCTGACGGATATAAGAGAGCAGGCAGAAAGAATGGCAGTGAGGGTAGCTAAAATTTATGGTGGTAGTCCGGTTTTAAATGTTTTTGATATACAAGATGATTTTAGAGAACTGCCGGGGATTAAAATAAAAGATTTTGGGGAACAGACAACAGAGGAATGGGCAAGATTTGTTATGAATAACAGAAATCATTCCTTTGACAACATAGAGGATATATTATGCAATCAGGATAATAAATATGATATTGTTATCGGACCGGTAGCAGACGATAACATGGCATTGTTATTTCGTCAGTATGAAAATGAAATAATAGATTTTCAAACATTATTAAAAGGCATGGTATATAAGAAAACATCTTCACAATATTCGTTTCATACAGAAAAAAGTATCAGACTTTTAAGAAAGGTGGAAGATTGAGTTGAGTTTACAACAGCAGTTAATGGAGTATATCATTCAGGACATTATTGAAATGCTTACTGTCCAGCAGGAAATGGAATATGATGAAGCAATGAATAAGTTTTATAATTCAGAAGTATTTGAAAAGCTCCAGGATGAAGAAACCGGTTTATATAAGGAAAGTTCAGCATATGTATATGACCTTTTTAAAGATGAAATGAACTTCGGACACATCATACAGGCAGAAATATAGAAAGTAAAAATCTTTACAACAGTAAAGCAGAAAGGAAAAACATGAGCAATAATACAAATATCAGAAAGATGACCGCAGGGGACAAGCAAGCCGTGATTGAAATGATGCGGGTGTTTTATACATCTCCGGCAGTATTTAGCAACGGTTCAGAAAATATATTTTTACAGGACATAGAGGCGTGTACGGGAGAAAATCCGTATCTGGACGGATACATATTTGCCGCACCGGATTCAGGCGAAATACAGGGCTATGGCATGGTGGCAAAAAGCTTTTCAACGGAATTTGGCAAGCCGTGTGCATGGATTGAAGACATTTATATCAAAGATTCCTACAGAGGACTTGGAATCGGAAGCCGCTTTATAGAGCATGTCAAAAAGACCTATGCAGGCTGTGTCATTCGTCTGGAAGTGGAAGAAGAAAATGAACGGGCAGTAAAAGTTTATGAAAAGAACGGATTTCACGTATTGCCTTACATGGAAATGATAACCAACGAATAGAAAAATTTGTAAAAGAAGTTTTGACAGCCGTAGACAATGTAATACAGATCAATAAGAAAATCAGGGGAAAGAAGTTTCTGACGAAGTCTTTCCCCTGATTTTTAATTTACAGCAGTACTATTTTCAAGCTGTTTTAATTCCCGCAGCTCCCGCACGGTAAAATAACCGCAGACAACCGCAGCCGCGCCGTCGGCAATCGGACCGGCATACATCACGCCGTCAATTCCCATAAAAATCGGGAAAATGACAATCAACGGAAGCAGGAACAAAATCTGTCTTGTCAGTGACATAAAGACACCCAGCCGCGATTTGCCGATAGAGTTGAAAAAGTTTGACGTTACCGGCTGGATTCCGTTGATAATCGTAAGGAACATATAAATTCTAAAGTAACGCTCCGAAAACTGGAAATACAGCTCGCTTCCGTTTCCGAAAGCGCTGATAATCTGTCGCGGAAAAACCTGAAAACAGATAAATGCAATCACGGACAACACCGAAGCGGCACTAAGTGCCAGCAGGTAGGTATTGCTTACGCGGCGGTATTTTTTAGCACCGTAATTAAAACCGATAACCGGCTGTGTTCCCTGTGAAATGCCGATGACAAAGGACATGAAAATCATATTGACCTTTGTAATAATGCCGGAGCAGGCAAGCGGAATATCACCGCCGTACACGGACTGTGCGCCGTAGTGTGCAAGCGTGTTGTTCATGACAATCTGTACAACGGTCATGGCAATCTGGTTAAAGCAGGCACTCGCACCCAGCATGAAAATATTGCGGCAGTGTCTTCCGGTAACATGAAAGCTGTCTTTTGTCAGCCGTATTGTTTTAAAATGAAACATATAGCGCAGGCTGATGCAAAATGAAATCATCTGTCCGATAATCGTTGCAAGCGCCGCACCGGTCATGCCCATATTCAGGACAAAAATAAAAACAGGGTCTAAAATCGTATTCACGACAGCGCCAATCAGCATGGAAATCATAGAGTAGCGCGGACTACCGTCAGCTAAAATCAATTTGCTCATGCCGGTGTTGGCAATCAGAAACGGAAAGCCGATTGCCGTAATGCGTGTATAAGCTTCTGCATACGGAAGCACGTCTGTGGTTGCACCGAAAAATTTCAGCATCGGTGTCAGAAAAATCGTTGTCAGAAGGAAAAGGCTGATTCCGAAAACTGCCATAAGGCACATGCCATTTCCTGCGTATTTTGCGGATTCGTCTTTTTCACCGGCACCGAGGTGGAGTGAAAAGTTGGTGGCACTGCCGATTCCGAGTAAAAGGGAAATCGCCGTGCAGGTGGTCGAAAGCGGAAAGGCAATATTGGTTGCCGCATTTCCGAGCATTCCGACACCCTGTCCGATAAAAATCTGGTCGACAATGTTGTAAAGTGCCGTTACCAGCATGGAAATAATGCACGGAATCGCAAATCCGACTAAAAGCTTGGATTCTTTTTCATATCCTAAAGGATTGTCCTTTGAAGTTTCCGGTGTTGTATCTGATGATTTCATAAATCGGTATCCTTTCAAATGTCTTTAAAATGCTGCTGTAATATGTCAGAAGCACGAAAATAATGTAATTCATTATCTGCGCAAAAAGTATAGTATAAATAGAGATAAAAGTCAAAATTTCTTGTGCTATTCGATAAATTCAGTTATAATTTGTTAAAAGGTTACATAAGGTGGGATAATGAGGTTATTAATAGATAAAAAGGACTTAGAATTACTTCTGGAAAAGAAAAGAGAATTTATCGGAAATAAAGTCGCAATAGATACAATTATTGCAGGAGTTTCATTTTTGCTTTCAGTGTTTACAGCTAGTTATGATGATATTTTGGGGATTCCCGGTATTGTATTAAAAACGATTTTTTGTATGATAGGTATTTTATATTGTATGAAGATAGCAAAAGATATTTTTCATATGTATAAGGATAAATACGACTATAACGATTTAATGAAAGATATAACAGGGTTAGACATGATACAGCATAATCATTCACTGGTAGTAATAAGAAATTTGTTTACAGAAAACAAGCAGAAATTCCTTGTCTATTATGATGAAAAATGGGACTGCAAACTTTTTCTGAATTATAAGACAATGGATAGAGATAATGAAAATTCTATTCTGGACAGAGTTGCAGCAGATTTGGCATTGAATAGGGAAGATATGGAATGTCATTACATTACATCAAGAGTACAGGAAAAATATTCTGTCAGCCATGGAGAGAATAGAGTTTATAATCACAGATTATATGAATTAAAGATACACCATTTTCCGGAGCAGACCAGACAGACGGATTTTGTTTTAAACGGCAGGCATTACTACTGGATGACACTGGAAGAAATGGAACACGATGAGAATATTGAAAAAAAGAATATGGAAGTAGTTGATTTTGTAAAAGAATCAATTCCATAAAATAACCTATTGTGAAAAAAACCGCATTGTGCTACAATAACACTCAGAAAAACAAAAAACTATATTGAAAAAGCGATGACAGAAACAGTAGTGTATCCGGAACATACAGAGAGAACAGCATTTGGTGGAAGCTGTTTATGCAAAAGGTACATGAAGACCATTCCCGAGCTGTGCGTAGAAGAAATCAAGGTTTTGAAGCGTTACCGTGTAGCTGCGTTATAAGCAAAGAGTGAAATGTAAGGTGGAACCGTGTGTAAGCACCCTTAGATATTGTTACAGTATCTAAGGGTGCTTTTTTTCAATATAAATCAAGAAAAGGAGAAATCACAATGGTAAATTTTAAAGAAGATGAACAGTTAAGCACATTAAACCATTCCTGCGCACATTTAATGGCACAGGCAATCAAGCATCTTTTCCCACAGGCAAAGTTCTGGGTAGGACCGGTTGTAGCAGAAGGCTTCTACTATGATGTCGATCTGGGAGATGACGTAATCCGTGACGAGGATATTACAGCAATCGAAAAGGAAATGAAAAAGATTGCAAAATCCGGCAAGAAGATTATCAGAAAAGAAATTTCTAAAGAAGAAGCTATGGAAATGTTCAAAAATGATGAATATAAATTAGACCTCATTTCCAATCTGGAAGACGGTACAATTTCATGCTACGAGCAGGGTGATTTTACAGACCTCTGCCGCGGACCGCACGTAGACAACGTAAAATTATGCCGCAACTTTAAGTTAATCAGACATTCCGGCGCATACTGGAAGGGCGACAGCAAGAATAAAGTATTACAGAGAATCTACGGCGTATGTTTCCCGACACCGGAAGAACTCGAAGACCATTTAAGACTGCTTGAAGAAGCAAAGGAAAGAGATCATAGAAAAATCGGTAAAGACATGGGACTGTTCATGGTGGACGACCTTATCGGACGCGGACTTCCGATGTTCTTACCAAAGGGTTACACAATCTGGCAGGAACTGGAAAACTACATTAAAGATAAGGAAAGAAAACTCGGCTACCTTCATGTCATGACACCTTGTGTCGGTACAGTAAACCTCTACAAGACATCCGGTCACTGGGACCACTACAAGGAAAATATGTTCCCGGCAATGGAAGTAGAAGGCGAATCTTTCGTATTAAGACCGATGAACTGCCCGCACCACATGATGATTTATGCAAACAGAATGCACTCTTACAAGGATTTACCAATCCGTATCGGTGAAATCGCACACGATTTCCGCTTTGAAGCCAGCGGAACATTAAAGGGTATCGAAAGAGGAAGACATTTCTGTCAGAACGATGCGCATCTGTTTGTTACACCGGAACAGATTAAGGATGAATTTACAAAGGTTGTAGATTTGATTTTCAGCACATACAAGGATTTCGGTATTACAGATTACCGCTGTGTACTGTCCTTACGTGACCCTGAAAATAAGGAAAAGTACCACGATGATGATGAAATGTGGAACAAGGCAGAAAATGGATTAAGAGAAGTTATGAACGACCTCGGTATCGAATATACAGAAGAAATCGGCGAAGCCGCTTTTTACGGCCCGAAGCTTGATGTCAATGTAAAACCGGCTGTCGGCAATGAATACACTTTATCAACATGCCAGCTTGACTTCTGTCTTCCGGCAAAATTCAACCTGTCATACATTGATAAGGACGGCGAAAAGAAGACACCGGTTGTTCTTCACAGAGCAATCCTTGGTTCACTCGACAGATTTATGGCTTACATCTTAGAGGAAACAAAGGGAAATCTTCCGACATGGCTCGCACCGGTTCAGGTCAAGGTAATGCCGGTTAAGACTGACAACGAAGAAATCATGGCATATGCACACGAAATCTGTGACGCCCTTGAAGAAAAGAACGTCAGAGTGGAATTAGACGACCGTGCCGAAAAGCTCGGCTACCGTATGCGTGAAGGTCAGATTCAGAAAGTACCGTATCTGCTCGTCATCGGTTTCAACGAACAGGAAAACAAGACCGTATCCTACAGACTTCACGGCGAAGCCGACACAACAGTCCTGCCGCTGAATGAATTTGTAGAAAAGATTGAAAATGAAATCAAGAATAAGTTAAGATAATTCCATTGGGCTTTGTGATGGGATAATAACGGCAGACAGCCGGCAGACCTGATAAAACGGGACTGCCGGCTGTTTTGTATTTTCGTTCATACTAACACCATAACTATGTGAAAAAAATAACTTTGCTTTATTTTTAGTAAATTATTGTGTAAAATATTGCGTAAGAATGTTTTGCGGTGAAATGTATGACTATATTAATACAACACATAATATAAATAAATGTTTCACACGCAGGAATGGAGCAGATTTTGAGCAGATTAACAATTATAACAAAGGATAAGGCTCAGGTAACAATGGAGTCTTTGTATCAGGATCTGGAACGCAGAATTGTCGCAAGTCCGCCGGGATTGTGTACGATTGACCTTACCAGATCATTTATAAAAATGTGTCTTGCACAGTCATGTGGAAAATGTGTCCCATGCCGTGTGGGTTTAAGACAGCTTGCCAGACTTTTTGATGATGTGCTGGACGGTAATGCAACACAGGAAACGCTTGATGTCATCAGGCTTACGGCAGAGGGCATCTATTACTCAGCGGACTGTGCGATTGGATATGAGGCGGCAAAGCTGGTATTAAAATGTATTGATGGCTGTGAAGATGATTTTAAATCCCATATTGAGAGAGGTTTTTGTTCATGTAACAGCAGCCAGCCGGTGTCCTGTGTGAAGTCCTGTCCGGCAGGTGTGGATATTCCGGGTTATATTGCACTTGTGCATGAAAAAAGATATGCCGATGCAGTGCGCTTAATCAGAAGGGATAATCCGCTGCCGACAACCTGTGCTTATATTTGTGAACATCCATGTGAAAACAGATGTAAGAGAACACTGATTGACGCACCTGTCAATATCAGAGGTTTGAAGAAAATGGCTGTGGATAATGCAGGAAATGTTCCGGTGCCGGAATGTGGTGAAGCCACCGGAAAGAAGGTTGCAATTATCGGCGGCGGTCCGGGCGGACTGAGTGCTGGGTATTATCTGGCACTGATGGGACATAAGGTTACAATCTTTGAACAGAGAAAACAGCTTGGCGGTATGTTAAGATACGGAATCCCGAATTACAGACTGCCGCGAAAGAAGTTAGATGATGAGATTGCCTCCATTCTTTCTACAGGCATTGAGGTTCGGAAAAATGTCAGTGTCGGTGTCGATGTGACAATTGAGGAGTTACATAAAGAATACGATGCGATGTACATTTCAATCGGTGCCCATGCAGACAAAAAAATGGGCATTGAAGGTGAGGACGCAAAAGAAGGTGTGACTTCAGCAGTTGAAATGCTTCGTGTCATCGGCGATGATGAAATGCCGGATTATACAGGCAAGAAAGTCGTTGTTATCGGCGGCGGTAATGTAGCAATGGACGTTGCCCGTTCTTCTGTCAGACTGGGGGCAGAAAAGGTAAGCATTGTATACAGAAGACGTAAGGCAGACATGACGGCGCTTGAAGAAGAAGTTGAGGGCGCAGAAGCAGAAGGCTGCGATATCCTTGAACTGATGTCACCGGTAAGAATAGAAAAAGACGAGCATGACAGAGCTGTTGGTCTTTGGGTACAGCCGCAGATGATCAGTAAAATAAGAGGTGGCAGACCAGCCCCGAAGACAGCACAAAAGGCTGAGGTGCTGATTCCGTGCGACCTGATTGTTGTGGCAATCGGACAGGGTATCGAAACAAGATATTTTGAGGAGCATGGTGTTACGGTGAAGCGTGGTACGATTGAGGCACTTGATACCAGTGAAATCAAGGATCACAAAGGAATATTTGCAGGCGGAGACTGCGTTACCGGCCCGGCAACCGTTATCAGGGCAATTGCGGCAGGAAAGGTGGCAGCAGCCAATATTGATGAATATTTAGGCTTCCACCATCAGATTACAAGTGATGTCGAGATACCTTATGCCGGTTATGAAGACAAAGAGCCTTGCGGACGGGTTGAGGTAGCACTCCGTGATGCCGCAGACAGAAAGAAAGACTTTGAGCCAATCGAATATGGTTTTTCATGTGAAGAAGCGTGTCAGGAATCAGGACGCTGTTTACGATGTGACCATTTTGGTTTCGGTTCATTCAGAGGAGGCAGAGAAGAAAAATGGTAAATTTAAAGATTAATGGACGTGATGTATCCGTAAAAGAAGGTACGACAATCCTTGATGCTGCCAAATCCATTGGTGAAACGATACCAACCTTGTGTTATCTGAAAGACATCAATGAGATTGGTGCGTGCAGAGTCTGTGTTGTAGAGGTTGAGGGTACAGAACGCTGTGTTACAGCCTGTAATAATTTCGTTGAGGAGGGCATGGTAGTATACACAAACTCCAGGAAGGTGCGTACAACCAGAAAGACCAATGTAAAGTTGATACTTTCCCAGCATGATTATAAATGCGGTACCTGTATCAGAAGCGGAAATTGTACATTGCAGTCACTGGCAAATGAACTGAACATTTCAGAAATGCCGTATGATTCAATATTAGAAAAGGACAACTGGGATAAAACATTTCCACTAATCCGTGATGCAAGAAAATGTATCAAGTGTATGCGCTGTGTGCAGGTATGCGACAATATTCAGGGTATGCACGTGTGGGACGTTGTAAATACAGGTTCCCGTACAACTGTAAATGTGCGTGGAAACCACAAAATCCATGAAACTGCCTGCACATTGTGCGGACAATGTGTGAGCAGTTGCCCTGTCGGTGCGTTGACAGAGCGTGACGATGTAGGTATCGTGCTTGATGCTGTGGAAAATGAGGATATCATAACGGTGGTACAGGTAGCACCTGCCGTAAGAACAGCATGGGGCGAAAGCTTCGGACTTTCAAAAGATTTTGCAACAGCACAAAGACTGGTTGCAGGACTTAGAAGAATTGGTTTTGACTACATATTTGACACAACCTTTGCCGCCGATATGACCATCATGGAAGAAGGAAGCGAGTTCCTTGAACGGCTTCCGGAGATTAAGGAGTCGGGGCTTCCGATGTTTACCTCCTGCTGTCCGGGCTGGGTAAAGTTCATAAAGAGCCAGTTCCCGGATATGGCAGGCAGACTTTCAAGCGCAAAGTCACCACAGCAGATGTTTGGTGCGGTAACAAAGTCTTATTATGCCGAAAAACTCGGTGTGGACCCGGAAAAGATATTCTGCGTATCAATTATGCCGTGTATCGCGAAAAAAGATGAATGTACATGGGACGGCGGAAAAGATGTTGATGCAGTGCTTACAACAAGAGAAGTTGAGCGAATGTTTAAAGCATTTTTCATCAAACCGGAGGAACTGGGTGAGGACGAATTTGACGACCCATTAGGCAGTGGTACCGGTGCAGGCGTTATATTTGGTGCAACAGGCGGTGTTATGGAGGCTGCGCTTAGAAGCGCTTATTTTCTGGTAACCGGTAAAAATCCGGAGGCAGATGCATTCCAGTCCGTGCGTGGTCTGGACGGCTGGAAAGAAGCGAAGTTTAATCTTGCGGGAACGGATATCCGTGTGGCGGTTGCCAGCGGGCTTGGCAACGCACGCCGCCTGATGAATGCCATCAGAAACAAAGAAGTGCATTACGATTTTGTGGAAATCATGTCCTGTCCGGGCGGCTGTATCAATGGCGGCGGACAGCCATACAAAGAAGATGCCTCAGACGTTGAAGCCCGCAAAAATGTGCTTTACGGTCTTGATCGTCATAACAGTATCAGATTTTCACACGAAAATCCTTCCGTTCAGGCCTGCTACAAGGAATATTTTGAAAAACCATTATCACATCGCGCGCACAAGCTGCTGCACGTAGAGGAATAAGTGGCGGCACTTAACACAAATGAATAATTTATAATGGAAAAGGAAACTCCCCGGCATTTTGTGCCAGGGAGTTTTTGACATTTAACATCTATAAAAATCAGGGAGGCTACACAACAGGGAAAATAATTAGTATTCAATATAACGTGAAATGCAGGGCTCTTGGGTGATTTCAATACATCATATGTTAAGGTTTATGAAATTATGTTTATGCTAAGATAAAAACATATTTCAATACATCAAGATGTTAAAGTTCATTAGGGGAATCTGTATTTATTATAATAGATAAATAGGATAATACGCAATAGGCACAGATATTAAAATATAAATAAATATAAAAGCTAAGATAACAACATTGACAAAAATAAATCTGCGTGTTATATCTATTATAGAGCTTTAATATACAAGAGTGCAAGATAAGTATATGTTGCTTTAGAAACTTAGTAAATGTCGAATAAAGTAATTCTAAGAGAGGAGTAAATGTTTTATATATTAAACAGGGTGTATATAAATGATCGATTTATGGCAAAAAGTTATTGCGCTTGCTATATCTATAGCGGGAATTTTAACAACCATTTATAGAATGGTATTTGTAAAAAGAAAAAGAAGGCAGCAGGCATATTATCAGAAATTGCTAAAATTATTTATAAAAGCTTATCATGAAAATAATCATATCAATGCAGTTGAGTTTATAAATGAAAAGGTTGAAAGAAATGATGATGATATTCCTAAATATATTTTTTATCTTATGGATCAAAATGAAAATCATATATTAAAACAAGTTTTAATATATGATTATTTTGATTTATATCATAATGACGGAACGATGATGATTTATGGTATGCGAATATTGCCGCAAGGCTTAATTTATATTTTGTTTATTGTGATTTTATTAACAACGATATATAGTGTATTTAATTTAGTAATGTCAGTTTTACCAGCAATAATAAAACTGATATATGCAGGCAGTATAACAGAGATATATTTAAAAGAAGTTATAATGCGAACAGCAAAAAGTATATTTATTATAGTTCTTGATTGTATAGGGTTAGCAATGGTATACATAATGGATGATGATATCTACACATTTGATAAAAAAAAGATAAAAAAGATAATTAATAAAAAAGTAAAAGGATACTATAAGCATACGACAAAATATATTTTTTAGATAAAAAGGCATAATACAAAAGTTTATTATAAGGTAATTGAAAGAAAAAAGGATTTTGTTTATTTATTAAATCAATGTGCATATTGAAGTTTCGCAAGGAAAGTAACAAAATATGTTAATGCTCATGACTGACAAAGCAATGATAAAGGTGGCAACTTATAGATTGGAACTAAATTAAAGAACATCAAAATATTTACAATTTCCCACACTTTGTTATAATAAACATTGGTTTGTTCAAAAACATGCAGAACAGATTTTGCTTAAAATCAGAACAAAAAGGTAGGAAAGAACACGAATGGATATTATAGAAAAATTTGGAAATATGGTGGGAAATGAAGCTTTAAAAGACCCGGTAAAAGCCCGCCGCCTTCTGCTTGCCGGATACCGGCTTCAGGAGAAAAAACTACAGCTTTTTCCGGACAGGGAGCTTCCGCTGTCCGGGCAGTATGCGGCACAGGTGGTTATGAAAAATATAATTCAGGCACTTGCAAAACCGCAAAATTCGGCAATGATGAGCATTTTCGTTCCGGGAGAGCTTTTAACGGCGGCAGGACTGACACCGTATTCCGTGGAAGCGCTGTCCTGTTTTATAGCAGGTACAAAATGTGAGCAGATATTTTTACGCAAAACCGAGGAAGAAGGATTTCCGGAAACCATGTGCTCATATCACAGAGTTTTTCTGGGCGCGGCGCTGACCGGCATTTTACCGGCGCCGAAATGTATGATTTATACCAATCTTGCCTGTGACGGAAATATGATGACATTTCCTTATTTAAAGGAAAAATACAGCTGTCCGGGCTTCTATATTGATGTTCCATATGAAAAAACGCAGTCTTCAATCAAATATGTTGCAAATCAGCTAAAAGAACTGAAACATTTTCTGGAAGACATTACCGAAAAGAAAATTACAGAAGAAGCGGTGGAAAATGCCGTTACAAACAGCAGAAAAGCGGCGGCACATTTTAAGAGCCAGCTTGCTTTGCGCAAAGACCATGACCCGGTGACATCTCTCACCAATGAATTATATGCGATTTTTATGTGTCATCTGCTGGCGGGGTCGGAAACATCGCTTAAATACACCGAGCTGCTTCTTGAAGATGTAAAAAATGCACCAAAGGGAGACGGGCTTCATGTCCTTTGGATGCACATTATGCCGTTTTTACAGCAGCCGGTGAAAGAGGCATTTAATTACAGTAAAACCATGCACATCAGCGCCTGCGATTTTGTAGCAGACGGATTCCGCGAAATGCAGGCAGATGACCCATATGAGGCAATGGCGGAGAAAATGGTTCACTGCATTTATAACGGAAGCGTAAGTGAGAGAATCCAGATGGCAGAAAAACTTGCCAAATTAACAGATGCAGATGGCGGAATCCTGTTTGCACACTGGGGCTGCAAGGGAACCATCGGGGCATCCGGCCTGATAAAAAAGGCATTGGAAGATGCGGGACTTCCGACAATGATTTTAGACGGTGACGGGTGCAATCCTGCAAATACCAGTGATGGACAGGTGTCCACCAGACTTCAGGCTTTTGTTGAAATGCTGAAAGAAGGCAAGGAGGAAAGAAATTCATGATTTATTATGTCTGTAAATATACGCCAACGGAACTGTTTTATGGATTCGGAGAAAAATGTGCAGTTTTAGAGGAAATGCCGGAAAATTTTGAAATGTCGGACCAGGTTGCCCATGCAAATCTGTGCGGCTTCGGAAAATCTGTGATTCAGGCGGTGCTGGAAGGAAAGGCAGAGGAACTGGTGCTTGTCAACTGCTGTGATTCCATGCGGCGCGTGTATGATATTGTAGAAAGCACCGGAAAATGTAAATTTCTTTATATGCTGGATATTCCGCACGATGATGAGTCGTGTGAAAAAATAAAATTTGCTGCTTCAATCCGGCGGCTGAAAGAAGCCTATGAGAATTATTCAGGAAAAACATTTGATAAATCACTGTTTTTGAAAGCATTTGAACAAAAGGATACTGACAATCAACCGTATATCGGCGTGCTGGGTGTGCGTGTGAGCGGTGTGTTGGAGCAGATGATACGGGAAAATATCCAGATGAATGTCAAAAATCTGACCTGTACAGGCGGGCGCAGGCTGGCAGTAATTCCAAAAGATTTGCAGGAAATGGAAGAAGAAGCGATGTTTCTTGCGTATGCAGATGCACTGCTTTGCCAGATGCCGTGTTTCAGAATGAACAACAGCACCCGCAGAAACAGGCTGTATCTGGATCCGTATTTAAAAGGAATCATTTATCATACAATTAAGTTTTGTGATTATTACGGATTTGAATATGCAAGTATTAAAAAGAACATCAAAGTTCCGATGCTTAAAATAGAAACGGATTTTACAAGTCAGAGCGCAGGACAGTTACTGACGAGAATCCAGGCATTTTCAGAAACGATAGAAGGTGCGGACGATACCAATCCGGGAAAGGAAATCAGCGAGGAGGCAAAGAAAAGAATGGAATCAGGAGTTTACTATACAGCCGGAATTGACAGCGGTTCAACCAGTACAGATGTGGTCATTTTGGATCAGAACGGAAAAATTAAGTCGACAATGATTATCCCGACCGGTGGCGGGGCGATGATGAGTGCAGAAAAGAGTCTGGAACTGGCGGTGGAAAAAGCCGGTATTCAAAAGGAAGAAATCGTAAGAATCGTGACAACGGGATACGGACGCGCCTATATTGACAGCGGCGATGACAGTATCACAGAGATTACCTGTCACGCAAAAGGGGCACATTATCTGAATCCGCGGGTGCGTACGGTCATTGACATCGGAGGACAGGATATTAAGGCAATCAGCATTGACGAAAACGGCGCTGTAAAGAATTTCCTGATGAATGATAAGTGCGCGGCGGGAACGGGACGTTTTCTTGAAATGATGGCAAGAACGCTCGGACTTTCACTGGAGGAAATGAGCACAAAGGGACTGGAGTGGAAGGAAAATGTTGTGATTTCCAGCATGTGCACGGTTTTTGCGGAATCAGAAGTGGTATCCCTCGTTGCCCAGAATAAAAATGTGGCAGACATTATCCACGGCTTAAATGTTTCTGTCGCTTCAAAAGTAGGGGCGCTTGCCGCCCGCCTCGGAAAGAACAATCCGGGAGAATATATGATGACCGGTGGCGTTGCCAAAAACAAAGGAATCACCAATGCCCTTGAAGAAAAGCTCGGCGCAAAGCTGTATATCTGCGATGAGGCACAGCTTTGCGGTGCGCTGGGAGCGGCGCTGTTTGCGTATGAGAAGTGTAAGAAGGGGGAATAGGTGAGCGTTAAACAGCATATCAACAAAAAGCAACAGGAGAAAGAATCAGAGAACTTTTGTTGAAGCGTGGGTATTCAGTAAAAGATATTCAGGGAGTAATGGGACTTGAAAATCTACAGGCGGTCTATAAATGTATAAATGGCTTTTGGGTAAATCATTACCGAGTTTAGATAATCTGCTGATTCTAAGCAAAGTGTTACATACCAGTATGGAAGATACCTGACCTGGTGTTGCGAAATATAAAATACAGCTTTTAGAGAGGGACAAAGGGCTATTGTGATAAGGATTTATAGAGTATTGATTATTGGTTTATGAATCTAATGCCAGATATGCAGCAACAATTTAAAGACACAAGACATGGAAGTCCTAGCCGCCTGGGAACAGAGTATATGGATGAACATGGAATTTCCTGCAATGATGAATGCCATGTAGAGTGGGATAAGATTTTGGATAAGATGATATTTCTATTTAGAGAAATGAGTGAGGAAACATGCCGGAAGGAAAATCCATATCAGAAAGAATATGAGGATACGTTGCAAGAATTTGAAATAAAATATGGAATATTTGGTGAAAAACTTGAAGAAGGAAAGAAAAATAAACTTGGCAGAGTAGTACACTTTCCAAGTGAAATACCAGAGTATAAGGACATCGAGGATAAGTATTATACAGAAGAGAAAGTATTAATGTAGTATAGGTGAAATTGCAAAAATCAAGCATTAAAACTGTTTCTAAATGATCCTATTCGTTGTAGGATTAGAAATTATGGGCATGTCGGATATTAGATTGTCTGATATGCTCTATTTATGTTTTATGTATTCTATTATGTATTTACGGCCCTAAGTCTATAAGATGTGGTAAGTCTGCAATTATACTATTGTAAGCGGTTATTATGGAAGATTGTGTATAAAATATTAAATAAGATGATATAAGAGAACTCGGCATTGGTTGAGGTGTAGTGACTTTTTCTAATACTGATTCAAAATTAGGGAAAGAAATGTTATGATATATATAGAAAATAATGTATGTCGTTTGAACAGAGAATGTTAATGATAAATTATTATAAGTCGATTAAGAAGTTAGATAATAAAGATATAACTACTTAGGTTATAAGGCAAAAAGTTTTGAGGTTACAAAGCACATTGACGAAAATTTAAAGGAGGTATGACCTATGTTAGCGGCAGTAAAGGGAATTGTACAAGGCAACACAGTTGTTATTGAAGACGAAGATATTAGAGATTATAACGGAACGGAGGTTATTGTTACGCTGTTAAATTCTCCACAGAGAAAAGCAAAGAAAGCACCTGTTGACTGGGATAGTTTTGTTATTCCAAGCGAAAGAGGAAAGCATGTAGATGAATATATGAAGGAGATGCGTGAAAATGACAGATTATTAAGAAAGCATTTGTCGATACTGCACCATTCATATACTTCATTGAAAAAGATGAAAATAACCCACAGTATTATGGGTAAAGAAAATTTTCAGTAATGGATATGATGCAGATAAGGATAAGAATGATATGCCTATGGCTACTTTATATTAGGAAAATTTATTCCGCCATATGCTAAAAATGTGAACAAAAACACTGTCATAGAAATATTGTAGAATTGTTGTAAGTGCCGAAAATACAGTAAAATCAAGCATTTAGGAAGGCTTAGATATATGATAAAAATGCTTTTCATCTGCCACGGCATGAGTTTTCGTTCTTGTTAAATTTCCTTATTTTATAAAGGTTTCAGTATAGCAGGGCAAGATTTTACAACAGTTTTACAGCTTTTGAAAGATGTTCCGATATGGTAGCAAATTTGAAAATACAAGTTATATATGTAGGAGATTAAACTATGTCAAAGAAAACGTTAGATGAAACACAAGAGTTAAAAGTTTTAATCTCACAGCTAAAAGGCTTCTGTGAGACTATTCAAGATATATTACATGATAAAGATACATCTGAAATAGGAAGATATTCTTGTTTTTGTGATATGGCTCATATATATAACGACTTTGTGGAGAGAGCAAAAGGGTTATTTTATGTTCAGACCATGTTTTATACTTTTGATTTAGATAAAATGCCTAGTTGGGGAGATTCTGCTTGGCCTATACAAAAGAAAATTTTAGAGCAGGTTTTTATATGTGCAAAAATGCTTTGTTCAAGTTTGGAAGCTAACATCGATTTTGCAAATGATGAATTTGATAATCTTGAAAATTTTATTTATTCTCGTTTAAGAACGGTTATTTTTGATAAACCGCAAAAAGAGATTGAAGTTCAAAATGCCATTGAGGCATTATTATTGGGACGTGGATTAAATAAAGGCATAGATTATGATAGAGAATCGGGGAAATTTGAATTTTCAGGAAAAGAATATATTCCAGATTTTATTATTCCTAAATTATCATTATGCATTGAAGTGAAACTTTTGCGTGAAAATAGAAAATCCAAAGTTATCGAAGAAATAAGTGCGGATATTACAGCGTATAGTAAACAATACCAACGGCAATTATTTATTGTATATGATTTGGGATGTATTCAAAATGAGGAAGAATTTAAACGTGATATTGAAAACGCAGGAAATGTTAAAGTGATTATTGTAAAACATTAGTATTTTTATACTTTTTCGCTTAAAGAATACGGTAAAGAAAATACCTATAAACTATTGGGGCTATAAAAGGAGATGTGTTAAAGTGAGTTTCTACTCAGAAGCAAAAGAAATAGTTAATGATGTGCAAAAATTCGAAAAGGACAATATAGAAGCTAAAAAGATTGTGGACTTATTAAAAATAGTATCCTTTTTAATAGTCTGTGCAACTTTTATAGTACAATATTGGAAATTTATGTTTGGTATTAACTTGGAAGTGCTCCCAACATTTCCAATATTTTTGAATCAATTTCTTGATGAATATACATATATACTTTTCTTGGGATTAATTATTTATAAAGTTGTAGGATATGTAATCTTAAGCTATTTGGTAATCAGCATAGAAACCCAATTTGATATAAAATTATTTCCTGTTCTTAACACAGCAGAAGATATTTTTGAAATAGGTACGCTGTTCATTTTATTATTAAAGTTAAGTAATAATTTACTTTTATGTATTCACGGTGTAGATGTGATAAAAAGTGCAGATGAAAAAATATATATTCTATATTTTATATGTTGTATTTGCATGTTTGTTAATTGGTTATATATAAAAAATAAAAATTATTGGTATTTTGCTGACATTCGATACACACCGTTTTTTGATTGTAATGGCAAGCGGATTGCTCAGAATGATAGGGTTATATATTATGGGAGATTATATAGCATACATTTACTAGAGGTGGAAGAACATTCAGTATTTATGGAAGAGAAAAGGGAATGCAGAAAAAAGGAATGGTATTTATCAAGATATAATAGCGGAATAATTCGTAAAAAAATTTTATTAGAAGATGCTGTACGTGATGAGAAAGGAAAAATCAAAGTTTATGAATACGGTATGGGAAAAAAGGAAAATTATGATATATAAGCAGTTCGTTCAAAGCAGATTTATGTCTTCAATTATTTAACATGGAATATGCTTTTTCCTGGACTAAAATGCCTTTAAGATTTATATTACTAACAGGCAGTAACAACCAGTAGGGTGCTGCCCTAATTCACCACAATCTGTAATTTCAGAGCATATCACAATAACCCCGGAAACCCTTGCAAAACAGGGCATTTCCGGGCAAAACAAGGAGAAACAAAACTATGATTAAAGTACTTTTCATCTGCCACGGCACTATTTTCCGAAAACTCTTAAAACCTTGAATTTATCGTATGTTTTGGACTCTATGGGAACATTTTACTAAGAATTTACTAAAAACAGAAAATTAGTAAGAAATCCCTAGCACGAATTTAGAAATGAATATGAAACTTAGGACTTTATTATTTGTGAAAAACAATTAGTAAAGTCCTTTTTATTTTCAAATAAGGAGGTTCAAAACATGAACAGTACAGCGTTAGGTGCAGAGAACATTATTTTTATCAGCGATGCACATGAGAAATTCTACTACGAGAAATTAAAAGAGGTAAGGTATCAGGATGTGTACCACAAGGCACTTTGCTATTGCATTGGTATTAACAATGATACCAGAAGAAATGCGGACCGCATTTATGATTTTAAGACAGGCTGTGTAAAAACAGAATGTTTGCATGAAGGCTGGCAGACCAGCGGAAGCGTAAAAGTAGTCAGAATGGCATTCAACTTATATTGCAATGCTACACCAAGCGTGGATGATTACAAGGACGCAGAGGAGCAGATCAATGAGTGTAGGCAGTACACGGTGGAAGAATTATTCTGCTGTGCCTATGCACCATTTTTTTGGCAGGCAATACAGATTCGGTATCCGGAATATGTAACCTATAACCAGAAACTGTATGCCCTGTTTGGAGGAGCAGATTGATGTTAAAGGTTCGATTGATGGGAACAAAGAATGATATTAAATGGTTTGGGAAGATCTTGCAAAGGCATCCCAAGATTGAAGTAACAGAGTTTTCAGATTTATACCCGAATAAAGGGACACAGAAATACTACAGAGCGTATGTGGAAGTCAGAAAAAGCAATGTAAAAGAAAATCAGTAGAAAGCAAAGGAGAATTTATCATGTGTAAAGTAATAGCAATCGCAAATCAGAAAGGTGGAGTCGGTAAGACCACCACAACAAGCAATTTAGGAATAGGACTGGCAAAACAGGGAAAAAAGGTGCTTTTAATAGATGCGGATGCACAGGGCAGCCTTACCGCAAGTCTGGGGTTCACAGAGCCGGATGCAATCGAGATTTCATTGGCTACGGTCATGGGTAGTCTGATTAAGGACGAGGAGGTGGAGCCTATGGAGGGCGTTTTACACCATGAGGAAGGAATAGACCTTATGCCGGGAAACATTGAGCTTTCCGGTCTGGAGGTATCCCTTGTGAATGTCATGAGCCGGGAGCGTATCATGCAGGAATACATAGGAATGGTGCGGGATTATTACGATTACATCTTAATTGATTGTATGCCTTCACTTGGCATGATTACGATAAATGCCTTTGCCTGTGCCGACAGTATTCTGATACCTGTGCAGGCGGCATACCTGCCCGTTAAAGGTTTACAGCAGCTTATCAAGACCATTGGAAAGGTAAAGCGCCAGATTAACCCGAAGCTGGAGATAGAGGGTATTCTGCTGACAATGGTGGACAGCAGGACGAATTACGCAAGGGATATTAGTGCCATGCTGAAGGAAGCCTATGGAAGCCGGGTAAAGATATTTGAAAACATTATCCCGATTTCAGTAAGAGCAGCGGAGATTTCTGCGGAAGGTGTCAGCATTTATAAGCATGATCCAAAGGGAAAGGTGGCATCTGCCTACAATTCTTTGACAGAGGAGGTGCTTGCAAATGAGCAATAAGACCGGAAGTGCATCGAAAATCAAAATGGAGAGCTTTGATGATTTATTCGGAGGAAATAGTGTACAGGAAACTGGGGCAGAGCAGATAATCAATGCCCCGTTAGCAGACCTTTATGAGTTCAAAGACCACCCGTTTAAGGTGTTGGATGATGAAAAGATGGAAGAAACTACGGAGAGTATTAGGGAATATGGGGTACTTGTTCCGGGTATTGGATAGGCTACAATTAACTGGACAGATTTTTTAAGGTCATATAATCTATAATAAATACACAAAGGAGCACTCATTATGACCGAACCAAAACAACGAAGAAAACCTCGTAAATATACCGATGAATTCAAACAGCAACTGGTGGAACTATATCGTTCCGGCAAACGCAGATGCGATATCTGCCGTGAATATGACATTGCTACTTCCCTGTTTGACAAATGGGTAAAGCAGGCATCCAATTCCGGCTCTTTCCATGAAAAAGATAACCGGACTCCAGAGCAGGAAGAACTGATCCGGCTTCGGAAAGAAAACCAGCAGTTAAGAATGGAAAATGATATTTTAAAACAAGCGGCGCTGATCTTAGGACGAAAGTAAATGTGATCAAAGCAAATGCTCACAAATACTCTGTATCAGCAATGTGCCGCGTCCTACAGGTAAATAGAAGCACTTATTATTATGAAGCAGCAACAAAAAAAGATGAATCAGAACTTACTGCAGACATTCAGGAAATTTTTAGAAAAAGCCGGAACCATTATGGTACACGAAAGATCAAGAAAGAACTGGTTGATTGCGGGAAACAGGTATCAAGACGCAGGATTGGACGGATCATGAAACAGGAAGGTTTGATATCAAGCTATACTACAGCTCAGTTTAAGCCGCAAAAAGACAGATGTAATGAATCAAAAGTGGCAA
>ERZ836829.670-NODE-670-length-34932-cov-66.849614_pt1 | contig 34932 bp, 28 predicted proteins | sample MGYA00519574_ERZ836829 | MGnify/ENA primary metagenome ERZ836829 (study PRJEB31850, sample SAMEA3708808) | human gut metagenome | biome: human gut; feature: human-associated habitat; material: faeces | place: China | collected 2014 ...
TCTCCAGTTCCTTCGACTTTCCAGCGGTAGCGATAATGAATGCACCTCCAAACAAAATCCATTTTGTTGCAATATTTGGCATAGAAAACGCGGCCGCCCATTTTCAGGACAGCCGCGCAAAAATTCACTCAAAGCCGCAGTCCACTCATAATGAACTGCCTTCAGGTATAGCCCGGGGGATCTTTCCCTCGCAAGGCGAGCGCGGCACAGGCCGTAGCTGCTTTCTTTACTCGGTTATTCTACCACAGGCAGAAAGCGCTGTCAAGCACTTTTTATGCGTTTTGCGGGAAAAATATGACTTTTCCGAAAGGCAGGCCATCAGGGAGCAGCATCTGCCCGGGCATCGGTGCCGCCCACTCCGGCAGGATGACGCGAAGCCATGGTCTAAAGTGTAGGCTGCAATTAAAATCGACCAAAAAGCCTTAACGGGAAGTGCGAGGGCTTCTCACGCTGGATGGACTGGCGAGCGGAAGCAGGCCGGAGTGGGCGGCACCGACGTTCTCCTACGCTTCGATCAGCCTCCCCAGCTCCAGCGAGTAGATGCCCTTATACGTTACCTTCTTCGGCGCAAAGCGCTTACCGATGGCAAGGGCATAGAGGTTCAGCTGCGGGCGGTAGGCGCTCAGGAAGTCCGCTTCGGTCTTGCGGCGGTCGGTCTTGTAATCCAGCAGTTCCAGATGATCCGGGAACACCAGCACAAGGTCTGCAATGCCCTGCACCAGCACCTGCTCATCCTGCACGGCGGCGGCTTCCTGTGCGGAAGCTCCCTGTGCCGTCAGCACGGCCGACGCGGGCAGCGCCGTGATGAAGGCCAGCTCCCGCAGCACCTTTTCGGCTGCGCAGATCTTTGCAAAGGCTTCGCTCTCGGCAAAGCGGCGGATGCGGCCTGCATTGAGTTTTTCCGCGATCTCCGGGGCCACAAGCTGCCTGTCCACCTGCCGCTGGCGCTCTGCAAGGATGGCTTCCTCCAGCGTGCCCGCTGCTTTGGCAGCAGCAAGAGAGGCAAAGTCCGCATGTTCCAGAAAAGCGTGCAGAGCCGTGCCCATCTCGGCGGCGGTCAGTCCGTCCTTGGAGAGAAAGGCAGGCCGTTCCAGCGTGGTCTGCTCGGCCTTGTGCACGATGCTGGTCACGCTGACCTTGGCGGGCACCGCAGCCAGTTTTGCCGCCGGATACCGCCATGCAAAGCCCTCCTGCAGCTGAGCCACCAATGCCGGGTCTGCCGGGACAGGCTCTGCCGCTTCCGGTTCCTGTTCCGGTGTTTCCGGCTCCGGCTGAGCTTCCTGCACCGTGACCATGATCTCGCTTTCCGTAAACACAAAGGGCAGTTCCAGATCTCCTGCCAGCCGCCGCAGCGGCCCGCCGAAGGGATGCACCAGCAGCGCTGCACGCAGCCAGTCGGCAAAGCTGCCCGCCTGCTGGTTCAGCGTTTCTCCCGCGCCCGCAGCAAGGAATGCTGCCGCCTTGGCAAAGGGATTGCCGGTCTTGGTCATGCCCAGCGGCACCGTGAGGATCAGCTTATCCTGTGCACGGGTGAGCGCCACATATAAAAGGCGCATCTGCTCGCTGCGCGTTTCCTGTGCATGGACGCTGGCAAGAGCAGCGTAGGCTGCAGTCTTGTACATGCTCTCGCCCTGTTCCGGGCGCAGGCGCAGGCCCGCGCCGTATTCCCGGTGCAGCAGCACCGGCTGGTAAGTGTCGCTCAGGTTAAAGTGCCGGGCCGTGTCGCCCACGAACACCACTGGGAACTGCAGACCCTTGGAGCGGTGGATGGTCATAATGGTCACACAGCCAGGCCGCGCACCGCCGGGCACAGTGTCCTGCCCGGTAGAACCGGCCTGCGCCGCCGCGTCGATGGCACGCACCAGCGCCGAGATGCCGTTTGCACCGGTCTGTGCGCAGAAAGCCGCAAAGCGCCGGGCATCTTCCCGGCGGTGCGCACCGTTTTCCAGTACGCCCAGCGCAGCAAGATAGCCGGTGGAGACAAAGATCTCTTCCAGCAGCTGTTCTGCCGGGGCACTGCGGGCCATGCGCCGCAGTGCGGTGAGTCGGTCATAAAAGTCTTTCACCTTTCGGGTAAACGGAGTTTCATCACCATTCTGCACCACCTGCAGCACTGCGCCGTACAGACTCATGCGGGAAGCCCTTTTGCCCGTTTCCTTCGCGCCCTGTTCCTCCTGCGCCTTTTTCTGCATTGCGGCGCTCTGGGCACGCAGGCGTACAAGGTCGTCGTCCGTAAAGCCGAACATCGGCCCCAGCATGGCGGCGGCAAGGTAGATATCCTGCGCCGGGTTGTCGATGACCTTCAAAAGCGAGATCAGCGGCCGGATGTGCGCTGCTTCCATCAAGTTTTCGCGCGCATCCGCATACACCGGGATGCCCCGGGCCGTGAGCGCTTCCTCATAAGCGAGGAAGTCGCCGCGCGCCGCCAGCAGGATGCAGCAATCCTCGTACTGCACCGGGCGGGTGGAGCTGCCGTCCCGCACTGGTTCGCCGTTTTTCACCAGTTCTTCAACGCGCTGGGCGATCCACGCCGCGTCGGTCTCAGCGGTGTCGTCGGGCAGGAAGTGCGCTTCCACGCTGCCGGCGTATTCGCCGGGTGCACCGCACACCAGCCGCTGGCCGTCGCCGTAAGCCGTATCGCCCAGCTGGGGGGTCATGAGCTGTTCAAAGATAAAGTTGATGCCTGCCACCACCTGCGGGGCGGAGCGGAAGTTCGCATCCAGCGCCAGCAGAGCGTTTCCGCCTGCCGTCCCCTCCTCCGGGCGGGGGCGGGCAGTGCCGCTGGGCAACGGTGCCCATGCGTTCAGCTTAGCCCGGAAGATGCTGGGGTCGGCCTGACGGAAGCGGTAGATGCTCTGCTTCAGGTCGCCCACAAGGAACAGGTCATCCCCCGCCGGGGAAGCAAGGCAGCGGTAAATGGCATCCTGCAAAGCGTTCGTGTCCTGATATTCGTCCACCATCACAGCGGCATAGTTCTGCCGGATGCTCTGGCACAGCGGGGTGCACACGCCATCCGGTGTGCGCAGCAGCCGCAGGGCCTGATGCTCAAAATCGCTGAATTCCAGCAGCTTGCGCTCCTTTTTCTTTGCCGAGAAGCGGGCATCAAAATCCCGCACGGCGGCAAACAGCGCCCGCAGCCGGGGCAGGGCCGCTCTGCGGTCCGCTTCGGCTTCCTCCTCGCTGCAGGAGACAAGCTCCGTAATGTGCTCAAACAGCTTGGCGGCTTCGTCTGCGCGGGTCCTGACCGCCGCCTTATGATCGCCGGTCAGCCGTTTTTTCATGCCCTTGAAGCCGGGCATCTCCTCCATGCCCAGCACATAGGGTGTCAGCTTATCGTACAGCGGTGTCCACTGCCCTGCCGCAGCCAGCCGTTCCACCTCGCCCAGCAGGGCGGCGGCGCTTTCCAGCCGGGAGAGCGGCTCTGCAAATTTATCGTTGACACCGGCCACGGCCTTTGCCTTGGACGCAGCGGTCTTGCCTTTTTCCTCGGCCTGTGCCTGTGCAAGGACAAAATCTTCCTTACAGTCTGCCAGCGCTGCCGTCAGCAGTTCCCGCGCGGCCTTTGCGCAGCGGGCCGCTTCCGCCAGCAGCAGATCATGCCAGCAGGTAAAAGCAAAGCCGTTTTCCCGCTGCCATGGTGTCAGATATTCGTCCAGCCTGCGGTCGTAGTCCGGCAGAGCGCGCAGAAAATCGTACACATGCAGGATGGTATTGCCTGCGGCCTGATCGGTGCGGCCCTTTCCGTAAAGGTCTGCAAAGGCACAGAAGTCCGGGTCGCGGTAGGCATTTTCCAGCGTTTCGGCCAGCGCCGAAGCCCGCAGCACCTCCACGCTGCCTGGGTCTGCCGGGGCAAAATCCGGCGGGATGTCCAGTGCCTGAAAGTGCTTGTGCAGCAGGTCCAGACAGAACGCGTCAATGGTGCAGATGGGTGCTCGCTGCAAAAGCATCCGCTGGCGGCGCAGGCTCGTGTTGTGGGGCTGCTGCTGGCTGAGCCGCAGCAGTGCCTGCCCGATGCGGGCCCGCAGCTCTGCCGCCGCCGCATTGGTAAAGGTGACGATGAGCAGTTTGTCCGCATCCACCGGGTGGTCCGGATCGGTGATGAGCCGCACGGCGCGTTCGGTCAGCACGGCTGTTTTGCCGCTGCCCGCCGCTGCGCTCACCAGCAGCGCACCGCCCCGGTCCTCGATGGCGGCCCGCTGGGCCGGGGTCCATTTGGGTTCGCTCATGCCTGCTCACCCTCCTTCTCGTTCTCGGTCTCTTCCGGCTCAAAGGGCTTGGCCGGAGCCTCCAGCGCACGCTCGCCGATGCCGGTCTCGTGGCAGCAGATAAAGCTGTAGTCGCACCAGATGCAGGGGTTCCTGCCCGCTCCTGCCACCAGCGGTTCCGCTTCGATGCGGCCATTGTAGAGCTGGCTGCCCATCTGCGTTACAAGGTCATCCAGATGCAGTTGGATGCGGTTGAGCTTTGCAATATCGGCACGCTTATCCTTCTGGCTGGGGCTGGGTACACCGTTGCGGTAGCCAAAGGGCAGGTAGCGGCCCGTCTCATCCGCATCCATGGCATCGAACACCTTCTGCTCGTCCCTCACAAGGCCGTCCAGCTCGTACTGCACGTCCTGCTGTGCCTGCTGGCGGTTGGTGGTCTTGGGGGCCGGGTCTGCCAGCAGATACAGCACGCCTGCCGGTTCCGCACCGGTAAAGCGGCCGCTCTTATCCCGCGTCAGGCTGAACAGATACAAAAGCATCTGGCAGTCCAGCCCGCAGTAGACCTCTTTCAGGTTCAGTTTTTTGGTGCCGGTCTTATAGTCCACCACCCGCACCCAGCGGGTGCCGTTTTCCTCCACCCACTCGTCGGCACGGTCCACCGTGCCCACCAGCTGCACGGTGCGCCCGTCCGAGAGATGATACACCTGCCCGGGCACGGCGTCCTCCCCGGAGCCGATGCGCAACTCGCAGGCTGCCGGGTGGAAGCAGGACTGCTTCTGTTCGTCCCGCAGGTAGCACAAAAGGCTTGTCATGCTTTTTTTGAGCCGTGAGAGCAGATAGGCGAACCGGGCCGTATCCTCCGGCAGATAACGCTTTGCATATTCATCCACCAGCAGGCTGGCAAGCTCTGCCATGGCATCATCGTCCAGTTCCAGAAATGGGGCCAGCCCGGCGCAGGGATTATCCGCATCCGGGTGCGGGTCCAGCGCCATCTGCAGCACCCAGTGCATCAGGGTGCCGCTCTGGTCGGCAGAAAGCTCGGCCCGTCTGCGGGGCTTCAGGCCCAGCACATACTGCAAAAAATAGCCATACCGGCAGGTATAGTATTTTTCCAGCTGGCTGGGCGAAATGCGCAGCCGCTGCCCCAGCAGGCCGCTCAGCGCAGACAGATCGTTCACCTGCCGGGGCGGGTCCTCCTCCATGCGCTGCAGCAGAGCAAGGCCCCGGGGCGCATCCGTCTGCGGCAGACGCAGCGCCTCAGTCAGGCTGGCGCGTTCCGTGTCGGTCAGCGGCCAGCCGCCCAGCGTATCCAGCGCATCGGCGGGGGTGGCTGCAAGGTCGGGAAGCTCCAGCTCCGGTGCCGCCGGGTGCAGGGCCTCCACGATGGGTTCCAGCGCTGCGCACAGGGTCTTGCCCTGCCCCTTGGGCCAGCTGAGCCACAACCCCTTTGCCGGTGCGGTGAGGGCTTTGTAAACGCACACCTGCTCGCGCACCACGCGGTTCTCAAAGCAGTCCGGCAGATCGATCTGCTTTGCCATCAGAACATCGCGGTCGGCGTGGGTCAGAAGGCCCGTCTCGGACGGTGCACAGGGAAATTCGCCCTCCGCAAGGCCCAGCACGAACACATAGTCCGGCGCGTCCAGACGCATTTTGCCCGCGCTTGCCAGCACTACGGCATCCAGCGTCTGCGGGATGTGCCCAAGGTCCGAAGAGCGCAGCAGCAGGCTGAACAGGTCCTCATATTCTGCAAAGGTCACACCCTGCCCGCCCAGCAGGTGGGCCATCTCGTTGAGCAGCTGCATCACCACGTTCCACTCGCGGGCCGCTTCCTCTGCCGCCGGGATGCCCCGGGCAGTGCGGACGGCTTCCACCAGCGCTGCCTGCTGCTCTTCTGCACCCAGCTTTTTCAGGCAGAAATACAGTTCCCGGCTGATCTGTTCGGCGCTGCCGCCCCGCACCTTGCTGCGCAGTTCGTCCACGGCTGTTACCAGCAGCTGGCGGGCAGTCTCGGCATCCTCCAGCGTTTTTGCATCCTCATCGGACAGTTCATTTTCGCCGAAGCCCTTGGGGCTTTTCTCAAATTTTGTGCGCCATGCCGCCGCATTGGGTGACCAGGTATAGGCATAGTTTTCCAGCGCGCAGACCTGCGGCTCGGTCAGAGCGCACAGGCCGGTCTTGGCAAGAATGGTCAGGTTTTCGGTCATATCCGCACCGCGCACAAGGGCCAGCAGTGCACGCACCGCCGTAGCCGGGGCGCTGAACTCCGGGGTGGTGGGTTCATCGCAGTAAAGCGGGATATCTGCCATGCGGAACTCGTACCGGATGGCCGCACGGTAATCCGGGATATTGCGGCAGACCACGGCCATTTTGCCGCAGCGCACGCCCTGCCGCATCAGGCGGCGGATGGCCGCAGCGGTGCAGCGGGCTTCCTCTTCCCGGCTGGCAGCGGCAAACAGCCGCACCTCCGGCGCAGCGGGCGGCACCTCACAGGTGCCAGTCTCCAAAAGCTCTGTCACAGCCGCAAGGCCGGGCGCATCCTTATGGCGCAGGTCGCGGCGCAGCAGCTCCGGCACTGCCGCATCAGCACCGTTTTTGCGGGCCAGCTGCCGCAGCTGTGCGGCCACCTGCTTTGCGCCGGAAAAAAGCCCCATATCCCCCGGCACCATGGGCGCACCGTCGTCGCACAGGGCCACCGTGACGGTGGGCAGCGCCGCCAGCATCGCGCCCATCAGCCGCTTTTTGGGTGCGTTGAAGGTATCGAACTCGTCAATGAACACTTCCCGCTCCCGCAGAAAGTCCGGCAGTTCGCCCCGGGCAAGAGCGGCTTCCAGCCGGTCAGCCGCCAGCTCCAGCCGGTCGGCGGGGTCCATGCCGGTGCCCGCCAGCAGCGTTTCGTACCCCTGAAAAATCAGTGCCAGCTCGCTCAGCTTGCCGCTTTCCGGCCCGCAGTCCGGCGCAAGCTCTGCCAGCTGTGCGCCGGAAAGGCCGGCACTTTTCAGCTCGTCGATGGTCTGGGCCGCCATCTGGCAGAAGGCCGCACTGCGGCGGTGGCGGTAGTAGTAGTGCACATGATCCTGCAGCTCTTCCAGCGCGCGGCGCACCAGCACGGCGCGGCCCGCGTCCGAAAGGGTCTGCACCGCCGCGCCGCCCTCGGCAGAGAGGATGCGCTCGGCCAGACTGGTAAAGGAAAAGCTTTCCACCATGCCGGAAAGAGCATCGCCCAGCTCCCGGTAGATGCGGCCCTCCGTGCTGGAAGTGAACTGTTCCGGCACCAGAAGGATGCTGCGCCGGCCCTGTTCGGCCCGGGCCTTGATGCGGGAATAGAGCAGGGTGGTCTTGCCGCTGCCGGAGCCGCCTAAAACCAGTTTGAGCATGGGGCACTTCCTCCTAAAAAATCGATCTGTGTTTATTGTAACACGAAAATCCTCTCAAAAAAAGTGTGATTCTCTACCTTTTAGCCTGCAGCTGTGGTACACTTGGACCGACAAACTTTTCCACACAAGAGAGGAAGCCTGTATGAAAATTTTAGCTGTTGACTACGGCGACAGCCGCACCGGCCTTGCCACCTGTGACCGCACCGAGTTCCTTACAACGGCCATCACCCCGCAGATCACCCTGAAAGCCCGCAACAAGGTGGCGGCACGGGTGTGCGAAGTGGCCAAGGAGATCGGAGCCGAGCTGATCGTGATCGGCCTGCCGCTGAACATGGATGGTACCGAGGGCGAACGCGCCATCAAGAGCCGCAAGCTGGCAAAGACGGTCGAAATCTGGAGCGGCCTGCCGGTACGCATGTGGGACGAGCGCCAGACCACCTGCGCCGCCGCCGACATTCTGGATGAGAGCGGCACCTTTGGCACAAAGCGCAAGGAGATCCTGGATTCGGTCAGCGCCACCGTCATTCTGGACGATTATCTTGCATGGCGGAAGGAACATCCGGGGGAAATCTGATTCAACTCCTTCCGTCATCGCTGGCGCGATGCCACTGCTCCCCTTTTTGTCACTTGCGTGACATCTTCCCCCGGCCGGGGGAAGTCTTTCTCATTGAGGGAGGCTCTGGCGAAAAGGAAAACTTTGCCGCACTGCCAAGGGCTCCCTCTTTGAGGGAGCTGTCGCCGCAGGCGACTGAAGGAGTTATAAAAAAGGCACCCACAGTTTTGAACGCTGCGGGTGCCTTTTGGTTCACTGATAGGTCTCGATGCTCACGCTGTTGATGATGATGTCCTCACAGGGCTTCTGGTTTTCGTCCACGGCGGTCTGGCCGATGGCATCCACCACGTCCATGCCCTCGTACACCTGCCCCAGCACGGTATCGGTGTAGTCAAGATAAGGCGCGCCGCCGGCGGTCTGATAGGCCGAAACCACCTCCGCGCGGTAGCCCGCGCTGTTCATCTGGTCCACAAGCTCCTGCGTCACCGACTGGTCTCCCGGCAGGGTCTGCACCACGTAAAAGACGCTGGCACACTCGCCGGAAGCATCCGTGCCCATGCACAGGGCACCGGAATAATGGTGCAGGCTGTCGGTGGTCTCAGCCGGGTAGCGGCTGCCGTTCCAGATGGTACTGCCCCTGCCGTCGGCCCCCTGTCCGGCCTCCACCACAAAGCCGCTCTCCACACGGGAGACTGTCAGGCCGTTGTAGTAGCCTGCCTGCACAAGGCCTGCAAAGTTATCATAGGCCTGCGGGGCCTTATCCGGGAAAAGCACCGCCTTGAACACGCCTGCCGAGGTATCGAACACCGCAATGGTGTCCCCCGCCGCAGGGTGGGCAAACTGCAGCTCTGCCGATTCCACTGCCGGGCGGTCGATCTTCTGGACTGTACTGCCGCCGCTGCCTTTGCCAAAGTGCAGAAAGCTCCCGGCACTGCAGCCCGTCAGCGCCAGCGCCGCTGCCAGCACAAACGCCGCCCATCTTTTTTTATGCATCATTTCCGCCCACGCTCCATACTCTATAGTAACCTGCACGGCACACCGTGCACAGAAGATTCAGAGGATAGTATATCATATTCTGCCGCAGAGTGCGAGAGCAAATGCGTGAAAATTTGCTGCACAATTTCTGTGCGAAAAAGCATCTTGACGAGCAGGCAAAAAAACGCTACACTATATGCAGGCCAAGCGGGCGGCGCACAAACAGCCCGTTTTATGACACGATACAGGAGACAATATCTATGTCTGACGAAATCAAGAACCCTAATACCGAAGAAGATCAGCCCGACCTGATGACCCTGGAGGATGAGGACGGCAACGAGATCACATTTGAGGTGATCGATGCGCTGGACCACAAGGGTGTGCATTATCTGGCTGCTGTGGAATACGCCGAGACCGAAGAGGAAGCTGAGAATGCTCAGCTGGTCATTCTGAGCGTTGGCGAGGATGATGAAGGCGAATATCTGGATGTCGTGGACGACGACGAGCTGCTGCTGGAGCTGGGCAAGCTGTTTGAAGAGCGCCTGAGCGACGAGTACGACATCGAGGAATAATTCCAGACAAATTACCCGGCAAAACTTCCTGCCCGGCTCGATTTGTTGCGGTTTATATGATCCTACTAATCATTCAACGGGAGCTTGGAGTTCCCCGGTGGATTGCAGACCTCCCCGTCATGGGGCGACCATGAAGGCTCGATGAGGAAGCGCGAACCCGGAGACAGGGCACCCACCTGTCCGTAAGGGTAGGTTTGATTGACCGCAGACGACCGGGCGGGATCTTTTTATAGCAATCCATCCACCTCTGTCCTCTGCACTTTCTGCAGAGATGCAGTGTGTGGATTTTTTATTATCTTGAAAGGATGTGCATTGCGGCATGAAGTCAGAACATCTGGTGGGCACCTCCATCCCCCGCTTTACCTTTGATACCCCCACCACACCGGGCAATGATTTTTACAAGCTGTGCGAAGGGGAGCACCCTCTGGTCATGATCTTCCTGCCTGCCTTTGACCACCCTGTCACGCGGGAATACCTGACCCGCTACCTGCAGACCCTGCCCAGACTGCGCGGCGTGCGGCTAGCCTGCGTGGTGCGTTCCTCTCCCCGCATGGTGGCAAAAGCCACGCAGGGGGCCGAGTTTCCCTTCACCCTCATCTGCGACGCGCCGGGGGTGCTGTACGGCTACCTTGGCGTAGAACAGGCCCGCGGCATCCTGAGCTGGAGCTTTGCGGCCCAGCGCATCTACAAAGCGGCCAAAGAGCAGGGCTACCGCTACAACAGCAATGCTCCGCAGCAGCTGCCGCTGACGCTGGTGGTGGGCCACATGGGTAAGATCCTGTTTACCCACTCCGGCCGCAGCCAGACCGACCTGCCGGAGGACTGCGCCGCCATCCGCGAGATCACCCGCGAGGTGGTGCGCACCATGGCCGAGGATCAGCGGCGTGCACACCCCCACTGCTCCGACGAGACGCTCACCCTGCCGGATCTGGTAGGCTGGGATGATCTTGACGGAAGCAGTAATTGAGTCAACAAGCAAAAGCACCTGTCATTGACCCTCTCAGGCGCTGACGCGCCAGCTCTCCCGAAGGGAGAGCTTTTTTACTTCTGGAGGACAGGCACAATAAAGCTCCCCCTTTCGGGGGAGCTGGCAATGCCGTAGGCATTGACTGAGAGGGTCATTCATCCGTTTCGTCCGAAAACAGCCCCGGGATGCCGCACAGGGCTGCAATGCCCACCAGCGTGAACACGATGCGCGACCAGATGGATGCGCTGCCGCCCAGCAGCCAGCCCACAAAATCGAACTGGAACAGCCCCACAAGGCCCCAGTTGATGCCGCCCACGATCATTAAGATCAGACAGATTTTATAAAAGGTCTGCACAAAAAAGACCTCCTTCCTTTGCGGGCAGTATGCCCCGTAGGAAGGAGGTCTATGCATTTTTATCGGCTCACCCGTGCGCCGCCGCGGTCAGGCTGCGCCACGTACACCTGCTTCCAGCGCCGCTTTGCGGCCTGTGCAGCAGCCCGTGCGGCCCCTTCGTCCCGGAATACGCCGAACACCGCCGCACCGCTGCCGGTCATCAGGGCGGTGACAGCGCCATGCTCCCGCAGCAGGGCCTTGATGGCCCCGGTATCCTTTGCTCCGCTGCACTCTTCCAGCGCATTGCCGGCGGCGGCACAAAGGGCATCCAGATCTCCGGCACGGATAGCGGCTTCCTGCGCTCCGCAGTCCGGGTGGATGCTGCTGCCCACCCGGTCATAGGCCGCAAAGGCCTCCGGGGTGGAAACGCCGTAGTCCGGCATCACCACCGTGAACCAGCACTCCGGCACCGGCGGCAGCGCCTTGAGAAAATCGCCCACACCCTGCACCCGGCAGGTGCCGCCCATCAGGGCAAAGGGCACATCCGCACCGATCCTTGCGCCCAGCGCGCACAGCTCACTCATGGAAAGGTGCGCACCGTACAGCTCGTTCATGCCCACCAGAACAGCGGCAGCATCGGCACTGCCGCCCGCCATGCCCGCCCGCACCGGGGTATTTTTATAGATGGTGATGTCCACGCCCGCCAGAAGGCCGGTGTAGTCAAAAAATGCCAGCGCTGCCTTGATAGCAGTGTTTTTGTTATTGGGGGCCACCAGACTGCCCGGCAGACGCAGGTTCAGGTAGGGGCTGCGGCGCAGCACCACCCGCTCGTACAGGGTGATAGCCTGCATGGTCATGTCCAGATCATGATAGCCGCCCGGCAGAAGGCCCACCACGTCCAGCGCCAGATTGAGCTTTGCGGGGGCCAGAATGGTCACGCAGTTCAGCCTTGCCATTTGTTCCTCCTCAGATGCCGTGATAGATGCCGTTTTCCTGCAGGAATTCCCGGATGCGCCGGAGCGCTTCCTTCAGATGCTCCACGCTGTAGGCGTAGGAAATGCGGGCGTAGCCTTCGCCGGAAGCGCCAAAGGCGTCGCCGGGGATGATGGCCACATGCTTCTGTTCCAGCAGCTTCGTGCAGAAATCCTGACTGCTCATGCCCGTGCTCTTGATGCAGGGGAAGGCGTAGAACGCACCGCGCGGCTCAAAGCAGGTCAGGCCCATATCGTTAAAGGACTTCACCACAAGGCGGCGGCGCATATTGTACTCGTCGCGCATGCGGTCGATCTCGCCGTCGCACTCCTTCAGAGCAGTGATGGCGGCGTACTGGCTGGTGGTGGGGGCACTCATGATGGCGCTCTGGTGGATCTTGGTCATGATCCGGATGATGGGTGCCGGGCCGCAGGCATAGCCCAGACGCCAACCGGTCATGGCGTAAGTCTTGGAGAAGCCGTTCACCACGATGGTGCGCTCGGCCATGCCGGGCAGGGTGGCAATGGAAACATGAGGCCGCAGGCCATAGTTCAGCTCGGCGTAGATCTCATCCGAGAGCACCATGATGTTGGTGCCGCGCAGTACCTCAGCTACAGCTTCCAGATCCTCGCGCTCCATCACTGCACCGGTGGGGTTGTTGGGAAACGGCATGATGAGCAGCTTGGTGCGGGGGGTGATAGCAGCCTTGAGGGCATCGGCACGCAGGCGGAACTCGTCCTCCTGACGGCAGGCCACATGCACCGGCACACCGCCGGACAGGGTGGTGATGGGCTCGTAGCACACAAAGCAGGGCTCCGGGATGATGACCTCGTCCCCGGGCTGCACCAGCGTGCGGATGCACATATCAATGGCTTCGCTGCCGCCCACCGTGATGAGCACCTCGTGCAGCGGGTCGTAGTGCAGGCCCATGCGGCGTTCCAGATACTTTGCCACCTCGGCGCGCAGCTCCTTCAGGCCTGCGTTGGAGGTGTAGCGGGTGCGGCCGTGCTCCAGACTCTCAATGCCGGCTTCGCGCACGGCCCATGGCGTTTTAAAGTCCGGCTCGCCCACGCCCAGACTGATGCACTCGGGCATTTCGGCAGCCAGATCGAAAAATTTGCGGATGCCGGAGGGGCGCATGGCCTCAGCGGCAGGCGCGATCAATTTATCGTAGTCCATCACAGCACCGTGCACTCTCTTTCATCGATTTCTTCGTCCTGATACAGGCGGCCCTCTTTTTTATAGGTGCGCAGCACAAAATGGGTGGCGGTGGACAGCACATCGTCCAGCGGAGAAAGGCGCTTTGCCACGAACAGGGCGATCTCCTGGAAGGTCTGGCCCTTGATCACCAGCTGCAGGTCGTAGCCGCCGCTCATCAGCAGCACGCTCTCCACCTCGTCAAAGGCGGCAATGGTGGCTGCGATCTCGTCAAAGCCGCGGCTCTTCTTGGGGCTGACGTTCAGCTCGATGACGGCCTCCACACGGTTCACACCGGCCTTTTCCCAGTCCACAAGGGTCTTGTAGCCCTTGATGATGCCCTGCGCCCGGGCCAGATCGATCATGGCCGCCACCTCGGCGGGGGATTTATTCAGCATCGTGGCGATATCCTCAATGGGCAGCCGCGCATTGTCTTCCAGGATCTTCAAAAGCTGTTCCATAGTATTTTGCTCCTTCTCAGCCCGTAATCGGGAAATAAATTATCTATAAGTATAGCACAAGCCGTAAAAGATTGCACCCAATTTTGGGGATAGAATGTCTTTTTCCCCTCGTGTCTGTTCTTTTTTACAAAAAGTGTGTTCAAATTTTGCCAAATCTGCTATACTGGAAAAGTAAGAGTGTGCCGGAACGCTTGCGGCACCGTTCATCAAAAGGAAAACGAGGGTGGAAACGATGAAAGCATTCATTACCGTCATTGGTCACGATACCGTAGGCGTTGTTGCCAAGGTCGCTGGTCTGTGCACCGAACTGAACATCAATATCGAGGACGTGACCCAGAGCATCCTGCAGGGCATGTTCGCCATGATCATGCTGGTGGATATCAGCAACTGCAATGTGAGCCACGAAGAGCTGCACAAGCGCACCGACGCGCTGGCTGCCGAGATGGGCATGCAGATCAATGTTACCCGTCAGGAAGTTTTTGATGCCATGCACACCATCTGATGGAGGGAGTACACAGCTATGAGTATGTTTAATACCGGTGACATTCTCGAGACCATCGAGATGTTCACTCAGGACAATCTGGACGTGCGCACCGTCACCATGGGCATCAGCCTGCTGGACTGCATCGACCCGGACCCGAAGAAGGCGTGCGAGAACATCTATAACAAGATCACCACCAAGGCCGCAAACCTTGTGCCCACGGTGGAGCATATCAGTGCCGAGTACGGTATTCCCATCATCAACAAACGCATCAGTGTCACACCCATCGCCATGCTGCTGGGTGCCTGCCCGGATGCCGACCCTGTGGAGTTTGCAAAAACTCTGGATGCCGCCGGTAAAAAGGTGGGTGTAAACTTTGTGGGCGGCTACAGTGCTTTGGTGCACAAGGGCTTTTCTGCCGGTGACCGCCGCCTGATCGAGTCCATTCCCCGCGCACTGGCCGAGACCGACATCGTGTGCAGCTCGGTGAACATTGGTGCCACCAAGGCAGGCCTGAATATGGACGCTGTCAAGCTCATGGGCGAGGCCGTCAAGAAGGCCAGTGAGCTGACGGCTGGTCGTCAGTGCATCGGTGCCGCAAAGCTGGTGGTGTTCTGCAACGCACCGGAGGACAACCCCTTCATGGCCGGTGCATTCCACGGCCCCGGCGAGCCGGACTGTGAGATCCACGTGGGCGTTTCCGGCCCCGGCGCTGTGCGCGCTGCACTGGCCCGCCTGCCCAAGGATGCCCCCATCGACGAGGTGGCAGAGCTGGTCAAGCGCACCGCCTTCAAGATCACCCGCGTGGGCCAGCTGGTGGCCAATCTGGCTTCTCAGGCACTGGGCGTGCCCGCCGGCATCATCGACCTGTCGCTGGCACCTACCCCCGCCATCGGCGACAGTGTGGCCAATATTCTGGAAGAGATGGGCCTTGAGACCTGCGGCTGCTGCGGCACCACCGCCTGTCTGGCCCTGCTGAACGATGCCGTGAAAAAGGGCGGCGTGATGGCCTCCAACCACGTGGGCGGTCTGTCTGGTGCCTTCATCCCGGTCAGCGAGGATGCCGGCATGATCCACGCCGCCGAGACCGGATGCCTGACCATTGAAAAGCTGGAAGCCATGACCGCCGTCTGCTCGGTGGGCATCGATATGGTCATCATCCCGGGCGACACCACCCCGGCTGTCATCAGCGCCCTGATCGCTGACGAAGCCGCCATCGGCATGGTGAACAGCAAGACCACCGCCGTGCGCGTGATCCCTGCCATTGGCCGCAAGGCCGGTGAGGTGTTGGACTTTGGCGGTCTGCTGGGCTATGGCCCCATCATGGCCGTGAACCAGCACGACCCGTCCGTGTTCATCAACCGCGGCGGCCGACTGCCTGCCCCCATGCAGTCGCTGAAGAACTAAAGGACCCTCTCAGTCATCTCGCATACGCTCGATGCCAGCTCCCCCGAAAGGGGGAGCTTTTTTCAAACCGAAAGCAGGTGTTTCCTATGAAACCGAACATCGTTCCCAAAAATGGCGATATGCTGCCTCGTGCACGCGAGCTGCGCCGCGAAATGACGCCGCAGGAAAGAAAGCTATGGTATCAGTTTTTGCGCCGCTACCCGGTAAAAATTTATAAGCAGCGCATCATTGAATCTTTTATTGCTGATTTTTACTGTTCTCGCGCACAACTGGTCATCGAATTGGATGGAGCACAACACACCACCGAACAAGGGCTTCTGTATGACCGTGAACGGAGCAGCATCTTTTCGCAGTACGGCTTGGATGTTCTTCGTTTTTCTAATTATGAAGTGGATCTTCAGTTTGAAGCAGTCTGTGAAAAAATCCATCAGACGATTCAATCTCGCCTTTGAAGCTGCACTTTCCCGGTATATGCACAAAAGCTCCCCCCCTCGGGGGAGCTGGCATTGCGCAGCAATGCCTGAGAGGGTTCGTTCTTTCCTGAATAAATTCTTTTCAACAGGCCCATCCTCTGGATAACATTTCCAGAAGAAGGGTCTGTTTTTATGTTATCCAGAATGCTTACACGTTCTCAGATGGTTCTGCTCTGCCTTGGCCTGTTTCTCGCCCTTGCTCTGTGTGGCGCATGGCAGGCATTTGCATGGGGCCGCACCCAGCTGGACACCGGGGCGCTGGTGTGCGCCGACACCCTGCGCCTGCACATCCGGGCTGAGAGCGATTCCATTGCCAGCCAGAGCGCAAAGCTCCATGTGCGGGATGCCGTGCTTGCCTATCTGGACACCGCCTGCCCGGCACAGAGCAAACCGGAAGCGATCGCCTGGGCGGCGCAGCATCTATTTGAGCTGCAGCTCACGGCCCGGCACGCGCTGGCACAGCTGAACATCCGCACGCCGGTGCGGGTGCAGCTGGTAAATATGTACTTCGACACCCGGCGCTACGCTTCAGGCATCCTGCCCGCCGGGCGGTACGACGCTTTGCGCATCGATCTCGGTGCCGGAAAAGGCCGCAACTGGTGGTGCGTGCTCTACCCGGGCCTGTGCCGCTCTGCCTGCGGCAGCTACGCCCGGCCCGCCGAAAACGACCTTGTGTGCGGGGAGTACATCCTCCGGCTCCGGCTGGTGGAATGGGTGCAGCAGCGCACCGCCCGCCGGGAGGACGTGGTGCTGCTTGGGTAACGCCCGGCGCTTTCGCCGCATAGCATGTGGCGAAAGGAGCGTGTGATCATTATGGCGATTCCTGCTTATTATTCCCTGCTCCAGCGCGGCTCCTCCGGGCCGGACGTAGCTCTTGTGCAGACCTGGCTCAACGGTGTGCGCGACGCCTGCACATGGTACAGCGAGCTGAAGGCCGATGGAAAATTCGGCATTTCCACCGAGAACGCCGTGAAGGAGTTCCAACTCAAAAACAAGATGAATGTGGACGGCAAGGTGGGCGCGAACACATGGAACGTGCTCTACACCCGCTACACGGCCAAGCACGGCCTGCATGTGCCCTACCCCGGCATTGCCCTGCGCAGCGGCTCTTCCGGCGGCACGGTGCGTCTGGTGCAGCAGAAGCTCAATTCGCTGGGTGAACGGCTGAACGCCGACGGCAGGTTCGGCGCGGCAACGGCAGCGGCTGTGCAGCGGTTCCAGCGCCGCAACGGCCTTACCGCCGACGGCGCGGTCGGCGAAGAAACGTGGGAGAAGATGTTCTGATTTAAGGGAAGCGAACTCCTTCAGTCACGGCTTGCGCCGTGCCAGCTCTCTCAAAGAGGGAGTCTCTGGCAAAACCGGAAGCTTTTCCGCACTGCCAAAGGCCCCATCCCCGAGGGGGCTGGCATCGCGCAGCGATGACTGGGGGAGTTTTCCTTGCCCCCACCCCCGCCCTGCTGTATAATAAAGAAAACTCTGAAAAGGCGGTGTTTCCGTTTGCGTTTTCTGCATCTTTCCGACCTGCATCTGGGCAAGCGGGTGTGCGAGTTCTCCATGCTGGACGACCAGCGGTACATTCTGGAACAGATTCTCTCCCTGCTGGACAGCACACCCGTGGACGGTGTGCTGCTGGCGGGCGACCTCTACGATAAGCCCGTTCCCCCTGCCGAAGCCGTGCGCCTGCTGGACTGGTTCCTCACCCAGCTGGCCGAACGCAGGCTGCCGGTGTTCGCCATCAGCGGCAATCACGACTCCGCCGACCGCATCGCCTTTGGCTCTGCCCTGCTGCAAAACAGCCGGGTGTACGTCAGCCCGGTGTTCTCCGGTGCGCCGGTGCCCATCCCCCTCACCGACGAGTACGGCACGCTAGACGTGTACCTTCTGCCTTTCCTCAAGCCCGCCATGGTGCGGCATGTCTGGCCGGACGAGCCTGTGGAGAGCTACAACGATGCCCTTGCCTGCGTGCTGCGCCACTGCCCGCCGGACCCGGCCCACCGCAGCGTGCTGGTGGCCCATCAGTTCGTGGCCGGTGCCGCCTGCTGTGAGAGCGAGGAAGTCTCGGTGGGCGGTGTGGACAGCGTGGATGCCAGCCTGTTCGATGCCTTTGACTACGTGGCGCTGGGCCACCTGCACAGCCCCCAGAAGGTGAGCCGCGATGCCGTGCGCTATTGCGGCACCCCGCTGAAATACTCCTTTTCGGAAGCAGGCCAGCACAAGATCGCCACCTTTGTGGAGTTCGGTCTCAAGGGCGAAGTTTCCATCACCACCGCGCCGCTTACCCCGAAGCACGACCTGCGGGAAGTGCGCGGCAGCTACATGGAGCTGACCGACCGCCGCCGCTACGCAGACACTGCGGTGGACGACTACCTGCACATCACCCTGACCGACGAGCAGGATGTGCCGGACGCACTGGCCCGCCTGCGGGTGATCTACCCGAACCTGATGCGGCTGGACTACGATAACCTCCGCACCCGGGAAGATCAGGAGATCACCGCATCGGAGCGCGCCGAGAGCATCACCCCGCTGGAGCACTTCTCGGCGTTCTACCAGCTGCAGAACAATCAGCCGCTGACGGCGGAGCAGGCGGCATTCTGCCAGCAGCTCATTGAGGAGATCTGGAAGGAGGGCGAGGACGCATGAGACCGCTGAAGCTCACTCTTTCGGCCTTTGGCCCCTATGCCGCCGAGACGGTTCTGGAACTGGCAAAGCTGGGCAGGGGCGGCTTATACCTTGTCACCGGCGATACCGGCGCAGGCAAGACCACCCTGTTCGATGCCATTACATATGCGCTGTACGATCATTCCAGCGGCGGCGTGCGCGAGGGTACCATGCTGCGCTGCAAATATGCCGGCCCTAAAACGCCCACCTTTGTGGAGCTGGAATTTGAGGTGAACGGCCAGCGCTATACCGTGCGCCGCAACCCGGAGTATCAGCGCCCCAAAAACCGCGGCGAGGGCATGACCACCGAGAAAGCGGATGCCACCCTCACCTATTCCGATGGCCGTCCGCCGGTGACCAAAGCCAAGGATGTGACTGCCGCCGTGCAGGAGATCATCGGGCTGGACTACAGCCAGTTCTGCCAGATCGCCATGATTGCGCAGGGTCAGTTCACAAAGCTGCTCAACGCTTCCACCGAGGAGCGCAGCCGCATTTTCCGCAAGCTGTTCCGCACCCAGCGCTATGCCCGCCTGCAGGAGCGCCTGCAGGCCGAAAGCGCCGCCCTCAGCCAGCAGCGCACCACCCAGAATGCAAAGCTGGACAGTCTGCTCTCCGGCATCCGGTTTTCTCCCGACGACCCGGATGCCGATGCCCTTGCCGCACTGAACGCCCAGACCGAGCCGGAGACGGCCCTTGCCCTGCTGGAAGGTCTGCTGGCCCGCCAGCAGGCCGCGCAGGAGACCGTTGCTGCTGCCCTCAAGGACACCGAAGCCAAGCTGGACGAAGTACAACGTCAGCTGGGTGCTGCCCAGCAAGCCCGACAGCTGGCCGCACAGCTGGCCGCAAAGCAGGCAGAGCTTACCGCTGCCCTGCCTGTGCTGGAAGCTGCCCGTGCCGAGAGCGCCCGCCACGCAGGCGATGCCGCCCAGCTGGATGTTCTTGCCGGACAGGTGACGCAGGCACAGACGGCCCTTGCCGCCTACGATGAGCTGGATGCCCTGTGCCATCAGCAGCAGGCCGCGCGGGATGCTGCCCAGCTGGCCGCTGCCAAGGCCAAAGCGAAACGCACCCAGCTGGCCGCACTGGACACAGCGCTGGCCGCTGCTGAAAAGGAGCTGACCGCGCTGGAAGATGCTCCCACCCGGCTGCTGGCCTTGCAGAACCGGGAAAAGGAGCTGGCCCAGCGCAGCACCGCCCTTACCACCCTGAACCAGCGGCTTGCCGCCTGCCAGCAGCAGGCACAAAAGGCCCACCGTGCGCAGGATGCCTACCGCACTGCCGCCGAAGCCAAGGAGCAGGCCCATGCCCGGCGGGATGCGCTGGACAAAGCCTTTCTGGACGCACAGGCCGGACTGCTGGCGCAGGCGCTGGCCGAGGGTGCGCCCTGCCCCGTGTGCGGCAGCGTCCACCACCCGGCAAAGGCCCAACTGCCCCACACAGCCCCCACGCAGGCGCAGGTGGATGCCGCCAAGCAGGAAGCCGAAAAGGCCGATGCACTGGCCCAGACTGCCAGCACTGCCGCACAGAGCGCCCTTGCCGCAGCCGACGAAGCCCGCCGCTCCCTGCGCCGGGATGCTGAGAGCCTATTGCCAGAGCGCTTCACTTCCCCGGATGGGACGGTACAGCTGACCTTCAAGGGGATGAACGCTGTCCTGACGGAAGAAGCCTGTGCCCTGCACGCAGCACAGGCCGAGTGTGTCGCCGCGCTTCGGCAGGCCGAAGCAGACTGCGCCCGCCGCACCGCATTGGAGGCCGACCGTCAGGCAAAAAGCCGCCAGCGCCCGGCACTGGAACAGACCGCCGCTGAAGCTGACAGCACCGCCGCCGCGCAGAATGCCAGCGCCGATGCACTGGAACAGCAGGCCGCTGCCGCTCGTGCAGCCCTGCCCTACCCGCAGCGGGCCGAGGCACAGACCGCGCTGAATGCATTGGAAGCCAGCCGCACCGCCCTGCGCACCGGCATGGAGCAGGCTCAGCATTCCCTCAAACAGGCAGAGCAGGCCTATGCCGCTGCCAAAGCCGCTGTGGATGCCCTGCAGACCCAGCAAGCCACTGCCGAAACCACCGGGCCTGCCCAACCGCTGGAATTTTTACAGGCAGAACAGGCCCGCCTTGCCGCCGCCCGCACTGCCCTGCGGGAGCAGGTCCAGCAGCTGGCCGCACAGCGGCTGCCCAACCGTGCAGCCGCTGAAAAATACCGCACCGCTGCCGAAGCGCGCACTCAGCTTGAACAGCGCTGGCAGTGGGTGAGTGCTCTTGCCGCCACGGCGGGCGGCACCTTGACCAGCAAACAGAAGATCAAATTGGAAGCCTATATCCAGATGAACTATCTGGACCGCATCCTGCGCCACGCCAACACCCGCCTGATGCAGATGACCGCCGGGCAGTACGAGCTGGAGCGCATTGGTGCCGAGAACCAGCGCAGCCAGTCCGGCTTGGACCTTGGCATCATCGACCACTACAACGGCACCCGCCGCAGCGTCAAGACCCTTTCCGGCGGCGAAAGCTTCAAGGCATCGCTGGCGCTGGCACTGGGCCTTTCGGACGAAGTACAGAGCGCGGCAGGCGGCATCCGTCTGGACACGCTCTTCCTCGACGAGGGCTTCGGCAGTCTGGATGACGAATCGCTGGAACAGGCCATGCGCGTACTTGCAGGGCTGACCGAGGGCGACCGGCTGGTGGGCATCATCTCCCACGTAGGCGCTCTGAAAGACCGCATCGACCGACAGGTGGTGGTGCGCAAAGCCCGCACCGGCGGCTCTACCGTAGAATTGATTGTGTAAAACACCGCAGGCCTCTTTATAAGTTACATCTTTCCGGGGCATCCTATGGGCGGAGGTGATTTTCCAATGAGCTTGACGCCCTTTATCCGCCACGAGCTGGAACACCAGCCCGGCATTGCCGCCGCACCGGAAAACAGCTGCACCCGCTGCAGCCCGCCGCTAGGCAGGGAGCCGGATCCCCTGCTGCCAGGCGACCCCGCTGCCCCCGGCACACAGGTGCCGCCGCAGATCGAAACACCGGGCCAGACCCCGCACCCGGACACAAACAGCGCCCCGCAGGGTGTGCCCATGACCAACGGCACCCCGGCCGCCTGTTACCAGAAGAACGCCCGGGAATTTTTGGCCGGGGATGTGCAGACCAGCGTGATGGCCCACTATGCACCCGGACTGTTCAGCACAGACCAGCACACCCATTCCTGCCATCCGGCCCCGGACGAGGATGCTTCTCAGGTGCTGAGCCTTGTGGACTGGCGTGAGGATGCACCTTACGGCTAACAAAAATTTTTCAAATTATTTTTGCTCTACCTGTTGAAATCTGCGTCCGCTTCCCTTATTATGGTAGCAAACAAAGATAAAGGCAGGTTTTGCATCATGGCAGAGATCAAATATGAAGTTGTTCAGCGCATTGCAGTTCTCTCGGAGCGTCCCCGCGGCTGGGAGCGTCAGCTGAACCTCATCAGCTGGAACGACGGCGAACCCAAGTACGACATCCGCGACTGGTCCCCGGACGGCACCCGCATGGGCAAGGGCATTTCCCTGAGCCACGACGAAATGGCCATCCTCAAGGGCCTTCTGGACGATCTGGAGCTGTAAGCATGGGCGGCCGCGAAGAGTTTTTGCAGATCTGGCAGCAGCACGTCACCCGCCCCGGCAGCGAAAAACTGCTGGACTGGCTGGACCATAAGACCGATTTCTTTACGGCACCGGCCTCTACCCGGTTCCACGGTGCCTGTGAGGGCGGGCTGTGTATGCACAGCCTGAACGTCTACCATGCGCTGCACGACACCTTTTTTACCGAGGGCGACAGCGAGGAGACCTTTGCCATCTGTGCACTGCTGCACGATCTGTGCAAGGCCAACTACTACAAGCCCGGCACCCGCAACGTGAAAAACGAAGCGACCGGCCAGTGGGAAAAGGTGCCCAGCTACAGCGTGGAGGATCTGTTCCCCTACGGCCACGGCGAAAAGAGCGTGTTCCTCATCGAGCGGTTCATGAAACTGCACATCGAGGAAGCCGTTGCCATCCGCTGGCACATGGGCGGCTTTGACGATGCGGCCCGGGGCGGCTGCTTTGCCATCTCGGAAGCCTACGACAAGTATCCCCTTGCCGTCAAACTGCACATCGCTGATCTGGAAGCCACCTATCTGATGGAGCACCGCACCAGCGCTGTGCGCTGAAAAAACAAAAATACCCGGACAGGCACAGCAGTGCGATACTGCAGCCTGTCCGGGCTTTGTTTTGTTTAATTTTTGCGCTCGGCCTTGTTCTGGTACATTTTTACGTCCGCTTGACGGATGGCCTCGGTGAGCGGATGTACACCGCACACACCGCCAACACTGGCCGAAAGCTCCAGCTCCGGGTAGCCTTCCACTCTGGCACTGGCCGCAGCCTCCCGCACGCGCTGTATCACATGTTCCCCGGGCCGGATGTGCGGCACCAGCAGCAGGAATTCATCGCCGCCATAGCGCACCAGCACATCGGTCTGGCGCAGGTTGCTCAGGATGGACTGTGCCACGCTCTGCAGGGCCTTATCGCCCACCAGATGGCCGAACCGGTCGTTGACCTCCTTGAAGTGATCCACGTCGATCATCACTACGCCTTCCACCTGTTTGCTCTCCGCAAGGAAGCACTCGAAGTACTGGCGGGAGTATGCTCCGGTCAGCGAATCCACAAAGGCGCTGCGGTCAAAGTTGGAGCCGCGGTCCAGCAGCATCCGGCGGCCGCCCATATCCAGCCAGCGTCCGTCCGAAAGCTTGGACACCATTTCCAGCACGCAGCCGCGTCCGCCCACTTCCACATACTTTGCCATGACAAAATAAGCCTGATCGTCCTTGAACTCGATCTTGTTCAGGGATTCCTTGCGGGCAAGGGCCTTACTGGAAATGCAGTTTTCGCACCGGCCCGATTTGTTCCACACCATGTGGCAAGTGCCGGGCATCTCGGTCAGCCGGCCATCCTTGCCCAGGCTCAGCACCTTGGTGCTTTCCGGGTCCACCAGACGCACGATGTCAAAAATGCCCTTCAGGCGTTCCAGCAGTGCTTCCGGCTGGTCGCTGTTCACATCGCCCAGCATCAGCTCCTGCAGGCGGGCATGGTCATCTGTGATCTGGCCCACCACGCTTACGCAGTGGCGCACACCGGCGCGGCTCCACATGGTGTGCATCACCAGCCGGTGCAGCCGGTATTCCTGATCCACCGCGATCAGCACCAAGAATGCGGCATCCGGCTCTTCCGGCGTTGCGTCTGCAATGGCATCCAGCAGCTTGCGGCGGTCCTTGCCGGAGAGAAATGTCAGGCCCATGCCCTTATCAAAGTCCAGCTTCTGGGTTCGGTTGACCGGGTCCTCGTAGCGGTTCACCACGGTCACGCTGCCGCTGAGTATATCGTAATCGAACTGAATACCGCCGCGCTGCTCGGCATAAAAAGCGGTGCGCTCCCGTTCCAGATCCAGCAGGCGCTGGGCACGATCCTCACGGGGCAGAGCTTCGCGGTGCAGGATCTCCTCCGAAAGGCGGCGGGTCTCGTGGCGGAAACCGCGGTCATACTCCGAGCGCTGCAGCTCTGTGCGCAGCAACTCCGAGGATTCTTTCAGGCATTCCATCAGCAGCGGATTGAAGCTGCCGCACTCGCCGTGCAGGATCATGTCAACGGCCTTTTCGTGGCTGTAGGACTGCTTATAACAGCGCTCGCTGGTCAGTGCGTCGTACACATCGGCCAGTGCCACCACCTGTGCTGCAATGGGGATCTCGTCGCCCTTGAGCCTGTCCGGGTAGCCGCCGCCGTCCCACCGCTCGTGGTGCCAGCGGCAGATAGCGTGTGCCACCTTTACCAGCGGTTCGTCCTGCCCGATGGCAAGCTCCTTCAGGATCCTGGCACCCTCGGTGGTGTGGGTCTTGATGGTGGCGTACTCTTCCTCGGTCAGGCGGCCGGGCTTGTTCAGGATCTCTTCCGGGATCATGATTTTGCCGATATCGTGCAGCGCCGATGCTGTGCTGATCAGCGAGATATCACTCTCATCCAGCTGGTAGCGGTCAGTCTTCTGCGCCAGCTGATGCAGGAGCAGGCCGGTCAGGGTGCGGATGTGCAGCACATGCTGGCCGCTCTCGCTGTTGCGGAACTCCACCACATGGCTCAGAATGCTGATCATCAGCACACCGTTGTGCTCTTTTTCGTACACCTGATCGGTCACAAGGCGGGTAAGGCGCTTCTGCTTTGCGTAAAGCATGAGCGCATTCTTCACCCGGCGCAGCACCATGACCCGCTCGAACGGGCGGCGGATGTAATCGGCCACGCCCATATCATAGGCGCGCTCGACGCTTCGGTTGTCCTCTGCCGCGCTGATCACAATGACCGGGATTTCCTCCTGCCATGCATAGCACTGCATCACCCGCAGCACATCAAAGCCGTCCATTTCCGGCATGATCAGGTCCAGCAGCACCAGCGCGATATCGGTGCGTCTGCGCAGAATTTCGATCGCGCGCAGGCCGTTCTCGGCTTCCAGATATTCGTAGCCCTCGCCCAGAATCTCCTTGAGCATGGCGCGGTTGATCTCCGAGTCATCCACGATCAGTATTTTCTGTTTTGGTTCCATCTCAACCGCTCCTCGCTCCTGTACTTCCGGCTGCAGGGTCTTCCGTTTCCTACCGGACCACAAAAAAAGCTGCTGCAACAGCTTTGCGCTTTGCAGCAGCTTTTCATTTCACTTATATCTGCTTTTTTTTGCAGATCATCCAGCTTTCCGTCATGCGCCCATCATATCGTCGAACCAGTTCATCAGCTCCACCGAGAGGTGCTCCAATCTGGTCTGGGGCTTCCAGTCCGGCTGAGCAGGCTGCGGAGCCTCTGGCCCGGGCTGTGGAGGCTGTTCGGCCTCCGGCTCCGGCCGCGGACTCTGCGCTGCCGATGGTTCCGGCTGCGGGGGCGTATGCGCCGCAACCGGCACAGGCCGCACAGCTTCCGCATGGCGGGCCAGCTCCTGACGTAGCTGCTCTGCATGAGCGCTCGCGCACTCAGCCTCCTGCCGCGCCTGCTCACAGGCCGCTTCCAGCTGGGCATTTTCCTGCCGCAGCGCGGCCATCTGCCGTTCACAGGCAAACAGACGGGTCTGATAGCGCAAAATTTCCGCACTGGCCGCTGCCAGCTTTCGGTTCATCTGCTCCAGCTGGGCACACACCGCCTTGGGCGGCTCTGCCGGAGCCTTTGCCGCGGCAGACTGGGCACAGCGCTGCCGCGAACCATTGTTCTGCTGCCTGCCCTGCGCCATGGTGTCCCTCCGATCCATCCGATACGCCTGATCTGCTTATGACGGCCAGCTTTTTATCTGCGCTTGTTCAGCATGGCCATCAGCTGGTCGTAATAGCCATTATCGCTGTTGTCCTCTTCCACGGGCTTTTCAGCAGTGGGTGCCGGTGCAGCGCCGCCTGCGGCAGAAGCTGCCGGGCTTGCAGTCTCGCTGCTGAACACAGCAGACGGAGTGGACTGTGCGCCGCCCATTGCATTGCTGATGCTGCTGCGCAGGTCGCTTGCGCTCTTGTTGTCAAAACCGGTAGCAACCACGGTCACACGCATCTCGTCCGAGAGGTTCTCGTCGAACGCAGTACCCCAGATGATGTTTGCATCGGGATGTGCGCTCTGGGTAATGAGACCTGCTGCGGTCTCCACATCCTCCAGACCGATGTCCGGGCTGGAAGTGATGTTGATGATCACGCCGTGTGCACCGGCAATGCTGGTCTCCAGCAGCGGAGAAGAAATGGCAGCCTTTGCGGCGTTCTCGGCCTTGCCTGCGCCCTTGGCACTGCCCACGCCCATGTGTGCGTAGCCGGCATCCTTCATGATGGAGCGCACGTCGGCGAAGTCCAGGTTGATGAAGGCAGGCACATTGATCAGAGCGGAAATGGACTCAACGCCCTGACGCAGCACGTTATCAGCTGCCTGGAAGGCATTCATCAGGGTGATCTTTTCCTGACTGATCATCTTCAGGCGCTCATTGGGAATGACGATCAGACTGTCCACATGCATGAGCAGGTTTGCAATGCCCTGCTCTGCCAGACCCATCTTGCGCTTGCCCTCAAAGGAGAAGGGCTTGGTGACGATGCCAACGGTCAGGATGCCCAGATCATGTGCCACCTCGGCCACAACGGGTGCTGCACCGGTGCCGGTGCCGCCGCCCATACCGGCAGTGATAAACACCATCTGGGAACCCTTGAGCGCATTTGCGATCTCGTCCTTGCTCTCTTCAGCGGCGCGCTGGCCGATCTCGGGGTCTGCACCGGCACCGCGGCCCTTGGTCAGCTTGGAACCCAGCTGCACCTTGGTGGCAGCGTGGTTCTTGGCCAGAGCCTGCTGGTCGGTGTTCATTGCGATAAATTCGACGCCCTGCAGGCCGTCGCTGACCATGCGGTTGACAGCGTTGCCGCCGCCGCCGCCCACGCCGATCACCTTGATCGTCGTAACGTTTTCGTCCATTTCTTCATCGAGCATGAGTGCCATAACTTTGTCCTCCATCGGATTTTATCGTAAAACTGCGCATAGCGCACAGAAATTATCTGCTTACACTTATATAACTGTATCGTATCATCTTTTTGCCCTGAATGCAAGTCAATTTTGCTTTTTTGAAGGTGTTTTTTTCTCGCTGGCGCTTTCCCGCGGCATTTCCCGCTCAATTTGGGCACCAAGTTCCGCCAGCATCTGTGCAAAACCGGCATATCCACGGTCGATGTAACCGGTGTCGGTAATGCGGCTCTGTCCCCTTGCCGCCAGCGCGGCCACCACCAGTGCCGCGCCTCCGCGCAGGTCCGCAGCCCGTGTACACGCGCCCTGCAGCTGCCGCACCGGCCGGATGTCCAGTGTGCGTCCCTGCACCTGCACAGCGGCTCCAAAAGCCGCAAAACCCTCTGCACAGCCGAATCTCCGCTCAAACACCACATCCTCGATGCTGCTGGCGCTGTCGGCGGCAAGCATGGCAGCAGCAAGCAGCGGCGCTGCGTCTGTTGCCAGTGCCGGGTATACCCCGGTAAACACTCTGCCCGCGCCGTGCAGCGCGCCCAGCCGGGTAATGACCGCACTCTCCGGCCCTGTTTCTACCCTGCAGCCCATTTGTGCCAGAATTTCCAGCAGCGGTGCATAGGTCTCCGGCCTGCAGCCGGTCAGTTCCACCCGGCCTCCTGCCGCCGCGCAGGCACAGGCAAGGGTGGATGCCACGATGCGGTCGGCCATGGGCGCAAAGCTGCAGCTATACAGCATTCGTCTGCCCTGCACCCGGATGGTGCTGGTGCCCGCGCCCTGTACACAGCCGCCGCAGCGGTTCAGGAATGCTGCCAGATCGCTGATCTCCGGTTCTCGTGCGGCCCCGCGCAGGACCGTCTCGCCCTGCGCCGCAGCTGCTGCCAGAAGCAGGGTCTCGGTAGCACCCACGCTGGGGAACCCAAGTGTGATGTCCGCACCGTGCAGTCCGGCAGGCGCTGTCAGGATCAGCCTTGCCCCCTCCTCCCGGCAGTGCACGCCCATCTGCGCAAGGCCGGAAAGGTGCAGGTCCACCGGCCTTGCACCAATGCGGCACCCGCCGGGCAACACCGTTTCCACCCGGCCAAGCCGCGCCAGAAGCGGTGCGCAGAACAAAATGGATGCCCGCATCCGCGCGGCGGCTTCCGGCGCAAGGCGGCAGGTGGAAGGCACGCCCTGCACCGTGATGTCGCTGCCCTGCCAGCGGGCCGTGCAGCCCGCACCCTGCAAAAGCTCCACGCTGGTGTCCACATCCGCAAGATGCGGCACCTGCAGAAAACGCACCGTGCCATTGCACAAAAGGGCCGCTGCCAGCAGCGGCAGCACGCTGTTTTTGGCTGCCGGGATGTGTACTGTGCCGTTCAGCGGCATGCCGCCTGTGATGATAAGATCTCCGCCCATGCAAAAAGCCCCCGTTCCGCAAAAGATACCTCATGCTATGCGGCGCGAAGGCTTTTTGTTTATTTTGTCTGCGGTTGTGTCATTTGTTTGTCCGGTTATTTGTAGCTGAACCGGCAGAGGATGCTGTCGTTTTATGGCAGGGAACGCCCGGTTTTATGTCTCCCCGCGGGACACCGACAGCACGATGCCCATTTCGCCCAGCAGCATCATCAGACTGGTGCCGCCGGAGGAAAAAAACGGCAGGCTGATGCCGGTATTGGGGATGGTGTTGGTGACTACCGCCATATTCAGCACTGCCTGCAGGGCCACCTGCACCACAAAGCCCACTACCAGCAGCGCACCGAACCGATCCGGTGCATGCGCCGCCAGCGTGATGCCCCGCCACAGCAGCAGTGCAAACAGCAGGATCACCGCGCAGGCTCCCACAAAGCCAAGCTCCTCGCACAGGATGGAAAAGATGAAGTCGTTCTGCGGTTCGGGCACGAACAGGTGCTTCTGGCGGCTGCTGCCAAGGCCAAGGCCCGCCGCGCCCCCGGAGCCGATGGCATACAGGCTCTGGATGGTCTGGTGGCCGTCGCCCAGCGGGTCGGCAAAGGGATCCAGCCATGAGCTGAGACGGCTGGCCGCGTAGGGCACAAGGTCCGGCATAATGATGATGGCAGCTCCAATGGCCGCTGCACCGCCCGCCCCGGCCAGCATGAACCACTTGAGGCCGGTGCCGCCCACGAACATGAGCACCGCGCCGATGCCCAAAATGAGCACGGTGCCGGAAAGGTGCGGTTCCAGCAGCATGAGCACCGCCACCGCTCCCAGCACCAGTGCAAAGGGCAGCACCCCCACCGCAAAGCTGCCCATGCGGTCGTGGTTGAGCGCAATGATATGCGCAAACACCAGCACCACCGCAAATTTGGCGATCTCGCTGGGCTGCAGTGTGCCCAGGCCCGGCAGCACCAGCCAGCGCTTGCAGCCGTTGTACTCCGGCATGAACAGCACCGCCGTCAGCAACACCATTGAAAGCGCCAGCAGCGGCCATGCCAGCTTGTGGTAAACATGGTAGTCCACCCGGCTTGCCATCCACATGGCCCCGATGCCCAGCGCAGCATACAGCAGCTGCGGCCGCAGGTAGGCAAAAGCATCGCCCCGCCGGTACAGCGCCACTGCACTGCTGGCACTGCCCAGCATTACAAGGCCAAAGCCCACCAGCGTGAGCACCAGCACCAGAAACGGAAGGTCCATGGCCGGCAGATGCCGCAGCGGCAGGCCGCGCTTTGCATGGGCAGCAGCTTTGTGCATCCGTATCACCTCCGTTCCTTTATTGTACGCGGCGGCGGTGCCGGTTAGTCATAGACCCGGCGCACCGGCGCATACATTCCATTTGAAAGAGAGGTGCCTGCCATGCCAAAACCGGAGCCGCGCCCCTTGCGCACCCTGCCGGAACGGGCATTCCATGCCCGGGCACGGCTGGTGGCCGCGTTGATGTGCTGCGTCTGCTTTGCGGGGCTTGCCGCGCGGCTGGCGTATCTGCAGCTGTTTGCGGGCGGCTGGTATACGAACCGCGCCCTCGGCCAGCAATTGCGCGATACTGTGGTGCCTGCCGACCGGGGCCGTATCTACAGCGCCGACGGTGTACTGCTTGCCGCCAACAGCAGCTGCTGGACATTGCGGGCCTCCCCGCGCGAGATGCCGGAGGAAAAGCTCAGCCTTGCCGCGCAGGGCCTTGCGGAAATATTGGAGCTGGACGAAGCGAAGCTGCTGGAAAAATTCAGTGACCGCACCTCCAACGACTGCCTTTTGCGCTACCGCGTGGAGCGCGACACTGCCGACCGCGTGCGGGATTTTTGTGAAGAGAACGGCATCACCGGCATCCGCATCAATCAGGACTCCAAGCGCTGGTACCCGGAGGGGGAATTTCTGGCCAGCGTGCTGGGCTTTACCAATGTAGACAACGCCGGTGTGAGCGGGCTGGAGCTGAAATATAACGATGTGCTCACCGGGCAGAATGGTGTGGTGCTCACCGCCGTCAACGCTTGGGGCTACACACTGGAGCAGAGCTACGAGACCGAAAAAGTGCCCTTGGAAGGCAGCGGCCTGCGGCTGACTGTCGATGCCAACATCCAGCATTACCTTGAAAACGCGCTGGATTATGCGGTCAAGGAGCATCATGTGGCGGCGCGCGCCGTAGGCATCGTGATGGACGTGAACACCGGGGCCGTGCTGGCCATGTCCACCACGCCCGCCTACGACCCGAACCAGCCGCGCGTGATCTACGATGCAGCCGCCCGCAGGGCCGTGGATGCCCTTACCGGCAGCGAGCGCGCTGCCGCCCTGCAGCTGGCCCAGCAGACCCAGTGGCGCAACAAGGCCGTCAGCGACCTGTACGAGCCGGGCAGCGTGTTCAAGCTCATCACCTGCGCCGCCGCGCTGGATGCCGGGGCTGTGAGCAAAAACTCCACCTTTTACTGCGGCGAGTCCATCTCGGTGGCGGGCACACGGTTCCACTGCGCCAACCACAAGCGCCACGGCAGCCAGACCGTGACCCAGGCGCTGGAAAATTCCTGCAACCAGAGCTTTATCCAGATCGGCGCGCGGCTGGGCAAGGAAGCCTTCTGCGATTACTTTGCCGCTTTCGGCCTGCGGGAGCCAACCGGGGTCGATCTGCCCGCCGAACCCAAAAAGAGTCTGTACTACACCGCCGACCGCATGGGGCCGGTGGAGCTGGCCTCCTGCGCCTTCGGCCAGAGCAGCAAGATCTCCTATATGGAAATGGCCGCAGCCGTGTGCGCTGTGGTGAACGGCGGCAGGCTGATGCAGCCTTATCTTGTCAGCGATATCCTAAACCCGGACGGCAGCATTCTGCAGCACACAGAGCCGGTGTGCAGGCGGCAGGTGATCAAACCGGAAACTTCTGAAACCATGCGTGAGATGATGGAAGCCGTGGTGCTCTACGGCGGCGGGCGCAATGCCCGCATCCAAGGCTACCGGGTGGGCGGCAAGAGCGGCACCAGCCAGAAGCTGGACAGCGCCGACGAAAAAGCCCGTATTGCCAGCTTTGTGGCCGTGGCTCCCATCGACGACCCGCAGTTTTTGTGTCTGGTGTGCTTGGACGAACCCCACAGCTGGACGACTGCCGGCGGCAGCCTTTCAGCCCCGGTGTGCGCCGAGGTGCTGGAACAGACGCTGGTGTACAAGGGCGTGCCCCGCGCCGTGGAACCGGAAACCGATCCCGATCCCGCCCAGACCGCTGCCGACCTGCCCGCCGACGGTGACAGCTTTGACGGGGCATAAGCAAAAAACGGCCCCGGAAAGGTCTTCCGACTTTCCCGGGGCTGCAATGTTTTTTGTTTAATTCTGCTGCGGCTGCTCGCGGAAGACGATCTCGCCGGTCTCGCTGTTCATGGACTCCACAATGGCAAGGCTCTCCAGCTGGATGCCCTTGCTGCGGATCAGCTCGCCGCCCTGCTGGAAGCCCTTTTCCACGGCGATGCCGATGCCCTCCACTGTGGCGCCGGCTTCCTTGGCCAGATCCAGCAGGCCCATCAGGGCACAGCCATTGGCAAGGAAATCGTCAATGATCAGCACATGGTCTTCCGGGGTGAGGAACTTTTTGGAGACGATCACATTGTAGATCTTTTTGTGGGTGAAGGACTGGATCTTGGTCTCGTAGTTGTTGTAGTCCAGATTGATGCTCATGGACTTTTTGGCAAATACCACCGGCACGTTGAACTCGCTGGCCACGATGGCTGCAATGCCAATGCCGCTGGCCTCGATGGTGAGCACCTTGTTGATGGGCTTGCCTGCAAACAGGCGCTTCCACTCCTTTGCCATCTCCCGGAACAGCGGAATGTCCATCTGGTGGTTGATAAAGCTATCCACCTTGAGCACATTGCCCTCGCGTACGATACCATCTTTGCGAATACGATCTTCCAGCATCTTCATAGTGCAGCAGTTCCTCCAACCTGATCTTTTCCATGCCCATGCGTTTGCAGCGCATATTTCTCTTTTTATTTCACTTAGTATACCGGATGCTCTTTCCTTTGGCAAGAGGTTTTCTTGATAAATTTATAGGTTTTCCGCTCTTGTACTTTTTACAGATTCGAGTATACTGTAGTTAATATAAGGTGTGTCCGGCATCTGTGCACCGGCACACAGGAGGGGAGAGCATATATGAAAACGGGTCTTGTGCTGGAAGGCGGTGCCATGCGCGGCATGTTTACCGCCGGTGTTCTGGATGTATTGATGGAGCATGGCATCGTGCTGGATGGTGCCATTGGCGTTTCGGCCGGTGCGGTGTTCGGCTGCAACTACAAGTCCCATCAGATCGGCCGTGTGATCCGCTACAACACCCAGTATTGCAACGATAAGCGCTACGCAAGCTTCGGCAACCTGCTGCGCACCGGCAACCTGTACAGTGAGCAGTTCTGCTACCACACCGTGCCGGAAAAGCTGGACGTGTTCGACGCAAAGGCATTTGCAGAGAACCCCATGGACTTTTTTGTGGTGTGCACCGATGTGCGTACCGGCGACCCCATCTATCACAAGTGCCGCACCGGCGATGCCGAGGATATCCAGTGGATGCAGGCATCCGCTTCCATGCCGCTGGCGGCCAAGATCGTAAAGATCGGCCATTATCAGCTGCTGGACGGCGGCATTGCCGATTCCATCCCCGTGCGGTTCTTCGAGTCCATCGGCTACAAACGCAACCTCATTGTGCTGACCCAGCCCAAGGGCTTTGTGAAAAAGAAGAACAAGATGCTGCCCGCCATCCGGGCACGCTACCTGCGCTACCCCGCTTTTGTGGAAGCCGTTGCCGACCGTCACGAACGCTACAACGAAACGCTGGATCACATTGCCATGCTGGAGCAGACCGGCAAGGCGTTCGTCATCCGCCCGCCCATCCCGCTGGAGATCGGCTCCATGGAGCGCGATCCGGTCCAGCTGCGCCGCGTCTACGAGACCGGCCGTGCCGTTGCCGAAATTCAGGTGGATAAGATCGCCGCCTTTGTGAACGAATCCAAGGCTGCAGCGGAAGAGTAACGGCGGCACAAACAGATATCCTGCATGTGCATAGCCCCCACAGGGAAGCAGCTCTTTTGATCGAAGCGCAGGTGCGCAGCCAGAAGGTCTACATGTGATGTTTTCGCGGCATCACGAAAATGTTAACGTCAACAAAATCATGGTATAGCAGCAGCCCCGGTGAACCTGACGGTCCATCGGGGCTGTTTTTGCGCCATCTTCAGCGATGTCGCCGCAGCTGTTCGAATCCACCCTCGAGAGTGAGACTTAGGATGCCGGGCAAAACAAAAACCAGCGTAATTTCTACGCTGGTTCTTTTGGTGGAGCGAAGCAACCCAAATCCGAACCATTGCCCTCTGGGGCATCTTTGGCGGCGATTTCATCGAAAGTGATGGTTTTTGTGCCGTCTTTGTAGTTGAATGTAATCAAAACTTTTTCATCATAGAGATAAACAGCATTCACGAATGTATTGATAAGCGTTTCCCGGTGGCTTTTCACGTTCGGGTCGAGCTTGCGGAACCGGGTCAGCCAGAACCGAACCTGATTTTCGCTCAACCGTGGCCGAGCGATTTTTTCTTCGGTGATCCGAACCTCAAGCTCTTTCTGCTGGGCTTCCAGCTTTTCCAGCCGCAATTTGGTGGAGTTGGTCAGCACACCTGCTTGAATAGCGTTCAGCATATTCTCGATGCCGTTCTCCACCTCGCGCATCTGCTTTTCCAGCAAAGGAAGCGTGGTGTTTTCCTGATCCTGCAGCTCCATCACTTCCGCAACGATGGCATCAATCACGGCATCGTCTTGAATCAGCTTCATGGTTTCAGCTACGACCAAATCTTCCAGCCATTCCTTACGGACGGTCTTTTTCTTGCAGGTCTTGAAACGCTTCGCGGTAGAGCATTTATAATAATGATGAACGACCTTGTTTCTACCCGTACCGCACTCGCCGAACATCATCGCGCCGCACATTCCGCAAAACAGCTTGGTGGTGAGCAGATAATCATCCTCGGCCTTGTGGCGGGCAGGAGCGCGGCTGTTCTTTTTGATTTTCAGCTGCACTTCTTCAAACAAGTCCTTGTCCACGATGGCCGGGATGCTGTCCGGCATTACGATATCCTTGAAGTGGTTTTCACCAATGTACCGTTTGTTCGTCAGCAGAGTCTGAACACTGTTGTAGGTAAACTTCTGATTACGGTTGGTGGTCACGCCACTGTCGTTCAGCCAGTTCATCAGTTCTTTCATAGTTGCGCCATCGTTGTACCGCTGAAAGGCTTCTACCACAAAGGGAGCTTTCAGCGGGTCGACTTGAAAGAACTTCTCCTCATCCACCTTAAAACCAATGGGAATCGTGCCGCCGTTGTACTTCCCCTTCAGAACATTCTCGGTCATGC
>ERZ836829.689-NODE-689-length-34003-cov-16.367179_pt1 | contig 34003 bp, 36 predicted proteins | sample MGYA00519574_ERZ836829 | MGnify/ENA primary metagenome ERZ836829 (study PRJEB31850, sample SAMEA3708808) | human gut metagenome | biome: human gut; feature: human-associated habitat; material: faeces | place: China | collected 2014 ...
GCGGAATGGCGCTCCGTTCCTTCGGAACGGATGCGCAGATTCTGCGGAATATGCAAATGGTGACATATGGTAAAATGGGAGCAAATAGAGGATGTGCAATTTAATATTTAGCAAAACAACCGAAAGGTTGCGACGCAAAGCTATAGGGCCTGTAAAATGGCAGCCAGTTGCGACTTACGATGACTCATCAAGAGTGTTGTTTTGCTATACAAAAACAACACTCTTTTATTTTTACCCGAGGCCTCAGGAAACCTCTTGAACTGCCTCTTAAAATTACAAACCGAAAATTAAAAAGAATCCTTGAAGAGGATTGTAAAAAATTCATAAACCGGCAAAGCAGTCGAAAGGCTGTGACGCAAAGCTATAGGGCCTGTAAAATGGCAGCCAGTTGCACTTTGAAGAGTATTGTAAAATGCGCTTTAGGTGCCTTTACAATACTCTTCTTGTTTGGATTTTTTTCATGAATCAATGAGGAGTTTTTTTATGAAAAAAGGTATCGTTTTAAAGCTTGCAATGTTTGTTGCAGCTTTTGCAATCAGCACATTTGCTCCGTCTATGACCGCAGCAGCAGCTTCCTATGATGATGAGTTCGTAGCTCTGATCAACCAGAAGCGTGCAGCAAATGGTCTTCAGCCGGTTTCTTTAAATAGCACTCTTGACAATGCAGCAAAGACAAGAGCAGAAGAGCTCACAGAGAAGTTTTCCTACCAGCGTCCGGATGGCCGCCGCGAATTCACAGTTCTCGATGACAACAATATCGCAGATGATTTCGTTGGTGAGTGCTACAGCGCAGGCCAGGCAACACCGAAGGAAGCTCTTGATAACATGATGCAGTATGACTTCTTCGAGAAGAAGGTCATGAGCGAAGACGCTAAGACAGTTGGCGTTGGTCACTACAACGGTGGTGAGTATGGCGATTACTGGGAAGTTCTTTTTACAGCCCCGGCAGCAACAGATAGAGCAGAATTCGCACAGGAAGTACTTGATCTCGTAAACGTACAGCGTGCCAACAACGGCCTTAGCCCAGTCGTCCTTGGTGATGAGAAATTAAACGCAGCTGCTCAGCAGCGTGCCGTTGAGATCGCATCTGTTACTTCCCATACACGTCCAAATGGAACAAGCTGCTTTACAGTCCTCGATGACTTCAATGTAACGGATGAAGCTACAGGTGAGAACGCAGCATGGGGACAGGTAACTCCGGAAGAAGTCGTTAACGACTGGATGAATTCCGAAGGACACCGCGCAAACATTTTAAATCCAGACGCTCACAAGATGGGCTTTGGATACTACAGCGACAACAGATCCGAGTGGGGCCGCCAGTGGATTCAGATCTTCACAGAGTAATCTGTTTTAGATAAGATAAACTTCATTTCTTTTCATAATTTTCATAATTTTACATTTTTTTCTAACGCCAAAGAAAAAAACGCCTGCCGCACGATTCTAGCGCCACTTGATCGTGCGGTATTTTTTATCTACTGTTTTAAACTGGAATATATATACGTAGCAACCAAAGTATGATATACTATGCTATATCGAATACAAGTTCGAGAGATGAGGTGAACTCTATAAACAGCGCTGAATGGTTCATTACAAAAATTATTTTTAAAAATAGAATATTGGATTATAATGGACAGGAATTTGAGGATTTCTTTGTTTCTATTATGACGAAAAGTAATCCTGAGTTTCAGGCAGTAAAAGCGTATGGAAATATAGGTGACCGAAAAAATGATGGTTTTGACCGGACAACCGGTACATATTATCAGGTCTTTGCTCCAGAGAATATTATGAAGGAAAAGACAACGCGCGATGGTATGAAAAAGTTGGAGACGGATCTTAATGGTCTATATGAGTACTGGAATCCGATTTGTCTGATACAAAATTATTTTTTCGTAATAAATGATAAATATAATGGAGTGCCGGCTCCAATTATTGAAATGATAGAGATATTGAATAATGATCCAAGATATGAGAATATAAAAATAAGATTGTTTTCAGCTAAAGATCTGGAGCGGGTGTTTGATGAGTTGTCGGATGATTCAAAACAGGATATTATAGGATTTATCCCAGAGGAGACCGTTCCAATGCTTGAGATTGAGGCATTGCATGAAGTTGTTACATACATGACCAAAACGGAATTGCCTGTAGATTACCAAGACAGTCTTACAGTTCCTGATTTTGATGAAAAGATCATATTTAATAATTTAAGTAGTGTTGTGGCGGATCAGTTGACGGCTGGTAGCTATCAGGATGGATTACTAAAGCAATATTTTAATGAGACTCCTGGAGCTAGAGAAATTTTGCAAAAGCGTTTCCATGCACTATATGAACAGGCAAAAAAAGAGATACCGGAATCGGTGGAGAATTATTCGGATCAGCAATTTTATTATATTTTAGAACAAGCGTGTCCTAAAAGAACATTGCCGATCCAGACGAGTGTGCTTGTATTAATGGCATATTATTTTTCAAGTTGTGATATTTTTAAAGAGCCGCAATTATAATGATGGAGAGGAGGAAAATTATGATCTTACCGAAGAAACAATTATCGTTAGGTGAGTCGCTTTTTGGATTTGGTGCCTTTCTGTTAGAAAAAATGAACTCACCAATTACGGTTGAAGACCTTTGGAGCTACTATAAAGATTCTTATGATGAAAAAAGATATCCGGTCAAATTTTCCTTTGACCAATTTGTAATGGCGTTGGACTATCTGTTCCTTATTGGGGCAATAAAAGAAGATGAAAGGGGATTGTTGAGCTATGAAGCTGCTTAGTTTGAAGTCAGATCATTCATCCTTTCATCCGGTTATATTTAAAGACGGTGTTAATATTATTGTTGGCAAGCAGGTAGCGCCTCACAATGAGAATGATGGTAATACTTATAATGGTGTTGGAAAGTCACTTACTTTGCACCTCATTCATTTTTGCCTAGGATCAAACAGCATTAATTCTTTGGCTGCTAAGCTGCCGGAGTGGAAATTTACCTTGGAGTTTGAGATAGATGGGAAAAGGTATACTTCGACTAGAGACACAAAGGAGCAAAATAAGATCGATTTTTGCGGAGAACGGATATCTGTGAAGGAAATGCGGGAAACGATGCTTGAATTGTGTTTTGGAATCACATCCCCGCCTAAAAATTTAACATGGAATACCTTGTTTGCACGATTTGCGAGGCGCAGTCGTTCCAGTTATACAAAGTATGACTCATTTACGACGAGAGAATCTGATTATAGTAAACTCTTAAATAATTGTTATTTACTGGGGATAGATATTGATTTGATCGTTAGTAAAAAGGAACTCCGAGATCGCCAGACCATGGCAAGAGATACAGAAAAAGCAATCAAGAATGATCCGTTTTTCAAGCAGTATTATTTAGGAAAAAATGACGCAGAACTGGATGTTGCGGACTTGGAATATCGGATTTCGGATTTGAAAAGGGAAATATCCGCGTTTAAAGTATCGAAAAACTACCATGAGTTGGAAAAAGAAGCAGATGATAAGAGCTATGAAAAGAAAAGTCTTGAAAATAGGCGAGCGCTTGTTACTAAGTATATAAAGAATATAGAGCAGAGTTTTGATGAAACAGCGGAGGTGAAAGAGGAAAAACTACTCAAAGTATATGAGGCTGCTAAAATTGAGATTCCTGAAATGATAAAAAAGAAGATGGAAGATGTTTTGGCATTTCATAATAATCTGCTTTCAAATCGTAATCTACGATTAAGCAAAGAACTGCAAAAACAAAAGCAGGAATTGAAACATATTGATGAGCAGATTAAAAGTTTGGGACAACGTATGGACGAGCTCCTCAGTTATCTAGATTCACATGGGGCGTTGGAGGAGTATGTTGCATTAACAAAACAGTTGACTTCTTTGAATAATGAATTAAATCGGATAAGAGAATATCAAAAAATCTTAAAGGCATATCGTGACACGGAGTTGGATATTAAGGCAACTATGATTGCTGAGGATAAACAGGCGGATGAGTATCTGGAATCAGAAAAAGATAAGTTGACAGATTTGCGAAATCGTTATTGGAATTATGCGAAACGATTTTATCCTAAAAAGCGAAGTGGACTTGTTATACGAAATAATTTAGGTGAGAATATGCTTCGTTATATGCTGGATGCCCGGATAGAAGATGATTCGTCCGACGGGGTAAATGAGGTAAGAATGTTTTGCTTTGACCTGCTTCTGTTAACCTGTCAAAAGGGAAAAATAGAGTTTATCATGCATGACAGCCGTCTGTTTGCCAATATGGATCCAAGACAGAGAGAAATGCTGTTTCGTATAGTAAATGAAGTATGCCAGGAGAAGCATTTTCAGTACATTTGTTCCATCAATGAGGATGCAATGGTCTCCTTTGAGCCATTAATGTCTGAAATGGAATATAAACAGTTGATTCGAGAAAATATTATTCTTGAACTAAATGATGATGCCCCACAGAGCAAACTCTTGGGAATTCAGGTAGATCTTGATTTGGAGGATAAGGGAAAAAATTCTGAGGAGATGAACTGAGCTATCAAGTGAGAAGAGCTTTCTTGACTTTCCTGTCTCTGTCTGGTAAGATATATATCGTAGTTTTTCAAAGACTACATGTCTCTGTAGCTCAGTAGGATAGAGCACACGCCGTCTAAGAAGTAACCATGGTTAAAGCCGTGGAACTTAAAAGGGTGGTAACAAAGAGTCCGATTTGAACAGCGGCATATAGAAATGTCGAAATAAGAAATCAGATGATTCATCACGAAAGTGATTGAGTTCATAAAGTTGGTTGCCGTGACCGAAAAGGCTGAAAAAGCCCGAAAATACGGCATTTGTTCCCATAGTTAAATGGATATAACAAGCGCCTCCTAAGGTAGCGTTACAACGCTCACCTTGGAAAAACCTTAGGAGGGAGCTGAGTCCGATAACTACGGGGGCTGACAAAAAAATTTAATACGTCCCAATAGCTCAGTTGGATAGAGCACACGCCTCCTAAGAATATGTTAATCACGGGCCAAATGATTTTTCCAAATCAGGTTCGTAGTTCGAATGCAGCGGGTTTTTGAAATCTCAAAACGCTGGATTTTGAAAACCCGCTGAGTTATAATAATGCAGGTAAGACGTAGTCCTAAGGGTAAAAACCTTGAAAATACGCCATTTTTTAATACACGTCTCTGTACCTCAGTTGGATAGAGGGTCCGCCTCCTAAGCGGAACGCCGGCGGTTCGAGCCCGCCCAGGGACGCCAGTCAACAGCGCGGGAGATGAAAAATCTCCCGTTTTTTTTCTAACCGGATTAGATGTCATCCAAAATCACAGGACATTTTGCTAATCAGAAAAAACGTCACAAAATGACTTTTGGCTAAAAATGGCGCATGTTTTCGTGTTCACCTGTGTATCTGGGTGTAAATCTGTGATAAATCTCCCCTATTGCTGCAGAAATCTGAAATACGATACCTGGAACTGCTATGACGGAAGAAAAGACTTGAGGGCTGATTTCTAAAGACGTTAGAAAATCGGGTGACGAGATTTTAGAATTCTAAAATCAACCACCAAAATTAGAGAAAGCAGCAAACTGGGATTTGGAGGATAGCGTATATGAAATACAAAGGAACGCTTATTGTTGTTAAAGACTGCAACCGTGCTCTAAAGTTTTATCGTGATATGTTTGGGCTTCAACTTCTACAAGACAATGACGGAAATATGGAACTGACGGATCATTTGTATTTGCAGGAGTTGGGTTACTGGGAAGATTTTACGGAAAAACGCATAATTTCAAACAGCAATCAGTCCGAATTATATTTTGAAGAACCCGATATAGAAAAATTTGTGGCACGACTTGAGCTGCTCTACCCCGAAACCGAATATGTCAATCGTCTGATGACACACAGTTGGGGGCAAAAGGTAGTCAGATTTTATGACCCTGACGGAAATCTGATTGAAGTAGGAACACCCGTGTAACACATCTCGACTACTTTCAGTTTGTCGTTCTCCTGAATGACTTAATATCGATATCTTACATAGCCCTGTGGTGACTAATCCTCATCACAGGGCTTTTGTCGTCTCCGGACTTCCCCGGTGACTGATCAAAACTATGGAGGATATCGTGATGAGAAAAAAAGTGAGACGCAAAACCATTCTGATCGATGGGATCAGATACTACGATGACAAGCCGGATACCTGCCGCAAGTGCTTCTTCTGGAAAAACCGCAAGGTCGGCTGTGTGCTTGGTACGCAGAACTGCTACTACCTGGCTGAGGCAGTAAAGACCGAGCAGGAAAAGAAATGTGAGGGCTGCTGTTACGCCAAAGGCCATCCCTGTGTCAGCGCTGTCTGCTACAAGGAATTGGACGCATGGCTCAGAGCAAACCGGGCTAACCGCTCAAAGGAAGAAGGTGCGGCAAATGAGTAAGAAGGATGATGTCTTCCGCAGATATGAGAAGCTGGCGAGGGCTGCAAAGAGAGAAAATCCCGGGAGTGCATCAGAGCATAAACCCGGAAGCTGCGCTCACTGCCTCTACTATCGCCCGGATTTCAAGTATCGCCGGTGCCAGTTCACCAGGTGTCCCTACGGTAAGGATAAGGATGTGTTTCGCAAGAAGCCTCTGAAGCGCGATAAATTCTCCTGAAAGCAGGTGGTGACTATGAGTGTTTGATTATTTCTACGGAGCCCAGGCAGAACAGTTTGCCTTCTACCGGGTTCCCAAGGTGCTTTTTACGAATGACCGGTTCAGATATCTGTCTGCTGAGGCGAAAACTTTATATGGCATCTTACTGGACCGCGTTCCCCTGTCTGCGAAAAACGGATGGATCGATGAACAGGGCCGCGTGTATATCATCTGCACGATTGAAGAAATCATGGCGGACATGAACTGCGGAAACAAAAAAGCGATCCAGTTGTTATCGGATTTGGAGGACAAGGTCGGTCTCATTGAGAGGAAGCGTCAGGGTCTGGGAAAACCAAACCTGATCTATGTAAAGAACTTCATATCGGTGGATAACCCTGTGGAGAGACATTTCTTGAAATGTCAAAATGACACTTCTGGAAGTGTCGAAATCACATCTCTTGAAGTGTCAAAAGGACACGGAAATAAGACTGATATTATAAAGACTGAGTATAGTGATACCGATTCCTTCTATTCCGACAGAAGTGTCGGGAAAGGAAGCGATGCGATGCGAACCCGAGTTCAATATGAGGATTATTTCAGAGAATCTCTCGAATTGGATTATCTTTTCCGGGATAGGACACTTGATCAGGATACCATTCATGCCCTGGTCAATCTCATGGTTGATGTGTGCTGCTCCACAAGAAAAAGCATTCGTATCAATCGGGAAGATATGCCAATCGAAGTCGTAAAAAGTCGATTTATGAAGCTGGATGCAGAGCATATCAAATATGCCCTGCTGACACTGGCAAGCAACACAACCCGCGTTAAGGACATGAAGCAGTACATGCTGGCAGTCCTCTACAACGCGCCAACTACCATCAGTTCTTACTATCAGAACTGGGTACAGCACGACATGGCCAATGGCTTGATCTAGGAGGTGATCATTATGTCGAGAGCCACAATCATGGCTGTAGTAAATCAGAAAGGCGGAACCGGTAAAACTACCACCTGCGAAAATCTGGGCATTGGCCTTGCCAATGAGGGAAAAAGAGTGCTGCTCGTGGACACGGATCCTCAGGCGTCCCTAACCATTGCCCTTGGACATCCCAGACCGGATGATCTTCCGGTCACGCTGACCGACCTGATGGCGAAGGTCATGCAGGATCAGCCCATCGCACCTAAGGAGGGGATCCTGTCACATGAAGAAGGCGTGGATCTTGTTCCTGCAAATATCACGCTGTCCGGTATGGAAGTATCGCTGGTCAACGCCATGAGCCGCGAAACTGTTTTAAGGCAGGTTTTAGATGCTTTGAAATTTCAGTACGACTATATTCTACTGGACTGTATGCCCTCCCTGGGCATGCTGACCGTCAATGCGCTTGCCGCATCGGATCAGGTTCTCATTCCAGTCCAGGCAAACTATCTGTCGGCAAAGGGTCTGGAGCAGCTGCTTCAGACGGTAAACAAGGTCAAGCGTCAGATCAATCCCAAGCTTCGAATCGAAGGAATTTTGCTGACCATGGTGGACCTTCGTACCAACTTTGCAAAGGAGATCAGTACGCTGATCCGCGATACCTACGGCAGCAAGCTGAAGGTCTACGACGCAGACATCCCTCGCTCTGTCCGTGCTGCGGAAATCAGTGCGGAGGGCGTGAGTATTTTCAAACACGATCCGGGCGGCAAGGTCGCTGAGGCCTACCGGGGTCTGACAAAGGAGGTGTTAGCGAATGCCGAAAAGAGGCGGAAACATCAGCTTGACCAGCTACGATGATATCTTTGAAACGGATGAAAGCCGTGCAGAGAGTCAGCTGGAACGAGTGCAGAATATCAGCATCAGCGAGCTGGTGCCCTTTAAGGAGCATCCCTTCAAGGTGGTCGATGATGAAGCTATGCTTCGAACAACGGAGAGCATCGCACAGTACGGTGTGCTGACACCTCTGATTGCCAGGCCGCTGGAAGCAGGTGGTTATGAGATCATCTCCGGACATCGCCGTGCCCATGCTGCTGAGATGGCTGGGCTGACGGAGGTTCCGGTTCTGGTAAGGCAGATGGATGATGATGCCGCCACGGTACTCATGGTCGATTCGAATCTTCAGAGAGAAAACATTCTGCCCAGTGAGAGGGCTTATGCGTACAAGATGAAGTTGAAGGCGATGAAGCATCAGGGCGAAAGATCAGATTTAACTTCTCGCCAAGTTGGCGAGAAGTCACAGACGTCTGTAGGAACTATGTCTGCTGAGATTGGCGAAAGTGAACGTCAGATTCAGCGCTACATCCGTCTCACCAACCTGATTCCCGAACTTCTGGAAATGGTCGATCAGAAGCAGATTTCCTTCAATCCGGCAGTTGAGCTTTCCTATCTTGTTCCGGAGGAACAGGAGGTTTTCATGCATGCTATGGATGAAGTGCAGGCATCCCCTTCTCTTTCCCAGGCCCAGCGTCTGAAAAAGCTGGCTCAGGAAGGCAATTTCACTATGGACGCTGCCAGAGAGATCATGAATGAAGTGAAGAAAGGTGATCTTGAACGGGTTACCTTCCGAAATGAACAGCTGAGGAAGTATTTCCCCAGGTCCTACACCACACAGCAGATGCAGGACACCATTATCAAGCTTCTGGATCAGTGGCAGAAAAAGAAAGCCCGCGATCAGGAACGATAATTTTATACCAATACCCGAGCACTGTCAGAAGGACAACTTTTGATAGTGCTTTCTTTTTACCCAAAACACGAAAAGGAGTATCAATCAATGACTGAAAAAGAAATGATGAATCAGATGCAGAATCTGCTTGGTATCCGGAAGAAGCCTTCCGAAAAAGAGGCTGCAGCGATTGCGCTTGCAGATTCGGTAGACGAGCTGGCAGAAATGTTCTGTGACAGTGCTATTGTTCTTTCCCGAATTGCCAGCCTGCTTCAGGGAAAGAAGAATCCCTGGGACACGAAGAATTTTGAAGACATGGATGACTGGGACGAGGATGATATGGCCTGTATGGACGCTACCGTCCTTTTTGCGGTTCCCGGAAAACCGGTACAGCTGATGGCGGAAGAAGACGCCCTGTCAAAGTTTCCGGGCTTTGATGATGAGCAGACGTTTTATTGTGTTGAGATCGGCGACCATCTGTTTCTCCACTATATGGAGCAAACCTGGGAAAGTGAAGATGATATCACCATCACGGCTCCGGTTTATATTGCCAGAGTCAATGACGATGAAACCGAATGTGAGGAACTTACCGCTATGGACTTTCTTGCTGCAATGATCTTTTTGAATGACCATTTCGTGACCATTACCGGTGAAGACGGAAAGACCATCTGTGGTTACTGGCTGCCGAAAGAGAAAAAGGAGGACTAACACATGGATTTTGATCAGTTTAAGATTCAGGTTGTCGATGAGATGCGCGAGCGCTTTCCCAATCTGGATATCGGCATTCAGGCTGTTTCGAAGCTGCAGGGTGGATCCTATACCGGTCTGGCTGTCAGTCCTGCAGGCAGTAATGTTGCCGCCACGATGAACCTGGACTATGTTTACAAACGTGTTGAGGACGGTATGCCTATGGAGACTGCCCTTCACAACATCGAAAAGCAGGTGGCAGAGATTGCCGGAAGTATGCCGCAGTTCGATACCCGGGCGCTGATGGATTACGGTCAGATGAAGGAAAAGCTGACGCTTCAGATGATTCCTATTGCCGGAAACGAGGAAAAGCTTTCCGAGATTCCTCACAGAGCTGTGGAGGACATGGCTCTTGTTTACCGCTTCGAGATGGAAAGTAATGAGCAGGGCTCCGCCAGCATTCTTGTAACCAACAACATGCTTCAGACCTATGACATTGCTGCGGATCAGCTTCATTCGGATGCCATAGAAGCTGCCCCGGAGAACTATCCGGCGACCCTTCGCAACATGAATGAGGTCTTGCGCGACATGATGGGCGATGCTGCCGGTATGTTTCTTCCGGATGAGCCTTCTCCCATCTGGGTTGCTACGGTAGAGGGCGGTCAGAACGGTGCCTGCATCATTCAGTATCCGGATTTTCTGGATCAGGCGGCTGAAACGCTGGGCGGCGATTTCTACGTTCTCCCTTCTTCGATCCATGAAGTTCTGTGCATTGCCGATGATGGAAGTATGGAACTCAGTCATCTGGAGGAAATGGTGCGAACCATCAATGAGACGGAGGTCGCGCCTGCGGACCGGCTCTCCGACAATGTATTTCACTATGACAGCGAGGAACACATCTTTGAAAACGCCCGTACCTTTGAGGCCCGCGAGGCTGCCAGAGTAGAAGCCATGCTTGCGGATGAGCCTGCCGGAGTTATGGAGGCAGATACGATCACCATGCTGCTGGTTGAACCCAACGAGCACCCGAAGGTCATTGAAGCCAAGACCGGCCTCGAGGATCTTCAGCAGCTGGTAGGCGGTTTTATCGAGGTGGTGTATCCCTTCGGTGATCCGGTTGGCCTGATCGTCAATGAGGAAGGCAAAATCAACGGACTTCCTCTCAACCGTGCTCTTCGTGATGAGAACAATGAGGTCTATGATGTGATTGCCGGTTCCTTCCTGGTGACCGGTCTTACGGAGGACAGCTTCGGTTCCCTCACTCCGGAACAGGTCGGCAAGTTTGAGGAGTTATTCCACCAGCCAGAGGCCTTCGTGAAAATGGGACGCAGCATCATGGCGATCCCGATTCCCGATGAGGCCCTCCAGTCACGCGAAGCGGTGAAAGCCGCCGAAGAGATCGGCGGTAAGCCGAAGCACAAAAGGCCTGAGCATGACGGTCACTGATGATGTTGAAAGAAGGAGGTACACATGGTTAGACCACTGGCATATATCACTGCAAACTGGAGCGATAATGAATTTGAAGCGAAAAGCACGGCCCTGCGTTATTGCCGAAAGGTGTATGAAGCAGGGTTTTCTCCTATCTGTCCGAGGCTCATGTATGAGGGGCTCTTACGGGACGAGATCCCCCAGGAGCACAAGGACAGGATCGAAATGGCATCGGAGCTTCTCAGAAGATCCCGCATTCTCGTAGTTTGCGGCGACTCGATGGATGGACAGGTCAAAGACGATATCGGTCTGGCAAGGAGGCTCCGTATTGCCGCTACGACTCTTGACGGCATTATGAAGGTGGAGGGCTCCGCCGGAAAAAAGGCATGATGCCGGAAAAACGAACTGAAGGAGGTGGTGAGCATTGCAGGAGGAAGTAGAAAACAGGACAGTGAATTTGGCCATCAGCACGACCAAGCTTACGGCTCGCAGTATTGTCCGACTTGGCCTGAAGGGGATCGCTTATATCAAGCGAAAATCTCAGGAAGCGGCAATGAAAAATGAAAAGCCCACCGGCAAGCAGACCATTCAGGAGCTGATCGGCCAGAATCAGGGCGTAACCAATATCGACATCTCCAAAACAGACCTGAAGGGCTTTGAAAAGTATGCCCGGAAATACGGTGTTGATTATGCAATCACCAAGGATAAATCCGTACTTCCACCGAAGTACCTGGTGTTCTTTAAGGCCAGAGATGCGGATGCCATGACGGCGGCATTTAATGCCTACTCTGCAGAGATACTGGCAAAGAACAAGCGTCCGAGCGTTCTGAAAACGCTGCATAAGCTGATCGATGCGGTGAGAGATATCCCTGCGAAGGTGGTAAGCAGGGACAAGCAGAGGGAGCAGTCGCGATGAGCCCGGATACCGTTAAGCTGAAAAAGCTTCTGATCCGGGCCCTCCCCTATATCCTGATCGGTCTGGTCTGTACCAATCTGGGAGAAGCCTGGCGAATGGCGGAGGGCGCGAATGCTTCGGAAAAGCTGCTGTCATTCTTTACGACGATGGGCATTGCTTTCGGAAATCCCCTTCCGAGCTTTCATCCCATTGACTTGATGGTGGGCCTGATCTGCGGGGCAGGTCTGAGGGCTGCTGTCTACATCCGGGGAAAGAATGCCAAAAATTTTAAGCATAACCTTGAGTATGGTTCTGCCCGATGGGGTGGCCCGAAAGACATCGAGCCTTTCATCGATCCGGTCTTTGAGAACAATGTGATCCTCACAAAGACAGAACGACTGATGATGAGCAACCGCCCAAAGAATCCTGCCAATGCCAGAAATAAGAATGTTCTGATTGTCGGCGGCTCCGGTTCCGGTAAAACCCGGTTCTGGATTAAGCCGAACCTGTTGCAGCTGCATTCTTCCTATGTTCTGACAGACCCGAAGGGTTAAACTATAAGAGGATAGAAAAAGGTAGCGTTTCACAAACGCAAATTACATACAGAAGGGAGGTTGAAACCGTGGCGAAGAAAGAAGAAATCAAAATAACGGCTCTGTATGAAAGACTGTCGAGAGACGATGAACAAGCTGGAGAATCGAACTCCATCCAGAATCAGAAAAAATATCTCGAAGAATATGCCCGACAAAAAGGGCTGAGAAATATCCGGCACTTTTATGACGACGGCTACTCTGGTACAAATTTCAATCGTCCCGGTTTTGCCGCCCTACTGGAAGAAATCGAAGCAGGACGAGTTGAGACCCTTGTGGTTAAAGACCTCAGCCGCTTCGGGCGTAATTATCTGCAAGTTGGCTACTACACGGAAATCCTCTTTCCGAAAAAAGGCGTTCGTTTCATAGCCATCAACAACAATGTGGATAGTGCTACTCCGCAGGACAATGACTTCACTCCGTTTTTGAATATTATGAACGAGTGGTACGCCAAGGACACGAGCAACAAAATCAAGGCGATATTCAAGTCCAGAATGAAAGACGGTATGAGGTGTAGCGGTTCTATCCCCTACGGCTACAAGAGAAAGCCGGACGATAAGCAGACCCTTATCGTGGACGAGCCTGCCGCAGAGGTTGTCAGAAAAATCTTCCGTCTGATTTGCCAAGGCAACACCACCACAGCCATTGCAGAAATGCTGACTGCGGAGCAAGTGCTGATACCGTCAGCCTATGCCGCCCTGCACAATCCGAAGAATTGCAGACACAAGGATATTAAAGACCCCTACCGATGGAACGCAACCACCGTGGGCTATATCCTTGACAGGCAGGAATACCTCGGTCATACCGTGTTGGGCAAATCCGTCTGCGAGAACTTCAAGACGAAGCAACGCAGAGCCGCAACGCTGGACGAACTGATGATATTCCCCGACACCCACGAAGCAATCATTGACCAAGATACATGGGATATTGCAAGAAAAATCCGTATGAAGAAAAAGCCCAGAGTGGCGAACGGAACATATTCTCACCGTCTGTCTGGTTTGGTCTATTGTGCTGACTGCGGTGCAAGAATGGGATTTATCAGCCCCGATGCCAAGCATGGCGAGAAACACTATGATTCAGATTCCGCTTTCCAATGCGGCAACTATCGTAGTGTCACAGCCGAATGTGTTTCGCACTATGTAAAAACATCGGTTCTGGAAGCGGTCATTTTACAGGCAATCCAGACGGTCAGCAAATATGTCCTTGAAAACGAAGCGGAGTTTATCGACCAACTCAAAGCCGTATGGAATGAGCAACAGTCAAGGACAGCGAGCAACGGACAGCAGGAACTTACCGAAGCCAAGAAGCGAATGGCAGATTTGGACAGTAAAATCAAGAAGCTCTATGAAAGTGCCTTGAATGGTTTGCTGCCGGAGCGACAGGCACAGCGAATGATTCAGCAGTACGATGAAGAACAGATTGTGCTTGAAAAGCGTATTGAGGAATTGGAAAGTCTGACACAGCAGGACGAAATCAAGCAAGTGGACACTTCCCGATTTATCGCCTTGGTCAAGAAGTACCGAGACTGCGAAGTACTGACCGATACCATGCTCTATGCGTTCATTGACAGGATTGAGGTTCACGAAGCCACAGGCGGCAGAACGGTTTACCGTCAGCAGAATATTGATGTCCATTTCAATTTCATCGGCAACTACTATCCACCAGTCGAAACCATTTCAGAGGAAGAACGCATTGCCGCTATCGAAGCCGAGCAGTTGCGAAAGAAACAGGAAAAAGGCAGACGAGCCGCCGAAGTTCAGAAGCAGAAAAAGGCTGAACTGATGAAAGCTGTTGAAGCCGGAGACCCCGAAGCCATTGCAGAGCGAGAAAGAAAACTCGCCATGCAGCGTGAACGCAACCGTCGCAGACAGCAGAAAATCAAGGAAGCCAGAGAAGCCGACCCAGAGTATATCCGGCAGATGGACGAAAAAGAGCGTATCAAACAGGAAAAGCTGCTTGAAGCCGAGCGTAAGCGTGTTGAGCGACAGGAGAAAAAGAGAAAGGAGACACGAGCCGAACTGAAAGAAAGAGCCAAGACTGACCCCGAAGCCGCTAAAGAATTTGAAGCTCTGAAAGCAAAAGAAGCCGAAGCCAGACAGCGTAAAAAGGAGCGTGAGGAAGAACGCATGGCGGCTGACCCCGAATATGCCGCTATGATGGCAGAACGCAAGGCTGAATATACCAAAGCCAGAACAGCCAAGCGTAAGGCAGAGCGTGAAGCCCTTGTGGAGCTTGCCAAGACCGATGAAGAAGCCGCAAAGAAACTGGCTGAAATGAGAAAGTATCAGAGCGAAGCAACTGTCAGAAGCTATCAGAAAATGAGAGCCGATGCAGAAGCCGGAGACCCCGAAGCGATTGCAAGATATGAAGCCCACCTTGCCAAACGCAGGGATGAATACCAAAAAAAGAAAGGAGCATGATTATGGAACTCAACTTTATCAAATGCGGAGACTACTATGTTCCCGACATCAAACTGAAAGAGACGAACATCCGTCTGGGCAAATGGGGTCGCATGAGAAAAGAATATCTGCGACTGGCACACCCCATCACTTTTTCCGATATGGTACTGTCAGAAACGCTCTATGAGCATTGTGCAGAGGTTGAAGAAGCTGCCAAGAAGCGACTGGAAATCATCATTCCGCACCTTGCAAAGGCATACGGTGTGACGGAGCAGTTGAAAGCCGAGAACCAACTTGAATGGGTTCGCCAGATGAATGCCTGTGTTGCACAGGCAGAGGAAGCCGTTAAAGGCGAATTGATTTACTGCTGAGAAAGGAGCGTTTTATGATATTAGAAGCATTATTCAATGGCGAGATTTACGCCAGCGAGAACATCGTGCCAAAGTCCGACAAGTTTCGACAGATTTCCGCACATATCTCCGAGACCATGACCTACTTCGAGGGCAAGCTGAATAAAGAGGATTACGCCCTGCTTGAAAAGCTCTGCGACTATCAAGCGGACGAGGGTAACATGACAAACGAGTGCCAGTTTAAGTATGGGTTTACAATGGGAATTTTGCTGATGTGCGAAATCTTCCACAGTCCATTCTTCCCACGCACCGAGTAAGGAGAAAAACATGGCTCTGATAAAGATATTTTTCAAACTGCTGGTACTGCCCATCATAGCGGCAGCTACCTTGATACAATGGGTCGGTATCTTCCTCACGCAGTTCTCGACCGTCATATTCAATCTGCTTGCAGGGCTGATGTTCCTAATCGCAGTTGCCGGATTTATGTTCGGTATCGGCACAGGAACAGAAACGCTCCAAATGCTGACGGTTGCCTTTGTGGTCTTTATCATCCCTCGCATTGCCGAATGGCTGATTATCAGAATAACCGCTATCAATTACGGACTGCGTGATTTTATCAAGTCCTGACCCAACAATTTCATATCGTAAACAAAGCGACAGGTATTTCCTTGTGAAGTCTCTGTCGCTTTTATTTTTTCAAAATCTAAGGAGGAAAACGCAATGAAGATGAACATTTTTGAGAAGAAGGCTCTGTATTCTTTCGGATGTCCCCATCACGAAGCAACGGTTGAACGTCTCCAGATGATTGCGGCGATTGCACCCGACTACGAGACCCAGAAATTTTTCTTGGGACTGGCTATCAAGATGGACACAGACGATACGAAGCGTTGGTATCAGTGCTTCTTCCGCACTCTCCGAGAGGAAATGGAGAGCTACTACGATGCCGAGCTGACCATGAAACTGGCAGAACTCAGCACCTATGACATGGAGGACGAATATGGCGAAGTTGACGAAGTATGAGAAAGAAACCATCGTCCTTTTCAATGAGGGTGAGGACACCGCCCACATCCAGACCTACAATGCCGGATTGCGAAAGCGACTGGAAACATTCAGCAAGAAGCATCCCGACCTTTGCCGACTGGATAAGACCTATGAGCAAGGCGGCGTGTCCTATGTACTGGACAAGTCCAGACTGTCCATCCGTCTGCAACCTCCGTACAGCGAGGAACGCAGACAGAAAGCAAGTGAGAACGCCAAGCAAAATGGCTTCAATAATAAAAATGATTAAGGAGATTATGACTATGAAAATGACAAGAAACGAAATGAAAATCCTGTTTACCTTTGGTTGTGCTGACCGTGAAGCGACTGTTGAACGCCTTTGTTATGCGGCAGCTCTTGCCGTTGACCCCTCTGCAAGAAAGCAAATACTGGAACTGGCAAAGAAGCTGCATGAGGGAATGTCGGACGAGCATTACCGCAACTTCTTCTACTGGATGCGAGCTGATGCAGAATATCCTACACTTCGCCAGTATCAGCAGGACTACCGCAAGCGACAGTCCGTAGCTGAAAGGCTTGAAAAAATCAGCCAGCAGGAACGCTACAAAGGCAGATACAGAAGCCGAAACGGTTTCAGCGACCAGACGGAATAATGTAGCGTTTAGGTTCAATCTGCGGTCAAAATATCGGGTCTGCACTTGATATTTTGACCGCAACTACATAGCAAGGTATAGAGTATCAAGCCACATAAGATTATAGAAAAGCCGCTTTAGAGGTGGAAATTTGTAAATTCTTTCGGAATATTATAGCTCTGCTATTGCATTTCCATAGCAAACTTGCTATGATATATGGTGAGTTATTGTATAAACACCGCATATTATAGAGGTGAGAATATGAATTTTTCAGAAGGAATTAAATACATCCGAAAGGCCGCTTATCTTAGTCAAGAATCTTTTGCAAAAGAGATAGGTGTATCGTTCTCAACGGTGAATCGTTGGGAACGGGGGAAGTCAAAACCGAACTATGCTGCTATGAAAAAAATCAATGCTTTTTGCAATGCTAACTCAATTAAGGTTGATTTTGACGAAGATGATACTTAATTGAGGAGGTGACATTATGGCAAAGATAATGCAGATAATAGCCAAAGAAACGAATGGCAAAAGCTATAATACAGAAAAATATTCGTTTGATACCATAGGAATGCCATCGTTTGATTATGACGATGATGGTAGTAAAATAATGAAATGGCAAGTATCTGGCGAGACCACACGTCACAAAAAGCCAGTCCCCCTCGGAGACTATGCAAGACGGTTAGCAGGTAGTCCTCCTGTTATCAGCTATTTCTTAGATGGTTCACGCCATGCCTATAAAGTTGACGATATTTCATACAACAAGCAAGTTTATCCAGTTGTAGCTGGACAAGTTGGCGTTGGCTGTTGCAGACGAGTAGATGGCGTTATGCACGCCGAGAAGTTTTACAGAAGGCTCGTATTGTCATTGCCCAATGTATGCAATGCAGATGGGTGGGGCGATGAAGAGTTCTTCGCAGCAAAAACAGTAAAGCTGAACAAGAGTGCTGAATTAAAGCGATTGGGGATTGAGTTCTCTGCTATTCTTCCGTACACAATGCCAAAAGACAAGCGAAAAGGAAAAGTCGAGGATAGCGGCATAGCTTGCATTCAAGACTACATGATACAGTCTGAAAAGGAAATGGTTGCAGAGCTTGTGAAAGCAGGCAGAATCAATCAGAATAATTATTTGCTGAAAGATGGTTCTCTTGAATACAAACCGATGAAAACCGGCAGGGGCGATTTACGAGAACTTCAAAAGATAAAGCACAACTATCGTTGGGTTATAGGTGTTTCAAAATCCTTTAATCCCGAAAGCATCTTAGACCATACTGGTAAACCGAATGCGAACTACATCGCTGACCTTCCATTATTTCATAGAACGCCAGTTGCGCTCTATGAAAACAAGGCTTTTTTAGGAGATGTCCAGTTTGCAGTCTGGTATATAAGAATCAGAGATAAGAAACACACCAGAACTCCTTTTGATGGTGTGATTAAGGTCGAGAAGATACTTATGGATGAGGAATATGGTATCGGCATAGACAGTGATGAAATTGATTTATTGAGTGCTACGCTGATAAATGAGCGAACTCCAACGTGTTATGGTACGGACAAAAGATGGGCGAACCATCTTTACCCTGTTTTCTTGACAGAATCTTTTGTGAAAAGCAAATACATGAGTACAGAAATGTTTCTGCACTTATTCTAAGGAGGAAATATTGTGACAGATTCTAAGATTATAGGTCGAGTGTTGGCGACAGAAAAAGCCCCTACGACTATTGATAATTTTGCGTTTTGGACTAATCCGACGCTGATATTAAATCCATTTGACATTGTAAAAGTCGAACACGTTAATGGCTCTTTTTCATACGGCATGATTGAGGATATATCTCATATTACCGATGCAGCGAGCTTTTTAACAAACTACATTTCAAGCGATTTCGGTGATGTGGGTGTAGAAAGTCCTACTCTGCGTGTTGGCATGAACTATGTTCAAGCTAAAGTTGTATGTAATACCAAGAACATCTACATTCCTTGTCAAAGCAATGCAAAGGTGTACCTTGCAACAGCCAACGAAATTGAATACGCATTAGGCTTAAAAGATATTCGCAATCCGTTGGTATGTGGCTATCTTGAAATGTACGAAGGAACCGCTGGCTGTGAAAAGGTAATGCTTCCTGTACGATTGAACTCTAAATTTATTATCGGACCAGAGGGCGCACATCTGAATATCTCTGGTATTTCTGGACTTGCTGCAAAAACATCCTATGCAATGTTCTTGATGAAAGCTATCCAGGATAGATATTTGAATAGCGAGGATGAGGAAGATTCCGTTGCGTTTGTAATGTTTAATGTTAAGGGCAGAGACCTTTTAACCATTGACCAGCCAAATGATTACAGCGACGAAGATAATCCGGAACAGGCACGAAAAGAAAACCTTGCTATGTATGAGGAATTAGGCTTGTCAGCAGAGCCTTTCCAAAATGTAACATATTACTATCCTTATTCTACTGAAAAATACTGGAATACGTATTTGAAGCCGGAAGAAGTAGCTGACAATGTAAAGAAGAAAAAGGCAAAGAAATTCAAGTATATCTACAAGTATGACCGCAATAACTTGGATTTGATGTTCTCCAATATTGATGATACCACTCAGACAATGGACGCAATCATCAATTATATTATGGCTGGTCAAGGTAAATTTGGTTCTGTCAATGATTGGCAAGAGTTCCTTGAAGCCATTAAAGAAAAATGTAATGCTGGCGGAACAAGCGACAAGGAAATTCCTATTTCAAGCTGGCGAAAGTTCTACCGTATTGTAAATAAGGCGATTAACGACAAGACCGCCATTTTTGCAAGAGCTGTTGATGAAAGCAAGGCAGAAACAAGACTTGGTGATTCGTTGAAGTACATCAAAAAGAACGAAGTCCATGTCATTGACATCGCAAAACTTTCTGAAGATAAGCAAGCGTATGTATTTGGTGATGCAGTTAGAACACTGTACAACTTGCAGCTTGGTGAGTACAACGGAGATGAGGGCGTAGCACCTCCGTCCAGAATTGTTATTTTTATCGATGAGCTGAACAAGTATGCTTCTAAAGATGCACCTCGTCACTCTCCGATTCTTCAACAGATCCTCGATGTTGCCGAAAGAGGTCGTTCGTTAGGTGTTGTTCTGTTTGCCGCAGAACAGTTCAGAAGTGCAATCCATGACAGAGTAACGGGTAACTGTTCTACTCATGCATACGGAAGAACAAACTCTATCGAGGTTACAAAGAGTGATTACAAGAGTGTTCCGTCCGTATATAAGACAATGATGACAAGATTAAAGCAAGGCGAATACATTGTGCAAAATCCTATCTTTAGGTCTATGCTGCACATCAAATTCCCGAAGCCAATTTATAAACAGATAAAATGATGGAAGTGAAATGATATGGCTAAGATAGGAAAGAATATTCTTGAAAATCTGACAACGGGTATGTATTCAGACTCAAAGGTAGCCTACAGAGAATATGTGCAAAATGCCTGTGACCAGATTGACAAGGCAATAGATAGCGGAATTGTAACTCCCGAATTAGCAGAAGTTGCAATCTTCATCGACCAAAAGAAACGATATGTTTCGATTGAAGATAATGCTACGGGTGTACGAGAAAAAGATTTCGTTGCACAGTTAGGTGACATTGCAAACTCCGACAAAAAGATTGGTGTAGACAAGGGTTTCCGTGGTATTGGACGACTTTGCGGTTTGGCATATTGCCGGACTTTAGTATTTACAACATCATACGCAGGTGAAGCAGTGGCTTCTCGAATGAGCTTTGATGCGAAGCTGATGCGTGAGATGTTGATTTCGGACAAGAAGTATACCGTTGATGAAATTCTTGATGCAATCGTAACAACTGAAACTGACACGGAAGAAAAGGACAAACATTACTTCAAGGTCGAGCTGATTGATATTAACCACGAAAATACCGATTTGCTTGACACCGCCGGAGTGCGTGATTATTTGAGTTTTGTTGCCCCTGTTCCTTATACAAACAAGTTCCATTATAGGCATGATATTTATGGTCATGCTAAAAAACTCGGCTTTACCATTGATGAATACAAGGTTACCGTTAATGGAGCGCAGTTATTTAAGGAATATAAAACTCGTTTATATGAAGGTGCAGATAATGCACGAAAAATCTATGACGATGTTTTTGGCGTAGAGTTTAAGGATTTTTACGATGGAAAAACATTGATAGCATGGGCATGGTATGGTTTGTGCCGATTTGAAAAGGCTATTCCCAAGGCATTAAATCCTATGTATGGATTTAGATTGAGACAAGGAAATATCCAAATCGGAGATAATACGGCTGTTGCGTCCTTATTCAAGGAGGACCGAGGAAACAGCTATTTTATAGGAGAGATTTTTACTGTTGATAAGAATCTTATTCCGAACTCTCAGAGAAACTACTTTAATGAAACTCCGGCAAGAATAAATCTGGAAGAACAGCTTAGAGTATTTTTCTATGATGAGCTTCATCGTTTGTATCATGTGGCGAACGAGACCAAAAATCATTATAAGAAGTTGGAAGCCTATAATGATGCTGTTGCAAAACTTCAAGAGAAACACGCAAAAGGTTTTGTTGACAAAAAAGAGCAGAGCCGCATGGAAGCTACGGTTGAAGATGCAAGAAAGAAAAAAGATGCTGCCAAAAAGAAGCTCGAAAAGACTGTTGAAACTCTGACGACAAGTAGCACGTTGACCCCAGAACAGCGTGTTCAAAAAGAGATTCAATATAAATTTGAGAAAAAGAATGTTTCTTCTGCTACACAGAAAGCAGAAAAGAAAGAAACGGAGATTGTTGAGCAGAAGGAAGAAAAGAAATCCAAATATTTCACAGACAACCTCTCAAAGCTCGACAAGAGTAAGCGTAAACTCGTAGGACAAATAATGGGGATTGTTAGCCAAATAGCTCCTGAGAATATCGCTGAGGAAATTCAAGCAGCAATAGAAAAGGAGTTTAGATAATCATGAACAGAAAAGTTCTTTTGGTTGAACCCAATTACAAGAACAAGTATCCGCCAATGGGACTTATGAAGTTGGCGACTTATTACCGTCAATCTGGCGATGATGTTCGCTTTTTCAAAGGAGACTTGAGAGACCTTGCCGCTGATTTGGTTATTGAAGATTTGCTTGAGCAACTTTCTTCTATCGACCCAGATATAAAGTGGAAGAAATACAAATTGGTTCTCATTGATTATATCCGCAAGTCTAATACATCTGCATTAGATGAATGCGAAGCGTTTGCTTCAAATGCAATGGCGTATCAGCTTGCAAAAGATGCTCGCTTATCATACAAGAGAAAAGATTATTTCAAGAATCCTCCCTTTGATAAGGTTGGCATTACGACATTGTTTACTTTCTATTGGGACATAACAATAGAAACCATCAACTTCGTCAAGCAATTATGCAAGGACGAAAAAGATGTTATGGTTGGCGGTATCATGTCTACATTGTTGCCGGAAGAAGTTTACCAAGCAACGGGCATCCACCCTTTTATTGGATTACTTAATCATCCCGGAGACATTGATGAAGGTGATACAACAATTATTGATGCATTACCGCTGGATTACTCGATTTTGGACGAGATTGAATATAAATATCCTGCGAACAATGCTTATTTCGCATATATGACCAGAGGTTGCATCAATCACTGTGCTTTTTGTGCAGTACCTACACTCGAGCCGACCTACTGTGATTATATCGGTCTAAAAGAACAGATAAACATAGCAAGGGAACGCTTTGGAGAGCAACGAGATTTGCTTCTTCTCGATAATAATGTTCTGGCGTCAAAGTGCTATGACAAAATCATTGATGAGATTAAGGAGTGTGGATTTGGAAAAGGTGCAACCTACATTCCACCAAACCAATATGAGATTGCAATGCGTAATCTGAGAGACGGATTTAATGACAGAGCATACATTCGGAAATGTGTGGTACTGTACAAGGCTTTAATGGAAAAATTACCGTCTGAGGAAAAAACAGAGTTTTATCTCAAACTTGAAGAAGTGGACTGCTTGCATCATGAGACTGCAACGAAAGAAGATATATTGTCATTGGACGAATATGTAGCGCCGTTGTATGAGAAGCACTTCAAGCACAAAAAAGGGTTAAAACGCATCGTTGATTTCAATCAAGGCATTGATGCACGTCTTATCACAGATGCTAACATGAAAAAATTGTCCGAAGTAAATATCTATCCGTTGCGTGTCGCTTTTGACCACTGGGAACAGAAAGATATTTATGAAAGAGCAATCAAAACGGCGGTATCAAATGGAATTACGAACCTTTCCAACTATATGCTCTATAATTTCCACGATAAGCCGGAACATCTTTATCATAGAATGAAGATGAATGTTGATATGTGTGATGAACTTGCCGCCAACATTTATTCGTTCCCGATGAAATACCATCCAATCAACGACCCAGAGTTTTTCATGAATCGAGATTTCATCGGAAAGCATTGGAATAGAAAATTCATTAGAGCAATTCAAGCTGTGCTTAATTCGACAAAGGGCAAGGTTGGCAAAGGAAAAACATTCTTTGAAGAAGCGTTTGGAGCAGACGAACATCGCTTCTGGACTATCCTCTGGATGCCGGAAACATTTATCATTTACAGATTTATGTTTAAGGACAATCTTGCAAAAGAATGGGAAGAAAAATTCTGGAGCTTACCTGCCGACAAGTTAAAAACTGTGCAGGAAATTGTAGCACTAAACCAGTTCAAAGAGTTGGATATGAGCCAGTACGATGAGCAAGTGCGAGATGTGTTGACTTATTATCAGTTTACAAGAGACGAAGCCGAGAAACTCATCAAGCAAAACAAAACAGAATAATGACCAAGCCAAAAGGCACTAACCGTAAAAAAGTTAGTGTCTTTTGTTTTGTCCATTATCAAAAATCTGAAAGGAGTTGACCCGATGCCCAATGAAAAATTGGAAAAGCTGAAACACGAACAGTATGTTGCGGAGAAAAAGCTGACCGCAGCCAAGCACAAGGAAAAGCGACTGGAAAGCGAAATTAAGCGACTGACCCGAAGCGAAAGAACCCACCGCCTTTGTACTCGTGCCGGAATGTTGGAAACCTTTTTGAGAGAGCCGACCGTTCTTACGGACGATGATGTGATGGAGCTTTTGACTTTTATCTTCCACAGCGAAGCGGTTCAAAAGAAGCTGAATATGCTGATTGAGAACCGAAAGGAAACGGAGCAACCGAACGGGAGCTAAAAACCCTTTTGTAAGAAAGGGCGCAATTATACACCACCTAAAGATGGTGATTGCGTTCTGCCGAAAGCTCCTTGCGGGAAGCCGATGATTTCCGCAAAAGTCCTTTGCTCCAATCATCCAGAGGAAGCTACACTTCCCCTGCGCTGTCTTGCGACAGCTACCCCTTTGTGGACTTGCCACCGATGGACGATTGCAAGCAATCATCCACCGCCGACAAGTTTATATTTTCAACCCGACCGTGCTGAAAAGTATCGGTCATTTTTTATTGCACCGAGAAAGGAGATTCAAACAAAATGCCCGTACCCCATCTGAACATAAAAATTGTTCAGAGAAGCAAAGGAAAGTCTGCTGTTGCCGGAGCAGCTTACCAAGCCGGAGAAAGATTGTTTTCCGAGTATGACCAACAATGGAAAAACTATCTTCGCAAGAAAGAAGTGGTTTACACGGAAATCATGTTGCCGACCAACGCACCGCCGGAATATGCAGACCGAACTACACTCTGGAACTCTGCCGAGGAAGTGGAAAAGCAATGGAACTCTCAGCTTGCAAGGCGATTTGTGATTGCCCTGCCCAGAGAAGTACCGATTGAAATGTGTCCGCAGATGATGCAGGAATACTGCAATGAGCATTTTGTGTCCAAAGGAATGTGTTGTGATTTTGCAATCCATGACCCAGATCCTCCGGGACACAATCCCCATTGTCACATCATGCTGACCATGCGAGCCATTGACGAAAACGGAAAGTGGATGCCCAAGAGTCGAAAGGTTTATGACCTTGACGAGAACGGCGAGCGTATCAAACTCCCGTCCGGCAGATGGAAAAGTCATAAGGAAAGCACCGTTGACTGGAATGAACAGTATCACGCCGAGGAATGGCGTCACGGATGGGAAGTCATTCAGAATAAATATCTGGAGCTTGCCGGAAGTGCCGAGCGTGTGGATATGCGTTCCTATGAAAGACAGGGTCTTGATATTATCCCGACTGTTCACATGGGAGCCGCTGTTTCTGCTCTGGAACGAAAAGGCATCCAGACGAACATCGGAAATCTCAACCGAGATATTAAAGCCGCTAACCGCATGATGAACGCTATCCGCAGTACCATCAAAAGTCTGCGAGACTGGATTGCGGATATTGTATCTGCTACAAAAGAAGTCATTGCCGAAGCTAAAGCTGAAAAGGAAAATGCTTCTCCCGACCTTTCCACTCTGCTCCGTGATTATATGAATCTGCGAAAGGCAGAGCGTAGCGACTGGTCGAGATACGGACAACAGAAAGGCACGATGGATGATTTGAAAGCTGTTTCCCAAGCTATCAATTATCTGCGTGAACATCAGCTTTTCACTCTGGAAGATTTGGGCACCGCCCTGCAAGGAGTGAACGAAAAAGCCAGAACCATCAACGCCGATATGAAAAAGGCATCTGCCCGAATGAAAGTTATTACCGGCATACAAAACGCCGTAGCAGACTGCCAGACCCACAAGGCAGTCCATGACAAGTATATCAAAATCGGTTGGAAAGTCCGACAGGCAGTTTACGAAGAAAGCCACAAGGACGAACTGGAAGCCTACAACAAAGCGTTCCGTTATCTGAAAAAGCAAGGTGTAGATTTGAATGTCAATCTGGATGCCCTGCAAACGGAATATGACAATCTGCAAGCATCCCATACCGAGCTTGCCGGACAGCTTGCTACCATCAAAGAGGAATTACAGCCGATGAAAGATATTCGCTACTGGGTCGGCAAAGTCCTCACGCCGGAACAGGCAGAGGTTGAAAAGAAGCCCGAACCGAAGCATTCCCTTACAGAACGCTTGCAGTATGAAAAAGAAGAAAGCAAAAAGAAACAGGTGCAGAAAGCACCGCAACAGAAAAAACAGAATATGGAACTCTAAGAGGCACTTGCCGTTTTCTTTGCGAAAATGTCGAGTGCCTTTTTTGTTTCCAGAAAGGATGATGCAATGAATGTATTTGAAGCAGTAAAAGGCAAAGTTACCACCCGACAGGCGGCAGAGATGTACGGCATCCGTGTCAATCGTCACGGCATGGCAGTCTGCCCATTCCATCAAGACAAAAATCCGAGCATGAAAGTGGATATGCGTTTCCATTGTTTCGCTTGCCAAGCGGACGGAGATGCAGTTGATTTTGTTTCCCGACTGTTTGGACTACCGAGCAAAGAAGCCGCCATGAAATTAGCTGATGATTTTGGCATCCGCTATGACAGCAGACAGAAGCCATCCGTCAGACCAAAGATACGAGAACCTACTCCAGAGCAGAGATACCAACAGGAAGAAAACAAATGCTACAAGGTGCTGACCGATTACTTCCACTCTCTCCGAGCGTGGAAACAGCAGTACGCACCGAAACAGCCGGATGACGTGTGGCATCCGCTGTTCGTGGAAGCCCTGCAAAGAGAAAGCTATATCGAATATCTGCTTGATATTTTGCTGTATGGCACTCCCGAAGAAAAGAAAGCTCTGGTTGCCGAGCAAAGAAAAGAGGTGATGAAACTTGAACAGCGAATTGCAGAAAGCAGAACTGAGCCAAGGCATAGCAGAAGTCCGAGGAAGTCTGGACTTGACCGATAACGGAGCTATCAAGAACAGCATACGAAACTGTCTGACTGTCTTTATGAAAGACCCACTTCTGCAAGGAGCTATCAGCTACAATCTTCTCACGGAACGCATTGATATTGTGAAGCCCCTTTGGTGGAGCAAGCAGACAGCGACCTTGAACGATACGGATTTGAATTACCTTATGCTTTATTTGGAAGATAACTACGCTCTGACGAGCGAGAAGAAAATCCAGAAAGCTATCGCCATCGTAGCCGACTGCAATAAGTACCACCCCATCCGTGACTATCTGAACAGTCTGGAATGGGACGGCACAGAACGCATCCGCTATGCTCTGACACATTTCCTCGGTGCGGAGGACAGCGAGTACACTTATCAATGCTTGCGACTTTTTATGTTGGGAGCAATCAGCAGAGTGTTCAAGCCCGGATGCAAATTTGAAGTGATGCTCTGTTTGGTTGGTGGGCAAGGTGCAGGAAAGTCCACTTTCTTCCGACTGCTTGCGGTCAAAGACGAATGGTTTTCCGATGACCTAAAGAAGATTGACGATGACAATGTTTACCGCAAGATGCAGGGGCATTGGATAATCGAAATGTCAGAAATGATTGCCACAGCCAACGCCAAGAGCATTGAGGATATTAAGTCCTTTATCAGCAGGGCAAAAGAAACCTATAAAGTGCCGTATGAAACCCATCCAGCAGACAGACTGCGACAATGTGTGTTCGGCGGTTCTTCCAATACGATGGACCTCCTACCGCTTGACCGAAGCGGCAACCGTAGGTTCTTGCCCATCATGGTACACCCTGAAAATGCCGTGGTTCACATTCTGGAAGATGAAGCTGCATCCAGAGCGTTCATTGACCTTATGTGGGCAGAAGCCATGTTTCTCTATCACAATTTCCCTGTAAAGCTGACCTTATCCAAGGATATGGACAAGGAACTGAAAGAACTGCAAAAGCAATTCATGCCGGAGGACACCAAGGCAGGACAGATACAGTCTTTCCTTGATAATTACAACGGCACACAGGTCTGCTCCAAGCTGATCTATGCAGAAGCTCTGAACCATCCCTTTGATGACCCGAAGCAATGGGAAATCCGAGAAATCAACGAGATAATGAACAACAGCATTGAGGGATGGACACCGTTCTCCAACCCTCGTATCTTTGCCAAGTATGGCAGACAGCGAGGATGGGAACGAACCCCACCGTCCGGCAACGAGCTATCGGCAACAGGCTCAAATTCTCTTGACGGTTTTCGGGAACTGACCGAGGAAGAAGCCCAACAGATGGAACTTCCATTCTGAAAAACTGACCGTGTTGCCGAGCCAGTTGCAATCCCGTTGCCGACCCCGTTGCCGGGCTAATCCCTTAAAACCCCTTTATTTTCAAGGAGTTTTCTTCTCTGACAACGAAAGCAACGGAGAAATCAAAGAAAAAAGTAAAAATAGTAAAAGAGCCAGATAGGACTATGTTCGAGGTTTTTTGAAGCCCGTTGCCGGACTTCGTTGCCGACTCTCACACCCTGTCTGGCTTTTTCCATTTCAAGGAGGTATCACATGACACAGAACACAATGGCAGTAAAAGCACCCAAGGCAAATCCCACAGGCTCGTTCAACATGAGAATGGGCAACACCACCTATGTTATCGGCGTTCATTTCAGCAAGGAGAGCAAGGACACTCTGGAGGACAAAATGAAGCGACTGATGCGTGATGATGTGAAAACGGATAATTTCTAAATTGAAAATAGTTTGTGACATTTCCGTTTTCTATCTTGACAAAGTCGAGCCGAAGGGCACGACCCTGCTCGAGGTTGGAAATGCATTTGTTCACGCGAATTACCGGATCAAAATCTTCAACACAATCAATTTTCACAAGTCCATGCACTATAATCCTTTCGCCTATATCCACAGCGAAAAGGATATCCTGAAGCTGACAACCACACTTATGGCGAATACCAAGGGTGACAGCAAGGGCGGCGATCCGTTCTGGGACAAGGCCGAGACCCTTCTCTACTGTGCCCTCATCGGCTACATCCATTATGAGGCACCGAAGGAGGAGCAAAATTTTGCCACGCTCATCGAATTCATCAATGCCATGGAGGTCCGTGAGGATGATGAGGATTTTCAGAATCCGGTGGATCTGATGTTTGAAGACCTGAAAAAGAAGAAGCCGGATCATTTCGCAGTCCGGCAATATGCCAAGTTCAAGCTGGCTGCAGGCAAGACTCTGAAAAGTATTCTGGTGTCTGCCGGTGCCCGTCTCGCGCCCTTTGATATTCAGGAGGTCCGCGAGATCACCATGTATGACGAACTGGAGCTGGATACTCTGGGCGATGAAAAAACTGCCCTGTTCCTGATGATGTCAGATACAGACGGCAGCTTCAATTTCCTGATCAGTATGATCTACACGCAGCTATTCAACCTGTTGTGTGAGAAAGCGGATGATGTTTACGGAGGCAGGCTCCCGATCCATGTGCGGTGCCTGATCGATGAGGCGGCAAACATCGGCCAGATCCCGAACCTGGAAAAGCTGGTTGCCACCATCCGTTCCCGTGAGATCAGTGCCTGTCTGGTGCTGCAGGCCCGGTCTCAGCTGAAGGCCATTTACAAGGACAATGCCGATACCATCATCGGCAACATGGACTGCCAGTTATTCCTGGGCGGCTCTGAACCTACCACTCTGAAAGAACTCTCCGAAGCACTCGGCAAAGAAACCATCGATACCTTCAATACCTCGGATACACGAGGCAATAGTCCAAGCTACGGAACCAACTACCAGAAGCTGGGCAAGGAGCTCATGAGTCGTGATGAACTGGCTGTTATGGACGGCAGCAAATGCGTCCTGCAGCTGAGAGGCGTCCGTCCCTTCCTGTCGGATAAGTACGATCTGACCCAGCACCCGAACTACAAATACACCGCCGATTATGATAAGAAACTCACCTTCGACATTGAGAAGTACCTGAGTACCAGGGCAAAGCTTCATCCGAAGGATGAGTTTTTTGTTATGGAAGCAGAAAAATGAGGAGGTAAGCCGCAATGGCAGATGAAAGAAATCCGATGCCGATGGATGTTCCCGACTTCGTAAGAGAAGCGGAGGAAGCCATGGCGCGTGGCGAAACCTTTGGCCAGTCGCTGGCCGAGGTAACGATCAAATTTGGTAAGGGGCTCGTGGGTGAGCCCTTTACTTCGAAAAGCGGCAAGGAGCTGGTAGAAGTCAGTATCCCGAATCCGGATAAATCAGATACTCGTCCCTGGGAATCCTTTGTGATTTCCCCAAAGATGATTCACGATAATCAGTTCGGAAAAGGTGTCTGGATGAAGCTTCCGGAGGATGGAACGACCCGCCTTTCCCGTTCAGTGAAGACCGGCATTGATGAAACCGGAAGATCCATCTGGGGTCGTGAGACCAGAGAAGTGACCAACACGGAACTGAAGGCCCTGATGGAGTCCTATAAAGATAAATCCAGAGGCTCTGTCCTTTCGGACTTGTCTGACCGGAAGGAAGAAACTGCGGCAGCTAGGCCTTCCGGAAAAGCCTCCAAGATGCAGGAAGCTGCCAGATAGGAGACAAAATGGCGACATTCGTTTACACCGGCGAGGAGTATATTAATGCAGATCACATCATCAGCATTGATGCCAGCCCGGGTACAGCAACCATCTGGATCCGGTTGGATACCGGAGACAAATATGCCCGAAGCGCAAAGTATCTGAAAGATATTCTGGAAACACTCGGCTGCAGGAATACAGAACAAAACGAGTAAATACTCGGGCGACAGGCGGCAGCTTGCTGCCTGTTTACATATCCGGGACTGACTGATCATCGGCCCCGGATATTTTTACGCCCTTCTTTTCCTGCAGGTGCACATGCCGGGAGTCGCGAGGGCAATTTTTATTTCATTATCCCGACCACATAGGCGGGCAAATCAAGGAGGAAAAATTTATGGCATTTTTCAACAGCGCAGTCGGTGTTCTGCAGACTCTGGTAGTAGCTCTCGGTGCAGGTCTTGGTATCTGGGGTGCAATCAACCTTCTGGAAGGCTACGGCAACGATAACCCCGGTGCAAATGCTCATGTACGGTAAGGAAGCAAGCAACCGAAAACAAGAGATAGACCGCCAGCACTACACTATTCCGAACCAAAGACCAAAAGATAAGCATTGTGGGAAAATCTAAACTTTTGGATTTTCCTACAATGCCAACTACGGCGGAATCCCTCCCACTCCTTATATCTTTCTGTATACATTGAATTTGTATTTAGTAAAATGCAGACAACACCACGGATCGGCTTTTGGTTGGACAATTCCAACCAAACACCACAGCAGACAGCAGAAAACATTCTGAACGCTAGGAAGCCGGTATGATTGTTACATATAAGGGGAAGAAAAATTTCTTTTAGGTACTTGCTTTCCTAAAACTGATGTGATACAATGATTTAAACCAGAAAAGGAGTAAAAAATATGCGGCAAGGTATTCTTAAATAAAACTATAATCAAATAGTGGGAACAAAGGATTATGATAGCTCCTTTTGTAGGGGCTTAGTTTTTTGTACCCAATTTAAGAATACTTTTGCCTTATCAATTTTGACATATCCCCAAAAACAGCACTCACAAACAGGTGTATGCTGTATATGTGTATGTCCGCAAATTATCATCCCCAGTGGTAAAAGTATTTTACTGCTGGGGATTTTTATGCCCTTCGGGGCAGTAAAGGGAGGACAATCACATGAAAATAATCAATATTGGAATTCTTGCCCATGTAGACGCTGGAAAGACGACCTTGACGGAGAGCCTGCTATATGCCAGCGGAGCCATTTCAGAACCGGGGAGCGTCGAAAAAGGGACAACGAGGACGGACACCATGTTTTTGGAGCGGCAGCGTGGGATTACCATTCAAGCGGCAGTCACTTCCTTCCAGTGGCACAGATGTAAAGTCAACATTGTGGATACGCCCGGCCACATGGATTTTTTGGCGGAGGTGTACCGCTCTTTGGCTGTTTTAGATGGGGCCATCTTGGTGATCTCCGCTAAAGATGGCGTGCAGGCCCAGACCCGTATTCTGTTCCATGCCCTGCGGAAAATGAACATTCCCACCGTTATCTTTATCAACAAGATCGACCAGGCTGGCGTTGATTTGCAGAGCGTGGTTCAGTCTGTTCGGGATAAGCTCTCCGCCGATATTATCATCAAGCAGACGGTGTCGCTGTCCCCGGAAATAGTCCTGGAGGAAAATACCGACATAGAAGCATGGGATGCGGTCATCGAAAATAACGATAAATTATTGGAAAAGTATATCGCAGGAGAACCAATCAGCCGGGAAAAACTTGTGCGGGAGGAACAGCGGCGGGTTCAAGACGCCTCCCTGTTCCCGGTCTATTATGGCAGCGCCAAAAAGGGCCTTGGCATTCAACCGTTGATGGATGCGGTGACAGGGCTGTTCCAACCGATTGGGGAACAGGGGAGCGCCGCCCTATGCGGCAGCGTTTTCAAGGTGGAGTATACAGATTGCGGCCAGCGGCGTGTCTATCTACGGCTATACAGCGGAACGCTGCGCCTGCGGGATACGGTGGCCCTGGCCGGGAGAGAAAAGCTGAAAATCACAGAGATGCGTATTCCATCCAAAGGGGAAATTGTTCGGACAGACACCGCTTATCCGGGTGAAATTGTTATCCTTCCCAGCGACAGCGTGAGGTTAAACGATGTATTAGGGGACCCAACCCGGCTCCCTCGTAAAAGGTGGCGTGAGGACCCCCTCCCCATGCTGCGGACGTCGATTGCGCCGAAAACGGCAGCGCAAAGAGAACGGCTGCTGGACGCTCTTACGCAACTTGCGGATACTGACCCGCTTTTGCGCTGCGAGGTGGATTCCATCACCCATGAGATCATTCTTTCTTTTTTGGGCCGGGTGCAGTTGGAGGTTGTTTCCGCTTTGCTGTCGGAAAAATACAAGCTTGAAACAGTGGTAAAGGAACCCACCGTCATTTATATGGAGCGGCCGCTCAAAGCAGCCAGCCACACCATCCATATCGAGGTGCCGCCCAACCCGTTTTGGGCATCCATCGGACTGTCTGTTACACCACTCCCGCTTGGCTCCGGTGTACAATACGAGAGCCGGGTTTCGCTGGGATACTTGAACCAGAGTTTTCAAAACGCTGTCAGGGATGGTATCCGTTACGGGCTGGAGCAGGGCTTGTTCGGCTGGAACGTAACGGACTGTAAGATTTGCTTTGAATACGGGCTTTATTACAGTCCGGTCAGCACGCCGGCGGACTTCCGCTCATTGGCCCCGATTGTATTGGAACAGGCATTGAAGGAATCGGGGACGCAGCTGCTGGAACCTTATCTCTCCTTCATCCTCTATGCGCCCCAGGAATACCTTTCCAGGGCTTATCATGATGCACCGAAATACTGTGCCACCATCGAAACGGCCCAGGTAAAAAAGGATGAAGTTGTCTTTACTGGCGAGATTCCCGCCCGCTGTATACAGGCATACCGTACTGATCTGGCCTTTTACACCAACGGGCGGAGCGTATGCCTTACAGAGCTGAAAGGATATCAGGCCGCTGTCGGTCAGCCGGTCATCCAGCCCCGCCGTCCAAACAGCCGCCTGGACAAGGTGCGCCATATGTTCAGTAAGATCACTTGATACACCACAGCGAGGAAGGTTATTGTATTTCCCTGTCTTTCGTGGTAAAATGTAGTTGTAAACCACCAGAGAAACCAATCTAATTTTACCGTTGATAGCCATTTTCTTGATAGCCAAATGATAGCAAAAGTTCGGCAAGCCCATAGGATAAGGATAATAGGTATCAGGAAAAATCAAATGGTATCAAATCCCCCAAACAAAAGCGTTTAGAATTAAGTTTCATTTTGCGAGTTTTAGAAAATGACGAAGTGGTGGCTATTTTTAATGAGCAACAATATGCGCAAGATTTTATCGCTTACGAAAAGACAATTTCTGATAAGCAATTTGAAATTGAAAAAGTAGATCTTAAAATTTTGTATAATAGGAATTGAAGTTAAATTAGATGCTAAAAATTTGTAA
>ERZ836829.692-NODE-692-length-33756-cov-3.802914_pt1 | contig 33756 bp, 34 predicted proteins | sample MGYA00519574_ERZ836829 | MGnify/ENA primary metagenome ERZ836829 (study PRJEB31850, sample SAMEA3708808) | human gut metagenome | biome: human gut; feature: human-associated habitat; material: faeces | place: China | collected 2014 ...
TTTTTTGAAGAACTTTTAAAACAGAAAAAGACAATAGCAAACACACTGACACACAGTAAAAAGACACAAAAAAATAGAACTTGCATTTCTTGCTTATTCATTCTTTCGCACGTCCGCAATAGCTGATACATATATGTTAGCACCAAATCTAGCACTCGTCAAGGCAGAGTGCGAAAAGGAATTGCCTTTTCTTATACGGGATATGCATACGAAAGCAACAAAAAGCGACAAGCTTGCGCACTGGACACGGTTTCATATGCGTTTCCTCTTTTTCCTTTCCGTTAACGTGTACGGAAAGGACGGTGTATCACGTATATATAAAAAAATTACAAGACCCGTCACCGAAGAGGTCACGGGTCTTGTAGCCAAAGTCCGAAGCGTTGCCGACTTTTTCACATTATATAAGATTAGAATTAGAGTTCCAATGCCGTATAGAAGCCTTCGCTAATGGCATTCCAGGCGTTGTTCGGAGCTTTGACGGCGTCGCCAATGACTCTGACGTCGTAGCCTGCGGCCTTGATGGTTTCGCCCAGTTCTTTGTTCGGGCGGGAGCCTACGGCGAGGACTACTGTGTCGGCCGGGATTTCTTCGTTCGTTTTACCAGAGACGACGACGCTGCCGTCTTTGATTTCTTGTACAGTCGTGCCGGTGCAGACGCGGACTTTATGCTGGTCCAGGTCTTCCAGGAGGCCCCAGCGGGGTACGATGACTTCGTCTGTAGCAATTTCGTCGAGCATTTCTACGAGCGTGACCTGACGCAGGTTGAGGGCCAGGTGGTTGGCTGTTTCGGCGCCTACGTCACCGCCGCCGATGACGACGACGCGGCTGCCTGTATTGACCTTGCCGGCGAGGACGTCGTTGGCTGTGACGACGTGGGCTTTGTCAGAGCCGGGAATTTTCTTCGGTACAATCGGTGTAGCGCCGTTGGCAGCAATGATGACGTCCGGCTTGAGGGAGTCTACGAGTTCAGGCGTAACTTCTGTTTCCAGGACGACCTGGACACCAAGCTTTTCCAGTTCATGGAGCTGCCATACAGTGAAGGTTGTGATTTCACCTTTTCCGGGCGGAATGGCTGCCAAGCGGAAGGCACCGCCGGCCCAGCGCTCTTTTTCAAAGACCTTGACGTCGTGACCGCGTTTGGCTGCATAAATGGCTGCTTCTAAGCCTCCCGGGCCGGCGCCGATGACGAGGACTTTCTTGGGGTCCGTCGTTTTTTCCAGGGTGATTTCGCTTTCCATACCCAGGAACGGGTTGAGAATGCAGGCACCTGGAACGTTTTGCATGAGATTGCCGACACAGCCGTGATGACAGCCGATACAGGTGCGGATGTCGTCGAAGCGGCCTTCTTTGGCTTTGACCGGTGTGTACGGGTCTGTCAGGGACTGACGGCCGAAGGCGATCATGTCGGCTTTGCCACTGGCCAGGACGGCTTCGGCTACGCGGGGATCATTGTAGCGGCCTACGGAAAGGACCGGGAGTGTCGTGATTTTTTTCACTTCCGCAGCCAAATCAGCAATCCATGCATGACGAGTAAACATTGAAGGAATGACGGCGTTGAAGGAACGATATACGCCGGCTGTAGCGTTGATGTAGCTGATGCCTGCTTCTTCAAGGTACGGTACGATGGCTTTTGTGTCTTCAATAGTGCGGCCGCCAGTGACGAATTCGTCGCAAGAGATACGATAGCCGACGATAAAGTCTTCGCCACATTTGCGGCGGATGTCACGGATGATTTCCTGGGCAAAGCGGATGCGGTTCTGCAAGGGGCCGCCGTATTGGTCGGTCCGTTTATTAGAATATGGCGACATGAACTGGGCAATGAGGTAGCCGTGGCCGCCGTGGATTTCGATGCCATCAAAGCCTGCTTCCTTGGCACGACGGGCACAATCACCGAAGTTGGAAACAGTTTCCTGGATTTCTGCCAGTGTCATTTCATGGGGCATATCCGGGCTGAAGGGACAGGGAATGGCCGACGGGGCCCATGGTGCCTGGCCGATGACAGCTGCGCTAGTCTGACGGCCGGCGTGGTAAATCTGGGCGATGATGACTGTATCATGCTGATGGATACGGTCCGTAAAAGCTTTAAAGCCCGGGATTTGGTCATCATTCCAGAGGCCTGGCAGGTTTTTGAAGCCTTTGCCTAAGGGAGATACGGCGAAATCTTCCGTGATGATCATACCGAAGCCGCCTTTGGCTTTCGTTTCGTGGTAGGCCGTAAAGCGTTCCGTACAGGTACCGTCTTCATTGCAGTAGTTCATGACCATGGCCGGGACGACCATGCGGTTTTTCAGTCGTTTTCCATTAACCAGGAGCGGGCTGAAGAGATGTTTCAACATGCAAATGCACACCCTTTCTTCTTGCAGACAATAAGATAATTTTAGTAGATTGACCGTAGGGTCATTCATTGCCTATAGGATACTCAAAAATGACCCACGAGTCAATAGTATTTCGAGAGAAAGATTGACTCATAAGTCATTTGTATAACATAGGCTAGAGTATGCGTTTTTGAGAAGGGAAATTTCTTGTCACTTTTCCTACAATGGATTACTATATAAGAGAATACTCATACTAAGGGGGGCGTATACATGGCATTATCCAAGGAAAGACAGCAGGAAATCCATGAAACACGAAAAGAACAAATCTTATTGGCTGCCAGTAAGATTTTTGATCAGAAAGGCTTTGCAAATACAAAAATTACGGATATTGCCGAAGAGGCCGAGATCAGCAAGGGGCTCGTATACCGGTATTTCAAGTCGAAGGAGGAAATTCTCTTCTCGCTTACGGATAATTTGAAGCACTGCATTGATGAGTGTGCGGCCCAGCCGACGGCTCGTGCAGGCATCCGCCTTTTCGGCATGCGTCTGCTTTCGTATCCTTATTACGAGGATTATATTCCACCGTTTCGCATTTTTTTTACGGCTATGATCCGCGATGGTGTCCATGTGGATAGTCCTGAGTTTCCCGTAGCGGAAGACTTTGGCCGCACGTACTTTGGTGCACTCTTCCGACAGGGCCAGGAGCAGGGTGAGTTTCGCAACGGCGATCCGGAGGAATTCGGCGATATATACTGGAAATATTTATTAGGCAGTCTCGCTCTTATGAGTCCTGAAAAGGAAGGCAAAACGTACACGCCTAACTTAGACCCGGTACTCCAGCTTTTCGACAAGTAAATACAGTAGCCACACAAAAAACGAATCTGATATGCTCTCATGATGAGATATCAGATTCGTTTTTTATTGCTTATTGCGCATACACAGCGCCAATAGTCTTGGCTACCTCTTTCATAGTCCGGATGGTTAAGTAGCGGCTAAATATATCGTCGTCCATGATGCAAAGGATGAGTGGTTCGTCGTGTCGCAGGATGATGCCGCCGTCGTCATACAGACCGTCGAGTTCGCCCGTTTTATGAGCAATGCGCGCCTCAGGAAAGGCTGCGGGGAAGCATTCTCTATCAGTCTGGCCAAAGAGGCAGTCCAGCATAAAGGGCCGCGACGCCGGTGACATGTCCTCTTGCCGCCAGAGGCGTGTAAAATAGCGGCCCAGGTCGTTGACGGAGGTCATATTTTCCCGGCCCGCTTGCATAGCTTCTGTATCCATCATCTTTCGGGCCAGCCGGGTATCACTATAGCCGTGATTGCCTATATATGTATTAATAGCATCCATGCCCAGGCGGTCGATCATGAGATTCGTCGCCGTATTGTCGCTTTCGGTAATCATAAGGGTCAGTACTTGGCGCACGGGAATGGCTGAACCATTAGGCCAGCCGCTGAAAACGCCGGCACCGCCAACCTTATCGGAGCCGTGCAGGGTCAGCGTTTCGTCGAGGGACAAGGTCTGGTGCTCTACATCAGACATGGCCTTTTCCAGAATGAACACCTTGATCATACTGGCCGAGCGCATAGGACGGGACTGATAACTAAAAGGCTGGCTGTCGCGGTTAGGATAAAAGGCAAAAACCGCGTACTTTTCGTGCTCCCGGCCTAACAGGCCCGGCAGTTTTTCTTCCAGTTGCGCATGCCACGCCGTTTGTACGTGCTCCTTTTCTGCATTCTGTGCCGCATCAGCCGTTTCATCAGGCGCGCCGTTTTCAGCCTGTTCCGGTGGTGCTACTGCTGCCGGCACATCGACCCTGCTCCAGCCAAGGAAAAACAACGCGCACAGACCTATGAGTAACAGGCCTGCCAGACATAGCGTTATATGGTATTGCTGTGTCAGATCATAATATTTCGTTTGATAGTCATCGTAGAGATCATTGCCACGGGAAAACTGAGACCTATCGCCCCGTGCCCCATTGAGCATGCAATCCGTCCGCGCTACTTCCAACCGCAGGAGCTCGTTGATCTGGTCGATCACCTTTTGATCCTTAGGCTGGGGCATGTTGGCCAAGAGTTCTCTCGTATTGTCAATATGCCTTAAAATATCATTATGTCTGTACATGACCTGTCCCATTGTAGCATTACCGGAATTAATCAGGCCAGCCATACTCGACATACCGTTTTCAATCTCTTCCATTTGGCTCAACGCCTTTTTGATGTATTTTGCCGTCGCAGCTACATTGGCTGCATTTTCTTTGTCTTTCTGTGCCTGCGCCGCTTTTTCCGCTTCTTCACGCTGGGCCTTGGCAGCCGCTTCGGTTTCGGCCTGTTTTTGCTGCAGCTGCTGAATGGTCTGCTGTTGCTGGTCGTAATGATAGTAGGCACCGCCGCCAATGGCGATGAGCAAAGCAGCAATGAGGCCGCCAATGAGGGGGCGTTTGTCGAAACCGCCAGACTGTTTAGGCGGTTCCTGCGCTGCGTCATACGGATTTTCAGCCTGCGGCGGCACGGTCTGTCCTGCGTGAGGTTCGTTTTCATAGACCGATGCGGGAGGAGTGACTGGTGATTCCTGCGGTGCTGCTTCCGTATTGACCGGGGCACCACAGGACGTGCAGAATTTTACGCCTGGCTCTAAGGGTCTGCCACATTTTCTACAAAATTTTGCCATTTCCGTTAGTCTCCTTCATTTCTTATTCGTCTAACTGCTCCGCTACAGGCAACATATTATAGTATATAAAAACAGGATACGGCTGCACCGTACGCGGGTCCTACAGGGAAAGAGGAAATTCACGTCATGCGTTCCTTTTTGATTATTTCAGCTAATAGTCAACTATTTTCCGTATTTCTTGTTCTGATACGCTTCACACGGTAAAGCAAGGCAATTGCAAAGGAACGCTGTCGTGCCTACACCACTTCTGTTCTAGTCTAAAGTATATCCTGCTTATACTCTTTCTGCAATATAAGAGGTTATTTTTTGAACAGAATGCATCTCTTCGCGTCACGGCACACCCGGTTCCGATTTCACTCCCGATTCTTCTGGCGGAATTTGCCTGGCGAAATTCCCTTTTGCCGTCGAAAGGTCTTGATGAAATAGCTCAAATTATTGAAGCCGCAGGCATAGGCAATATCTGTAATGGATGCGTCTGTATAGGCGAGCTTCACGCAGGCCTGGTCGATACGGAAGCGGTTCAAATATTCAATGGGTGTAAATTTCGTCAGGTTTTGGAAGACCTTGCAGAAGTAATTGGGCGACAGGCCCGCTGCATTGGACAGGTCCGCCAGGGTAAGGGCCGTGCTGTATTTTTCATCGATAAGGCGGAAGGCATTTTTCAGTTTCTGCAACTGGGCAAAGCTGCTTTCTACAGGCTCTACGGCGACGGTCGTATATTGCTTTTCCTGGATAATAAGGCCAAACACCGTATAGAGAAGGCCTATGACGATGAGTTCATAGCCGGGCTGGTGTTGCTGAAACTGGTTAAAGAGAGCCGGAATGACAGCAGACAGCTTCTGATCGTCCGGCGTGAAATGGTTGCGGACGCGCAGGGTATGGGAAAAAATCTGGTCCAGATTCGCCGCATGGTAGTTCGCCGGCAGAAGGAGTTTTTGCGGATCAAAGACGAGGCATTCGTATACGGTGTCATCAGAGTCGACGACGCCGCCATGAACGATGCCGTCACTGACGAAGACAATATCGCCGGGTACCATATGGATTGTCTCATCGTTGAGGGAAATGGTAAAGCCGCCGTGGAGGATATGGATGAGTTCATATTCCATGTGCCAATGATAGGGCATGTTGAAGCGAGGATGATATTTCTCTACATGATAGAAGCCAATAGGAAAGTCAAAGCGGCCGCGCTGCATAATTTCGTGATAGCTTTCGTGTTCCATAAGGATGCATTTCTCCTTTCATCATAATATTGTTACAAAAAATCGTAAAATAAGTACATTTTTAAGGTATAAGTAATTCTTAATCTTAAAATAATTATATTTATGGATAGTATACCACAAGAAAATGCAAAATCCTAATGCTATACTATGTGTATGAGCAAAAGAGATACTTAAAATCTTAATCATGCATGATTCTCAACGTAAGCAATTGAACTATACTACATTCGCATAGTTAAGAAAGGGTGGTCGTATTATGGATTTGCAGTTAAAAGGTAAAATCGTACTCGTTTCCGGCGGTGGCGCCGGCATCGGCAGTGGTATCGTCGTTTCTCTCGTCAAAGAAGGCGCTGTTCCGGTTATCTTAACACGTTCGGACAAACCGGAATTCAAAAAAGAATTGGATGCCATGGGTGCTGATTACGAATTCCATCTCATCGATTTGAATAATACAGATGAAATCAAACCGATTGTCGACGACGTAGCCAACCGGCGCGGTGGTATCTTTGGCGTCGTCAACAATGCCGGCTGTAATGATAATAAAGCCATTGAAGACACGACGTGGCAGGAATTTGAAACCAGCCTCCACGGCAATTTAACTCATTACTATGAACTCGTCCGGGCAGCCCTTCCCTACCTCATTGAAAGCAAGGGCGCTATTCTCAACATTTCCTCCAAAACGGCCCTTACAGGTCAGGGCAAGACCAGTGCCTACGCCGCTGCCAAAGGCGCAATCCTCGGTCTGACACGGGAATGGGCTGCCGCCTTTTTGCAGTATGACATTCGCGTCAACGCCATCGTCGTCAGCGAATGCTGGACACCGCTCTACGCCAAATGGATCAAGACCTTCGACGATCCGGAAGCGCGTAAGCAGGTCATTACAGACAAAATTCCCTTGGAACACCGCTTTACATCGATCGAAGAAATCGGTGACGCTACGGTCTTCCTCCTCTCGCCAAAAGCTTCGCATACGACGGGCCAGTGGGTATTCGTCGACGGCGGCTATGTACACCTCGACCGCGCGTTAACGTAGGGTAAGGAGGTAGTTATTATGCCAAGTGCCAGCAGTAAAAGTATTAAGATTGCCTTCGTCCTGGTCACGGCCCTGTTTCTCCTCTGGGGCCTGAGCTATGGCCTGATCGACGTCATGAACAAGAATTTCCAGAATCAGCTCGGCATTACGAAAGCCACGTCCGGCCTCTTGCAGGCAGCGTATTTCGGCGGCTATTTCGTCTTCGCTACGCCGGCTTCTCTCGTAGCCCGCAAATACGGCTATAAGGGCGGCATCATGATGGGCCTGGCGCTCTACGCTATTGGCGCTCTCATGATCATTCCGGCGAGCAATGCCCACAGTTTCCACATTTTCCTCGTAGCCTTCTTTATCATCGCTTGCGGCCTGGCCAGCCTGGAAACGAACGCCAACCCGTACATTACCAAGCTGGGCAGCGACAAGAACGCAGCCTTCCGCCTGAACATTGCCCAATGTGCCAACGGCATTGGCCAGTTCCTGGGACCGATTATCGGCGGTATGCTCTTCCTGTCTATTGCCAGCGGTACCGATATTGACCGCAACATGCACAATGTCCAAATGGTATACGTCGGTATTGCGGCTATCGTCTTCGTCATGCTCATTCTCTTCGTCGTCAACAAGCTGCCTGAAGGGTCTGACGTTTCCGGCGATGAAGATGCTGCTGAAGGGGACGGCTCGTACAGCCAGCTCTTTAGCTACAAGCATTTCCGTCTCGGTGCCTTGGCGCAGTTCCTCTACATTGCTGCCCAGGTCGGTGCCGGCGCCTTCTTTATCAACTACAGCGTCGAACATTGGCAGGGTCTGAGCGACAGCCGTGCATCCTATTTCTTTAGCATTGCCCTCGTAGCCTTCCTCATTGGCCGTGTCGTCACGACGCCGCTCATGAAGAAATTCAGTGCCGGCAAGATTCTCGGTACGTACTCCTTCATCAACGCCATCCTCGTCGTCCTCCTCAATGTCGTTACGGGCAGCCCGAGCGTATTCCTCCTCATTGCCGTATTCTTCTTTATGTCCATCAGCTTCCCGACGATTTTCGCGTTGAGTATCGTCAACCTGCCGCAGAATCTGGTCAAGACTGCTTCGAGTATCATCATCATGAGCATTGTCGGTGGCGCTATTATGCCGTTCTTCATGGGCCGCATCGCCGATATGGCCAACACGGCAGCAGGCTACCTGCTCCTCATTCCGTGCTTCCTCTACGTCGCATGGTATGGCTTTAAAGGCAGCCAGGCTGATACGAAGAAGAAATCTATTGCATCCTAAGGAGACTCTGTTATGCTTACCATCATTGATAGTCATTTCCACCTTTGGAACCTGGACGTCCTGCACCTGCCCTGGCTGGCAGACTGTCCGGCCATTGCCCACAGCTACGCTGCCAGTGATCTCATCACTGCCTACAAGGCCCATGCAGACGTCCGCTTCTTGGGCGGTGTGTACATCGAAGTGGATTGCGATGACCGCCTGAAAGAAGACGAATATATTTACGGCCTGAAGGAGCCCAAAATGCTGGCCAAGGTCATGCGGGCTACCCTATCAGATCACATGCGTGTTCCCTTGGGCATTGCCGGCGTACGGGAACCACTCCACGTACCGTCGTCGCCGAAAGGACGCTGCCTGGAAAAAAGCTTTCTCGCCGGGCTGGAACGCTTGGCCGATGCAGGGCTGCTCTTTGAAAGCTGCAACCGTACAGAAGAATTAGGCGACATGTACGAAGCAGCCAAAACAGTACCCCAGGCTACAATCGTCATCAACCATTGTGGCAACGCCACGGCCATGACGGCTGCATATAAACGGGATATGGCCAACTTAGCCTCTCTGCCAAACGTATACTGCAAGGTATCCGGGTTCCCTACGGCAGATACGGCCTTCGTCAAGGACCTCCTCCACTTCCTGACGCAGACCTTTGCTCCCAACCGCCTCATTTATGCGTCGAACTATCCTGTCGTATCCTTGTACTCGACGTTCGACGAACATCTCCGCATCGTCCGGGAGTATTTCAACGACGATCCGGACTTCTTTGCCAACACGGCAAAGGCACTGTACCACATTCAGGCGTAAGCCTCTCCTAACACGCGTAGGCAAAAGGCCCGCAGCAGATCCACTGTCAGATCTGTTGCGGGCCTTTGCCATATTCCGGCTCGTATCGTTTTTTTCTCTGTCCGGCACTTGTGGGCCAGGCCAGTCATTTCTCAGCCTAAAAGGGACAGATAGCTGTCTGCTGCATCTTCATCATTTGGTACAAGACGCTGTCAGCACGGCACGTATATCCTCTGACCTATATAGCCTTTCTCATTTGTTTTTGCTATAATTTACTCATATTATTTTTGTCGCATGATATGAGAAAGGCAGGTCTTTTATGAAGAAAAAACTCGTCCTCGTATTTCTACTACTCTGTACGTACTGCATGCCCGCATTTGCTGATTCCTGGCATTATCTTTGCCAGACAGCGGAAGGAACCAAATTTTATATTGATGAGGATTCCATGCTCCGGGATAATATGAACGCTGTCGTAAAGCTAAAGCTATTGGACATTATCGGCACCTGGCGGATCGAGCAGGCCCGCTTGAACCGCAGTATGCGCAATATTGTCGTGACATCGTTTGTAGATTACTATCCTGATGGCAGTATCAAAGGTGGCGGCCCTGTCCGTCAGCCAGAATATGTCTATATCGAACCGAATGTAGCAGCCGCATCCGTATACCTCTACCTTTGGCCTGATGCAGAATTAGTTCCTTGACACAACACCCTCAACAGAATATATATACTTCCAAAAGACCAGAACCTGCGCGTCCTGGTCTTTTTTTATTTTCTTGCTTACTGTCCACGTTATACTTCAATAATAAATTATAATACTAAATATTTTCCCAGCTCATACGGTCATACGTATGTCCTTTTATGAGTTTTCTATTATATACGTGTACAACCATATTTCCAGACGTCTGTCAGGTTTTTTCAGGCCGTATAGTTTTCTCTATTTATTTTTGCTATAATAAGTCTGTATTATATATCTTCGTTTTTCTCTCCGCATCAGGAATCGGCCAAAATCTGTCACACCATACAGTATAAGGAGGTGAATACAATGGCAGGATTTTTCGAAAAACACGGCGAAGCCCTCGTCGTCGCTATCATTGCAGCCTGTGCCTTTGGCTATTATCAGCACTTTGTCGTGCCGAAACAAATTGAGGAAGCCGTCAATGCCAGCCAACGGAACGCCGACGCGGTCCTAACTAACGCCCTGCAGCAACAACAGGGACAAATTTCCATACTCAACCAAAAGCTAAAGGACTACGAAAACGGGCAGCCGCCGCAGGTAGTCTACTACGACGAGGATCCGGACGTAGAATTCCTGCGGGAAGAAAATGAGGACCTGAAATCGAAAATCAGAGATCTGGAAGACGAAAACAGCGACCTGCAAAGTGAAAACGACTCCCTCGAAGCGGACCAAGACTGGGATGACAGTTACGACGAAGAAAAAAATTACCGCTCCGGCGGACGGGCGAGGTGGTAGGAGATAAGTGACTGTCACCCAATCCAAAATTGAATACATAAATTTTGTAGTTTTTATTATGTGTATTTGTTATAATAAAAACAAATACTACTTTACTCCGTAAGTCATTCACATTTTCACTGCAGGTCTATGCAACTGGGGGAAATAGGGAAGAAAGAAGGCGCTAGGCTATGAAAAAGAAATTAGTTATCTTATTAATGCTTCTCTGCACGTGGTGCATGCCGTCCTTTGCGGCTAGCTGGTATTATTTGGGACAATCAGAGGTTGGAACAAATATTTATATCGATAATTCTTCTGTGCGAAAAAACTATTCTGAAGCTATCGTTTGGGTAAAATATGTGAAACCTTCTGGCGAAAGTATTTTACAAAAGCTATATATATACCGGAAAGACAAGACATATGCTTGTATGAATTATGTTAAATATGATGTATATGGCAGTGTCATTGACAGTTATCATCCTTCCTATTTAAATTATGATTCAATACCACCTGAAAGCGTGATCGAATCCGTCTATTACGCCATCTGGCCCTACTAATTCTATTCAAGAATGCCCCGTTCCAACTTCTCATTGGCCGGGGCATTCTTTTTATATCTTCGATTACTTTCGAATCATTTAAAACAGTAAATGCCAATCACGTCTCAATTACAGGGAACTTTCCTGCCGTATCAGCCTATTCCACAAAATCGCAAAAAAACTAAAAACACCTATAGTTTTTCCTGATTCACTCTGCTATAATAAGGCCGTATTATGTTATTTCTTACATATTTTGCAACATTTTCCTTCTGCTCCTGCATGGGAGAAAGCAACTTACCAGAGAAAGGAGGTCTCAGAAACGAAGAAAAAGTTGTTCGTCGTAGTGCTGGCGTTGGTAACCTATTGCCTGCCGGTGTTTGCTACGAACTGGGTTTGTCTTACTAATTCTGACGGCGTTTCCTTATATTTGGACAACGATTCCGTCAAGGCTAACGACTACGAAGCCACAGTGCTGATAAAGACCATGTACAATGGCATGACGCAAGTAGCTCGCCTCAAATTCAATCATTATACCAAGAGTTTTGCATTCATACGAGAAGCGGTCTACGATGCGAACGGCCAGGTAAAAAGCCAGCATGCAGCAGCCTGTCTGAACTATCAGCCTATTGAAAAGAATAATGGCGTTGATCTAGTCTACCATGCATTGTGGGAACGTTAGTACCGCAAAACCCCCGTTCCAGGTTAATCCTGGCCGGGGGTTTTGTTATTTATTAATCTTTTAGGAGGTCAGTGAAGATGTCTTGCATGGGCCGTTCCTGACCGGCAAGAACTTGAGAACAGTTGTGTTCCAGCATTTCGTTCTGGTTGTCTGCTTCCTAGTATCTAGCTTCTTGCGTCAAAGATTTATAGTCTAGCCCATTGTCCCTTTAGAAATAAGGCTGATATTTCCTGTTTTTCCTCTACCACCGGCTCTTTTTGAAGCAAAGGGCAATGGCGATAATTGCGTAGGGAAGGCCCAGGAAGGCTGTCAGGACCCACCAGGGCGAGCGATTGATGTCACGGAGGCGCCGCACGACGAGACTAAGCGTGGCGATGGTGATGATCAAGACCAGGAGGGTGATTACAGTCAAAAACCCTAAAGCGAGGTATTCGTCCGGATCCGCTAATTGATTGATGACCAGTTGCAGGGCCAGGCCCACAATCGTAAGGGAAAGGAGCTTTTGTATATATTCATGCCGTTTTATGCGGCCTGTAAAGGTAATCCAGCCATTGTGAAGGGGCGGTGCCGTACGTGTCACCGGCATTTCTTCACTTATTTCCGTTGCCGCCGTACCTTCTATAAGGCACAGGAGCAGCAGGGGCACGCAGAAAAGTACACCTGCCGGAAGGACCCAAAAGGGCGAACGGCCCAGGTCACGCAAGCGGCGAACACCCAGGGAAAGTTGGGCAACAGCAGCATTGACTGCAGCAAAGAGCAAGCAGGCAATGGCCGTGTCTGCCAACGTAGTGATGTAGAAATTCTCTTCTATGGCCGTACTAAAGGACAATACACCAAAGGCCACGATGAGAAATACAGCGGCTCCCAGCGTGAAGATGCCTGCTGCAAAAGCTAATAGAAATTTTCGCGTATATGTTTTCCGGTCCATGCGGCCACGAAAACTAATCCAGCCGGTTGAACGTTCCAAACGATCATCTCCTATCGATAAGAAAATGTAAACTAAGATACGGTATTATATCATTATAGCCCAGGCCTGTACAATAATTTTAGATTATGTTTCCCTTTTCAAAGCCACTCTCTCCTATTTTGCACATTGAGACAGCTCCAGCAGTTATACAAATTCGGCTTCACAGGATATGCATATTTCCTCTCTCCTTATAATTTCTGATAAATCACAGTGTAGTACTTGATAACATCATTATTCTATCATTTTTATGTGAAAGAGAAATATTTGAAATTTATACTTTTTTATTGCATAAACTATTTACTTTTCTAAAAAAGATGGTATAATACAGAAATCGAAGCAATTATTTATTCACTTCAAGGAGGAACTCATTATGAAATGGAAATCTATTCTCACGGTCTGCTTAACAGGTATCGTCGCTGCATCTCTGCTGGCAGGCTGTGGCAACGATAAAGCCGATAAAAAAGCCGATGCATCGAAACCGCTCCGCGTCGCTACGAACGCTACTTTCGTTCCCTTCGAATTCAAGGAAGATGCCAACTCCAAAGAATACCAGGGCTTTGAAATGGACCTGCTCCGGGCGGTAGCAAAAGAAATGGGCCGCGATTTGGAAATCAACAACATCGCCTTCTCGGGTATCATCCCGACGCTGCAGCAGGGCGATATGGACATCGCTGCTGCCGGCATGACCGTTACCAAAGACCGGGCTCAGAAGGTCAACTTCTCCGAACCGTTCTATGAATCGAAGCTGGTCATCCTGACGCCGAAAAACAGCGGCATCAAAACAGCGGCTGACCTGGCTGGCAAACAGGTAGCCATACAGATCGGCACGACAGGCGCCCAGTATGCGGAAGAAAACGGCCTGCAGACGAAGCAGTTCGATAACAACTCAGAAGTCATTATGGAACTCTCCGTAGGCGGCTCGCCGGCAGCCATCCTGGACAAACCGGTTGCTGACTACTTCCTTACGAAAGACGGCAAAGACAAATATAATGAAATCGAAATTCCCGGTACGAAATCGGAATACCTTGCCTTCGCCTTCAACAAAGACAACAAAGAACTCATGAACGAAGTCAACGCCGCTATGGAAAAACTCAAAGCCAACGGCGAATTCCAGAAACTCTACAAGAAATGGTTCAACACAGAAATGCCGAACCTGCCGAAATCCGGCGAAGATGCCTTAAAATAAGCCTTCTCTCATATGACAACAAAACCTCGTCCCGCTTCTCCCACAGCAGGACGAGGTTTTTATGTGTATAACTAATTCGCAAAAAGGCGTAAAACAAGAAAGGCTACATTTTGACAGGCAGATAGCCTGCCGGCGAAGTCTTGCCCAGCTCCGCCTTTCATACATGCTGCCGCCTACGTAATTTCGTATTTCTTGAAGAGGTCTACAATCTGCCGCAATTGTTCCGGTGTACCGCTTTGGGCGATCAGGTCCCGGCAGATGCGCAGGTTTTCGCGGATGTATTCGCGTTCGCTAATGTGTTCTTTGAAACACGCATCGTACATGGCGGCTACGTTACAGATGAGGGGGCGCCGGGTGTAAATGGTACAACGCTGGGTCTGCCTGTCTAAATGGGAGCAGACGCCGTCTTCCGCTGCCTGGTCTGCCAGGTAGGGTACTGTGCCGGCACGACGACAGCACAGGCCACAGGCAAGGCAGGGAAATTTCAGTTCCATCCTTAGTGTGCTGCCAGGAAGGTTTGCGCATCGTCGGCAATGCGTTTGCAGCCTTCGTTGAGAGCACCGTTTTTCGTCAGGATAGGTGTATTAATTACGGTTGAAACGGCCTTGGCTACGGCCATAGCTTCGGCGACGACGGTCTTTTCTTCCCGTGTATAACGGCGGAAATCCGTACCGCTTTGGCGGATCAGCTGCTGCAGGTTTTGCACGACGGCGCAGAGGAGCTGTCCCAAGTTTCCCAGCAGATTGCTATAGAGGTTACCCATATTTTCAATGGCCTCGCAAAGGTCCCGGACCGTATGCAGTTCTTCCCTGATCTGACGGGCATAGGCCAAATTGCTGCGGGCTGTTTCCAGGTTTTCATTGGCCTTGGAATCCATCGTCAGGCCCAGTATGGCTAAAGCCGGTCCGGCAACGATGCCGCCGAGAATGGCCGTACCGCCGGCAATACCCAGTCCGCCGGCAGCGAGGCTGCCACCGCCTAAGAAGGCCAGCGTCGCATTAGTAGCAGCAGCACCACTCAGTCCGGCAATGGCTGCCCCGGTCGAAGCTGCGCCAAAGGTCATGGCACCGCCATAGGCACCTAATGCCAGGAGACCGCCTGCAACGGCACCTTGCGCCAGGCCGCTGGCCATATCGCCGGCAAGACTGCTCTGTTCTTTCATGGCGCTCAGGCTTTCACGGCAGCCCTTCAGGTTACGCAAATCCTCTGGCGTTAGTGTGTCATCCAAATCGATGTGATGCAGCTGTTCAAAGGCCCGCACAAAATCGGTAAGTGGCCCTTGCATCGTATTCAGTTTCGTTTTCCCCAGTGCTTCTAAGGCATCATTTGCGCTTTTCCGGGCCCTGTTGGCCTGGCGCTTTGATCTATCCAGCATACGCTGGGCACGGTCGTTCATTTCTCCAGCCTGTTTATTTTTCTGATGGGCTTCGTAGCCTTTTTTAGCACCTACGAGTCCTGCTCCGGCTGCAACGGCACCTAAAATAAAGGGAATCGGCATAGTTATAACCTCCTCTGTTCAATAATTCATAATTTAAATGGCGTATCATCGTCCATACGGGCTTCAAATTCGTCTAACGTGTTAAATTCCACGTCGCCGCCCAAGCCACGGGTAATATGGTTGACGCCATCAATAAAGCCATCGACATCGTCCAGCATGAGGGCCTTTTTCATTTGTGCAAAGCTGGCGTTAAAAAGGTCCCTTTGCTGCGTAAAATAAAGGGTAGTATAGCGATTCATTTCTGCCCGGTAGCTGCGGATGGCCGCAATCGCCTGATTGCATTCTGCTTCTACGCGCAGGCGTTCTTCATGGGCCAGACGGGCTGATTCACGGGCTTCCATGAGCGAGGCCAGGCAGCCTGCTGTCAGGGCGTAGCCGGCTAAGCCGCCAACGACGGCACCGACGACAGGGATAGGAATCAAGGCCTGGCCAGCCGTTGCGTAGGCCATCGAAGACGTTACAGTTAGCGTATTTTTCCCGACTTGCTGCAAGCAATCACCGGCAGAAATCTTGCCCCTTAGGCAATCGCAGACGGCCTGCACAGAAAGGACGGCAGAGCTCACGACGGCAGCCGGCAGCCCCGTATTGCTAAGAGTCCGCATGAGGGCCGTACTGGAATTGCGCATAGTCGCCATAAGAGCCGTAGTTCCGTAGCCAATGGCGTAGCCTGAAGCACCGGCTTTGACAGCTGTCGCCGCCGTGTTTGCCAAGGCTTCATCTGCATCCAGCTTCCCCTCCATGACGGCAACGGCGTTTTGCACGAGGCTCAGGCCGCCGCCTATAAGGGCACTACTTTTGGCAGCGCCTACGCCGGTCTGGTGACTTAAGCGGTTGATTTCCTTGGCCGTAGAAAGCTTGGGGTGTTGCCGCGCCTCTAAGGCCTCGTCGTTGGATAGGCGCGATTTTTTCAGACCGTTCTTTATTTTTTTGAGCTTTTCGATCTGCTTGCGTTTTTGCGCGGCTACGTCGTCCTTGCCACGGCGTTTGGCAGCGTCTAACTGCCGTTCCAGATTCTCTGTGCGCGCAGCGATTTCCTCTTTGATGCCATCGTAATAATCAGACGGCACTTCAAAGGACACATCGTGATCGACGTACTTTTGGTACTTCGTGCTCATGAGCTTATCCAGGCATTCCTGCGGGCTTTTGCCGACAAATTTCATCTGTCCGCCCGAACCGGGAATGATCCGGCCCTGTTCGTCCAGTTCCATATGGTCGTAGAGCGGATCGTTGACCCGGCCCATATCGTCCGTACGGATTTTACGCGTTCCCGTCTTGTTCAGGATATTCTCTTCGTTGGCCCTTGCCGTTTCTTTGATTTCTGCAGAAAAGCCGGCTTGCTGTTTCAGGTTTTGCTCTGCGTACTGCGGATTGACCTTGCTCTCTGCTACATCCTTCAGGCTGCGCGTGAGCCGCTGGCCCGTTTCATTGTCGATGCCGCTATAGGCTGCGAGGTGTTCCTTGGCAGCGGCACTATGGAGGCGCAGGCTTTCCCCGTTGGCAGCAGCTATACCGGCACTGGCCGCTTCCCGTTCTGCCGCAGCTGCTTCTGTTGCAGCGTTTTTTTCCTCTTCCTCTGCGGCGCCTTGCTTATGGTTATTCCTTTCCTTTTCTTCCATCTAAGTCATCCCTCGGAAAACATTCGTGACAAATTGTTCTATATTCTTATTGTACAGGATATACGCCATTTTGCAAAGGCTCATTTTCCCATACAAAAAGCAGCGTTTCCCTTAGCCCCAGAGAGGCCGACAGAAACACTGCTTATTTTTGTTTGTATATACTTATAAGGTTTCCAGGCAGGCAAAGATATCCTTTTCCGAACCAAAGGCGCCGGCTTTGGTAATAACCGGCAGATCCGGGCAAAGGCCGCCGCAGAGGGTCCCCAAGACGAAGCCCGGGAGTACTTCTTTACGGATTAACGAGCCTGTGGCGTGGAGCTCTTCAATGACGGCAATGGCCGTATCGCCACCGGTCATAAAGATACCGCCAACATCCGCACTGCCCACGATGACCGGTGCCAGGCGGCTCAGCGTATGTTTGACGAAATTGGCCAGCTCGTCTGTCGAGACGCCTTTTGCCTTACCGTAGGCTACGAAATCTTCGTAATCCTGGCGGCACGTCGTCGCCGTGACAATGACATCCTTGCCGGCCCGGAGTGCCGTAATGGCCTCTTGCGCCCACGTATCGGCAGGCGTGCCTTCATAGGCTTTTGCCATATCGACTTTGACGATAGTTACGCCTTGCTGCTGGCAATAGGCCAGCTGTTCCAGCGTTTTCTGGCTAATACTGCCGACGATAGCCAAGGCCGGTTTGCCGGCATAGAGCGCATTGAGCAGGCCTTCAGCCAGGCCGGCCGCGCCAATCCAAAGGATTTTCTTATCCTCCTGGTGCAGGAAATACGTAGCAATACGCTGTAAATCACCTTCCGTTGCCGCATCAAAGGTATATACGCCGTTTGGCAGGACGGTCTGTTCTGTCAGGGCCACTGCCGGCATCTGCACGGTCTGCACGCCTAAGGCAGCGTTGAGGATCTGGGCGACGACGTCTGTATGGAGCGGGTTGCGCGGATCGGCGGCGATTTCCGTTTCCATGAGGGCCGTACCGTGTACGTACAAGCGTCCCCCTTTGACGGTCCGTCCCTGTGAGGGATAGGCTGGGCAGCAGACGACGAAGTCCGGCTTGTAAATAGCCGCAAGAGAACGCACTTCCGCTTCAATATTGCCCCGCAGCGTCGAGTCGATTTTCTTGTAGAGGAAACGGCAGCCGCCTGTTTCCATGACCTGCTGGGCCACGGCGCCTACGCGGCGGCCTGCTTCTTCAGCGGCAATAACGCGGCTTTCCGTATCGACAACAACGCTGTCTACGTCACTCGTAACAGCGCTGGCGTGCAGTACGACGCGGGCGGCAACGCCCTTTTTGCAAAGCTGGACGCCCGTATCATTGGCGCCTGTAAAATCATCGGCAATTACGACAAAAGTATGCATGGTACTAGTCTCCTTTTCCTATGGCTGTAGCGGCCCCTTAAAGGCCTGTCCTTATATCTGAGTGGTATTATACGAGCACGTAGTCTACGCCCAATTCCTGCAGTTTTCTGAATTCGTCTTCCGTCGTCTTATAATCGCTCACGAGGACATTGATTTCATCCAAACCGGCAATATAATACAGCTTGTGCTTGTGGAATTTTGAATGATCGGCCAGCAAAACGACCTGATCGGCTGCGTGGATACAGGCCCGCTTGACGTCGACCTTATCCGCATTGGCCGTCATAATGCGCCAGTCCTTGGTGATGGCCTGCGTGCCTAAGAGGCAAAGATCAAAGTGCATGCACTGTACCATATTTATGGCCAATACACCACCGGTCGAATTGGATTCCCGGTCAACATGGCCGCCGACCATAATCGTATCGATACCCCGGACAGGCGACAAAATCTGAGAGATGGATAAATCATTGGTAACGACGGTCAGATCTTCCCAGTGCTGCTGGGCCATGAGCTCTGCCAGTTCATATGTCGTCGTGCCGGCATCGATGTAGACGCTCATCGAAGACTCGATAAACGACAGTGCTGTCTTGGCAATGTGCTGCTTTTCTTCCACATGGGCCAATTTACGGTTCCGGTACGTTGCTTCCTTTACGAGGGATTCGGCCAAAACGGCGCCGCCGTGGCTCTTTTCCAACAGTCCCTGTGATTCCAGTAAATGGAGATCCCGGCGGATCGTCATGGTTGTTACACCTAATTCTTCCGCCAGTTCGTTAATGGCAACGGCTTTATTTTTATATAATTCGTTTAGTATATACTGTCTGCGTTCTGCTGCCAGCATGAGGCATCCCTTCCTGTCTGAGTTAACATGATGGAAACGCTTTTCATGTTATTTATTGTTAATTTGTGTTACTTTAATTATACGTGACCACTTTGGGCTGGTCAATATCTTTGTGCTATTATTTTTCTCTTTTCCACGCAGGCCGTACAGAGCAACGGCATAGGTGTCCTTGCGTATATGTAGGAAATATGCTATGATTTAGCCATGATACATACTATATATAGTATGTTTAATAGGTAAACACCAATATATTGTATTGATCATTTTATCTTTCAGGAGGTACTACCCATGACCAGCAGCATTTTCACCAGAACCAGTGTCCGAAAATATGCCGACCGTCCTGTTGAACAGGAAAAAACGGAATATATGCTCAAAGCCGCCATGCAGGCACCGTCAGCCGGCAACCAGCAGCCTTGGGAATTCTATGTCATTACCAACAAAGAGGTGCTGGAAAAGTTATCTCATATCAGCGAATTTTCCCAACCCGCCGGCCGTGCGCCTGTAGCCATTCTGACAGTCATGCATGCCACAGGAATGCCCTATCAAAACGTAGCACCTGTAGACATGAGCATTTGCACGGAGCATTTGTGGCTCGCCTGTGATGAAATGGGCCTGGGCGGCGTCTGGGTCGGCGTAGCGCCTTTTGCCGACCGCATTGCCAAGGTCAGGGAAATCATGGACCTCCCTGAGGATCTCATGCCCTTCTCCATCTTTGCCTATGGCTATGCCGAAAAGGTCCGTCCGCAAAAGGACCGCTTTGACGAAAGCCGCATCCACTATATCCGCTAATGACACGCCAAAAAGAGCTGGGAAAAGGTTCGCCTTTTCCCAGCTCTTTTGTCATGCTTATACAGGTTCTCTGTCACCGTGGAGCCATTCTTCGCTTCGTTTGCATTCGTCAATGAGAGCCTCCATGGGCGGCGTCAAATACTTGTCTTTGCGGTACGCAATGCGGAATACACGCTTAAATTCGAGTTCACCCATGGGCACTTCCACCAGCCGTCCGTCTGCTACTTCCTTGCGTACGAGCGTGCGCGATAAGAAGGACAGGCCGAGATTGGCCATGACGGCGTTCTTAATGGCCGTCGAATTATTGTACACGCCAATGACGTGATACGGTACGTGATGCTCCTGCATGACCCGTTCGAAGAGTTCCCGCGTGCCGCTTCCTTCTTCACGGACAAAAACCGGCAAGTGATCGAGATCCCGGGCCGTTTGAATGGTCTTGTGGGCCCATTCATTTTCCGGCGACGCAATGAGTGTCAGCCAGTCCGTCAGGATAGGGACAGTCGTCAAATGGGGCGACGTAAGGCGCCCTTCGACGAGAGCCAGGTCGAGCTTATCCTCCAGGAGCAGCTGTTCCAGTTCTTCTGTATTATGGACGGCTGAAAGGATTTCCTGATCCGGCCAAAGCTGGCGGGCGTGCTGCAAGAGGTCGACGAGGAAAACATCGCCAATGGTAATGCTGGCACCGAGCCAAATGGGCAGCTGGTGCTGCAGGGCGTGCATACTCGCCTCAGCCTGCTGCTGCAAGGAAATAATCTGACTGGCCAGCTGCTCCAAATGGCGGCCGGCAGGCGTGAGAAAAATCTGGCGCCCGGACCTTTTAAAGAGTAACAGGCCGTAATGGGCTTCGAGCTCATGAATAGCCTGGGTTACGGAAGGCTGGCTAATATGCAGTTCCTTTGCCGCTTTGGTCATATTGAGAGTCTCACAGACCGTGAGAAAAATGCGTAAATGGCGAAACGTCATGAAAGATACACATCCTATTCCTATAAGTAAATGCCTATGAAATCTATTATATCTTAGTATTTTACGAAAAGGAAGACCTGGAGTATACTTATTGCATCTTAGAAATTCAATTATGCGTTAAACGCAAGTATGTCAGGAGTGTTGTCATTATGTCTTCGTTATTTCCCTTTGCCAATCGCCGCAATGCCATGATTGGCATCATCCTTACCCTGGCCTGTTCCCTTATCGGTCAGGCCCTGGCCAGCCTGCCAGGCTTTTCCCTCATCGGTCATCTCGTTTTGGCCCTCGTTTTGGGCATGGTCATTCAATTTAGTCAATCCATTACCAAAATGGCACGGGAAAGCACAGGCTTTATTGCCAATAAATTTCTTCGTGCCGGCATCATCCTTTTAGGCTTCAAGCTCAACCTGGTCATCCTCATGAGCGCCGGCCTGAAAAGTCTGGAAGCAGCGGTCTTTGTCGTAGCCATCATGATTACCATTAATTATTTCGTAGCCCGCTTCTTCCGCGTCGATCACATCCTCGCCCTCCTCACGGCCTGTGGCTGCAGCATCTGTGGTGCCGCCGCTGTCATGGGCATTTCCAGCGCTCTCAAAGCCAAAGCCGACCAGTCCGTCCTGGCTGTCGCTATCGTCGCCATTTTGGGCACGGTCTTTACCCTGGTCATCGTCTTCTTACAGCCCTTCCTCGGCTTTAGCAATGCCCAATTCGGCGTCATGGCAGGCCTGAGCCTTCATGAAATCGCCCACGCCGTCGCCGCCGGCGGCAGTGCCGGCCCGGTCGGCACGGACAGCGCCATCATCGCCAAACTCTCCCGTGTCCTTCTCCTCGCTCCGGTAGCCCTCATCCTCGGCGTCTTCGAAGCCTGGCGCCAGCGCCGCAAATCCGGCGATACGAACTCGAAATTCAAGGTTCCTATCCCCTGGTTCATGGGCGGCTTCATCATCGCCAGCGCCATCGGCTCGTACATCCCGGCCGTAGAAATCGCCGTTCCGACACTGGTCAAAATCGCCTACCTCATCCTCGGCATGGTCATGGCAGCCCTGGGCCTCAACGTCAACTTCGGCGTCATCGCCCACGAAGGCGTCCGTCCCCTCACCAGCGCCGCCCTCTGCTCCGTCGTCATCATGAGCCTGGCCTGGTTTATTGTTCGGACGTGGTTTTAAGATTAATACCTTTCTACCTGGTTTTTAATAAAAGCGTGCATCCTCTCCAACCTCTCTCGGGATGCACGCTTTTTTTGTGGAAATTTTCCTGATGAAAAGTGTGTATGGACTAAAAGCACCAAGCCAATGGCCTAATTGGTGCGAAGTATTCAATTCCAGAAAACAGAAATTTGGGAACAAAGGTGGCTCAGATTCAAATTGCCGCATGGCTCAGTTCCTGGTTAACGAACATGCTTTTAAAAACAAGGATGGGTCTAGCCCAAGCATAAGGATTGTGCTGGACCCGCCATCTTTAATACCAAGCTAAAATGATACTTTTAGGATAATCTCCTGATTTCAGATATTTTCTTAAGTAGCAAAAAACAGGACTAATATAGAAACTTGTTCCAAAATTATCTCTTTTTTCAACCGTTATGTCATCTTCATTTTTCCTATTCATAGTGACAATGCCACTCCCATATATGCGGCGTATTCGTGTACTGAAATACAGCCTTGAAGCCTACGCCAAATTTTCCTATTTTATTCTGTTTATCCTTGTTGGAAAAGGCAATCCCTGTAATGGCGTTGATATCGCCGAGGGTACCGTTTTTCTTATCCTCTCCTTCCGTATCAGGATTGGTAATGGAAAAATGACGTGTCCCATTATGGGCAAAAATCAAGCGTTCATCCTCTAACATGAACCGGGCATCCGTCGCCCCGGCATCATCGGCATTCTGCAGCAGCTCATACAGGAAATGCGCCTTATCTGAATATTTATCAGTAATACTATCCCACCAACCCGTATATGAAGGCTTTTGGAACGTCCTTACATCCTCCCGATGACTTGCGGATAATTTTTCAAAATAAACTCTCTCTTCAGCATTCAATCAAAATAACCTCCCTTTTGAGGTGTAGTATATATATATCCGGGGCTGTTACTATGCTCCGGTCCGATATTTGATACTTATGCATTCATTCTATCAGAAATTCCGATACGTGCCAACAATCACATACTTTTTTTTGGTAAACATGCGACATTCATGGATTTTTAGTAAGTACACTGCAGTAAAGGGGACGGACGGGTGTCCACTGTTAAAGTTTATCTATTTTAGAAAAAACACCGGCACAGTTTCCCCTAGTCTGTGCCGGCGCTTTACCGCTTAGTAAAAGATGAGATCATGATTCTTAAAAGCGACATTTTCCCTAAAATATCTTATCTTATCCAAATCCTCGAGGAATTTTACTGCAATAACCGTTTCTTTTCTATTAGTGGTTCCTTTCAAAGGAATGCCATTTTTGATAACGATACCTGTACCTTGTTCTGGACTAAAGATGCGTTTACCTTCGCTCTCAAGTTCTTCCATTTTTTGATTTAAAGTATCTAAGCTAATTACATGATCAATGATTTTCTTCGCAGTAGCCATATTAAGAAGATGCACATTAAGTGCTGTAAAGTCTATATCTGCTGGAATTTCTTTTTTTTCAAGATATACTCTGTGGCAAGTACGACATATTCTAACCTTAAGCGTCTTATTGCTGCCATTCCTGCAATCATATTGAATCTCGCTTCTCTTCATTGTCTTATGGCCTGCAATACATTGGACATAAGGGTTATGGGAAATAATAAGAGTTTTAAATTTCATCAAACCGATTTGATAACCTGGCTTTGAGCCCGATTCAATTGGATTAATTACGTTGTTACTACTATTTCCTTGTGTACCATTACTATCACTATGCTCTATAATTTTGCTTAATTTTACATCATAGTCTCTATCATACAATTCTCTAGGAACAGAATTGTTCTGCATAAAACTTTTATGACATAATGGGCAGGACAAAACCTTCACTTTTTTTTCATACCCATCATTTCTCTTCACATAGCCGATTTTCTCATACAACGAATAGTTATCAAAAGGGCATCGTTTTAGCATTTTTTGTGATAGATATATCTGTTTAAGAATGTCATCAGCATGTGGTGGTATCGGCGGTTTGCCTCCACTTTGCGGATTAGATTTAATCCTTTCTTTTCTCTTTTCAACCCCCAATTCTTCCAAAAAAAGCCATAATTTTTGCTTATTATCTTTGCCGACAGCTTTTATATAGCGGGGCGTATCAACATAGTGCAAAAGATTGCCGAAGTTATCTTTTTCTTCATAGTTTGGCAATCCGCTTACTGAGTCGGGCAGATAATATACATGTGTTGCCTTCTGATTATAAAACGGATGCTCTTTATAATTCCTAGCAATAAGAAATTTATGATACTTTAATTTCATGAGGAAGAAATACCGCTCCTGTTTAGAGCATTCCCAATAATAGTTGAATACGGCCTTAAAATTCTCGCAGTCTATGTCCTTGCTTTTATCGAGACCTGGTAATATGATAAACTCCATATAGTCTTTTTTCGTATAAGTCCGTATACCAAAATGATCTAATAGTTCCTGTGTACTACTGGCATCAGCTAGTCCCATGTTAATGACAGGTAGAGGCTGTGTGTTCCTTGCCCCTGAGTGTGGGACAAAGATACCAGGCCGTCTAGTGCGAATATTATAGGCTGCAACAGCATGGCGATTTTGATCCAGGAAAATCGGCTTTGTTTTCGCAGTTTCCCAGTATTGACTTTTTTCAAGTAGCCAGCGATAAAATTTAATGAGCCACGTATCTTTTTGGGCTTCTATAAATTTCACTGTAACGCCGATAAAGTCCCGAATGCGCTTACCTGCGTCAGCATAATGGCCTTTTATAAGAGATTCTTCCGGAACTTTAAGCGTAGTGAGAGAATCCAAATATCCATAAAGTGCCTGATTTACAGAGTCCTTCTTTATTTCTTCATAGCCTTGTGTTGGATATATCCAACCTACATCAGACTTGTCAAACAAACGGCGTAATTGTGCATCGTCGAACAAGGTAAGCATTGCACTATTTGCCGCCCAGTACGCATGAGCACGGTCTACATAGCCACTCTTGGTAGGAATAATTTTCTGCGTCATAAAGGACTGGTGTATAGATTCATAAAAGCGCGGCTGCCATTGAGAAAAAAGTCCAGATGTCATCTCATCTTTTTCCAAAGGAATGACAGAAAAAACCGTATCGGTCAAAACGCGCTCATTAACTTCGTTCTCTATTTGTTTGAAACCTTGCATAGCGTCTGCCGCAAGCTGCGTCAGGGTTTGAAGCAGTATTTCATTATGTGGATCATGATCTAAAATCTGGTACACGTCTGTATCCAGATGGAATGGCGCCTGGATTAAGAATTGCAAACCTGTATTTGTTTTGGTTAGAAAGAAGCAAAAGGCGTTTCTTACTATAGGTTGTAGATTACCAGCCGCATCAACCAGGAAACCTACAGCGCAGGTCCCTTCATTACTATGACGTTTGAATACCCATAAATCCGTTTCATCGGCTGGATAATTATCAGATTGACATATCAGGCGAATTTTCTTTACCCGTGTCTGGGCATCTAATTCCAGTGTATGCAAGACAAGCTTATTATACGATCCTATATGCTCATCATCGATCTTATAAGCAATATCTCGCAAATGAGTCAAAAACAAATTAGGATAATAAAGATGCTGCAATGTTCTTTTCACAATGTTATACGCTAAGTTATGAGGCAATTCTCCTTCACCTAACGGAATAATAATCCTTGTATACGACGGCTTCCGTCCAGGCGTGTCCGTAGTTAACACTTTCGGTATTCCCATCTGATCTACACGAAAAAAAATGGCCGGATCATAAACCTCAAAAGAGAAGGCAAATTGAAAAATCATTTTCAACCCTGCATTTACTTTTCCTATTTTATTATCCTTCGTGGTCGTAAAAAGATCTAATCCCGTCAAAGCATTGATATCTCCCAGTACACCTCGTTCCAAGTCCATACGTTCCGTTGCCGGATTAGTAATCGTAAGCGGGCGTTTTCCTGCATAAGAAAAAATCAAGCGGTCTTTTTCAAGGACAAAACGTGCCACTGTTGCTTCGGCATCATCAGCCAATTGAAGTAATGCAAACAAAAACTGCTTTCTTCGGAAATTAACAAATTGACCAGGATCATCGCATATGCTATGCCTAGCCGGATGGATCTTACGCGTTTCTATCAATTTTTGGAAATACATTTCTACTGTCTGATTCAATGATACCAACCTCCCTCTTGAGGTATTGTATTCGCAATTCTTATTCTTTTATTCTACCAAAGGCTTAGGTGCGTGACAATCATCATGTGTTATTTCTTAACAAAGTGATTTGTCATGATAGTCTAATAAAATTCGTGTCTTCTTATTTATAGAATACGCCATACTGGAGTCTTTGTGGTCGCCTTCAAAGCGACATTACCCCCGTAACAGCTGGTGGTAGTTCGTAATTTTGTCTGATAACGGCACAAAGGTCTGCCGGTTGATATGGTATTTGTTGCCGAAGCAGTTTTCCCTTATTACATATAGTTTAGCAAAATTTAGGGACATATGTCTGTCCTATCAAACTATTTGTTATCTATTCTAATAATCCTTTTTCTACACAAAAAGACGCCTGAAATCTCAGAAATGTTGAGAGTCCAGGCGCCTAAAGTGGTGCCATTATACTATAGCTTTGTCAGTCTGCAGCGCTACACTGAGCGGGTGTTTTGTTGTTTACTGCATATCATATGGCATGCCGGTTTTTCTCCGGCTTTGCCGATACCTTCTCTTGAGAAGGCTAGCGTCTCTTATTTGTACGAAATACCCCGTGCTTCAAATACCCTTGCCAGCCGGCGGGCGTGTTCGTCTTCTTGCGGGATTGTGGCGAGGATTACGTCGGCTACGTCCGGGAAGCCTGCGTCACGGACTTTTTGTGCCAATGCGGTTAAGGTTTCTTTGGCGCTGGCTTCGGCTTGGTAGAAGGCGACGGCCCGTTTCCAGAGGGTGGCTTCGTCGTTAGCGCCTAAGCCTAGCATGGCGCCATAGGTGCCGCCGTGGGCTGAGTCTTCGTGTGCATTCAAGGACATGGCTTCGGCCAGGTCGTCCAGGCCGGCAGCTTTAGCCTGTGCGGCTAAGACGTAGTAGGAGTCGGAGCCGTGTACTTCTGCCGTGTGCAGAGTTTTAATGAGTTCTTCGATGGCCGTTCCTTTTGCGTTGTCATGTAATTCCATGGGTATCCTTCTCCTTTATGCAAAATACTATTTTGTTAAATTATATTTACTTCAATTATTATACCATATATAATTTCAATAGCAACAAAGGTTTTCAAAAACAAAAAAACTGCCTCGTCTAAGCTAGTATGGCGAGGCAGCTTGGTTCGTCTGACTATATGCAATTAGTGATATGCCGGGGCCGTGGCCAGAGCCGGCGTTTTCATCATCCGGATCAGGCAGATTTCGATGTATTGCACGCTGGCGTCGATGGCGTAGACACCAGTACGAATGTGTCTGTATTCATCTACGTCGAGTGTATTGGCCAGTTCTGTCTTAATCGTCTGCAAGCGGCTCAAGATACGGCTACAAGCAAGGCCGATGGTGTTGATTCCCGTAACAGATCGAATGAGCCCGGCAATGTGCTCTACTTCTTTTTCAATGCTGGTAATGCTGGAAAATACGCTTGAATCCGGTTCCATGTCAAATACTGCAAGGAGGGCTGTTTTCAGCTTGGCCACATCAGCATTGATCTGCTCGCACGCAGATTGGATGCGAACCATATCGTTTTGCGTATCAGAAGATTGATTTTTTCGGTGAGACTTGTACATGATGATGCACCCTCTTTTTACCATAACAAACGGCGACATTTTTTATATATCTATTTTAATATAACTATTCGAAAAGTTCAATCGTAACACAATACGTAATTCGCATAAGAGGTATAGATTGAAGCTATTTTTGCAAGAATGGTCCCACAAATCCAAGCAGTTCCATCTATTTCTCTCAAAAGGTACGCAAAAAAGGCGCAAAAACAAGGATCTGTACCTCGTTTTTACGCCATTTTTCTGTATTAACCACTACACATTACGTGCCTTAGTAAATCAGCTATTTTCCTCTCGTTCTTTTATGCTTTGTCCGTCTTCATAGAGCCAGGCTTCTCTTCCGTTAGCCGTACCACCACGGATGCATGATGCCGCCATAGAAGGACTGGAAAAAGAATAATCTACTGCAAATACATTATTTTTTACAATGCCTCGTTCCCTCAAAAGCTCTCTATGGTGATGCACACTAGAGGGACAGGATTTGCGCTCATTCAGGCAAATTCCCGAATCCTTAAGGACGACGAAACATTTTCCATCCAAATAGCCTCTGGCCACTGCCTTATGGCCGGAAAGGTGCAGGATTTCTCGTTCTGGTTTTATTCCTGATGATGGCTTTTCCTGTTTGCCTTGTTCCAGATCTTTCAAAGACACGCCATCTTTATTTTTCCACTCTTTCAACCCATTAGAGCTTTTGCCGCAGACAAAGGAAGCCGCATAGGATGGGCTGCTAAAACGGATATTTTCCTGAAGAATGCTATTTTGATCAATGATCCGGGCATATTCTTTCCGGGCCTTGCGTATGCCATTAGGGGCCGATGCAGACAGATTCGGGTAGATATAGCTCCCCTTGAGTACCCAGAAGCCGTCTTCCGTCATGCGGCACAGACCTCTGCCTCCTTTACCGCCGTTACGGCTGAAATATAGGAGGTCTTCAGCCTGCATATTTGCTGTCACAAGCCGCATGGATTCCAGTGTCCGATGGCCAAGGACCGGCAAAATCAGTTCAGCATTCCGTATAAACTGCTCCAATTCATCGCGCACAGCCTTCGACAAGGGTGACTGTGTTGGCGTATTGCTATTTTTCACGACATCCCGCTCAGCTTCCTTTGCCAGCGTATAGAAACGATGTTCCAAATATTTGACCCGCGCCTTGTCTAGTGATCCATCAGTGGCAACAAAGGTAATGGCCTCTTTCCAGTATGTATCATTTTTTTGAAATGTATGGTCCTGGTCGATTCGTCTAAGCACGTTATCTGCTTCGCCTACATAGACGAAATCGTTTCCCGTGGCGTCGTCCTTGCCAAAGAGAAAATACACTCCAGGTCCACTTAACAAGCAGTAATCTTCATCACCATTTACAAATTCCTTCAAATCGCCGTATGGAATCTTATAGGCCACACAGTTCCAATTCGATAACCGCGCCACCCATCGTCCGGCAGCCTCTCCGTCCATGAGATATAGTGATATATTTTTCCCCAATGGAGCCATGCCTTCCACTCCCGTTTCCATTATTTTCCAGCCCCCTGTCGGATCATTTTGTTATTATTGTACCAAAAAACAGCGTATCGCGCGAGTATGCGCATTACGCTGCTGTTCGTTGTCGCTTCCAGCCTTTATCGGCGGCTTCGCAGCCCCTTTCCTCGTCTCAGGAAAAGCTTACCTATTCTTTTTTTTCTTGTTGTTCCTTTGTCCATTCGCGGATGGCGCTTAGGGATTGGACCAGTTTTAGGCCTGTTTCTGTGAGGGAGTATTCGACGTGGGGCGGGATTTCGTTGAATTGGGTCCGGCAGATGATGTCTTCGGCTACGAGTTCTTTGAGGATTTTGGTCAGCATCATGTCCGTAATGCCGTCGAGTTCTCTTTTCAGTTGGTTGAAGCGGATGTTCTTTGCTTCGTAGATGGTCCAGATCAGTTTAATTTTCCATTTGCCGCCTAAGAGATTGGCTGTGTATTCTAGGGGGCAGTCTGAAAATTGTGCGGCCAAGGTGGCGGAAAATGCCATTTCTCTCTTTTTATATAGTATCTCTCCTATTTTTGCGTTCTTGTGATCCTGTCTAAAGTCCGTATAATGGGTACCATAAACGAGATAGTAAGTGTATTCCAAAGGAGAGATTCTCATGAAAATTGAAATATGGTCCGATTATGCTTGCCCGTATTGCTATATTGGTGAAACGAGATTGAAGAAAGCCCTGCAGGCGCTGCCCCAGGAGGCATCGATAGATGTCGTGTTCCGCGCGTTTGAGCTGGACCCCAGTGCGCCTAAGGAAGTGACTTCGACGACGCCGGCCCGGTTTGCCAAGAAGTATGGTTTGTCCGAAGCGGGGGCTTTGCAGACCATCCATGGCATTTCCCATATGGGCGTCCAAGAGGGCCTTGATTTCAAGTATGCTACGACCCGCTATACGAACACCTTCGACGCCCATAGATTGACGAAATATGCGCAGAGCAAGGGGAATACGGCTCTTATCGAAGCCTTGTTCCAGGCCTATTTCAGCAAGAATCAGGAACTAAGTGACCAGGACCTGCTCTTGCAGCTTGCTACGGAAGCGGGCTTAGATCCGCTGGAAGCCAAGAACGTGCTACAAGGTGATGCCTTTGCCCAGGACGTGCGGGACGACGAAAAGGCTGCCTATATGAATGGCATCAACGCTGTGCCCTTCTTCCTCATCAACGGGAAATATTCCATCTCAGGTGCCCAGCCGGCAGAGCTGATTCAGGAAGCACTGGGAAACATTCTGGAAGAAGAAAAAGAAGCCCAGACCGAAGCTGCAGAATCGGCCGGCATGGCCTGCGGTATCAACGGCTGCAGTTTCTGAGGCTAGGCCATGATTCAGACATTATTGGTAAAAGGATATTTTTCCACGTACTGCTACCTCTTCATTGATGAAAAGACGAAGCATGGCTTTCTCATCGATGCGCCGTCTGAAGCGGACAAGCTGGCTGAACTGGTACGGGAAAAAGGCTATACCATCGAAAAAATCCTGCTCACGCACGGTCACTTCGACCATACGGCAGCAGCCAACGAGCTGAGCCGGACATGGCAAGCGCCGGTCCTCATCCACGCTGCAGGAAAACGCTACGTCAAAGACACGGTCTGGAATCTCTCGGCAGCCTGCGGCCTCCACGTCGTCGTCGATCCTGTAACCTATCTGCGTGGCGACGAAACCATCACCCTGGCAGCCAATCCTGCCGTAGCCCTGCAAGTACTCCCTACACCGGGCCACACTCCTGACAGTGTAACCTACTACAGCGCCGCTGATCACGCCGCTTTCGTCGGCGATACCATCTTTGCCGGCAGCTTTGGCAGCAGCGGCTACTATGGCGGCGATCTGCCGGCACTGATGCACAGCATCTTTGAACGTATCCTGGTTCTCCCGGACGACACGGTCCTCTACTCCGGCCACAGCGAGCCCACCACAGTCTACGCCGAAAAAAGCCGCATCAGCCAGGCTTTTCCTCGAAAATGAAACCTTTATCCAGTAGCTTTTCCCCGGCATTTCCTGTAAAATATTAGAGAAACTACATCAACCAGAAATGAGGAGAGATTCTTATGGCACAGGAACAATTGCACTTTGCTTCAGATTATCAGGAAGGGGCTCATCCCCGGATTTTACAGCGCTTGATCGATACGAATTTAATGCAGACGCCGGGCTACGGGACCGATGAAATTTGCGAGTCTGCCCGGGCACGGATCCGCGAGGCCTGTGCGGCACCGCAGGCGGCTGTTCATTTTCTGACCGGCGGGACACAGACGAATGCCATCGTCATCAAGGCAGTCTTGCAGCCTTATCAGGGCGTCGTGTCGGCCGTAAGCGGTCACGTTAGTGTTCACGAAGCCGGCGCCATCGAAGCCGGTGGTCATAAGGTAATGACCATTCCCTCGGAATCGGGAAAGATTTCTGCTGCGGCAGTCGAACAGTTTGTAGCCGACTACGAAGGCGATGACAACAAAGCACACATGGTCATGCCGGGAATGGTCTATCTGTCCCAGCCTAACGAATTTGGCGTACTCTATTCTTTAGAAGAACTGACCGCCATTAGCAACGTCTGCCGCCGTCATCATTTGCCTTTGTTCCTCGATGGCGCCCGCCTGGCCTACGCCCTGGCCTGCCCGGAAAACGACGTATCCCTGGCAGACATTGCCCGCCTGTGCGACGTCTTTTACATTGGCGGCACGAAATGCGGCGCCCTCTTAGGCGAAGCCGTCGTCTTGCCAAATCCGGACCTTATCCCTCATTTCTTCACCATAATTAAGCAAAACGGTGCCCTCTTGGCAAAAGGCCGCGTCTTAGGCATCCAATTCGACGAACTCTTCAAAGACAACCTCTACGCAGAACTCTGCAAAACAGCGATCGACTGCGCACACCGCATCAAAGCAGCCTTGCAAGAAGCAGGCCTGCCACTCTGCTTCGACTCCCAGACCAATCAAATCTTCTTCATCATCGACAACGAAAAGATGAAAAAACTGGGAGAAAAAGCCGTCTACAACTTCGGCGAAAAATACGACGAAAGCCACTCCATCATCCGCTTCTGCACCAGCTGGGCAACGACAGTAGAAAACACAGAAAAACTATGCGAAATCATTAAAAGCTTATAAGAATTCAAAAAAGCCAGGCCAAAACGGCCTGGCTTTTGCATTCCCTGCACTTAGATATACTGCGTCTGTGTGTTGCTTTCCTCACATAGGGGGGTGGGAATACGCGCTGCCTCAGGCAGCGTGGGAAAGAGACGAATCCGCACACGTACCTGCTCAACAAACAAACTCACAGTTTAGCTATGTTACGTTATCTTGGTCCCTCATGCCGCGGCTCTGCTGCTTCCCAGCCCATATACGTTCTGACCCATTCTACAACCACCTTATCCGCCGGCAGCCAATCCACACTTTCCATAGTATCTGCTGTGAGCCATTTAGCGGCCATATGATCGACAAGAGTCAAATGACCGGCAGCTACCTGGCAGATGTAGCACGCCATAGAGAGATGAAACGCCGAATAGTCGTATTCCACAGTCCCCAAATACGTCCCGACAGCAATCTCCGTCTGTAGCTCTTCCAGGATTTCCCGCCGTAACGCCGCCTCCGGCGTCTCTCCTGCTTCGATCTTGCCGCCAGGAAACTCCCAGCCGCCCTTTTGCTCACCATAGCCGCGCTGCGTCGCGTAAACGCGGGTGCCGTCCGTAATGACCGCGGCTACTACGTGGATTGTCTTCATACATTTCCCTCCGTCAGGCCTAAAAAATCAGCCCGGCTCACTTCTATACCACTGCGGGCTAAGCGTTCGCCTCGTTCATCATAGAACTTTGTCAAAATGCGTTCCTTGTCTTCTGGTCTCCCGTAATGCAGCAAACGATGGCACACAGGGCAAAGACAGACGACATTAGCGTAAACGTCCAGGCTGTAGGAAAAGTTTTTTTGCTTCTTCAAGGGAATCACGTGATGGCCTTCCATATAGGGATGAGACGTATGGTTGACGATAAACGTTTGATGATCCGGATTGGCCTCACAACGATATAAAGCCGCTTCGGTCACCTGCTTTTTGATAATTCCGGAGCGCTTATATTGCTGCACCGTGGTCTGATAATAGGCCTTGACCAAAATAGGCGTATCCAGCTTTTTTATTTCAGCCTGCGGATCCGTACTTTGCCGAAACCACTCCCCTTGGACGAATCCCATATAGCGGTGGAGAGCCACGCTGTACATACGATTGCCACGCTGATTCAACGCCAAGAAATCCGCATCATGCATAAGGATTTCCTCATACT
>ERZ836829.711-NODE-711-length-32658-cov-4.807502_pt1 | contig 32658 bp, 32 predicted proteins | sample MGYA00519574_ERZ836829 | MGnify/ENA primary metagenome ERZ836829 (study PRJEB31850, sample SAMEA3708808) | human gut metagenome | biome: human gut; feature: human-associated habitat; material: faeces | place: China | collected 2014 ...
GACAGGTTTCAGAAAACATAAAAAAAACTATGGATTTCAGAAAGGACAGTAAGCCCAATATTCATTTAATCCATGGAATTACAGGAAGTGGAAAAACAGAAGTATATATAGATTTAATTGACTATACAATCAGTAAAGGAAAAGCGGTAATAGTTTTAATACCAGAGATTGCATTAACATACCAAACTGTAATGAGATTTACAAGAAGGTTTGGTGACAGAGTTTCAATTATTAATTCAAGATTGTCAAAAGGTGAGAGATACGATCAGTTTGAAAGAGCAAAAAACGGTGATGTTGACATAATGATAGGTCCAAGATCAGCTTTGTTTACACCTTTTAAGAATTTAGGTTTAATAATAATTGACGAGGAACATGAAAGCGCCTATAAAAGTGAATCAGTGCCTAAGTATCATGCAACGGAAGTGGCAATAAAAAGAGCAAAAGATGTGGGAGCAACGTTAGTATTAGGATCAGCCACACCTTCTGTAGAATCTTACTATAGGGCAAAAAATGGCGCGTATAAGCTACATGTATTAAACAAAAGAGAGAAAGGTAATTTACCGGAAGTACATGTAGTTGATTTAAGAGAAGAATTAAAGAATGAAAATAAATCTATTTTTAGTATTGAATTACAGAATTTGATAAAAGACAGATTAGAAAAACAACAACAGACAATGTTGTTTATAAATAGAAGGGGCTATGCAGGATTTGTGTCCTGTAGAGATTGTGGTGAAGCAATAAAGTGTCCCCATTGTGACGTAACGTTAAAACTTCATAGAAACAGAAAGTTAGTTTGCCATTATTGTGGTCATACAGAAAATATGCCTACACTTTGTCCAAAATGTGGTTCTAAATATTTGGGTGGTTTTGGAATAGGAACCCAGCAAATTGAAACTGCCGTAAAGAAAATGTTTCCTCACGCAAGAGTTTTGCGAATGGATGCAGACACAACTTCAAAAAAAGGTGGGCATGACGAAATTTTATCAGCCTTTGCTAACAGAGAAGCTGATATTTTAGTTGGCACACAAATGATTGTAAAAGGTCATGACTTTCCGGGAGTTACCTTAGTAGGTGTAATTGCAGCTGACATGTCATTGTATTCATCAGACTATTGTGCAAATGAAAGAACATTTCAACTTATTTGCCAGGCAGCAGGTAGAGCCGGTAGAGGTGAATTGCCGGGCATTGCCATTGTCCAGACCTATTCACCTGGCAATTACAGCATCGAAACAGCAGGCAGACAAAATTATGAAGAATTCTATGAAGAAGAAATTGCTTACAGAAAACTTATGAAGTATCCGCCGGTATCGAACATGGTTTCCATTTTACTTCAGGGAAGAGAACAGAAGCAATTAATAGAAGTTACTAATTATTTAGTGGAAATAATAAAGAATTACAAAGATAAATATTTTAAGGAACTGTTTGTTATTGGACCGGCAGATCCACCTGTAGGAAAAATAAATGACATATACCGAAAAATAATTTACTTAAAAAGTGACAGCAGACAGGGAATTATCCAATTAAAAAATTATTTAGAAGATGTTATAAACAGTTCACAGAAATTCAAAAAAATTAATATACAATTTGATTTTAAAGCGTAGTAAAGGAGATAAAAATGGCTATAAGAAATATTAGAGAATTAGGGGAAGAATGTTTAAGAAAGGTATGCAAGCCTGTAAAAGATGTTAATCTTAGAACAAAGATTTTAATAGGCGACATGTTTGACACAATGTATGAAGCAAATGGTGTTGGACTTGCAGCACCACAGGTTGGAATTCTTAAAAGAATTTTTGTAATTGACTGTGGGGATGAAGAAGGAAACAGTGTGCCATATGTATTCATTAATCCTGAAATTTTAGATAGAGACGGTAGTCAGACAGATTATGAAGGCTGTCTTAGTGTACCGGGAAAATCAGGTAAGGTAACAAGAGCCAACTGGGTAAAAGTCAGAGCTTACAATGAAAAAATGGAAGAATTTGAAATGGAAGCTGAAGGCTTACTTGCAAGATGTATTCTTCATGAAAATGACCATTTAGATGGTGTAATCTATGTAGATAAAGTAGAAGGTCGTTTATACAATAACGAAGAGTTACAAGATGAAGAATAAGTAATTGCAGAGACAGTTACTTATAACTACAGAGAGAAAAACAGATAATAGTAAGGTACAGTATATAATTGTGCTTATTAATGGAGGAGTATATGAGAGTAGTATTTATGGGAACACCGGATTTTTCAGTTCCGGCTTTAGAAAAAATTGCAGACAAACATGAGGTTGTGGCAGTTGTAACACAGCAGGACAGACCAAAGGGACGTGGACATAAAATGCAGTTTACTCCTGTAAAAGAAAAGGCGGTAGAACTAAATATACCTGTTTATCAGCCTGAAAAAGTCAAGAATCCTGAATTTGTTCAAGTATTAAAAGAATTAAAGCCTGATGTGATTGTAGTAATTGCATTTGGACAGATTCTCTCAAAAGAAATTTTGGATTTACCAAAATACGGTTGCATAAATGTTCATGCATCATTGCTTCCTGAATATAGAGGAGCAGCGCCAATTCAATGGGCTGTAATTGATGGCAAAAAGGAAAGTGGTGTTACAACAATGTACATGGCAGAAGGCCTTGATACAGGTGACATAATAGACAAGAAGATTGTGGAATTAGATAAAAAAGAAACAGGTGGCAGTCTTTTTGATAAATTAGCAATTACAGGTGGTAGTCTTATTTTAGAAACATTAGAAAAGTTGGAAAATAATACTGCAGTAACTACTCCACAGGATGATGATAAGTCAACTTATGCAGGTAAAATCACAAAAGAATTAGGTCATATAGATTTTACAAAGTCAGCAGAAAAAATCGAGCGATTAATCAGAGGACTTAATCCATGGCCAAGTGCATTTACATATCTTGATGAAAAGGTATTAAAAATATGGGATGCAGATGTTATAGATGAAGAAGTAGTAGAAGAGCCGGGAACAATTATTAGTACAAATAAAACATTAAAAGTTGCCACAGCAGATGGCTATTTGGACATTAAGGAATTACAGTTACAGGGGAAGAAAAGAATGGACGTTGTATCCTTTTTAAATGGATATAAAATAAATTCTACGAAATTAGGTTAAACTATATGAAGTTTTAAATAGGAGGTAGTTGTATGCTTTACGGTTTTTATTTTGATCCAACATATATTTTGATTATTATTGGCATGGTTTTATGTCTAGCAGCATCGGCTCATGTTAATTCAACATTTAATAAATATTCAAGAGTGAGAAGCAATTCGGGAATGACAGGTGCTCAGGCAGCACAGAGAATTTTGGAATCACAGGGGATATATGATGTGTCAATCAGACATATTTCAGGTAATCTTACAGATAACTATAACCCATCAACAAAGGTATTAAGTTTGTCAGATGCAACTTACGGAAGCACAAGTGTAGCGGCAATTGGTGTGGCGGCTCATGAGTGTGGTCATGCAATGCAGCACAACAAAGGCTATGCACCAATATCCGTTAGAAATGCGCTAGTACCATTTGCTAACTGGGGTTCAAGATTATCATGGGTTTTAATTATTATAGGTATTATCTTTTATGGACAGGGAACAGGTCAGACAATGATTAATATTGGTATATTTGCTTTTTCTTTAGCCGTTTTATTTCAAATTGTCACATTGCCTGTAGAGTTTAATGCGTCAAACAGAGCCATTAGAGTTTTGGAATCCACAGGTATTTTTGGAACATCAGAATTAAAATGTACCAAAAAGGTACTAGGGGCAGCAGCTTTAACATACGTTGCGGCAGCAGCATCATCGATTTTACAGTTATTAAGATTAATCCTATTGTTTGGAGGACGAGATGACGACTAATGGTAATCCACAGGTCAATTTAAGAAATATTGTTTTAACTATGCTTTGTAAAGTAGAGGACGGAGCAAAAAGTCATATTGTTTTAAAAGAAACATTAGACAGTTACGATTATTTAGATAAACAGAAAAGAGCATTTGTAACTGTTTTGTTTAAAGGCACAATTGAAAGACAAATAGAGCTTGATTATATTATTAATCAATTTTCAAAAACAAAAGTTTCAAAAATGAAGCAGGTAATTAGAAATATAATCAGACTTTCTGTATATCAGCTTAAATACATGAACAATGTACCTGACTCGGCAGCCTGCAATGAGGCAGTGAAGCTTGTTAATAAAAGAAAAATGTCAGGGCTAAAAGGTTTTGTTAATGGTGTTTTAAGAAACATATCAAGAAGTCTTGATAAAATAGAATATCCAAAAGATAAAAAAGAATATTTGTCTGTGTGTTATTCAATTCCTATGTGGATAATAGAAATGTGGTCCGAGCAGTATGGAATTGAGAGAACAGAACAGATTTTAAATAGTTTGTATGAAACAAATGAGTACACAACCATACGAGTAGATTCTAATAAGATGTCACCAAAGCAGGTTATTGCTGAGTTTGAAAAGGAAAACATTTCCGTAAAACAATCAGAACTTTATGGAAATGCTTTGTATATTAAAGGTTACGATTCTCTTGAAAAGTTAAAGTTGTTTGAAGATGGCATAATAACTGTACAGGACGAAAGTTCCATGTTAGTAGGTCTTGCAAGTGGAGTTAAAGAAAATGATTATGTTATGGATGTTTGTGCGGCTCCAGGCGGGAAGAGTATTCACATAAGCCAGCTTATGAATGGAACAGGAACAGTTCAGGCAAGAGACTTAACAGAGAATAAAGAAAGATTAATTAAAGAAAATATTTCCCGAATGAAAATTAAAAATATAGAAACAAAGGTTTGGGATGGAACAAAAGAGGACAAAGAGGCTATTGGAAAAGCAGATGTTGTTATTGCAGATGTTCCATGCTCAGGACTTGGAATTATTGGAAATAAAAGTGACATAAAGCACAATGTTTCTAAGAAACAGATTTTTCAGTTAGTGGAAATTCAAAGAAAGATATTAGAGCAGGCATGTAAGTATGTTAAAATAGGTGGTAGATTAGTCTACAGTACATGTACTGTAAACAAATACGAAAATAATGAAAATGTAGAATGGATAGAGAAAAATTTACCATTGAGAAGAACTGATTTCGGAGAGCTTTTTCCAAAGAAGTTAAATAATGGGAATGGCATGATTCAAATATTCCCAGGAGATTACAACATGGACGGATTTTTCATATCAGTATTTGAAAAAATAAAGGATTAATATGGACGAAAAGAAGGATATAAAATCTTTTAATTTGAAAGAATTAAAAGAAGAAATGGAAAAAATCGGTGAAAAGTCTTTTAGGGCGAAACAGATTTATCAGTGGTTACATAAAGAAAAAGTTACTGATTTTGAAGAAATGACAAACATATCAAAGGCCTTAAGACAAAAATTAAATGACCAGTATGAAATTAGAAATGTAAAAAAGCATGAAGTTCTAATTTCGAAAATTGATGGTACAAGAAAATATCTTTTTGAAATAAAAGGCGGCTCCATAATAGAGAGTGTTCTTATGAGATATCATCATGGTAATTCAGTATGCATATCAACACAGTCAGGTTGCAGAATGGGCTGTAGATTTTGTGCTTCAACTTTAAATGGTTTAGAGCGCAATTTGACAACTTCTGAATTGTTAGGACAGATATATGAAATTGAGAAAGACATTAATGAAAAAGTTTCCAATGTAGTTCTTATGGGAAGCGGGGAACCTATGGACAACTTTGATAATGTAGTTAAATTCATTCAGATGATTTCAGATGAAAATGGAGATAACATCAGTCAGAGAAACATAACACTTTCAACATGTGGAATTGTACCGAAGATTAATGAGTTGGCAGACATGCATTTTCAAATAACTTTAGCATTATCACTTCATGCATCAAACAACGAAACAAGAAAAAGCTTAATGCCTATTGCATATAAGTATTCTATTGATGAAGTAATAAATGCCTGCAAAAATTATTTTGCCAAAACAGGCAGAAGAATTACCTTTGAATATAGTCTTGTGGCCGGACAGAATGATACTGTGGAAGAAGCCGATGCTTTATGCAGATTAGTAAAAGGAATGAATTGCCATATTAATCTTATACCTGTAAATCCTATAAAAGAACGCGATTATGTTCAATCCGGTAAAAAAGCAGTAGAGCAGTTTAAAAACAGGGTTGAAAAAAATAAGATAAATGTTACTATAAGAAGGGAAATGGGCAGAGATATTAACGGTGCCTGTGGACAGCTTAGAAACGAGGCAATGAAAGGAAGAAAACCCCTATAAATAAAGGGGTTTTTATTTTTGCTATAAATTTTATCCTTTTCCAAATTTATACATTGACTTACAAGTTTTGGTGTGATATTGTGTGGTTAGGTGTGATGTAAGACGCACGTAAGACGCAAAATGACACATAAGATAGATTGGGTAAGACGCATAAGGAATTGGAGGTTGTATTATGGCTAAAAAGAGGAGTAATGGCGAAGGTAGCATCACTTATGACAAACGTAGAAAACGCTATCGAGCAAAAGTAACAGTAGGTTGGGAGATGAACGAAGAAACCGGGCGAACAAAACAAATAACAAAAAGCATAGGTTCGAATTTTAAAACTCGTGGTGAAGCAGCAAGAGCGTTAGCAGAATATCAGAATGAATCATATAACCTTGAGAACAAGGATATAACTTTTGAAGAATTATTTGAAATATGGTATCCAGAATATATTCAAAAACATCCATCTTATAAATATGTATATAAAAGTGCATATGCATATATGACATTACTATACAAAAAGAAATTTAGAAATATTACTATTCTTGACATGAAAAAATGCATTGAAGAAGGAACGATTATTTGCAAACTGGGTAGTAACAAAGGAAACATTATAACACCAAGCCCACAAGTAAAACAAAACATGAAAGGTATGTTGAATAAAATTTACGATTATGCTCTTGAGGGTAGAATAGTTAATATTAACTACGCAAGAAATTTCTATTTAGATAAAGAAGTCTTTGATAACCAAGAAAAAAATAAAGTTCCACGAATTCCCTTTTCACAACAAGAACTTGATATAATGTGGAAAGCAAAAAACTTTGTTCCTTTTGTGGACATGATATTATACCACTGTTATTCTGGATGGAGACCTAAAGAAATAATAACTTTAAAAATCGAAGATGTTCATTTAGAAGAAGAATATATAGTGGGTGGAATAAAAACAAAAGCAGGTAGACAAAGAACAGTTCCAATACATCCATTGGTCAAACCCATTGTTGAAAAATATTATAACGAAGCAATATCAATAGGTAGTGCCTATCTATTTAATGATATAACAAAGAAAAAAGGATTAAATGGTTTGTCAAAAGACCAATATTATTCAAGATTTATTAAGGTTGTAAAGCAATTAAAATTAAATCCTGAGTTAACTCCACACTGTGCTAGACATACTTTTATAACTAAAGCCAAATCAAGAGAAGTTAATATGAATGAATATATATTAAAAATGATAGTTGGTCATAAAATACAAGATGTTACGGAATCTGTATACACTCACAGAACAATAGATGATTTAAAAGAAGAAATATTAAAAATAAAATCGTAAAAAATAGGGACAGGAGAAATTAATCTCTTGTCCCTAAAATTATGCCTTAAATCTAAAACGTATTGTACCAAAACGTATTAAGCTTTAATCAACTTACCAGCCTTTAATAATCCAAGTAATTTAGTATTTTGTTTTGCTGTTCCAGCATATAATTTAATTCCATTAGCTTTGGCAATTTTAACTCTATTAGTATAACCGTTCTTTACACCAATGACTAACAAAGCATCTGAAAAACTTAAACTTCTACCAACGTATTTTTTATAGTAAGAAACTTTTTTTGTTTCTTTTTTAGTGTTTTTACTTGTTTTAGTGCTTGTGTTTTTCTTCTTAACTTTAGTGTTTTTTTTCTTTGTAGTAGCAGAATAATCTATATCTTTTAACCATAAAATATGTGTCCAACCATTTGCACTAACTTTAGCTTTTCTACAACCATAAGCAGAACCATCTTCAGCAATATAATAACCATCACCAATATAAACGCCAATGTGTCCCTGCATCCATAATGCACAACCCGGTACAGCTTTTTTAATATCTTTAATAGGTAATACCTTTGTGGCTGTTGATTTGTATTCGCTTGAGCCTCTTAATATACCTGTATAAGCAGAAATAAGTCCTGAGCAATCACATGGATGTTTGCCAACACATTTAACATCAGAATTCCAAACCATTGAACCATAAGTCTTTTTTAAATTATTATAATTATCCTTAGTACAAGTTCTGTTCCAAGCATAATTCTGTTTGAATCCATACAAATAAGGATTTCCCAATTTAGTTTTTACATATTTTACTAAACCTTTTGCTGTTTTTGTTGCCATAGTATTTCCTCCTTTACATATAAAAAGAGAGCAGCATTTAAGCTACTCTCTGTAGTGTTATTTGATAAATTTGATTTATTATTCGATAACAGTAGAGGAAGAAGTAGTATTAACCTCCTCAATCGTTTCATCTGTTTCTGTATATATTCGACTATCCTTGTATTCAATAGGGTCGACAGCCTCTTCATACATAACGCCATCACGCTCAATGTACATTCCTGCATCTGAATAATTTTTTATAAATTTTTCGTCTTTTATTGTTACTTCCTCTGTAACTAACATAAATTACCTCCTTGTTATTCCCATACGCTCATTTCTTCGGCATACCATTGTTCATTTTTGTACCAGTCTAAATCTTCATATTTACTTCCCTCAATCGGTTTAATCTTGTCAGCATATACTGACCAATTAGTAGCTTTTTTAAGTTCTTCTACGAATTGGTTTAGGCAATATATTTCTTCTATATTTTGTAAGTTATCAGTTGATGATAATGACGGCATCTTTGATGTGTTTCTAAATATCAAAGTTTTTAAATTAACCTGCTTATTATTCCACCCAGTTATTGAAGAATCTAGCACTTCTAACATATTTGTACTAGCAAAAGGCGTGGCTGGTAATATTGTTAATTTTGGAATTATAAGTCTTTTTAACTTTGCAGTTTGAAAAGTATAATAACCATTACTGCTTATCACTTGTGCCTTAGGAAAAATCAGGTTTTCAATTTGTGTATTTCTAAACGGATAATACGGCGAGCCTGAATCTATTTCTATTACGTTTGGGGCATATAAATTTTTTAAACTTGTACAATTATAAAAAGTTGATGGTGCTATATACGTTAAATTTTCAAAATGTGCTTTTGTTAACGTTGTAAGACCATACAAACTATAAGGGCGCAACCTTAAAATTTCATCATCTGTAATGCTTTCTAATTCATTAGATAATAAACTAGATAAACTATTTTTCTCATTTGTTTCTTTTACAGCTTCAACCAATTCTTCCAGAGTTGCATCTTTATCCTTAATGATGCCTTTATCCATTAGTATATTTCTTAATTTTTCTCTTATCCTGTCTAACTGTAATATATACAGGTCATTTACTACCGCCATTTGCTTCTCCTTCCTGACCTAATACATTTTCATACATTAGGTCTTGATTACAACTATTAATCAAACTATCAACAGCATTATGCACGCTTGTGTCATTTTTGCCTGTGTATTCATTCATTCTTGTTATTTCATAAGTTATTAATTGCTTTATATTTGCATTTTCTATTGTTGGCATTTAATACCACCTCTATTCCCATACTTTCATTTCTTCTTTATACCAAGCTTCTTCTTCGTACCAATTCAAAGGCTCATATTTGCTACCCTCTAATGGCTTAAATTTGTCGGCATAAGTCGCCCAATTTGTGGCTACCTTGTACTGTTCAATTAAGTCTTGTGGGACGTAGATTTCTTCAACAGACTGAATACAACTTCTATTTTCGAGCGTAGTCAATAAATTCCTTCTTAATACTAATATTGTCAAATTTGGCATAGATGATGATGAAGGAATAAGAGATGTATTCCCTGCATCTAATAAATATATTCCTGTTCCAGAACAAGCAGAAGTTCCTAGTGATATACACTTCGGAATAATTAAACGTTTTAATGTAGTTATATTCACAAAGCAAGCTGAACCCATTGTCTTTAAATTTGGCAAAATAAGGTTTTCACATCCAAGTGTGTGAAATACGTGTTCTCTTATACTAACTACGTTTGGAAAGTATAAATGTTTTAAACTCGAACAATTATATAGAGAGTATTCCCCTATATTAATAACTGCATCACATTTCACGTTATGAATGGTAGGCATATAATAAAATTTATACTGTCCTAATTGCGTTAGTTTTTGGTTAATATAGTCAACAATATCATTCGTAATATAGTCATCTAATCCTTGCAACGTACTAATACTATCAATAGCTTTTACCAACGTATCATCTAGCTTTGCGTCCTCATCTATACTTATGCCTTTTTCTTTCAACACCTGAATAACTTTCGTTCTGAAATTTTCAAGTTTTAGTATTAAATTGTCATCTACTATCGCCATACTTATATTCTCCCTTCGTATTAATTGCCTAAAAGCAACTTGTATAAATTATCTTGTTTATTTTCTTCGTTGATATAATATTCTTTTTCAGTCAGTTCAACCAATTTGTCTAAAGGTGCGTCCTCTGCTACGGTAATACCTTTAGATGCTAAAGAATTTCTCAATTTATTTCTTAATTGCTCTAGCTTTAATATATATTTATCGTCTACAGTCGCCATTTTTACACCTTTCCGATAACTTGCTCATATAAATCATTTTGATTTTTTGAATAATCAACGATTTGTTGAGCCATATCTTTTACTTTGATTCTGTTTGTTGTTTTGCCTACTTCTCTAATCGAATCAGCTATAGATTTTAATGTGTTTTCCTGCACTATATATTCTCTACTCATTAGAAATCTACCTCCTCTGCTTCGCCAATGATTAGATAACGTATGCCTGATAATTCTTCGCTTATAGCTTCGGCACTTTTCTGTATTTCCTCAGCAGCCTTCTGGGTTGCTTCAGCGTGTTTTTCCGTCTCTGTTACTGCTTCTTTGGCTCGCTCAACGTCTGCCTGTGCTTTTTCTGCCGCTACCTTTGCATCGTTGCTTCTCAATAAAATTTCATCAATAAGATTTAGTTGTTCTTCAGTAATACCTTTTTCCCCGCAAGGATGTTTATCTATAATAACAGTAGTAGTAGAAGATTTTAAAATTATATCTTTTTGATCAAATTTAAGAAAAGTAAGATACATTTTTACTTCACCAACAACAGAAGTAAAATTTTCATCAATATTAATAACAAAGCGTAGATAGTCTTTATATGTATCTTCTTGAACGAAATTGTTAATTAATAAATAATGTTCGTTATTATCAGGTGTAATATATGTAAGTTTTATATCACAATCTAAAATATTAACATCGTTATAGGTAGAAGGAATAAGAAATTCAAGATAATCAATATTTTTTTCGCCTTCAAAAAGTTTAACGTTATTAATAGCACTTAGAGATTTTGAAGCGTATCTAAAAATAATTTTCTCATTCATTTTTATCTCCTTTCATAATAAAAGACTAGCCACAATACGGACTAGCCTTTAAAAATCGCTTATATAGAACATTTTACTATATTTATATTGATTTAACTAACAAGAAAATAATCTTTCCCATATAGTTAATTCTGAACTTGAAATACTGATTTCATTTGTTTATTCAACCATCCAAGAAGTGGTACAAACAAGCCAAGCACCTGTAGGAACAGTATTTCTAGTAGCTGTGTTATTAGAGTATCTATCTAAAGTCACCGTACCATTTTTATTAACTTCCATTATCCATCTGTTAGAACCACTTCCTTGCTGTATGCTCTGATGAGGATATGATGGTCTAAATTGTGATGCAATGGTAAATAAGGTTTTTTTAGAAGTTTCTGTGGTAGTAATAGAATTAGAATTTGTAACAGCACCTTTTAAATATACCATCTTGCCAACTCGTCTCATATATAATAACGAACTGCTATAAACCGATATACCACTTCCGTAACTAGATACAGGTTTCCAACCAGAGTCATAAGCTTGCCCATTTAGGGTAGTTAAATTTGATATAGATGTAGTTGCCAATTCACAAGTATTATAAAAAACGTGTTTGGAAGACCAATTACCATCTGAGCCTTTTGTGAAATAAATGTCTTCATGAATATGACCGGGTGTAACACCAAATGATATTCTTCTATGAGTAGAATCGCCATTTATTGCATTTTTACCATTTACCATAATTCCTAATCCATAATATTCAGAATTATTATAAGGGGTACATCCCATATCAAACTGCCCATATTTATCATTATCTTGATATAACTCTAATTGTTTAGCAGTTACATTACCATTAAACATACCATTTCCCTCAGAATCAACACCCATAATAGGAGTAGTATTGCCATTTTTTCTAATACAGAATAAATATTTATCTAATGTCTTATCACCAGCGGCATGTTGTGGATCAATTTCGACAGAATAAGAACCGTCCCTATTAGTAAAATAAGCATAACCACCACCAATTTTAGGTGAAAATATATAATCGTTACCAACTAAAGTAGTAGGGTTTAATGCATTTAATTTATCTTGGGTATCAGTTTGGAAAGTGGTCATATCCTTTAGTCTAATTGTTAAATCGCTCTCGTATTGAGCACTTGAATCATAAGTGTAACCTGATTCATATGTTATATATGTTCTTGACCATAAATATTTACTTCCTAGATAAGTTGGAATGGTATCTGTCCAAGAACCACCTGTGACAGAACTAGAAGAATTAGAAACATAGTATTGCTTCTTTGTGGATTTAACAACATCACTAACAATAATAGGAATTACCGTTTGTCTTAATTTTATCAGTGTTCCCGTTGCCATCATAGTACATCTTATATAATTAGTATTGACACTATATGGAACGTAAGCATACCCTTTACCATTGTTATATGTGTTATAATTTTGAGGAGTAGCCTCGGTTGTTAATGTTGTAGTCCATACAGTTCCATCGGTTGATTCTTCGAACATATATCTGGCTGAATAATCGTTAGGTTTAGCAGTATTGCCTTCTTGTACATAAGACTTAAAATAAATAGTAGAAGGAAACATACATCTACTTACAGATGTGGTATTTTTATATGTCATTTTCTTCTCGATAGTTTCAACAGAACTTTCAAGAAAAAAGAGATTTGCATTATCTCCGTCTTTTCCGTTTAAACCAGTGTCACCTTTAAGACCTTGTTCACCCTTATCTCCTTTTTCTCCTTTTTCACCATCTTTACCGTTTCTACCACTAACACAAACAATACTAACTTCCTTATTGCCATTTGCATCTACACTAGTAATTTTTTGCCATATATATTTATTAGCTTCCCATTGAGGACAAGTAGAAGACCAATTAGAATCATTTGCATCAGGTGCAACAGTAGAAGAAGTGGAATTCATATAATCAAGTTTAACCTCACTCATAGGTGCATCTTTTTCATACTTAATTACTTGTCCGTCAGATAAAGTAATGCCGTCTTGGTCAATTCTAACTTTTCCATTACCTGCTGTAATAACAAGTTGATTACCTGCGATTAATTCACCTATAACATATTTACCGATGATACCATAATCTAAAGTTTGATTTCCGTCTTTATCAGTATATACAAATTCACCTATTGCCTGACATATTGTTTGCCAATTATCTTTAGTAAAGTAAATGCCGTTACCTAAAATTTTAAGCTGCTTGTCCCCATAAAATCCAACATCATCCATTCTTTTAGCAATAGCACCACCTGGTGTAATAGTAAACGTTTCAGAGTTATCATTCTTAATCATTGTTTTGGCTGCATTTAAGCCGTTAAGTCTTAAATCAGTGACATAATCACTTGCCTGAGAACCTTTGTCTGCTTGTTTAACTGTTGAGTTATATGTTGTCGAAATACTTTTTGCTTGGTCTAATATAGACTTTATATCTTCAGTAGAACCTGTAATACTTTCAATCTTATCTGCAAAAGTAACAGTAACCGTATCTAATGAATCTCCTGAAATTTCAAGTCCTAATATTCTCAATTTCAATAATTCATCTTCAGTTCTAACACGAATATAATTATATAATTGAAAACTATCATATAATGGTTCAAACTCAGGAAGAGCAAAGATATTATTAAGAGTAACAGATATGGTTCTTTGACACACACATGCTTTTTCTAATTCCTTTTTAGCGACCTCAACCAAATCCCTAGCTTTATCCATTGCTTGAGCATCAGTTAAATTGTCTGAAATATAATTAGAATTATTATATGTATCTTCACGAATATACTTATATAATTGCTTATATAAATCATCTCCTAGATATGTTTGCATATTACAATCTTTTTGATACTGTGAACATTGACTTTCAAGACTAGAAACTAATAAATCTTGTTCCTTGCATTCTGTTTCACGTTGTTTATAACATTCATTAACAATAATTTTAATATTTGTATACTTATCTAAAAATTCTTTTACTTTAGCTGAAATTTCGGCTGTATTAGTAGCTTTACTAAATGCTTCTTGTAACAGACTAACTGCTGCATCATAAGCTCCATTGAATGAATACAATCGAGATAATGAATATTTTTTGAAATATTCTCTCATTTGTGATGTAGTCATATTAGAAATATCAGTATCAATGTTAAATATATCACTTTCAGCTAATGCAATTTTTAGTTTCTGCTGTGTATATGTTAGGTTATAATCATCGTTTACAACAGCAACTTGGAATGTATTATTTTTATAGTCATCTTTACTTGGTGGATACATTGAATTGTCAGTTAATCTCTTAACTACAATCGTTCCTGTCCAAATTTTCTTATTGTTATCATATTTGCATATTCCGCTATCAGTAACTACCTCAACAGTAAAACGAGTATCACTATATACTTGTGCCATAGATTCAATATTATTATTAACCCTTTCGACAGAAGCAATCTTAATATCTTCTACACCAATCTTGCCATTGATTAATTTTTGCTTAATATCAAAGAATTGTTCCTTGGCAGTCTTACTAACCCATACATCTAAATCATCTTTCATACCATCGGCAGGTGACATTGTATACTTCAACTCACTCTGACGACTATATGCATTCTGTAATTCTAACATTAAATTCTCATATCCTTTTGCTTTTGAATCAAGAAGTTCTTGATATGAGTTTAATTTCTCAGTTAATTCAGATGGCATATCTTCGTCTTTTAATGCACCAAAGTTATAGATATAATTAGAACCTGATACGTTTACTGTCCTAACATTAGCAGTAATAGTATCATCACCACCTTCAATTCTAAAACAGTTTTTAACTTGATCCACATTAGGCGTTAAAGTAATTTCTGTTGCTAAATTTTCTTTAGAAATGTAAACATTTGTATCCTCCCCATAAGCAATCTTTACAACATTTCCATTCTTATCTAGTCCATCAATCACGCTATAACAATTAATCTGCCTGTGAAGAGTATCAAATAAGAATACTACATTACATTCTTCTGCAATATCTTGTGTTAGAAAATCATAGACAGAAGTACCATCTGCGGTAAAAGACCTGTAAAATTTTCGCACGTCTTTAACAGGCTTATCTTCGCCAATCGATATATAATTTGTGACATAACCTATAGACCAATGTGGTGCTTTTTCTTTCAGAATTCTATGTAAAAGTGAGTGGTCTGTATCATCAGGGTTATAAAATACAGTGTTTATAAAATTGCCATCTTTGTCAAAATCTTTCTTATTATATTCCGTGATAATCATTGTTTTAGCATCATCATCATTAACGTGAAAGTCATGTAATATAAGTTGTCCCAATTCACGTTCAAGAGAATAGCCATTGATAGACTTAACTGTTTTTGTGTTGTCTGTATAAGTTACTTCAATTTCAAAACATCCATATCTTTTAAGTTCAACAACCTTCAAGTCAGTTAATTTAAACCAAATAGGATTTAATTTACCATCAACAAATTTGGGAACATCAAACGAGATTTCATCTATTGAGTTACCTAATACTGAAACTCTCCAATTTGTATAGTTGGGAATATTCCCCAATGTACGAAAATCTCTTGTTTTAAGAACTAATTCAGGACTAGGAATTTTAGATATATTCTTATCTAGTCTTATAATTCTACTTAAATCTTTATAAAATACCGCCATTAAATCATCACCATCCTAGCCTCTCTATATTGTATTGTTACATTAAGTTTTCCTTCACTTGTTCCCATAGAAAATTCATTATTTCTATCAACTAAACGAGGGAAGTACCAATTAAATTTTGTCGGATCATTTAATCCTGTAATAATCTGGTTTTCACAATCTAATATTAAAGTTGAATTAGTAGGAATGGAACTAAACTTTGTAGCAGTATCTAAATTGATACGGTGCAATGAATCATAGGTGTTTTCCAATACAAAAGAAGTGGTAGTACCATTCTTAATGATAACCTTTTCAGGATATATGTATTCATTCGCATCGGTATCTACATTAAATTTAAAAGTAGAGGAAGAAGTGATAGACGCTGATTTTTCAATTAAATCAGTAAAACCATAAGCACAATTAGCAGTAATTGTTAAGTCATATCCTAAAGTTCTACCACCAATCCTATGTGGTTTAACATCAACTTTAACCTGATAATATATATCTTCCTCGCTATTTGTATTAACTTCTGTTCCAAGACTAATAACATAATTGTTACTTACCGTCTGTCCGTAACTTCCTTCAACAAATTTAAACCACTTATAACCATCTGTTCTTTTTAGCCACTTCATAAGTTTTCGTTCTTCTTTATGACTAAATTCCATATTTTCAGTAATAATACAAGGATTCTTAATCACTGAAAAACTCCATGTTAAAACTTCATTATATTGTGAACCATAAAACTTAAATTTATCTGAATTAGGTGCTTTGACTGAATCATATTCAGTAGTACCACCTGATACTTCATCAGAACTATCACCAAAGGAAGCAATTATACATCCAAAATCGCTTAAATAATTTTGGTCAAAACAAAAATCTGTTGCGTTCATAAAGCACCTCCTTATTTTTCTTATTTATTTTTCTTCGATTCTTTCATTAAGGAATCTACTTCTTTTTTGTAACTGCCTTCTAGCTTAGAAAAAGCAGTTAATTTTTCGTCATACATTTTTTTAATATTTTTGACATTGTCTATAAGTTCTTCATAAGTCTCTTTTAAATCTTTTAAGGATTCAAAATTTTCTCTTAATTCTTCATTTTCTTTTAATAATCTTTGATTTTCTTTATACAAAATTTCATTTGTAGTTTCATTTATTTTTTTTCGTTTAAAAATCATATAATTAAATCTCCTTTTACAACAAAAGAAGAGTAGTCCCATAAAGAGACTACTCTTCAATATGATTATTTAATTCTGTTTACTGATAAACGACCTGCACCATTAAGTTGACCAACTGTTGCAAGTTTAAGAGCTTCTTTGTATTTTAAGTTTGTTTGAACTTCTCTCACTAAATCTTCAGGATTATTAGCTAAAACTTCAAAGTTAAATGTGAAACCGCCATAGTCAATATTATTAGGAACTGACTTAATAAGATTAGCCATGTTAGGAACATTTAAGTTAGAAGTGATAGAAGTATTCTTTAAACTTGTATCCACAAGTTTTTCAAATGCCTTATTCTGTTCAGGTGTTAAGATACGCTCACCCTTTTTAGCACTAATAAGAGTTGTGTCACCATTAGCTTTAACTTGTTTGTTAATATCATCAACATCAACAACACCACCTTTAGAGAAACCTTTCACTCCGAGAGATTTAAGTTTCTTATAAAGAGGAGATGTTTTGCTATATTTCTTAGATGTCTTTACACCAACATATTCACACAGTTTTGCCAATTCCTTGTCAGTTAAAACAAGACCGATTTTTTTAGTTTTTGCTTTTTGACCAGTTTTATTGTTTATAGTAGCTTTCTTAGTGAACCTTTTTGAAATAACTTTATTGATGGCAGAATACTTTTGATTATGAGCAGGGAAAGATAGGTGTTCATACCCACTTTTATGAAGGGCATTTTGTTTTTTCAACCATGCTTCAACATTACCTTTAGTTAATTTAGGATCTTGTGTATCCGGAGGAGGTGTTGGAGTAGTAGTATTGGATATAAGAGTTTTACCTGTTTTTATATCTCCAGTACCATCTTTATTTCCTTGTTGGTCGGATGTTTGATTTTTATTATTAGAAGTATTGGTATTCGTTTCCTTGGATGGTGTATAATTGCCTTCAGATTTTGCCTTTTGTAACAAATAATTACCATTTTCACCTTTAGTGAGGGTTAAACCTTCTTTCCATAAAGCGTCAAAATCTTTAAAATACTTTTCAAGGAAATCCTTGAAATCTTCTTGAAGTTTTTGAAGAATATTCTTCTGATCGCTGATATATTTGTCATAGACGGCGCTGTTAAGATCTTCATTACTTTCATTTAAGGAAGCCTGTAATTGTTGTTTCTTAACCATAGCTTCTTCTGAAGAATCACCATCAAGTGCAATTAATTGTTTTCTAATCGTATCAATATTATTTGTTTTTTCCTGTAAAGATTTTTGATAATCATATAAATCCTTCTGATTGTCCAAATTTTCTTCGGCTTTAGAAATTAAGTCAGACAAATAGTTGCTAATTTGGTTATAATGATCTTTAACTAAATCGGCAAGATTCTTGCGTTGAGTATAAACATCTTTTGCATTTGCTTGGTCTTCTGAAATAACTTTGTCAATTTCTTCTTCAAGATTAGCCTTTGTAAGATATTCACCATAGTTACCACTTGCTAACATTTTCTGTAATTCGTTTAAACGTTTTCCTGAATCAGTTTTCTTAGATTGTGCAACACCTAAATCATAACCATATGCCCACAGACGACTCTTTCCAGCTTTAGTCCACTGACCTGTATCAGAATCTGTGCTATCCTCGTGTTCAATGAACGAAAGTAATGTTTCGTTCTCTGTAATTCTACGACCAGCACGATTTTGACCAGCCTCGTATTTCTTTCGATCGTTTTCTGCTTTAGCCTTATTCCATTCAATTTCCTGTTTTGTATTTTCCTGTTGCTGAAGATTAATGTCACGAAGAGCGGCGAGAGCATCATAATATTCAGTAGTGCCTCTTTCAATGGTACTCAACTGTTTCTTTAAAGCAGAGTGTTCTTGATTTAAAAGAGTTTTTCTCTTTTTAGAAATAGAAATCTGTTTATTATAATAACTATCACTCGCAACCATACCCTTTGCTTCAATGATGTCAACTTGATTTCCGACATAATTAGATTGATATGTGTTATTATCTAACTTGCTAGTATACTTATTTTGAATATTATCAAATTTTGCTTTCTCTAGTTCAAGTAATTTCTGATCTAATTCAATTTGAAGTTTCTTTGCTTCATTGATTTTGCCATTCGCTTTTGCAATTTTAATCTGATAAGCATAATTCTTTTCAAGGTCTTTCTGTTGTTTAGTCAAGTATTTATTTTGAGTTCTAGCACTATAATCGCTCTTAGAAGCACGAGCAGAATTTAATTCAGCACTATCATTATATTTGTCAGCAAGATTCTGCAAACGTTCTACTTGAGCATCGTGAATCTGCTTTTGAACAGTTTCCCAACTTTCCTTAGATGATTTAGCCTTATCATAGTAATCCATGTATTTCTGAATTCTATTAGCAATTTTCTCACCATAAGACTGAACAAGTTGTGAATATGAGCCCTTAATAGCACCGTTGCGAACTTTAGATTTGAGTTTTGAATCTAATTTAACAGAATTTGCCTTTTGAAGATATTTATTATAAGCAGTAGAATAAGTACCAAGCAATTTAGTCATTTCTTTAATTTGCTTTTTAAGATTATTATTCTTTTTTGAAACAGTAAATAGGTTATCTTTTTTGGCATTTAATAAAGAAATTTTGTTATTAAGAACAGTAACACGGCGTTCAATCCAATCAAATTCCTGTTTAGTTTTTGATTTTGAAGATTTAGACTTTTTTTTGGTTTTCTTAGTCGCATCATCTAACGCCTTGCCAATATCAGGAATCCTAATTTTAGCAGGGGAATCCTTATATCCTAGTTTCTTCAAAAGTTGATCTATAGCTTGTTTTGTAGCCTTATTCTTTTTCTTTTTATTCTTCTTTTTTTCTTCTTTAGTTAAACCATTTATAGTAATACCATTTACTTTAGCCTGAGGTGTATTAAGACCTAAAGGATTACCACTTAATATTGGATCTTCCCAGCTTGTAAGATCCTTTTTCATAGCTTTCTTTTTCTTTTTTTCAGAACTAACAATATCTTTTAATATTGCAACTCCTTTTAATTGATTAACAGAAACACCTGCTAAAGTAGCAATTTGTTCTAATTGAGCTATGGTTTCGCTAGCATCCAAGTCAGTCCATTTAGTATTTTGAACTGCTAATTGTAACAATGCTTGCTTTGCTGCATCAGAAGTACCTTTCAATGTGGCTAATTTAATAATTTCTTCAGTAGTCATATTACTTAAATCAGCGGCACTACCAACGTTTTTCCTTTCCTGTTCTGATAAACCATTATAAGCAGTTGTAAGGGTAGTTACTGTATTTTCAAGATAGCTTTCAACAACTTGTTTGGCGTTCTCAACACCCATAGCTTTTAATTGATTAATATAAAGCTGTTTAGTTGATTCGTCATAATTTCCGTTTTCATCAACAAGATTTGTAAGAAAATTATTAGATTCTAAATATGCTTTTGCTAATTCATTTTGTGCTTGTTTAGACTGTGAAAGAGTAGAAGTGGTAGAACCTAAAACTTTTTTATAATTATCCCATGCTTTACCTAGATTTCCAAACTCATCTTGCATACTAGCAAAAGTATCAGCTTGTACAACACCATCTTCTTTTTTCTGAGAATATGCAGATTGAATTTTAGAAATTCCTTCTTTTAAACTACTTAATTGTTTAGAAGAATCTACTAATTGATTAACACGTTTAACTGCCTCTTCGGCACTTAACCCAATTGATTCGAAATAAGTTTCTGCACCTGTTACAGATTTAAAAGTATCAGTGGTTAATTTACCTGCTTCTGCAAGAGCAAGAAGGTCTTTCTTGGTGTTTTTATAAGTCTTATCATCTGTCGTATCTAAATCAGCCCAACCAGACATAAAAGTATCATTTACTTTTTCATTCTTTTTCTTAGGTTTTTTATTTAATGACTCAACTTTTTTCTTTAACTGTTCAACATCTTTAACTTCACCTTTAAGACCATTGATATATCTTAATTCATCTTGTGTTAAAGTATCAATATATTCATTAACTCCACTGATTCCAGAATATTTCTTTTTAGCTTCATCTATAAGAGCATTTCCTGATACGTTACCACTAGAATCAACATCGCCAACGCCAAATTGCGTCTTTAAATTGTTGATTTGGTCGTCAGTATAAACCTTATTTCCTTTTGTATCCTTTTGATTAGCAAGAAAATTGATTATATCGGTAACAGCCTTAATATAATCAGCATAACTCTTATAATCTTTTTCGTTTAAAGAAAATAATGTTTGAATTCTAATAGCTAAATCTTCGCTATCAATTCCATCTTTTAATGGATTAATAACATTTTGAGTTATCCATGATTCCATATCTGTATCAGAATCAAAGTTTTCAAAAAAAGAACTATCAAGATTCTGGACAAATGTTTGAACAGCACTTTTAGCGTCATCATTTAAATCATCATAACCAGATGATTCACCATATAAGTAAGCAGTTAAAATTGGTCTTACCTTATCGGTTTCAGAGTTGACAGTAGCATTTAAAGTAGTAAAAACATCTCTGACTTTTTGCTGAGCCTGGGCTGACAGCTTTGAAAAATCGAATTTATTATTCAATATTTCAGCCATAGTGTCATAATCATCATTAAAGACTTCTACCCAAGTATCAATAGCACTATTCCCATTAATAAATTTTTCTTTTGAACCATTTATGAAATTATTTAATGTTTGTGCATTTTTTCCATCATCTTCAACTGCCGTTTTATAATCATCAAAGGTGTCACCTGCATTGGTTCTAATACTTGCATAATGAGCCTTCTTTTGGTCTTCATACGCTTTAGTTAATGCTTCAACATTGCCCTTGTTCTTGATAATAGCATCGTTTTGGTCATTATAACCCGATACCATTTCAGGAAACATATTAGCAATTTCTTTAGTAATATTTCTATATTCACTAAATTCATCAGTTGTTAATGAAACATTATGTCCGTAATCGTCAACACCTTTTGCTAACTTAGCATATCTATCTCCATTTTGTTCAATCCATTGTTCATTTGATGACAATGAATCCTCTTGGTCTTTAACAGAAGAAGAGAAGTCATCTAGGGCTTCTTTTGCATATTTAACACGATTAACGTAATTATCAATTGCTGTAGCCACCAAAGAAATAACTTCACTTATCGCCCAAGAGACAGCCATTGAGCCAAGAGTAGCACCAAAAGATTTTAAAACTGAACCGGCTTTAGATGTCATGTTACCAAACCATGAAGTTTGACTGCCCGCTTCTTTAAGGTAAAGTTTGTAGTTATCTAAAGTCTTTTCGGAATATTTTGTGTCATTTAAAAAATTAATAAGAGATTCATCTGCTAGTTTATTATTTTTTATAAAACCATCAAAAACACTACCATTACCGTGTAAAGTATCGTTTGTTAATACCGCACCAATTTTATTCATTTTATTAAAGAAATTTTCAGCTTCATTACTTGCTTCTGGAATTTCTTTCTTAAAATTAGTAATCCATGTAGACCAAGTATCTTTTTCAGAATTATATTGTACTGCCATAGCAATTCTGATATACTTATCTCAAAATAAATTATTGCTTCTGACAATAAAGAATAGGAGTGACTACATGAAGAAAAGTTGTAAAATTTGTGGATATACAACAATAGAAGAAAACTTAAATGTATGTCCAGTGTGTAAATCTAGTGAATGGGAAGATACGGATTTAGTTATATTAAGAGAAATATCAAATGATAAAGATTTTCTTGAGGCAATGATAGAACTCAAAAAGAACGACATAATAGGATATCAATTAAAATTATCTCAATTTAAGAACCAATTACAACAACAAGAAAGTAACGAACAAGCAACTCAACAGGATACAAATACACCACATTGTCCAACTTGCGGAAGTACCAACGTAGAAAAAATATCGGTGGGTAAAAAAGTTGTAGGTGGTGCTATGTTTGGTTTGTTTAGTTCTAATGTGAGAAAAACTATGTGTTGTAAGAACTGTGGATATAAATGGTAGAAGAAATGTTCCGACTATAGAATAGAAGAGTAGTGAGAAATTGCTACTCTTTTTTAGACAAAAAAGAGCAACTATATGTTTATAGTTGCTCATAAAAGAAATATCTTTTTATATAATTCACTGGCTCAATGCCAAATAGCGTTAGGAAAATGGTAATCCTAACATATCAATTCACTGTCCTTATCGACTATTCAACATATCAATTATTCCGTCTATATCTGGTGTCATAAAATGTTTATTACCAGATTCACATTGTTTTAAATATTCCTGACAAGATTGTATTATATCTGATTCATTATCATCAATTATTTTCTTTACCAATATATCAAATGATTCACTTATCAAATAAGATTGTACATACCTGTCATCAATTGGAAACAATTTAATATAATGTATTCCATGCGAATGACGAGGTTTTGTTTTTGGATTTGGTGGCAATGAAAAATATTGATCTTTTGGCGTTTTTGGTGATATATTTGAACGAAGGGGTACAATAAACTTATGATATTGTTCCTTGTACTTCAGTTTGATAATTAAAACACTTGGACGACCATCTTCATTAAACATAAGTTCCTTATGTACGTTATTTTCTCTACACTTATTGAAAAATTCATTAGATATTTTAACTAATCTCATCTTTTGCTCCTATAAAGAAAGAGCCATCTCTGGCTCTTTCTAACTTACAATTGGATAATATTCTAATTTTACATCCCGTTATCCACGGAGATACACTTACATTTGAATGATATTCTAAATTTAAGTCCCGTCATTCACGGAGACAAACATACATTTGAGTAATATTCTTACCGTTACTCACGATTTACTAGAAACCATTTCTGATTTCTTACTTATATTATACACAATTATGAGAAAAAATGTTATATAAATTTTTACAAAAATATAGAAGATAATTATGCAAAATTACTAACATACAACAACTTTTATAATTTAGTTTCCCCATTCATAATCATTAAATTGATTCATAATACGATTCCTCCTTAAAAAATTTCGATATAATCTATATCCGAAAAACGGAAAGTGATAATAATTGAACTATTTTTCGAATAATCAGGATGATTTTTACATAAGGTATTATCTTTTTTACTATACATAGAAAATCCACTTAAAGCAATCCAAGAATCCTTTCCTTTTTCTTCATAACTTTTTAAATGCCCAATTATATAATAATCTTTGTCTTTTAAAAATGCTTTAAGGTTACAGCCGTCTTTTAAATCAAATACATCTTGCCAAATATCATCATTAAATGTTTTATGAAAATGCTTTACCATAAACGCTTTTACATATTTTACCTGAAATAAAATCGCAAATAAAACACTAAATATAACACCCAACAAGATACTAAAACAAGAATTTATCATAATAATGTTAGGAATATTTTTAAACAAACTTATTAATCTTATTGTTGATATAATACACATTAATGTGTAACTAATAACTAAACTAAAAATAGCAGTAATTTTTATACTTATTTTCTTAGATGTTAAAAATAATCCTAATTTTAAACTTAAAAATCCCGGTATAAAATATTGTAACAACAAAGGTAAATTGTTTAATATAACTTGAAAATCTTTTATTATTTTTCTTCATCTCCTTCTGGTGAATTACCTGTCATAAGAGAAATATCAAATGGTTTTTCATTTGATGGCTGTATTGTAAAACGAGCAGAATTACTTTCTGAGACATCGCTATGCTTAACAGTCTTAGTATTATCACCATTATCATTCTCTCTTTTATTATTATCAATCATATAACTTCCTCCCAATCATCAATATTATAATTACCATTATATACCAATAATCGACAGTATTCTATCAGAACGTATATTCTTTAAGGTCGATATAAGTCGAAATAATACGATTAAAAAATCTGTTAATTATTACATTGATAATTTATAATATTTCAAGGGGAGTTTTATATACAAAGTCTACAGATTTTATTCTGTGGGCTTTTTAAAACGTGAAAGAGAACGGTATTGAACCATTCTCTTTATTATGTATTATTTAATTTTAGTATTACTTGTCATTCTAAAGACAATGCAAACGCAACCGTCATTTTCAAGACATTGTTTGTCTACATTTAGAATTTCAGTATCATCAATTCTATAATTATTTTCAAAGAAAATAGTAGAAGAGAAGTCATCTACTTTTAATGCTATAAGTTTTATGTATTTCATTATGCTACCTCCGCATCATAATAACCATCTTTGCGAAGCAACTTTCTAACATATTCTAAACCTTTTTTAGTAGCATATGTAACTGAACGAATATTTCCATCATGACAAGGTGTTTCCTTTACAGCAAATTTGCCTTCTTTTCTGAATCTCTCATAAGGTACATTCACCATATCTTTATCATAGAAGAATACTTTCTTACCTCGTAGATAAGCAAATAGTGTATATTCACCAATAGAAAGTTCTTTTGCCATTGTGTTGATACTCATAAGTCCTTCAGTATTCATTAAGTCGTCATAGAACTCTTTAAGTTCCTTATTCTGTCTAATTAAATCATTAACCATTTCTGTTTGAACTTCTTGTGAGAATGATGGGAAATATTTCTGAATCATTTCTTGTTCTCGACCTTCTTCAATATAAGCACCAGTATTCTCAATTGTTGGAATAATTTTATCAAATACCCATGATTCGAAATCGTCAGCCGACTCTAATTTTGAACGAACAATTAATCTGTAAATATCTGATTTTGCAATAATTTTTGCCTTCTGTTTGCCACCATTTGAAGGTATGAACGCTTCGTTCACTCGTTTACAATGGTCACGAATTGCTTTTTGTGGGTTTTTATATCCCAATGATTTCGCTATGTCTGTTGCTACAAAACATGTAACATTATCAATAGTAATTGTTCTTACTGTCCCAAATTTTTCATTAAAAAATTCTTTAATTTTATTCATTTTGTATTCCTCCATATCTTGAAAAAAAATATGACATAGAGTAAAATGAATATGTCTGTTTGAACAGGCTATGTAAGAGAATCGCTTCGATCTTGGTATGAGAGAGCGGTTCTCATTTACTATTCTCTTTCTAATATTTTATTTGTCACAACTTCCAATCCATCTCTAACTAATTCAGCCTTAGATTTATTGGTAATACTACAACATTTCTCCAAGTTGTCATTTTCTTTATCTGTTAGTCTGATAAATAATTTATGATTTCTTGGGTTGTTAGAAAGAGGTCGTCCCATTTTTTTAGACATATAACACCTACTTTCTGTCTATCAATAAGTACAAGTTAATAATAATTTATGATAGACAAAAAGTCAATAGTCAATTTAAAAATATTTACAAACCATAGATTCATCCTATTAATCTTATAAACATAGTGCTATAATATTATTATAACATTATGTACGATTAAGAAAGGAGGATAAAATTATGCCAAATACAGGAGAAAAACCCGGTAAAGGTCAATATACTTGCGACAATTGTGGACAGGTGATTGTATTAGATGATGATTCCGATACAATGCCACCATGCCCAAAATGTAATGGAACTAAATTCCATTAGTCGGCTAAAGTATATCGCTTAATATTAAATGGTTTACCAAACCACTGAGTCCAGATTGCGAGTTCTTTAACTCCATTCTGGACTTTGTACTTTGAATAATAAGTTAATGGTAATATTTGTTTTAATGTATAAATAAATTTTCTCATATTTTAAAAATTCCTTTCTTTTAATTTAATTTTTAAACAATATTATCTGTTTTCAGAAGTCAGCATAATACTGTTTGATGCTTTACGTTTGCTTTCGCAAATCTGGACTGTATATCCAAGCAGAAGAACATTAGTCTGTAAATCTGCCTGCTCTTGCCAGCCTCTGAATCGTTGACATTCTTGTGCATCACTACAAGACAACTATTACTTATGTAACTTAGCCAACGACTGCTTTCAGTTATTAATATAACCTACCTATAGACCTCCCATTGTGATAGAGGAGTACATTTCAGTACTCATATCGTATGACTTAACATACTACGTCATTCTAACCAATTTTCATGGGTATGACATCCAACATTTGTTTTGCTATTAACATCATTTTATCTTCGTTTCCTTGATAATTGTGATTGTTGGCTTTAGGGATTCCCAGCATTATTCGAGATTTATTGTGTTTAAAGTACACAAAAGGTCTGCAACCGCTACGTTAATTGAATGACATTATATTCAATCTTATAACAGTGGGCGCAGTACAATTTCACCATGACCTGTTAAACTTTGTGCTAGTCCAATACCAGCACCAACCATACCTATAGTGGAATTTCCACCATCTAAAATTCCACCAAAATTACTTATTGCTTTACTTGCTTTATTAAAGCCACCTGTTATGTCATCAGCAACATCTACAATTCCTGATAACAATTTAATTCCGCTTGTTATGACATCAGAATCGGCAAAATTTGATATAAATTTAGTAAAGGAGTTAGAAAGTCTATTCATCGAACCTTCCCAATTATTTGCCGACTTATTTCGTTATATTCAATATCATTCGCAACATGATATTAGTTGTTGATTACTGTATTATATTTCTTTTATTATGTTGTTTTTAACAAATTTATCAAATAATATATATTCTATATCATCATTATTCCAATATGGTATACGAATTAAAATAATATTATTATCTAAACAATATTGATTTTTAATTGTATCATGTTTTTGAGTATATTCTAATCTATTAATATTTTCATTATGTAAATATTTTGTTTTAAAAATTGGATAATAATGTTGTTCGCCATCATACTCTATAGCAACATTATATTTATCTAAATAAAAATCAAAAGGTAATGTATTAGTATCTTTACAATCAGAAAATCTTTTTTGCATTGTATACTCAAAACCCCATTTATCTAATATGTCCGCAATAACATTTTCATTATGATAAGCTGCACATTTAGGACAACCTGTTTTGCGATTAAGAATTTTATTCGGAGAAGCGTACCATTGATAATTATGAATTAAACATTTACATAATATTTTTTCATGATTGGTGTTATATTTTTCCATAGGAAGTATATTGGGATTAACTATTTTTAGTTGTCTTAAAAATTCATTATTAGTTTTTCTACAACGTTTACCATTTTTTCTGTTAGCACAAATTGGACAACCTGTTTTATTGTTTAATAATGAATCGGGAGTTGTAAACCATATATTTCCATCAGTTTTACATCGACATTTAATATGTTCCTTTATTCCATTATACTCACTTAAAACTTCTATATTTGGTTGCTTATTTGTCATTTCAGTACAAAACCATTCTTGCGAATGTCTACATTTTAATCCATTTTTCTTGCTTAAACATTTTTTACATCCTTGACCTTGCAAGAGATTACTTGCATCATTTTCCCATATATATCCACATATTCTACATTTACATTTCATCTTTGAATCTGTATTAATAAAATTACTTAATATTTCAATATTAGGATTTATATTATTCATTTCATTTATAAAATCATTATGAGTTCTATGTCTATTTAAACAATAAGGACAATTCCCTTTACTCTTTCTCATATTTCCAACCAATGTTTTTTGTTCACCTTTATCAATATGTTTTTTACATTTATAAATAATATATCTTTTATTATTGATATATTTTGCATCAATAAAAATGAATCCTTTTGATTCCGTAATTTTCTTCAAATCATCATATGAAACTCGTCTGGAAAAATTTTGTCTCTCAAATGCACAATAATGACAACAACATCCTCTTCCTAAATTTCTGATAAATGTTGATTGAATACCATATTCTTTATGCTTTCTACAAATAAATTCGTATTTTCCTCTACTTCCCAAATATTCTTTCGTTATTAGAGTACAATCAAATTTTTCGAAACGTTCTTTAATGTCTTCTATTGTAACCTTTTTACTCATTTTATCACCTGTTATTTATCCTTTCATTTAATTATTCTCCATATAAAAAGACACCAAAGCTGAAAACAACTTAGGTGTCTTTGTGTATTTATATGTTGTTATTCCTTTAATTTCTTTTACAAAAGAATAATTAATTCCTTTTTCTTTTAGATATTTCATTTCTGGTACATATTGTGTACTATATTCCTTATCGAATTTTTTCTTCATATATACTCCTTTTAATCAACAACTTCTTATATCCTCATATAAGACTCGACTATTTCTTACTCACACCTTTAGGTAGCAAGCATACTTTTTCGTTTAAAGGTATTTAACCAACGCCATTTGCAATTTGCGTCCTACTCCTATAGATTTGGATATTCAGGATTTCCACCTTTATTTTATTATTTTCCATCAATCAAAATATTTTCCAAATCCCGACAAAGGGGATAGTCTGTGAACGTTTACCCTCGACTCAAGTACCGTATGGTCTACGGAATACGTTAGGGTACTTCGCTGCATGAACAGTGATTCCTAATTTGTATAAAATTAGGAAATTTGATAATTAGGTTTTTGACCGTATATCATCCTTGCGTTGTTTCTACTTTCGTCCCATCATAATCTAGTTTCCTAATTATTGTGGTGCAAGGCTTTACACATTACCTGCAATTAAATATGTTCTTGTTGCATATTTCTATACAACGAGGCAAAAATCTGCCTCCTCCATTGCTGAGCCTGAACCTTCAGAATAATCTTTAACCATTTTAGAATATTGTGACCACCCGTCCAATGTAGATCCTAAAATGTTAGCATAATGCTTTCCTCCAATATTTCTCGTTATTTCAGACCTTAATGGATCTTTTTTATCTAACTCATTATAAGTTTTTGCTAAATCTTTAAGAATTGCAACAGGAGAACGTAACCGTTCTACACCATTTACAATTGTTGTCATTGAAGTTCCTGCTTTTTCCAAAGTATTTTGAATTTTACTAGAAGCAGTATTTTGTAAATTTACAAAAATAGTTTTGAAAGCAGTACCAACTTCATTACCTTCTTTTTTAGTAGTCGCAACAGCAGTCCCTATTAAGGCAGATAATTCGTCTACTTTAACACCTGCATTAGCTGCATTTGAACCTACCGTAGTCATGGCGTTTGCCATATCTGTCATATTTACTGAATTTCTGTTTGTTCCACCTGTTACTTTCACTAAATTAGTTACTGACCATTATATTTATTCAGCGTCATATAATGGCGACCAAGAATTTCTTCTTGATTCTCACGTTTCATTTTTAGATTATTGCGTGAGTGCAGACTATATCTTTCTCGGCGTTATTACGTTTCGTCCTCGTTGGTAAGACGTAGGAGACAGGCTATACCTATCAGAATTGGCGTGTACATTACATCACTGCAATATAACGTAGTCGTTAGGGGGTTATGCTATAAAATACGGGTTTATAATTTTTGAATTGGTATTTAATATATTCTTTTCCACAAAAAGAACACTTTACAACCCTTTCCCAAGATTTTATTTCTTTATTATTAATAGTTTCCTCTTTCTACCATATTTTAGCATAACTTGTCCTCGTGGTTGTCCTTCTCAGGAGTTTCCTCGATAAAAGCCAATTATGAAGCTATATGTTTCCATATAGCGAGACCATTGTATTAATCTCATTTGTACCGTCTAATACAGCATTAAGTTTTTCAGCTTGTGCTTGATACTTATAGGCACTATTTGTTGCCAAAATCCAGTTATTAGCAATTTCAGCAGGCATATCACCAGCCGATTGTGCAAGAGCAGAAGTATCTGCTAATTCATTACCTTGTTCTCCATAAAAACCACTTCGGTTCATTTCCTGAACACCAGTTAACCAATCAGTAGCTTTAATACCAAACTTACTTGCTCTGCTATATGATTCACTACCTAAACTTTTTAATTGTTCTTTTGTTCTGTCAGAAGTTTTACTAATTTCGGTTAAAAGAGTATCAACTTCCTTTAATTCAGAAACTGCATTTTTAACATTGGACACAAGTAACATAACAGCAGAACTAGCTGATAACCAAGTTTTAAAAGAATCAATAGCTCCCGCCCATTGATCTTTAAAAGTCTTACCAAGTTTTCCCATTGAACGTTGTTCAGCATCTATTGCTTTAAAACGTTGTTCAATTCGAGTTAGATTATCAATAGAAACTTTTCCACTATTTAATTGTTTATAATAATCTTGTAATTCCGTTTTAGCTTTTTTAGTTGCTGCTGTATTTTTAGCTAACCAGTTTAAAATATTATTCGAGAGACTGCTTTGCTTTGTTGGATTATAAATGCCATTAATATCAGCCTTTAATTGAGCTGCGTTGTTTTGACAACGTTTTAATTCATCATTAAAACTCTTTTCCCTTGATATTAATTGGTCAAATGAACCTTCTTTCAAATCCTTCAATGCACCAACTACACCTTGAATTTTTGATTTGGCTTCTGATTCGTTAAGACCAAGTTTTCTAAACTTTTCTTCTAATTGTGTGAGTTTCGCATCATATGTGCCTAAATTAATATTGTCTTGAATTTTTAAAGACTTATTATTTAATCCATTATTAATTCCATTGTTAATCTGTTGTCCAATTTGCTGACCAACTTTTTGAGCAGAAGAAGTAGAGCCTACACTAATATTGTTTAAATTAACCTTGCCTAAAGAGGAATTAATTTGAGATACCATTTTATTAATGGCTTGTGGTGAGATAGTTATGTTTTTTAATTGAATTTGAAGTGAATCTAATTGAGAACTTAAATTCTTTAGTGTATTACCATCAAGACTAGCCTTAATTTTAACATTCGAAAGTTGTTTCTTCAAATTTTCTATATCTTGATTAATTTGTTCCTTAGACTTTGACGAGTCTAAAGAACCCACCAAGCCAATTTTAAAATCATTCTCCATTATAATCTCCTTTCTTTATTATTTTTTTAAATTATAGGAATGCCAACCTTTATACAGTTTTGCTTAAAAAGATTTAATAGTCCTCCATATTTTTCATCTATTTCAGAAAGTGCTTCGTTCCAAAATTGATGTGAACCTTCGATAGTTCCACCATGAGACTCGGCATTAAACCATTCCAAAACATCTTGACCTGTTGCAGAAACATTAGCATCCCATTTCGTGTTTCCTGGATAATGAAACGCCAAATATTCATCAGAAAATCCTACAGTAAAAGAACATCCATTATTACCTTGGATAATTTCGCTTTTCATTAAAGAATCCCTCAATTTATAACTTCTTTGATATACAACAGGAGTTTCTTTATCAGGAGAGTTAAAAACAGGTTCAGAGTAATAATCATCAACTTTTTCTTTTAAGATTTTATATATTTCATCTTGCGTTAATTGCATTGCTTTAACTATGTATGAATTGATTATTTTTTCTAAATCTTTTAAAGAATTTGCCATTTTATTTTTCCTTATTTAGAGTTTCTAATTGAGCATCAACAACAATTTTCTTTATGTCTTCTTTATCTAAATTTGCAATATATTTAACAATTTCAAATAATCTTTCATT